>Ga0315282_10004634_pt1 | contig 23863 bp, 16 predicted proteins | sample YL17G07_20_MG_FD_203693 | JGI IMG/M metagenome (GOLD analysis project Ga0315282, IMG submission 203693) | Sediment microbial communities from Yellowstone Lake, YNP, Wyoming, USA - YL17G07_20 | ecosystem: Environmental > Aquatic > Freshwater > Lake > Sediment | place: USA: Wyoming | collected... | reverse complement strand
CGAGGAGAGGCGGTGAAGAACCTCTGGGCGCCCTGGCGGATGGAGTACATCGGCACCCTCACGGGTGACGGGTGTTTCCTCTGCCAGGCCTGGCAGAGCGGGGCGGACGAGGCGAACTTTGTCCTCTGGCGCGGGGAGCGGACCTTCGTCATCTTCAACCGCTTCCCCTACTCCAATGGGCACCTGCTGGTGGCGACCGCGGAGCACGGGCGCCTGCTGGCCGACCTGGAGGATGGGACCCTGGTGGAACTGCTGCGGGCCACGGCACGCGTGCAGGGTCTGCTCGAACGGGTGGTGCAGGCCCAGGGGTTCAATATCGGGCTCAACCTGGGACGGGTCGCCGGTGCGGGGCTCATTGACCACTTCCACCTCCACGTCGTCCCCCGCTGGGAAGGCGACACCAACTTCATGCCCGTCTTGGCCGACGTGAAGGTCATCCCCCAGGCGCTCCAGGAGCTCTACCACAAGCTCCGGGCCGCCTTGGCCGAGGAGGAGAAGGAAGCGGAGAAGAAGGCCCCATGAGCGCTCAACCCCGAGCAAAGGGCTCCTGCTCGCTCCTCAACCGCCAGGCCCTGGAGGAGCGGGAGGAACGGACCCTGGCCCCCTACGCGGCCCTCAGTGCCCGCAGCCGGGGCCGTCGCCACAGTGAGCCCGAGCATCCCTACCGCACCTGTTACCAGCGCGACCGGGACCGCATCATCCACTCCACCGCCTTTCGCCGGTTGGAATACAAGACGCAGGTGTTCGTCAACCACGAGGGCGATTACTACCGCACGCGCCTTACCCACACCCTGGAGGTGGCGCAGATCGCCCGCACCATCGCCCGGGCGCTGAACCTGAATGAGGACCTGGCCGAAGCTGTCGCCCTGGCCCACGACCTGGGCCACACCCCCTTCGGCCACTCGGGCGAAGACGCCCTCCGGGAACTGATGCGCGAGCACGGCGGCTTCGAGCACAACCTCCATGGGTTACGGGTGGTGGACAAGTTGGAGCACCGCTACGCCCAGTTCCCCGGGCTGAACCTCACCTACGAGGTGCGCGAGGGCATGGCCAGACACCGCACCCGGTATGACCAGCCTCCGGCCAGCGAGTTCGCGGACGACGGGCAGCCCGCGCTGGAGGCCCAGGCGGTGGAGCTGGCTGACGCCATCGCCTATGACAGCCACGACCTGGATGACGCCCTCAAGGCCGGCCTCGTCAGTGAAGAGGACCTCGACGGAGTGGCCCTCTGGGAGCTGGCCCGGGAGCGGGCGGAAGGGGAGTGGGGGCCGCTCGGGCCGGAGAGCAGGCGGGTGCATGTGGTCCGTTTCCTCATCAACCTGGAAGTGACGGCGCTCCTGGAGCAGACCTGCACCAACCTGGAACGCCTGGGGGTGGGGTCGGCGGCGGAGGTTCGCCGGCCGAGCAGCCCGGTCGTGGCTTTCGCTCCGGAGACGGCCCGGCTCCGCCACGAACTCCAGGAGTTTCTCCTGGAGCGCGTCTACCGGCACTACCGCGTGGTGCGGATGGCCACGAAGGCCCGGCGGTTCGTGGAGGAGCTTTTTGCCGCGTACCTGGCAAACCCGCGTCAGCTCCCGGACCCGGCGCTGCGGCTCCTGGAGGAGGACGGCCTCCACCAGGTGGTCTGTGACTACATCGCCGGCATGACGGACCGGTATGCCCAGGACGAGTACCTGAAGCTCTTTGTCCCATTTGAACGTGTGTGAGTCATTGCCGGGTCCGCCAGGGAACCGGATACTTCTTGACGGAGTTCATAGAAACCGGGCATCATCAGCGGGGAGGAGGGGCGGGTCATGAAGCTGGGCATCTGGATATTCCGAGTGGTGTTTGCCCTGGGCTGCATAGGTGTGGGTCTGGCCGTCAACAGCATCCTGGCCGAGGCCGGCGTCTACGAGAACACCGAGCTCGCTCGCAGATGGGCGCCCTTCATCGCCTTCATCTGCCTGGGCGCCGGCGTCTTGACGGTCGTGCTGGACCTGCTCTTCTCCCGGCGGCCTGTGCAAAGCTTCACCGCGGTCTTCTTCGGACTCCTGGCCGGGCTCATTACGGCCTCGCTCTTCCGGTTCGTGCTGGACGCCACGCCGCTCCCCAGGCATTACGTCAATGCCGCCTACCTCATGATGCTCGTCATCTTCTGCTACCTGGGCGTCACCATCATCATGCAGACGAAGGACAACTTCCGCTTCATCATCCCCTACGTGGAGTTCAGCCGGGAGACACGGGGACGACGGCCCATCGTCCTGGACACGAGCGTCATCATTGACGGGCGGATTGCCGACGTCTGTGAGACCCACTTCATCGATGCCCCCATCATCATCCCCCGCTTCGTGCTCCAGGAACTCCAGGTCATCGCCGATGCCGACGACAAGGTCCGCCGAAAGCGGGGTCGCCGGGGCCTGGACATGCTCAACCGCCTGCGGCGGAACCGGAACCTCGAGGTCATCATCCACGACACCGTGCTCGGCGAGGGGGAGATGGTCGACAGCAAGCTCATCAACCTGGCCAAGTTGCTCGACGGCCGGATCATGACCAACGATTTCAACCTCAACAAGATTGCCGAACTGCAGAGCGTGGAGGTGGTCAACATCAACGAGTTGGCCAACGCCCTCAAGTCGGTCGTCATCGCCGGCGAGCAGATCGCAGTGCACATCATCAAAGCCGGCGAAGAACCCGGCCAGGGGGTCGGCTACCTGGACGATGGCACCATGGTGGTCGTGGAAGGCGGGCGGAGCGCCCTGGGTCAGCAGGTGACCATCACGGTCACGAGCGTGCTGCAGACCTCCGCGGGACGGATGGTTTTCGGTCGGCCGGTTGAGCCGCAGCCGGGAGCGGGCGGGTCGGGCCCGCCGGCGGGAGGGAGACGCGCGTGAGCGCGGTCGTCGCCGCGGTGGTGGTGGCCGCCGGCCGGGGGCGACGGCTCGGCCGACTTGAACCGAAGGCTTTTGTGTCCGTGGCCGGGCAGCCGCTGCTGGCCTATTCCCTGGCCGCGTTGCGGGCCGTCGATGGGGTAGGGGAGCTGGTGGTGGTCCTTCCCCCCGGGGAGGAACGGGGCCTCGCTCGCTGCTACCAGGAACTTCTTTCCGCGTCTGCCGTGAGCGCCACCGTGGCCGGCGGTGAGGAACGGTGGCAGTCGGTAGCGGCGGGGCTGGCGAGCCTGCGGGAGCCGAGCGACCTGGTGCTGATTCACGATGCCGCGCGCCCGCTGGTGACGGCGGAACTGGCGAGGGCCGTCATCGAGAAGGCGGCCGAGGTGGGTGCCGCCATCGCTGCGGAGCCGAGTACGGACACGCTGAAGGAGGTCACGGCAGAGATGCTCATCGGGCGGACGCTGGACCGCGGGCGGTACTGGCGCGCCCAGACCCCCCAGGTTTTTCGTCGGGGGCTCATCATGGAGGCGTACGCGCACGCCGGCCGGCTCCATCCTACCGACGACGCCCAGTTGGTGGAGGCCCTGGGGGCGGCGGTGGCCGTCGTGCCGACGAGCGGGCCCAACCCGAAGGTGACGACGGCGAGCGACCTCGCCGTCGTCGAGCAACTGCTGGCCGAGCGTTCCGCCGGGGTAATCAGGGAGGCTGAGCGCCTCTCGGAATGAGGTGAAAGGCGATGTGGCTCTACGTCACTGTCATCATCTGCATCTCCATCGTTGCCGCTGCGGTGGTGGTCTCCTTTGTGCGCTGGTTCTTCATCCGCCCGCGACGGATGAAGCTGCCCGAGGGGAGCATTGAGGAACTGAACCGCTTCGCCCGGGAGTTCCGCCGGGCCGCTGACTACATGAGTGAACTTTCCAAGACCCTGGAACTCCGCAGCCTCCTCGAATGGCAGCGGAAGAACGAGGAGATCCTCAAGACCCTTCATCAGATGAACAGACTGCTCCAGGAACTCAACGAGTTCTTCGAGGTGGAAGCCACCGCACTGGGCCGAGCGGACAGCGACGAAGAGTCCCCGGTTCCTGGGGCCGCCGCTTCCGCGCGACCCTTGCGGAATGCTCAGGGGCGCCGGGGCAGTTCGCAGGGGGCCTGACCTGACCTTGAGTCGCTGTGGGTGCTCACTTTCTCCGAACGCGGGGGGGCGGGGGCTCAAAGAGAGGCCGAGCAGCCAACGGCAGCGGAGCAGGCGGCAGCGCGGGAGCAGATGGATAGGGTGTCAGGCAACCGTGAAAGATTTCACAAAGATGCCCGGGAGCAGTTCCGTCCATCGTATCGCCTGCCCCTTCGCCCCGGGCGCGCGGCTGCGCTGTCACAGGCGCGGGCCTCGACAAACTCAGCCGGCCCAGAGCCCGTCGAAGGACGGTGCCCATGACCGACACGCATCCGCGTGGAGCTCGTGATGGCACTCCTTTGCGACCAGCCCGGACAGGAAACTCAGCTGAAGCGAGGGACGCTCGCTCGCTTGCTGGCCGTCACGCTTTTGGGGAACCTCGTCCTGCTCGCGGTCTGGGGATGGGCACATCGGGATGAGGGGATCACGGCGTTCCTGGGGGGGGACGGCAAGAAGTACCGCATCGTTGCCGAGAACCCCTTCGGACGGTCACAAGCCGCCTGGGACATGCCGTACCGCTACCAGCGGGTGCTCGTCCCCGCAGCCGTGCACCTCTTGAGCCTGGGGCGGCCCGAGGCCATCCCGTTCGTGATGGTGGGCCTGAACCTGGCGGCCATTGTGGCGGGGACGGTGCTCATCGGCGGGGTCGTGGCGCGAGCCGGGGCATCACCCTGGTGGGCGCTGGTCTACGGTTTCGCGCCGGGCCTCGAGCGGTCACTGACCCTGGGGCACCTCGAGCCAGTCGGGAACCTCCTCCTGCTCGTCGCCCTGGCGGCCTGGCTGGCGGGGCGACGTCGGCTCCTCTGGGTCGTCCTGGCACTCATCCCGCTGGTCAAAGAGGTGTACCTGCTTTTCCCGGCGGCCTTCGTCCTGAGCGAAGTGTTGCGCGGGACGTCCTGGCGGCTGTGGTGGCGGTGGACGCTCCTCGTAGTGCCTTTCCTGGCCTGGCAGGCGTACGTGCGCTGGCGGTTCGGCTCCTACGGGCTCGAGTACCACTGGTTCGACGTCTGGTACAGTTGGGAGGACGTGGTGAAAGCGGTCAGGTATAGCCTCCTCTGGGAGAGACCGGGCGACTGGGTGTTCGTGCTGGGCCAACTCCTGTCGCTGGCGTTCTTGGCGAGCCTGGTGTGGATGGTAGCCCGGGTCGTGGGGTTTCGCCTCCACCTGATGCGAGAGGCGACCTTTCCCGAGTGCAGCCTTTTCCTCTACACGCTTCTCATCCTCGTGGTGACGCACAAGGTGTCGTACCAGTTGGAGGCGGTCTTTCGGCTCATTTCCACCGTGCTCCCGGCGGCGTTCTTCACCGCGGTCGAGAAGGTCCCGCGAGGAGCGCGCGGCGGGGCTGAAGGGAACCTGTTCTCCAGGCTCTTGTCCTTTCGCCTGCTGCTTGGGCTTTCAGCGTTCCTGAGTGCGGTCTGCATCCCGGTGATGTTTCTGCACCTGGATTCGTTGGCCCCGGACGTCTTCGGCGGAACGAAACTGCATCCGTATCCGTGAGATGGTCCGCCTCGTGCAACATAACGTATATTATCGGACATGTCGCGTCGGTGCCGCCCGGGCCGTTTGGTCCCCGGGGGTGTTTTCTCAGTCCGTCGCGTTCCGAGGCGCGCTCAGCTCTGACCCCCCTGCCTGCCGAGCGGTCTTGGGCATCTGCGAGCCCGCGAACAGGCTTCCCTGCATGGGGCGAGCCCCGCGGCTGTCGCGGCGCCCTTGACCGCCCAGTGGCGAGGGCCGTAGCATACCCGCCTGTGCCATCTTATTCGTTTCTGGTGCGAGCCTGGTGCTGCTCTGTCCGCCCGGGCGGATAGGTTCGGTACGGAGCAGGAGCTTGTTCTGCGGAGCCTGACGCCGATGACCTGTGAGCGGCCCGAGCGGAGCGTCACCGCCCGGGCTCTCCTCCTGGGTGCGTTGGCCGCGGTGGCCGTCAACCTCTGGGTGCCTTTCTCCGACTACAGCGCTCACTCGTCCCGGCTCATTTTCAGCTACCTGCCCATGGCGACGCTGCTCCCTGTCATCGTGGTGCTCCTGCCTCTGAACACGTTGGTCAAGGCCCTGGCACCGGGCCGGGCGCTGCGTCCCGCTGAGCTGATAGTCATCGTCGCCATGGCCTGGGTCGCCAGCGTCTGGCCGAGCCTGGGGCTTACGGGCTACATCCTGACCATCATTGCGACGCCCTACTACTTCGCCAGTGCCGAGAACCACTGGGCCGAACTCCTGCAGCGCTACCTCCCCACGTGGCTCGCACCCGCGGATAAGACCTATGCCATGGAGTGGTTTTTCAATGGCAAGCCTGCGGGGGAGGCCATCCCCTGGGCGGTCTGGGTCATCCCGCTCTTCTGGTGGGTAGCGTTCGTGGTGGTTCTCTTTCTGGTGGCCATCGGTCTCGCCGTCATCCTGCGTCGGCAGTGGGTGGAGCACGAGCGGCTCGTGTATCCGTTGGGTGAGGTGCCTGGTCAACTGGTCACGGAGGACCCTGGAGGCGGACCACTCCCCTACTGTGTGCGGAACCGGCTCTTCTGGTGGGGGTTCGCGGTCCCGGCGGGCGTCATCTCGTGGAACATGATCTCTTACTGGTACCCTTTCTTTCCGACCATTCCCCTGGTGACCCAGGCGTACCCCACCATCAGTTTCGGCCGGGACTTCCCGCCCATTTTCGTCCGCCCGAACCTGTTCGTCATGTCCTTCGCCTACCTGACGACGCTGGAAGTGCTGTTCAGCGTCTGGTTCTTCCATCTCCTGTCGGTGCTGGCGACGGGGCTGATGAACCGGGCGGGCTTCACCATCGGTGAGCCTGACATCTGGTGCGAGACGGATTCGGTCACCTCCTGGACGGCTTTCGGCGGCATGATCTTCTTTGTCTGCTGGGGGCTGTGGGTCGGCCGAAGGCACCTGGCCGGGGTGCTGCGCAAAGCCCTGGGCCGTCCCTCCGAGGCGGATGACAGCGGGGAGATGATGTCCTATCGGCAGGCGGTGCTGGCCGTCCTTCTGGGGACGGTCTTTCTGGGAGGCTGGCTGCATGCCCTGGGGATGGGTCTCCTCGCCACAGTGGTTTTCCTCTTTGGCTGCTTCATCGTCTACGTGGGGGTGGCCAAGATCGTGGCCCAGTGCGGGTTGGTGTACCTGCGGGCGACGCTCACCGCGCAGAGTTTCGCGACCCATACCCTGGGGACAGCGGCCTTTGGCCCGGCGGGGCTGAGTGGGCTCCTGCTCACGTACGGTTTCATCTGCGACGCGAAGCCGACGGCTCTGGTGTCGGTGGTGCACGTGGCCCGCCTCGGGGACTGGCTCCGGGGCAGCCGGCGGCCGCTGCTCTGGGCGGTCCTCGTGGCCGTGGTGGTCGGTGGCGTGACCTCGCTCCTCTTCACCCTGCAGCTGGCCTACAGCCACGGGGCGTATAACTTCGACGCCTGGGAGTTCCAGTCGGGGAACGTCCAGATTGTGTCGGGCATTGTCTCCCAGATGACGGACCTCACCCAGCCGAACCGCGCCCAGCTGACCTGCCTGGCCGTGGGGGCCACGATCTGCACCGCCCTCATCTACCTTCGCTACCGCTTCCCCTGGTGGCCACTGCACCCCATCGGCTTCACCGTCAGCAGCACTTCCTGGGCGCTGCGCATCTCCGTCTTCAGCATCTTCCTCGCCTGGCTGGTGAAGTTTGTCGTCTTGAAGGTGGGGGGCAACCGGCTGTATACTCGCAGCCGGCCGTTCTTCCTGGGAATGCTGGTGGGCTACGTGACCGGCGTGGCCATCTCCTTTGTGGTCGACGTCATCTGGTTCCCGGGCGAGGGTCACATGGTGCACCACTGGTAGGCCACGGCGGCTGGCACGGGCCCGTCGGCGTCGCGTGGAGAAGTGGAGAAGCGGGTGACTGCCCTTACGGCGAAGTCCTTTCGGCCGGGCCGGGCCATCCTCATCGGCCTCGCCATCGTGTTAGGCATCACGCTCTTCATTCCCTACAGTGATAACAGCCTGGGCTCCAGCGCGTTGACGGCGGGGCACATCCACCTGGCGGTGCTCATCCCCTACCTGGCGCTGGTGCTGGTGGTGAACGTGGTCGCCCGGCTCCTCTGGCCACGGGTCGGCCTCAGCGCGCCCGAACTGGTCATCGTCTTCACGGTGATGGTGGTGGGGTCGAGCGTGGCCGACCTCACGAGCCGGTTCATCGCCACCATCTCCGCCCCCTACTACTTCGCCACCCAGGAGAACCACTGGGCGGAGTTCTTCCACCAGTACCTCAAGCCCTGGATGCTCCCCACCGACCAGGGGAACGCCATCACCTGGTTCTACGAGGGGCTGCCCGTGGGCAAGCACATCCCCTGGGCGGTCTGGATCGGGCCGCTGGTGTGGTGGTTTCTCTTCCTGATGGCCATCGCCCTCGCGGTCTTCTCCCTGGTGGTGATGCTGCGGCGGCAGTGGGTGGAGCGGGAACGGCTCGTGTTCCCCATCGCCCGGGTGGCGGTGGAGCTCGCCCACCAGGCGACGGGAGAGAGCCGGGTGCCCCCCTTCCTCCGCAGCCGACTCTTCTGGGCCGCCTTCCTCTTCCCCTTCGCTGTCCTGTGCTGGAACATGATCAACTGGTTCTACCCGCAGGTGCTGACCATCGGCTTCGCCACGGGAGCCTTCTACCAGTTGACCCTGCACCCGGACTTCCCCGCTTTCTACCCCATGTTCAACTTCCTGGTGCTCGGGTTCGCCTACTTCACCAACCTGGAAATCCTTCTCTCCATCTGGCTGTTCCACCTTGTGGGCATCCTCCAGGCGGGGGTGCTGACGCGGGTGGGGCTGGGGTTCGGGCTCAGCGACGGGGGGGTCGGGCCCCAGAGCGTAGGGGCCTTGTGCTTCTTCGTCTTCTGGGGTCTGTGGATGTCCCGCCGACACCTGGCCGACGTCTGGCGCAAGTGCCTCCATGCGGACTGCCCGGTGGACGACAGCCAGGAGTTCTTCAGTTACCGTACAGCCGTCATCGGCCTCACGGTCTCCTTCTTCTTCCTCCTCTTCTGGCTGCACGCCGCGGGAATGAACTACCTCTATGCCCTGGCCTTCCTCGTCGCGTCGCTGGTCGTGTACCTGGGGGTCTCGAAGATCATCGCCACGAGCGGACTCGTCTTCCTCCGCTCCCCGGATGGGACCCAGGGCCTGGTCAACACCTTCTGGCCCAACCGCTTCCTGGACAATAGCAGCATCACCGCCAGCGACGCCATGTTCGCCTGTTACTCGGGCAACAAGGGGTTCCTCGTGACGAGCGCCTTTCATGCCGGGAAACTCTCGGAATCGACGGAGACCAATCCCCGGGTGCTGGGACGGGCCCTGCTCCTTGCCGTCGCCCTGGCCCTGGTGGTGGGGTCGCTCATGACCATCCACCTGGGCTACCGGGAAGGGGCCTTCAACTTCGGAAGTTACGAGTTCACCGACGCCAATCAGCACGTCTACGACTACATTCCCCGGGACATCATCGCTAAAGGCGAGCCGTGGAAGCCGAACGTGGCCCAGTACGTCTTTCTGGGCTTCGGGGTGGTCATGATGGCGGGGCTGACGGCCTTGAGTTACCGGCTGAGCTGGTGGCCGCTCCACCCCATCGGCTTCGTGGTTCCCCTGGCCTTTCCGGTGCGGGCGTCGGCCCTGAGCGTCTTCCTGGCCTGGGTGGCCAAGACCGTCATCCTGCGGGTGGGAGGCATCCAGCTCTACCGGCGAAGCCAGCCTTTCTTCCTGGGGATAATCTGTGGATACGTTTCTGGCGTTGCGCTATGCTTGCTGGTGGATCTCATCTGGTTTCCGGGGCAAGGCCATGTGCTCTACTGGGATTAGCCGACTCCGCCAGAGCAGCCCCGGGGGCTACGTCGGCTGGAGCGGGCGGAGGCGCCGCTGGGGGGCTCTCGGGGTGGCGCTCCTGACGGCCTTTCTCACCACCGCCCTCCCCTTCCGGTCTCTGGCGGAAGACGTCCTGGCCCAGGCTGACGCCCTCGTCAATGCGGGTCAGGCCGCCGAGGCCGAGACCCTGCTCCAGGAAGCAGTTGCCCGGCGGGGGCCGGGAGTGGAAGCACTGCTTCGGCTGGGTGTTGCTCAGTCCCTCCAGTCAAAGTACGCCGAGAGCGAAGCAACTTTTCACCGGGGGCTGGAGCTGGCCCCGCGGGAGCCCAGGTTCCTGCACAACCTGGGGTTGCTCTTCCTTCGCCAGGAGCGGTACGGCGAGGCCCTGGACTACTTTCAGCGGGCCCTTGACGTCCGGTCCTGGAACCCCGAAAGCAACTTCTGCATCGGCTGGATTCACGAGCGGCGGGGGAATCGCGAGGAGGCCCTCCGCTCCTACATCACGGAACTCAACGTGAACCCGGGCAGTGCCAATGCCTGGCGCCAGTACCTGGCGCTGCGGGGGACCGAGCGTCCGGCCAAGGGGCAGCCCTTCCCCTGGGACATGCTGGCCATCTGGCTGGTGGTGGTGCTGCTCTCGGGGGCGCTCTACTGGCTGAGGCGAAACTACTGGGGTGTCGCGCCCTCGCCAGGGTTCCGGGAAGAGACGGAGGGGCCGGAGTTCCCCCGGGGCCAAGAGGCGCGGCGGGAGGAATAGATGGGTGCTTTTTTCCTTGGCAGGGCGGTGGGGGCACAGTATAGTACCATCCCTTGATGGACGTGGTGCTCGTGCCACGGAGCGAAGCCGGTGCTCAGGCAGTGGGCGCCCGACTTCGCAGAGTGGCATTAGAACCTCTGCTCTGGAGGTTGGCCATGACCACTGAGTCGCAGGGACCGAAGGCCCCGGAGCGGCCCGAAACCCCACCGGCGCGGGGGGGGACGGTCGGCGCCCCGGGCGGAGGGTCGCTCGTCGGCAAGGTCGCCAACGTTCTCCTCCTCCTGGTAGCGCTTCTTTTCCTCTCCACGGTGACCATCTTCAACCCGCAGACGGTCACCAATAACGTGCTTATGAAGATCATCCGCCCGCCAGAGCCGCCGGAAGAGAGGGTGAAGCCCCGTGTGGACCGGCGGTTCGTGGACGCGGTGGAAACCGTCACCGAAGCGAACATCAAGAAGACCGTCGACGACCTGGTCGCCTTCGGGACCCGGGTGCCTGGCTATGGTGCCCAGGACCAGAAGGGACGTCTCCCCTACGAGTACGTCCGTGACCGCTTTCAGGAACTTGGGCTCGAGAACGTCACCGTGGAGACGTTCAAGGTCACGGTTCCCGTGGACGACGGGGCGACGGTGACGGTCGGTGGCAGCGGGGAGGCCCTTCCCATCTACTGCCTCTGGCCGAACCAGGTGAAGCCGCCCGCGCTGCCCGTTGCGGGCATCACGGGCCCGCTGGTCTACGGCGGGCAGGGACACATGGAGCAGCTGAAGCAGCCGGTGGGCCCGCCTCTGGGACAGGAACTCAAGTCGCCGGGGGCCATCGTGCTCATGGACTTCGACTGTGGGATGAACTACATCGAGGTCCGCGGTCTGGGGGCGCAGGCCATCATCTTCGTGGACCGGGCGGAAGCGGCCGGTGAGCCCGAGACTGCTCTTTCGCCCGTCACCCGGGGCGAGGCGGCGGACAAGTTTCTGCCCGTCCCCGTCGATATCCCCCGGTACTACGCCCAAGGCGCAGCCGCCCGGCGGCTCTACCAACTGGCCGCCGCGGGTCGCGACACCGTGACCCTCCATGCCCGCATGGCCTGGAAGGAGGTGGAGGCCCACAACGTCTACGGCTGGCGCTACGGGGTCAAGGAACCAATGCCCACCATGGGGAACGAGAAGGCGAAGCAGTGGGCCGAGAACACCGTCGTCCTGGAGAGTTACTTCGACTCCATTTCCGTAGTGCCGAGGCTGGCGCCCGGGGCCGAGAACGCTGCGGGCATAGCCACGCTCCTGGAGGCGGCCCGGGTGCTCTCCCGGGACTGGACCCCCAAGTACACCTTCCTGTTCCTCGCCACCGACGCCCACTTCCAGCACCTGTCGGGCATCAACGCCTTCCTCTATCGGCATTCCCGCCAGAGCGAGTACTTTCGGGACCGCATCCGCCGCCACCTCGATGCCGACGACAAGCCTGCCAAGGACCAGTTTGAGATCGATTTCAACCTGCTCATCGCCTTGGACCTTTCCAGCCGCAATGACCAGGTGGCCTCCTTCAGTGAAGGGACCTTCTCCAACCCCCAGTGGAATACGGACAACTACAAGAAGAACGCCCTCGCCCCCTATGCCAAGAAACTGAAGGCCTATTACGAAGAGGTCTTCCCCGAGGAACCGGCGGACGAATGGGAGAAGAGCTATCCGGCCAAGGGGATGACGGGGACCGAGTTCGCGCCGACCGCCCTGGGCAAGATCGGCTCACCCCGCTACCTGAACGCCATCACCCCACCGAAGCGCACCTGGAAGAACTACATGCCCGTGGGGCTGGGGTTGGACAGTGAAATGGTGACGCACGTGGGCCTCCAGGGCATCGCCCTGGTGACGCCCCACGACGTCCGCGAGTTCGTGGACACGCCGAAGGATGACCTCGTCCGGTTCAGCGTGCCCAACGTCACGCGCCAGGCGCAGACGGTGGTCGCCCTCCTGATGAAGGCGTCGGAGGACCAGGACTTCCTGCTCCGCTCCAAACTCAACCTCCGGGACCAGGGGCACACCATCCGGGGGAAGGTGGTCTGGTGGGACAGGCAGCTGAGCCCCCAGCTCCCCCGCGCCCCGGTGACGGGCGCCGTCGTCACCTACCAGCAGGGAGGGGCGCCGACCAGCGTGGCCGGGGTGCGGTCGCTGGTCACCACCATGACCAAGGGGCGGGGGCCGGACGAAGGCAAGTTCGCCTTCGACATCAAGCGGAACCAGTGGAGCAACATCATCAACGCCTACAAGCTCACCGACGAGGGCGACATCGTCTTCGCCCCGGACATGGGTCAGGAAGGAGCCAAGAGCTACCCCATCGATGTCCCTCACGGCTGGTGGGAGGAGGAGATGATTGCGGTGCTGTTCAAGTGCCGCTCCTTGAGCATCTTCGACATTGTCGATTCCCGCCGGCTCACGGTGCTGGACACGCTCACCGTCCTCGCCGCGGATAACGCCCCGCCGCAACAGTGGGGGTCAAGCTACGTGGCCAGGCAGGCGACCAAGGAAGGGAAGGTGGTGGCCGCGGCCGTGGCCTTCGTCGCCCCCGACCAGCGCCTCAAACTGTTCATGAGCACGGGCATCTTCGGCATCAAGTACCTGCTCACCAACGCCCCCGAGTACCTCCCGGGTCGCACCAAGAGCATCCTGGAGGAGCCGCTGGCGTACAAGGAGATCACCAAAGAGGTCGAGGATATGTCGCAGGGCCTGGGCTATGGCCCGGAAACCAGCGTCATCTTCTACCCCGCGTACAAGGCCGCCCGCGACATGTGGGTGCTCGACGACGTGCGCATGAAGCGCCTGCAGCGGTTCGGCGTCAAGAACCACCGCCTCTGGGAACTGCACGACAAGACCGGCCTCGCTCGTGAGGAGCAGGACCCCTCCAAGGTCGACGCCCGCGAGAGCCTCCTCACGGCCAGGGCCGCCTTCGGCGAGGCCAAGTACGTGGAGGCGGTGGCGGCGGCGCAGCGCGCGGCCGGCCTGGAAAGCCGCGGGTACCCCGACGTCCGCCGGACGGCCAACGACACCATCAATGGCATCATCTTCTACTTCGCCCTCCTCCTCCCGTTCAGTTTCTTCTGCGAGCGCCTCTTCATTGGCGCCCCGCGCATCATCGGCCGGATCGTCTGGTTCGTCCTCTTCTTCTTCGCCGTCTTTGTCGTGCTGCGGTTCGTACACCCGGCGTTCCAGTTGGTGGGGAGCACCCCCTACATCATCCTGCTCGCCTTCGTCATCCTGGTGCTGGGTCTTGTGGTGCTCTTCATCGTGATGGGCAAGTTCTCCCAGGAGGTGCAGAAGGCGAAGCGGGTCTCGGCGGGGGTGCACGAGGTGGACGTGGGTCGCCTGAGCGCCACCACCGCCGCCGTGCTCCTGGGCATCTCCAACCTGCGGAGACGGAAACTGCGCACCGGCCTCACGGCTACCACCCTGGTGCTCCTCACCTTCACCGTGCTCAGTTTCACCTCCATCGAAGCCAAACTGAAGTACTACAAGCTCCCCCGCGCCAACAAGCCCCTCTACCAGGGCGCCCTTATCCGCGACCGCAACTGGCTGGGGCTCCAGCCCTCGGTGCTGGAATACGTCAAGGGGGCCTTCAGCCAGTATGCCACCGTCGTCCCCCGGTCCTGGTACCAGGCGCAGACCAAGGGTGAGCGGGCCTACATCAAGTTCCGCAACCTGGTGACGGGCAGGGTGAGTTCCGCCAACGGCCTGGTGGGGGTGGTCCCCGAGGAACCGCTGGTGACCGGGGTGGATAAGTTGCTCCTGGGGGAGAAGAGCCGATGGTTCACCGCGGGTGACCGCTATGCCGTCATCATCCCGAGCGACCTGGCCCAACTCGTGGACATCACCCCCGAGGACGTGGGCCAGGCGCGGGTGTGGATGTTCGGCTCGGAGTTCACCGTCATCGGCATCATCAACAGCGAGGAGCTGAACAAGGTCAAGGACCTGGACGACGAGAAGTTGACCCCCGTCGACTTCGTCGTCGAAGCCACCAAGGCGCAGAAGGGCCAGCAGCAGGACCCGAACCTCGCCGCCGCCGAGCCCATTCAGTCCTTCACCCACCTGGAGAGTTCCAATACCTTGCTCCTCCCCTACGACTACGTCATCGAGAACGGTGGTGCGCTCGCCTCCGTCTCCCTGGCCAACTTCCAGCTGCCCGAGAAGGTCACCTTCGTGGACGTGGTCGAGCAGTTCATGAGCCGGGTGGCCTTGACCGTCTTCGTCGGACACGGGGACCAGGTGGAGGTGTACAGTTCCATCGGCGGGACCTCCATCTCCGGTGTCACCAACCTGGTTATCCCCATCCTGGTCGCCGCACTCATCGTGCTCAACACCATGATCGGTTCGGTCTACGAGCGCTCGCGGGAAATCGGCATCTACAACTCGGTCGGGCTCACCCCCAAGCACATCGGCGCCCTCTTCATGGCCGAGTCGGCCGTGTTCGCCACCCTGGGGGCGGTCACCGGGTACCTCATCGGACAGGTGCTGGCGATGGTGTTCGTGCAGACGAACTTGCTTTCCGGCATCAACCTGAACTACTCGTCGCTGTCGGCCATCTGGAGCACCGTGGTGGTGATGGTGGTGACGCTTCTCTCCACGCTGTACCCGGCCCGGGTGGCGGCGCGCCTCGCCGTGCCCGACGTCTCCCGCCGGTGGGTCTTCCCGGAGCCGGAGGGGGACGCCTGGCTCTTTGATTTCCCCTTCACCGTGGGCGGGGCCGAGGCCCTGGGTCTCTACAGTTACCTGGCCACGGTGTTCGAGTCGTACGGGGAAGGGTCCATCGGTGACTTCGTGGCTGAGGATGTGACGCTGTCGGCGGCCGGTGAGCCCGCGGAGCCCATCTATGTCATCACCCTGAAGGTTTGGCTCGCGCCCTACGACCTGGGCATCAGCCAATCCGTCCGCCTGGAGGCGGTGCCCACGGGGGAGTACGGCATCTACAAGATCGGTGTGGTGCTCGCCCGGGAAAGCGGCGATGTGGCGAGCTGGCGACGCATCAACCGGGGCTTCCTGAACCTGCTCCGCAAGCGGTTCCTGGTCTGGCGGACCCTGGCCCCTGAACTCAAGCACGAATACCGCCGGTCGGGTGGTCGCCGACTGGGACTGATAGAAGAAGCCGCGTAGGGAAAGGACGCAGAAGCTCGTTCGGGCGTGAGGACCGTTGGGACTGGGCACGGTGGCGGAAGGACGGGAAGGAAGGAACACCGCTGTGTCTGAGGAGAGCCGGCGAGAGGTCGGGTACAGGTACGTCATCATGCCCGAAGAAGCCCCGTGGGAGCCGGGCTTCAGTTGGACGACGGTCTGGGGGGCGCTCTTTGTCGGCTTCGTGATGCTGCCCGGGTCCATCTACCTGTATCTGGTTACGGGTGGGTCCCTGGGTGGCGCGGCGCCGTGGGTCTCCATCATCCTCTTCATCGAAATCACCCGCCGCAGTTTCGGGAAACTCCGGGCGCAGGAAATCATCATCCTCTCCTGGATCGCCGGCGCCGTAGCCGTCGCCGGCGGCCCCTTCGGTGGCTTCATTGTGAACCAGTACTTCATCAACAGCCAGCACGCGGTGGGCCTGGCTGAACACATCCCCAGTTGGGCCATGCCCCCACTGGGCTCCCCCGCCTACGCTCTGCGCACCTTCCTCCACTTCGACTACCTCAAGCCTCTCGTCGTCCTGGTTACGGGCATGATCCTGACGCGCATCAATGAGCTCTCGCTGGGCTACGCCCTCTTCCGCATCACCAACGACGTCGAGAAGCTCCCCTTCCCCATGGCCCCGGTCTGGGCGGGTGGGGCCACGGCCCTGGCCGAGAGTTCGGCCAAGCAGGAAGGCTGGCGCTGGCGGGTCTTCTCCACCGGCGCCTTCATCGGCGTCATCTGGGGAGCCATCTACGTGGTGGTGCCTACGCTTTCAGGCATTTTCCTCACCGACGTCATCCAGATTCTGCCCATCCCCTTCGCCGATTTCACTCCCGCTATCCGGGCCCTCCTCCCGGCCACCATTCTCGGCATCGCCACGGACCTGAGCTCCTTCCTGCTCGGTTTCGTCTTGCCGTTCTGGGTGGTGGTGGGGGGCTTCATCGGGAGCATGGGTACGTACCTGGTGGCCAACCCCATCCTTTACCACTACGGCGTCCTGCACAGTTGGTCGCCGGGGATGAAGGCCATCCCTACGAGTGTCAGCAACTACATCGACTTCTGGCTCAGTTTCAACATGGGCCCGGCGGTGCTGGTGGCCTTCCTGGGAATGGGGTTGGCCATCGGCGCCTTCCTCAAGCACGCCATGGCGACCCCGGCACGGCGGAAGGCCGCCGACGAAGAGGGGAAGTTGCCGGAGGGTCGGGGGGACATCCCCATCTGGAAGGCCCTCTTCCTCTGGTTGGTGAGTACCGCGTGCGCCGTCGTGCTGGTGTATTTCCTGGTGCCGGACTTCCCCTGGTGGATCTGCGCGATTTTCGGCTTCGTGTGGACGCCCTTCAGTTCCTACATCGGGGCGCGGATGATTGGCCTCACGGGCTCGCCCTACGGCGCCGACTTCCCCTACCTGCAGGAGGCCTCCTTCTACCTCTCCGGGTACCGGGGGGTGGCGGTGTGGTTTGCCCCCATCCCGGCGAACAGTTGGGGTGGGCAGGCCCAGTCCTTCAAGCAGCTGGAGTTGACCAAGTGCCGGTTCAGCAGTCTGATCTACATGAGCATCCTCGCCCTGGTGGTGTTCTTTGTCTGCAGTTTCATCTTCTGGTCGCTGGTCTGGAAGTTGGGACCCATCCCGTCAGCAGCGTACCCGTACGTGCAACTGATGTGGCCCATGAACGCGATCTGGCGAGCCCTCTGGGCCACGAGCACGCTTCCGCCAAACGCCCCGGCGGCGCTGTTCGGCTCCCTGGGGTCGCTGCCTGTGCCCGCGGACGGGTTGCCGGCGGCCACGCAGAGCGCCCTGGCTGCGCCCATGCTGGGCACCTTCTTCGTCGGCGGGAACCTGCTGCGGGAGGTCATCAACTTCCGCTACATTTTCATCGGCCTCATTGCCGGCACGATTCTCTACACCACGAACGTCCTGGTGGGTCTCCCGACCCTGCTCTTCTATGGCATGGTGGGTGGGTTCTACACCTGGCCGATGTACACCATCCCCCAGTTCCTGGGGGCGGTGGTGAGTCGCTCCTACATGCGCAAGCGCTTCGGGGCGGAGCGTTGGCGGATGTATGCCCCCATCCTCCTGGCCGGCTATTTCTGCGGGATGGGTCTGGTCGGCATGGTCGCCGTCGCCATCGCCCTCATCTCCAAAGCCACGTCCCAGATTCAGTTCTGAGCGTGCCGGCGGGAAGAGCCTTTCTCTTGGCTGAGGGTCAAGCCGCCGTCGCTTGACCGGAGCCGGTCCCCAGCCCTTCTCGTCCGCCCCACCTCAGCCCGCGGGTGCTCCTTCGCGCTCTACGGCCAAACTCCAGCGGACGATGACGAGCGACGCCGTGGCGGCGACAACGTAGAGGGGGAGGAGCGAGATGGGCTCCCCCAGCCCGGCCACCGTCCCCCAGTTGGCCACGGACATGAACTCGCTCACCAGGAAGCGGGGGAGGATGACCTCGAAGAGCGGGTCCATGATGCTCTCGTGAGGCTGGGGCTCCGTCGCCGTGGCCATGAACTGGGCGGCGATGGAGACAGCCACCAGCGTGAAGAAGAGCGGCTTCTGTCGGCGGTAGGCGAAGACAACGGGGAGGGCCAGGAAGGGCACCACCGGAATCAGGAACCGCGGGCCGAAGGCGGAGCCACCGTCCCACTGGTCAACGTGGATGCTGGACACAAAGGCAAAGTAGGCGACGACCGCTGCGGCCACGACCAGGGCCTCGCTCCGCCAGCGCCGCGTCCGCCACATGACCCACCAGCCATAGAGTCCCAAGGCCAGCACCGGTGAAACGAAGAAGAGCCCGCGGTACTTGCTGATGGTGATGCCGTAGAGGACCGTCGCGTGAGGGTAGGTCACGCTCTCCACCCCCTGGGCCATGTACTCACGGAAAAGCGGGTAGTAGGTGTAGCGGTAGCTGAGGTGGAAAGGGCTGCCGAAGCAGACGGTGTTGTACCAGGCAAGGAAGGCCATGGGCACGAGGCCGGAAAGTAAAAAGGCCGCCACCTCTCCCCTCCCCCGCAGGTTGGCGAGGACGTACACCGCGACTGGCACCGCGATGAGCACGGCCTGGTACTCCGTCAGCACCGCCCACCCCAAGGCAAGCCCAGCCAGTGCTGCCAGGAGCACCCGTCGTCTGCTCCACCCGGAGCGAAGGGCGAAGCCCAGGGCAAAGGCAGAGAACGAGAAGAGCCCGCTCAGGAGGTGCCCGGTGTAGATGGTGGCATAGGGCAGGGCTTGCGTGCCCAACCCGTAGGCTGCGGCCGCCCACAGCGAAGCCGAGAGGTCTCCGGTCAGGGCGAAGGCCACGCGCCAGAAGAGGAGAAGAAAGGCAGCTGCGGGGAGCGACAGGGCCAAGACGCGGGTGACGTAGCGTGACACGCTCACCGTCCAGGGAATCCCCAGGAGCCGACCGAGGCCGGCGTGCAGGGCGCAGGCCGGTACGGCCCAGACCGACGAGCCCGGAGCCTTTTCCGTATAGAAGTGGCCGCCGAAGACGGCTTTGTCCTTCGTGGGCACCACGCCTTGGTGGTAGGCGTCGATGATGAAGGTGCGGTCGAAACAGATGGCGTAGGTGAGGGCGAATCGGCTGTTCTCGTTCCAACCTCCTTCCCGCTGGTGAAAGTAGGCGTAGGTGACAAAGGCGAGGACGGCGAGGAGGGCAACGCTCCGCCAGGCCCCCGGGGGAACCGGGCCTCCAAGCAGGGTCCCGCCCGGCTTCGCGGCCTGGCGGGCGGGCGTCTGGGTCCTGGGCGTCGCCATGCTGTTTTTCCTGCCAGTAACGGACATGTTCGGCTGAGGACTCCGGTCTGCCTTCCCCAGGGGCGATTGTAGGAAGGGCACCCGGCGGGTTCAAGCGTTGAGGTCGTTCTCGCCCGGACCGGCACGCGGTCAGAGGTCGATGCCCAATTCAGCGGCGCGGCCCTGGTCGTAAGGGTGCTTACGGGCCACCATCTCTGTGACCAGGTCGGCCTGCTGGCACAGTTCTTTGGGGGCGTCTCTCCCCGTCACGATGACGTGGAGGTCCGGCCGCCGCTTCGCGAAAGCGGCCAGCACCTCGGCGAGGTCAAGGAGGCGGTAGCTGAGCGCGACGGGCAACTCGTCAAGCACCAGGATGTCCGCGCCTCCCTCCCGGAGGTAGCGGGCCGCCTCCGCCCATGCGCTCCGGGCCGCCTGGCGGGCTTTCTCCATTCCCGCCTCGTCGCCCGGCGACAGGAACCCCGTGCCCGCCGCCACCAGGGAGACGAGCGGGGCCAGTTTCTCTACCGCCGCCTGCTCCCCCGAGCAGCCCGGAGCCTTGACGAACTGGATGATGTGGGTGCGCATGCCTCGACCCGCAGCACGCAGGGCGAGGCCCAGGGCCGCAGAGGTCTTCCCCTTCCCGTTGCCGGTGAGGACGATGAGGAGCCCCTTCTCCCGTCGGTTCGTCACTCTTCTCGCCTTTCCCCTCCCGCCCCGAGCTTAGGACCCTCCCGTCGGCTCCTCCCGGGGCAGGAGGATGGGCCTGCCCGTAGCCGGGTCACGTTCCCGCCTGACCTCGACACCGAAGGCCTGCGCCACATTGGCTTCGCTCAGCACTTCCTCCGGAGAGCCGTCGGCAAAGAGCCGTCCTTCGGCCAGGAGCACCACCCGCTCAGCCAGCATCGCCGCCAGGTTCAGGTCGTGCTCGACCATGACCACCGTGACGCCGCGCTCACGGTTCAGCCGGCGGACGATGCGACAGATGTCCATCTGGTGGCGGATGTCCAGGAAGGACGTCGCCTCGTCCAGAAGCAGGAGTCGGGCCTGCTGGGCCAGCGCCCGGGCGATGATGACCCGCTGTTTCTCTCCGCCTGACAGCTCGCCCAGCAGGCGGTCCCTCAGGGCCGCCGCATCCGTATCTTGCAGGGCCGCCTCTGCCAGGGCCACGTCCTCAGCCGTTTCAAAGCCGAGGCCGCCGAGGTGGGGCGCCCGACCCATCAGCACCACCTGCAGGGCGGTGAAGGGAAAGGCGATGTGCGATTCCTGGGGAACGACGGCCACCACCCGGGCCAACTCCCGCCGGCCGAAAGTGCGGGTGCTCCGGCCGGCCACCAGGCATTCGCCGCGCTGGGGGAGCGCCACCCCGCTCCCCAGCCGCAGGAGGCTCGTCTTCCCTGAACCGTTGGGTCCGACCACAACCAGGAAACTCCCCTCGGGAACGTGGAGGGTGACGTCGTGAAGCACTTCCGTCCCATCGTAGGAGAAGTGCACGTTCTTCAAGGAGAGGATGTCGCCCATCAGTCGAAGTAGCTCCTTCCCTGCTCCCGCTTGAGGAGGAAGATGAAGAACGGCCCGCCGAACACGGCCGTCAGCACACCCACGGGGAAGAGGTTGCCAAGGGCGCGGGCCACCGCGTCGCAGAGGACCAGGAAGATGCCTCCCGCCAGCGTCGCTGCCGGGAGCAGCAGCCGGTGGTCGGCCCCGCCAATGAGCCTCACCACGTGGGGCACGATGAGGCCCACGAAGCCGATGGGGCCGGTCACCGACACGGTGGCGGCGGTGACCAGGCTCGCCGCCAGGAAGCACAGGCGCTTGGTCCGCTCCGTGTTCACCCCTAATTGTGATGCGGGCTCCTCCCCCAGGGCGAGGAGGTTGAGCCTGCCGGCCTCGAGGTAGAGGACGACAAAGCCGACGGCCACCGCGGCGGCGAGGACAGGCAAGGTGCTCTCAGGTGCGAAGGGGCTGTCGAGCACCCCCATGAGCCAGCGGATGACTTCGGTCAGGCGCATGGGGCTCGCCAGGGCCGTCAGGAACGCGATAGCCGCCCCCAGACAGGCGTTGACCACCACGCCCACCAGGAGCAAGGTGTGGCGGGAGATGTGTCCGCGGACGTTGCTGGTGACGTAGACGACGGTGATGGCCCCCAGGGCTCCGGCCACTGCCAAAGGCACCAGGAGGCCCGGTTGCCCTGACGCACCCAGGAACAGCATGGCCACAACCGCCCCGAGCGCCGCGCCGCTGGAAACACCCAGGATGTACGGGTCGGCCAGGGGGTTCCGCAGCAGCCCCTGAAAAGCAGTACCCGCGGCCGCGAGGGCACACCCGGTCAGCATGGCCAAGAGGACCCGAGGCAGGCGAAAGCGCACGACGACCGTGTAGACCGTTTCCGGGGACGTCCCGGTGGTGCTCCCCCGCCCGGCGACGATGGTGTGGATGACGTCGGCGAAGCGGAGCTGTGACCCGATGAGGACGGCGCCGGCGATGGTCACGCCCAGGGCTGCGGCCAGGGCGGCGCTGGTGAGCAGCACCCGCTTTCGGGTCACGCGGCCGGCGGCCATCGCTCCTCTCCCCTATTCTCTGGCTGTCGGTGGAGCCAGTTTGCGCGCCACGTCCGGGTGAAAGTAACGAACCAACTCATCCAGGGCCTCGGCGACCCGCGGCCCGGGACGGAGCAGCGTGTCATTGGTAGAGACGAAGACCCGCCCAGAGCGCACGGCCGCCAGCGTGGGCCACCGCGACCAGGCTTGCCGGGCCTCCTCCGTGAGGTCCTTCCCGGCCATGCTGCCGGAGCACTCGACGATGACCTCAGGCTGACGCAGAAGCACCGTTTCCATCGACACGGTGGGATAGGGCTGGTCCGAGTCAGCGACGATGTTGGTGGCTCCCGCCAGGGAGATGAGTTCGTCCAGAAAGCTCCCCCGGCCGGCGGCTACGAGCGACGGGTTCCGTCCGACGACGAGGAGCACCGGCCGGCGGGGTTCCCCTTTCAGGGCTTCGGCAACCTGGGAGAACCGACCCCGGATGGAAGCGGCGAGGGCCTGGGCCTCGGCCTCCCTGCCGACCTCCCGGCCGATGGCAGTGAAGGCGGTGAACAGGTCCTGGAGGTTCTGGCATTTCACGGGGAGGACCCGCAGGCCCAACCCACGAAGGGTGTGGAGCACCGTCTGCTCTTCCTCTCCGATGACCAGGTCGGGCCGGAGCGTCACGACGGCTTCGACGTCAATGTCGACGATGCCACCCACGATGGCCCGCTTCTTGGCCTCGGGCGGATAGTTGCAGAAACGGGTGACCCCCACGACCTGGTCTCCGGCCCCAAGGGCAAAGAGCGTCTCGGTGATGACGGGCGTCAGCGAGACGATGCGCGGGGGGGGCGTGGCGCCCGCGACAGCGACCGCGGCGACACTGGCGCCCAGGGCCAGGGCGAGGGCACAGGCGCGCAGCATCCTACCCACCCCCCGTAAAGACGAAGCCGTCATCCTGGCGCAGCAGGTTGATGGTGACGGACTTGGTCGGCTCGCCTTCCAGGCTCACCAGCGCTCGGAAGTAGGACGGGCTGAAACGGGAAACCTGTTCGACCTTCGCGGCCCGGGCCCGGGAGACCTTCTTGAGCGTGGCCATGACCGCTGCCTGCTCGGCCTTGGGCAGGTCTTTCTTCATCAGGGCCAGGACCTGCTGGTCCTTCCCTTGGCCGGCGAGTCCCGCAGCCTGCTTGATGAGGTCGGCGATGGCTCCGGCCTCTTTGGCGTCCGGGCTGACCTCTTTGCCGCTCAGGGTCTTGCGGCCACCACAGCCGAAGGCGAGGGTGAGCGCCAGCAAGGCGGCCACTCCCCTGCCCCACCGTCTCCGTCCGGTTGCTCTGCTCATGGCTTGTCCCCTCACTTGACCCCCATCTTGCTGTCCAAGGAGTACCAGAAGTTGTCGGTGCCAATCTGGCCCAACTGGTGTTCATTGGGTCCAAGGCCGGGCTGCATGGCACTCACGTGTCCGTCACAGAGGAGGACGTTGGCAAAGCCGCTGTGGCGGAAGTGGACGAAGTAGAAGGGGTTCGGTTCTCCAAACCACACCGGGGGGTCCAGGTACCAGTTTTCCTCCAGGATGCCATTGTAGTCCCGGGCCGAGTCGGCAAAGCAGATGGTGCGCGCGGGGGACCCCACCTGGCTCAACTTCACCGGCGCCGGCGTCCAGGTGGGCGGCCCGCCGAAGGGGCACAGGAAGTAGTAGTTGTAGCCGTAGGAGGTGGCGGGCTCTATGCCCAAGGGGACATAGCCGGCGAAGGCCGGGCAGGTCTCGATGGTCCCCGCGCTCCTCAGGTAGGTGTAGAGGGCGCCGTCCTGTCGGCGGATGGGCTGGTCGGCCGCCACCCGGCGGCCGAACCAGTAGACGGAGAAGCTGTTGTCCACCATGGGG
>Ga0315282_10004633_pt1 | contig 23863 bp, 20 predicted proteins | sample YL17G07_20_MG_FD_203693 | JGI IMG/M metagenome (GOLD analysis project Ga0315282, IMG submission 203693) | Sediment microbial communities from Yellowstone Lake, YNP, Wyoming, USA - YL17G07_20 | ecosystem: Environmental > Aquatic > Freshwater > Lake > Sediment | place: USA: Wyoming | collected... | reverse complement strand
ACCATAGTTTAAATTCCAACTAAGAGAAATCGTGGCTGAATATTCCGAAAAATAGGTGAAATGAGGCTAATTTAAAATGGGTTTGTGTGGAAGTTGAGTCAACCGCTTACCGTATCGCTTCATTCATAAATAATTTATTCCCCATTACTTCGTAATGGGGATCCCTATTTTTTCATTTCCGTAAAGACAATTCTTGAGATTTCACTGATAATATTCTTTGCTTTATTTTCATCGGTCATATCAGACGATAAGACTCCTAAGAAATAAGGTTTTTCCGGCAGGTTTATTATCCCAACATCATGAATTTTTCCGATTTCATCACCCGTTTTATGATAAATTTTGACACCAGAGGGCAAACCGGTTGGCAATCTATCATCAAAATCAGTTTTTTCCATGAAATTAAGCATTTCGGAAGTTAAAGGAGACGTTGTTATTTCTCCTTTATACATTTTTATCAACAAAATACCCATGTCTTTGGCCGAAGTTTCGTTTTCAACCATGTTCGTTTGTGTCAGGCCCAAGGTGTTGATAAACTCTTGGATTTTGTCCACACCGATAATCTGATTGGCCAATATATAGGAAGCGGTATTATCGCTTTTTTCCATCATGAGCCGAGCCAGGGTTTTGATGGAATACGTTGTCCCGGGCGGATCATAACGCATGCTGCCTGTCCCATAATCCTGAATATCGTCTTTTTGGAGAGTGATAATTTTTTCAAGATCAATTTCTTTATCGCCAGCCAAATGGTAAAGCGCAGCTAAAATGGCGATTTTATTTAAAGAGGCGGCTGTAAGGACGGTTTGCGGATGGATACCATACTCCTTGTTATTTTTAATGTCATATATATAGACAGAGAAAGTTCCTCCCGCCGTTGAAGTCAATTCATCCACATTTTTCATAAAGCCTGTTTGCAGATCTTTGGAAGTACCGGACAGAGCATCATTTTTAATACTAGAAGGAGTATTGGTGCTATCTATATTTAGATTAAAAGTTTTTTTTGAGAAAAATACAGCAAGCGTCAATACGAAAAGAAGAATACTAGCAATTACAATGCCGGTATTTTTCTTCTTGTGCGCTGGACGAGCCGAAGTTCCACGGTGATGCGTGGAGTAGTCATGCATGGAAGATATTTTAGCAAAAGTAAATCAAAAAATCTTCAGCGTTTTATCAATTTACCGTTTTTATCCACACATTCAGGAACGATACTTGATGGGAAATTATAAGGCGCAATCACTTCACAATCTATTGTGCCGTTGCCGTCATCCACAATTACCCATTTACCGCCTGATTTTGCGGCCAAAAGCCAACCGCCACCCACATCTCCTTCAAATTTGACTCCGCCACTGGCGTATGTACCGGTATTTTTGCTGATGGTGACGGTCGTTTGACCTATCGGTTTATTGTGTTTGGCCGCCATCGCTTCCCTGATCTGTTCAAGATCAGATTTCTGCGGTACTACCGTATTGGTGGGAATGACTACCGGTTCTTCCGTCGGTACAGAAGGAGGAAGAGTCGAACTGGGAACATTTGTAATTTGGCTTATGGTTACCGTGGGAGGCGGTGTAATTTGTGAAGAATCAACATGATCTGCCGGTTTTGCCTTTACGACAAGAAAATACCAAGTAATTCCTCCACCTAAAAAACACATAAAAAGGCCAAAAAGTATGAAAAAACCGATTTTATAAAATTTATTTTCGCGAGAAACCTCTGCGGTTTCCGCCATTTTTTCTTTACTTTCCATAAAGAGCATACCTCCTTAAACCTAGCATAGCATAAATTGGGGAAGTTGTATTAATCTTTTTCTCGCCTCAAGTGATGAAGTGATAAAATAAGGCAGAATGGTAGAAAAAGATAAACTTATTCAAGAGTTTAGTGAAACTCGAAGAAAAATCATAGATTTAGCTTGTTCTCTTTCTTCCAAGAAGTTAGATGAAGTTTTTTTAGGCAGCTGGTCGGTTAAAGATATTTTGACCCATCTAGCTGGTTGGGACTATTGGAATCTGAAAGCGGTCAAAGAAATCTTGAGAGGCACGCTTCCTTCATTCTATTCTTATTTTGATCCTGACTGGGCAAGTTTTAATGCTCAACTTATCAAGAAATATAAGAAAGAAAATTTTAAAAAGCTTCTTTACTGTCTTAAACGATCTCATCGCCGACTGACAGGCTTTCTCCAGACTATTCCCGCTGAGGAGTTTGGTAAAGACAAGGGACTGTGGTGGGGAAGTGATAGAGTTACCATTGCTGGTGGACTAGAGATAGAAATCCGTGGCGAGAAAATGCACTATCGGCAGATTAGGGAGATGACCAAAAAATGGCGAGGAAAAAATGGATAATTATAATCCAGTTCTTTTTAAAGATCGGATTGAAGCAGGGCAAAAGCTTGGCTGGCAGTTAAAGAAATTAAACTTGAAAAATCCTCTCATTTTGGCTATTCCCAGTGGAGGTATACCAGTGGGAATTGAAGTTGCCAAAATTCTTAAGTGCCCTTTTGATCTAGTCATTGTCCGAAAAATCCAATTTCCCTGGACCACCGAGGCTGGATTTGGGGCGATAGCCGCTGATGGAACTTTATATCTCGGATCAGCTGCCAGAGAGTTGCCTCAAGAAGTGATTAAGACTCAAACTAAAAAAGCCGCAGAAGAAGCGAAACACAGAGAAAAAGAATTCTTAAAAAGACGAAAAAAGATCGACATTTCTGGTAAGACGGTGGTTTTAATTGACGATGGTTTAGCGGCAGGTTCAACGATGCTTGTCGCTGTTTCCTCAATTCGAAAGAGAAACCCAGCTAAAATTATTATTGCTGTTCCCACTGCTTCAGGAGCAGCTGTTGCACTTTTGGAGAAAGAGGTAGATCAACTAGTTGCCCTTTACAAACATCCAGCAGGTTTTCCCTTTGCTGTAGCTTCATCTTATCAAAATTGGCATGATTTGACAGATGAAGAGGTAAAAAATTATCTGAAAGATGTCTTTAGAACTGGACACACCAAAATCTATGATCAAAGTGGTGGCGGCTTTAATCAGAAAGAATAATAAAATTCTTCTTACTCAACGCTTAAAAGGAGAACTTGCCAATTTGTGGGAATTTCCTGGAGGAAAAATTGAAGATAATGAAACTCCCTTTGAAGCTATCGTCCGGGAAATAAATGAAGAGTTAAGGATCGATGTGACCCCGGTTGTAAAAATTCATACTTTCTACCACCGTTATCCCTTTGCTGAAATTGAGCTTATCCTTATAAAATGCAGAGTAAGGAGCAGAAATTCTAAGGTAATGTTAGATAGTCATCACGCCCAGATTGCTTGGGTTGATATTTCTGACCCTCTCCCAATACTTGCCCCTTTGGATCAAAAGGTTTTTTCTTACCTAATAAAAAAGAAGACTAAAAAGAGGGATGCTCTAAAACTGTTCCCTTTATAACATAAATTGGGGAAGTTGATCACTACTATTTTTGTGCGCGGGTGGCCCGAATGCGGTCAATTTTCTTCAAATGGTACTTGCGTAGTCTTAATGATTTTGGAGTTATTTCTAATAATTCATCGTCTTCAATAAAATCCAGGCACTGTTCCAGAGTTAGTCTTATTGGAGGATCCAGCTGTATTGCCACATCTGAATTTTCCGTATGCATGTTAGTGAGCTTTTTGGATTTACAGACATTGACATTAATATCCTCTTCATGGTTATTAAGTCCTATAATCATACCTTCATATACCGCTTCTCCCGGACCGATGAAAGCCGTACCTCTGGTTTGTACTGTTTCCAGTGCATAAGCGGTAGATACACCTGACTCAAATGCCAGGATCACGCCGTTTCTATATCTTGGCACGTAGTCAATCGCCTTTTGGTAACCTATAAACCTTGAGGCAAACAAACCTTTTCCACCAGTTTTGGACATAAGCAGGCTCCGAAGCCCCATTAAGTTTCTACTAGAAACCGTAAAGTCATAACGGGTTGTCTCTTTATCGGTAGTCCGCACATCTATAATCACGCCTTTTCTTTTGCCGATTTCTTCAACTACAATTCCGATATATTTTTTATCCACGTCGATAGTCACTTCTTCATATGGTTCATGTGTTTCCCCATTTACTTCTTTGAAAATGACTTTCGGTCTGCCAATCTGCATCTCATACCCTTCGCGTCTTAATGTCTCAAGGAGAATAGATAGATGAAGTTCGCCGCGGCCAGAAACCTCAAATCCACCGGTTGGAGATGGGGCGATAAGCAAACCGATATTAGTTTTCTTTTCTTTAGTCAAACGCTGTTCCAGTTGTCTGGCGGTAGAAAATTCCCCTTCCCTTCCTGATAGGGGAGAAGTGTTTGGTCCAATTGTAATTTTGAGTGTGGGCTCGCCAAGTTTTATTACGGGGAAACCAGTTGGGTCGGAAGGATCAGATATAGTCAGGCCTATCGCCACCTCAGGAATTCCGGTTACAGCGACAATATCTCCCGTCAGGCCTTCATTTGTAGCCACGCGTGTCAAACCGACACTAGTAAACACTTCCAGTATTTTATAATTCCCCAAAGGTTTGTTATGCGATAGTAGTACTACGTTTTGGTTGGGTTTAACAGTCCCTTGGGACACTTTGCCTATGGCAAATGTACCTTTGTAATTGTCAAAATCCAGCGTGGAAATAAGCATTTTAAAGGCTTTATTTTTTTCAACTTTTGGGTGCGGGACAGTTGAGACGATTTCTTCAAACAGTAGAGTGAGATCGGTAGGAGCATTGATATTAGGTGGCAGCGACTTCCAAGCTTTGCCCTCTCTGCCTACGGCATAAATCACCGGAAAATCCAGATGTTCATCTTTTTTGACAATCCGTAAGAATAATTCCTCGGTGCTTCTTAGAATTTCTACAGGTCTTGCATCTTTGCGGTCGATTTTATTAATAACCACAATAATTTTGAGGTTTCTCTCCAGAGCTTTTTCCAAAACAAATTCTGTTTGCGACAAAGGGCCTTCAGCAGCATCGACGATTAAAAGCGCACCATCGACCATATTTATTACTCTTTCTACTTCACCACTGAAATCCGCATGTCCGGGCGTATCGATGATGTTTATTTTGGTGTTTTTATAAATAATGGCAGTGTTTTTGGCTAGTATGGTAATTCCTTTTTCGCGTTCCAGTTCGCCCGAATCTAAAATCGTGGTTTGATTCATTTCTGCCTGATTGTCGCGGAAGGTATGTGTTTGTTTGAGCATACCGTCAACTAAAGTGGTTTTTCCGTGATCTACATGAGCAATAATGGCAATATTTCTAATGTCCATAAAAAAATAGACCCGCCTCTATATCTATTGCGGGTATAAAGTAATAAAATTTGTTAACCTTCTATATTATAACATATTATTAATCCAAACATTGTTTGTGTAGAGTATTTAATAATAAATTGTATATTGAATTAAGAATATTTTTAAAATCGGTCAAATGTGATGTTAAAACTAAGTATCATCTGGATCATAAATTTATTTGCTCTTTTCGTAGCTCCTTATTTTGCTTTAGATATGTTAGTACTGTCTGGGGATCATTTTAAGCAGGATATTGGTTTTGGAGTTTTTGTGAATATAGTCTACATTATAATAATTGTCTATCTTATCTTAAAAAATCAAGTCAGAACAATTGTTATGAAGAAAAATCTGGAAATAATGTTTTCAATAATAATATTCGGAATTATGCCTTTAAGTTACGATATAATATCAGATTTTATAAAATATTTTAATTTAACAGGAATCTATGCATCAATAAGTTTCTACGGGGTATTTATGATATCGTTTTGCTATTTTGTAATTTGGTCGTATATACTTGATCACCAATCAAATAAATTAAGAAAAAGAAAATAGAGCGATAATAGACCCCATTTTTAATAACATAAATAATATTTAAATATAATAAGTGCCGCTACAAATTGTTTCCTCTGGGGTGGATATCTTCGGAGTTTGTTCGGCGGGAGTGTGTATTGAGACTCTTCTGGTACCCCCGATCGGATTCGAACCGATGATCTATCCCGCCTAATGTACCCCGTGGGGGATTCGAACCCCCGATTTATACGTTGAGAACGTATCGTCCTAGACCGCTAGACGAACGGGGCCCCCTTGGCGGGATCATCCTAGGCCGCTAGACGACGGGGGCTAAGCTGTTAGCAATGTTATTTGTGTCAAATTTAACCAAATTTTCTATAGACTTTCTTTTCTTCCAAGACTTAATTCTATATTCTTCGGTTAGGGCAGCGCTATACGTATTATATTCTTTTAGGTATATTAAGGTAAAGGGAAGCTTGTTTTTAGTAGAAAATACTCGTTTATTGCTGTGTCTTAATAATCTCTTATTTATATTCCTTGTTGATCCGGTGTAGTAGCTTCCATCTTTTAGTTTGAGAATGTGAACAAAAGACATGTTTTTATTATGCCGATGTTTCTCGCTTGTTTTCAAGCGAGAAAATCGTGCATGCGCGGTTCGATCCCGACAAAAGTCGAGGATCGATACCGGCTATAGGTTATTGACAAGAGAGTGGAGAAAAGGTATATTACGTCTATTCTACATATCCTCAACCTGACTTTTCCTTCAACTACACAAATTTGAGGGGTTGTTATGGATAGAGGAAAATATATGGATACAGATCAAAAAGTAGTTATCACCCGTGAGGGGCTTGCCGAACTTAAAAAAGAGCATGATGAGCTGGTAAACAAAAAAAGGCCAGACCTTGTAGCCCGGCTGGCTGTTGCTCGCGGTCAGGGAGATCTCACCGAAAACAGCGAGTATACGGCAGCGAGACAGGATTTGACCTTTATAGACGGTAGAATCGCCGAGCTTGAGAAGCTGATTCATGAGGCTAAAGTAGTCGCTTCTCACTCCAAGGCGAAAATTGATGTCGGTTGCAAAGTAACTCTTCATGTCAAAGGCAAGAAAGAAGTATTTACCATCGTGGGAGAGTGGGAGGCGGATCCGTCCCAAAAGAAAATTTCCCATTCTTCTCCGCTGGGTCGTGCTTTAATAGGCAGAAAAATTGGTGAAGAGGTGGAGGTTGAGGCACCGGCAGGTAAAATAGTCTATAAAGTTCTTCACATTGAATAAGATTTAGAATTGTATTAAAACTTCATTCTCAGAGGGTCCTGCCGCTCGGCAGCCCCAATTCGTGCTCGGCCTCCGATTGTCCGGCCTGCGGCGCGAATTCGGGCTCCCGCCTCGCGTCACCCATTCGTTTTCTGTTTTAGAAAGTTTTTATATGGGTTCTAATATTGAATCGTGGGCAGCAATATACGATAATACTTTATATTAACTATGGCTACTATTGATTTGCTTCGTAAAGAAAGAACAAGAAAGCTGGAAGCTTTAAAAAAGCGCGGGATTGATCCTTATCCGGCTACATGCCGGCGTGACCAGATGATTGGAGAGGCAAGGAAAATGGAGGGAAAATCTGTAGCGGTGGCAGGAAGAATCATGAATGTTAGAGGCCACGGAAAACTGGTTTTTGCCGATCTTTATGATGAGAGCGGAAAAATTCAGGTAGCTTTTAAAGCAGATCTTCTTAAAAAAGAATCGTTTTCTCTCTTATCCCTTATTGATGTAGGCGACTTTTTAGCTGTTGCGGGAGAAGTTGGAGAAACTACCGCTGGAGAAATCACGGTGTTTGCTGATGGTTTTCAGCTAATTGCCAAGTCACTTCGTCCTTTGCCAGATAAATGGTACGGATTTAAAGATGTAGAGGAAAGATACAGGCAAAGATATGTAGATCTGATTATCAATCCAGAGGTGAAAAAAATTTTTATCACCCGAACAAAGGTAATAAAATTCTTAAGAAATTATTTAGATAACGATGGGTTTTTTGAGGTTGAGACACCCGTGTTACAGCCGATCTATGGCGGAGCTTCGGCCAAACCATTTATTACGCATCATAATGCCCTAGATACGGATTTGTTTTTGCGCATATCAGATGAGCTGTATTTAAAACGGCTTATTGCCGGAGGTTTTGAGAAAGTATATGAGGTAGGGAAAGATTTTCGCAATGAAGGCATCGATAAAGAGCATAATCCGGAGTTTACCCAGCTTGAATTTTATTGGGCGTATTCCAATTATGATGCGCTCATGAAATACACGGAGAAGATGCTTTCCTCTCTTGTAAAAGAAATAAAAGGGTCACTTAAATTTTCATATCAAGGAATAAAATTAGACTTTAGTTTACCCTGGCAGCGGATAACTTACAGGGAGGTCATCCAAAAATATTCCGGAATTGATATTGATAAAGCAACTTCGGAGAGACAGTTGAAGGTAGAGATTGCTAAAAATAAAATTAACGTGAATTTGACTGACATTGTCGGCTACGGTGCTATCTTGGATGAGCTTTATAAGACCGTGGCCAGACCGCATTTGATAGGTCCGCTGTTTCTGACCGACAGACCGACAGCTTTTGTGACTCTTGCCAAAAGATTACCGGACGATCCGGACAAAACAGCCTCATTCCAACTTTTAGTTGCCGGCAGAGAATTAATTAATGCTTATAACGAATTAAATGATCCGATTGATCAGGCAATCCGATGGAGAGAATCCGAAAAACTCGGAGAGCATGGACAAAGTCAACATGAAGCATATGACGCTGATTATATTCGTGCGCTTGAATACGGTATGCCTCCAACTGCCGGTTGGGGCATGGGAATTGACAGATTGGTTTCCGTACTTACGGATCAGCATTCATTAAAAGAGGTGATTCTTTTTCCGACATTGCGGCCGCTAAACTTTAAGAATGAAGTTTCGAAAGAAGGAGATGTAAAAATAACTTCCGGTGTCAAAGGCGTTACCGGTTCGGTGGATAGAAAAAAAGCATGGGAGATATTGACTAACCGTATGAAGAATCAAAATTTGATCAGACACTGTCTGGCTGTTGAAGCGGCAATGAAAGCACTGGCTCGCCATTTTAAAGAAAATGAGGAGCTTTGGGGTATTGCCGGACTGATGCATGATGCTGATTATGAACTGACTAAAGACGATACCACCAAACATGCACTAACTTCTGCCTCCTGGCTGAAAGAAAAAGGAGCTGACGAGAGGTTAATTAATGCAGTTTTGGCTCATGGGTGGAAATTTGTCGAAGGATGTCCGGAACCCAAAAACAATCTGGAATGGTCACTTTATTGCTCCGATGATTTGACAGGTCTGATCGTGGCAGTAGCTTTGGTTCGCCCGGACAAAAAGATCTCATCGGTTAACTTGGATTCGGTAATGAAGAAATGGGATAGTAAAACTTTTGCGGCTGGCGCCAACCGTGAGCAGATCGCTTCATGTGAGGAAAAATTAGGTATTAAACTTTCTGAATTTATCAGCATCGTTCTTTCCGCAATGCAAGGCATTTCCAAGGATTTAGGACTATAAATATGCTTCGATTTCTAACTAAACTTTTCGATTCCAATGAAAAAGAACTGGCAACAATGAGGCCAATTGTTGCCAAAATAAATTCTCTTGAGGAAGAGGCAAAAAAATTAAAAGATGACGAATTTGTCGAAAAAACAGCAGAGTTTAAGTCACGCCTTTCAAGTGGTGAGACCCTGGATGATATTTTGCCGGAAGCATATGCACTGGTACGGGAAGCAGCGTATCGGACTATCGGAGAGCGACATTTTGATGTCCAGCTTATTGCCGCAATTACTCTTCACCGGGGAGCCGTAGCAGAGCAGAAAACCGGCGAAGGAAAAACCTTATCCGCTATTCCCGCTTTATATCTTAATTCACTAACCGGAAAAGGTACCCACCTTGTGACGGTCAATGATTATCTGGGAAGACGTGACGCCGGATGGATGGGGCCGATTTTTCATTTGCTGGGTCTTAAAACCGCTGCCATGATTCATGATCAGTCATTTATGTATGATCCAGAATATGAAGATAAGACAATTTCCGATTGGCGTCTTTTACACCTTAGACCAATTTCTCGCAAAGAGGCATATTTAGCAGATGTGACTTACGGTATAAACAGTGAGTTTGGTTTTGACTATCTCCGGGATAATATGGTTTCTGATATTTCGCAACTCGTACAGCGCGGTTTTCACTACGCCATCGTTGATGAGGTTGATTCAGTACTTATAGATGAGGCGAGAACTCCTCATATTATCTCTGCTCCTGATACTGAGCCGACAAAAAAATATTACGATTATGCAAGACTGGTGGACAAACTTACCAAAGAGACGGATTTTGTGGTTGATGAGAAACTGCATACGGCCCATCTGACGGAGCACGGCATTGCGAAAGTGGAAAAAATGCTGGGTGTATCCAATCTTTACGAAAAGGATTTTGCCACAGTACACCATATAGAGGCGGCACTGAAGGCAGCCACGCTTTTTCGTCGGGATAAAGAATACGTGGTGAAAGATGGTGAGGTAGTAATAGTGGATGAATTTACCGGTCGTCTTCTTTCCGGCAGGCGTTTTTCCGAAGGATTGCATCAGGCTATTGAGGCAAAAGAAGGTGTCGCTATCCAACAGGAATCAAGAACGCTCGCTACCGTTTCTTTACAGAATTATTTCCGCATGTATGAAAAGCTGGCCGGTATGACAGGTACAGCAGCCACAGAGGCGGAAGAACTCCACAAGATATACAAGCTTGATGTAGTGATAATTCCTACCCACAAACCGATGATTAGGGAGGACAAACCAGATTTAGTCTATAAAACCATGCGGGCAAAATTTGCCGCGGTTGTGTCTGAGATAGAGAAATGTTATCAGACTGGACAGCCGGTTTTGGTAGGTACGACATCAATTGAAAAAAATGAAATACTCTCTGAATTTTTAAAGCGTAAGGGTATTCCACATCAGATACTCAACGCCAAAAATCATGAAGGGGAGGCATCGATTATAGCTGATGCCGGCAAAAAGAAATCTGTAACCGTTGCTACCAACATGGCCGGTCGAGGCGTAGACATCATTCTTGGAGGATTTCCTGTCAATAAATATCAGATTGGAGACAAAAAGGATTACGAACAGCTGATGAAAGAGTGGAAGAAAAATCACGAAGAAGTATTAAAAGTCGGCGGTCTTCATGTTATTGGTACGGAGCGTCATGAGTCAAGGAGAATTGATAATCAGTTAAGAGGTCGAAGTGGTCGTCAAGGAGATCCAGGTAGCAGCCGTTTTTTTGTTGCACTAGATGATGATGTGATGCGGCTTTTTGGCGGAGAACAGGTAGCAAAGCTCATGACATTTTTTAATCTTCCGGAGGATGTACCGCTGGAACACGCGATGGTAAATCGGGCCATTGAGCAGGCGCAGGTGAAGGTGGAAGGATTTCATTTTGACACCAGGAAACATCTGGTGGAATACGATGACGTTTTAAATAAACAAAGGGAAATAATCTATAAATTGCGAAGACAAATCCTCACCGGAGAAAACCTCAAAGAAATGATTTTGGAAAAGTTATCTGATGACGTCAATAATCTAGTCAATTTATATTCCGCCGAAGGTATAACACAAACTGAGAAGGAAAAAATTCTTCAGGAGTTTGCCGCTATTATACCGTTTGATCCTTCTTCGCAAAGGGAAATAGCAAAACAATTGGAAAACCTGAAAAATACTTCGGAAATTGCGGAGTTTCTACTTAAGATCATTAAAGATGCTTATGATCAGAGGGAAAAGCAATTTGGGCCTGAAATTATGAGACAGATAGAAAAATGGGTAAGCTTATCCGTGGTTGATAATCTTTGGATGGATCATCTGGATGCAATTGATGATCTTCGAGAAGGTATCGGCCTTCGCGGATATGGCCAACTTGATCCGCTGGTGGAATACAAAAACGAGGCTTATTCGATGTTTGAACGGTTGGTTTCGAGTATTGATTATGAGATTACCCATCGGATATTCAAAGTCCAGGTGCAGCTTTCACCTGACCAGGTACAAGCGCTGCAGCAACAACAGCAAACAGCCATCCAGCAGACAGCACAACAGCAGTTACAAAAACAAAAGTCTCGACAGGCTGATTCTGGTTCCCCGAGAAAAAAGTTAGGCCGCAACGATCCTTGCTGGTGTGGCAGTGGAAAAAAATGGAAGAAGTGTCATTGGCCGGAAAAGGGGTAATAACTAAATCTTCATAAAATCTTCATCATTTTGTGATACAATACTTCTTCATGCGTATTCTCATTGTGGAAGATGAAAGGCGTCTTTCCAATATTGTCAAAAAGGGCCTTATGGAAGAAGGGTTTGCCATTGATAGTGCTTTTGATGGAGAAGAAGGACAGTATCTAGCTGAGTCTGAAGAGTACGATCTGATTATTCTGGATATCATGTTGCCCAAAATTGACGGGCTTACTATCTGCAGGCAGCTTCGGGAAAAAAACATAAAAGTGCCCATTCTTATATTAACCGCAAAATCTACCACAGAAGAAAAAGTCGCCGGGCTTGACAGCGGTGCTGATGATTACCTTACCAAACCTTTTGCTTTTATGGAGCTTCGATCACGCATTCATGCCCTTATTCGTCGAAGCAAAAGTGAGGTTTTACCTATTCTTAAAATCGCTGATTTAGAGCTTGATCCCATAAGACACATCGTCAAGCGTGGTGAGAAAGTAGTTACTCTGACAGCAAAAGAATTCTCTATACTTGAGCTTTTACTTCGGCATAAAGATGAGGCTATTAGCCGGACAATGATTATCGAGCACGTTTGGGATTATAACTTTGACAGCATGAGTAACATAGTTGATGTTTTTGTAGCAGCAATTAGGCGCAAAATTGATAAAGGAGCAAAGACGAAGTTAATTCACACTCTACACGGAGTGGGATATAAGATTTCCGCTTAAGAAATTTATGAGCATCAAGTACAAGCTATTTTTCTGGTTTTTCTTCAGCCTTATCTTTGTGGTTGCCTATTTTTATCTGGCGATTCATTTTTATTCCCTGCCATACGGGAATGTATTTTTCTTTATCCTTTTAATAATCTTGGCGGTTTGTGGATATATTGTTATCCGTAAAATCACTAATTCCTTGACCCTTTTTTCCCGGAAAATAAAGGAAGTAAATAGTCTCAATCTAAAGGAACGGGTAAAAGGTTTTGAAAACAATGACGAAATCGGGGAGTTGGCATTTTCTTTTAATGATCTTTTGGATAGATTGCACCAATCGTTTCAGAGAGAGCGTCAGTTTATTGGTGATGTCGCCCATGAGCTCAAAACTCCACTCTCGATTCAAAGGAGCAACATTGAAGTTACTCTTTCCAGACGCCGGGAAACCCAAGAGTACAGGAGAGTGCTAAACGAGATGCTGATTGACAATGAAAGGATGTCCAAAATGCTTAACAATATCCTTGATTTAGCCTGGTCAAAGTCAGATGTAATTGCCCATTTTGAAATATTTGACCTTTCAGAGCTTATGGAAGAGATTGTTGATTTGGCTACAAAAATGGCTTCGTACAAGAAGATAAAGATTATTGGAGAAATTGGCAAAAACATTAAAATGCATGGTAAAAGAGATAAATTGTTCCACGCGATAGTTAACATCGTTGATAATGCTATCAAATACACAAAAGATGGAGGGACAGTTTCTATTACGCTTCATAAAACAGACCAGAGGATTCATCTTGAGATAAAAGATAACGGTATAGGTATTGCCAAAGATGATCTTCCACATATTTTCGAGCGGTTTTATAGAGGTTCAAAGAATGATAAGACTTCCGGTTCTGGACTGGGTCTTGCAATAGCTGCGGCAATAATCTCTTCACATCGGGGGAAAATCGATATTGAAAGTTCGCTTAAGCACGGTACCACAGTGTCTATTTCTTTTGTCTTAATAAAATCCTCATAATTTCTTAGTATAATCATAAATATGAGAGAAATAGTTTATACCTGCCCCATGGATCCTGATGTTATCAAAGAAAAAGCTGGAAGCTGTCCGAAATGCGGTATGGAGCTTGTGCCGCTTAATACTGGGGATCATGCAGATCACACCGATCATGTGTCGGCAGAGCTGGATTTTAAAAGAAGATTTTTTATTACTCTGCCGTTTGTTCTTTCTGCGATGCTTCTTTCTCCCAATATCCAGAAATGGGCTGGAATAAGTTTAGTTATTCCCGGTCGTGAATTAATTCTTTTTATAATTGGCACTTTCATTTTTTTCTTCGGTGGCTTGCCTTTTTTTAAAGCGGCAAAAGGAGAACTTACACACAGAAATCCAGGAATGATGACACTTGTAGCATTTGCCATCACAGTAGGCTATACATTTTCCGTTGCTGCCACATTCCTTTTTCCGGGTGAATTGCTCTATTGGGAAATAGCGACACTTATTTCCGTATTTCTTCTCGGACATTGGTTAGAGATGAGGGCAGTGAGGGGAGCAACGGGAGCTTTGGCAGAGCTAGCAAAACTTATCCCCCTAACTGCTCATGTTTTTAGAGATAGAGATGACATTGTGGATGTAAAAACTAGTGAAGTGAAAATTGGAGATAAAGTCTTGGTAAAACCTGGAGAAAAAATACCTATCGACGCAGTGGTTTTGGACGGTGAAAGTTCTGTCGATGAGTCAATGATTACAGGGGAATCCAGACCTATTAGTAAAGGGAAGGGAGATAAAGTTATCGGAGGTACGATTAATCAGGACGGTTCATTAACGATTGAAGTTACAAAGACAGGAGCTGATACCGCAGTTTCTCAAATTATGAAACTCATTTCAGATGCCCAGGGATCAAAACCTAATGTCCAATACCTAGCTGACCGTGCTGCAGGAATACTATTTTATGTGGCTGTTATAGCCGGATTTTCGTCCTTCTTTTTCTGGTTCTTTATTACACCTTCCGGAGCTGTTTTTGCAACCACCGTTGCGGTAGCTGCAATAGTAGTCGCCTGCCCTCACGCTTTAGGACTGGCCATTCCTACTGTTACGACAATTACTTCTACTTTGGGTGCGAAAAATGGAATTCTTATAAAAGATATGAAGGGATTGGAAATTGCCAGAAAGATTGATTACGTTGTTTTTGATAAAACCGGCACACTGACTAAGGGAGAATTTGGGGTGATTGATATAAAAATAAATCAAAAATCAAAAATTAAAAATCAAAATGAACTATTAAAGTTAGCAGCGGCTGTTGAAATACATTCCCAACATTCGATAGCAGTAGGAATAGTGAACCAAGCAAATAAAAAAAATATAGAGATTTCTGAAGTTAAGAACTTCAAATCTTATCCCGGAAAAGGAGCAGTAGGTGAGGTTAGTGGCAAAAATGTTGCAGTGGGCAATAAAGCCTTGTTGGACGAATTAAGATTGGGAAAAGATATAAATGATTTAGGCAATCTGCCATCTTCCGGCAAAACATTGGTATATGTAGTTGTTGACAAAAAACTGGAAGGGATAATTTTGCTTGCTGACATTGTCCGGGAAGAATCAAAAAAGGCCATCAGAAAACTTCATGATATGGATATCAAAACGGCAATGCTAACGGGTGATACAGAAGATGTGGCGCAAAGGGTGGGAGAAGAACTTGATGTTGATACTGTATTTGCGCAAGTTCTGCCTGGAGATAAAGTAAATAAGATAAAAGAACTTCAAGATAGCGGAAACATCGTGGCAATGGTTGGTGATGGTGTTAACGACGCTCCATCTCTTACCCAAGCGCATGTTGGTATTGCCATTGGTGCGGGAACTGATGTTGCTGTGGAATCGGCAGATATAGTTCTGATGAAAAATAATCCTCTTGACGTAGTTAAAGCAATAACGCTTAGTCGCAAAACTAATGAGAAAATGGTACAAAACCTTATTTGGGCCACGGGTTACAACATCTTTGCTATACCGATTGCCGGAGGTGTCCTCTATCCGTCGCTTGGGATTCTTTTAAGACCTGAGTGGGCGGCTCTTCTTATGAGTGCATCTTCGATTATTGTGGTATTTAATGCTCTTTTGCTGCGTAAAACTAAATTATGAACAAAACAATCATATCCATTAAAGGCATGCATTGCCGTTCGTGCGAACTTTCGATAGAAGGAGAGCTTGAATGTATAAAAGGAATTAAAAAGGTTAAGGTTAGCCAAAAGAATGGTGTTGCGGAAATCACTTACGACGGACATCTTGATTATGAAAAAGTAAAAAATTCTGTTGAAAAAGCTGGTTATTCAATTGGACTTTCTAAAAATAAACCAATTTTTACAAGAGATTTTAATGTCTACACTCAAATTCTTACTTTCGCTATCACCATATTTTTAGGATACATTCTTCTTAGTGTATTCGACATAAAAATATCTGCTCCCGCTTTCGCAAACCATCCTTCCAGTTTACTGGTGGTTCTTCTTATCGGACTAACTGCTGGATTCTCAACTTGTATGGCGCTGGTGGGAGGACTGGTTCTTGGAGTGTCTGCCAGATTTTCCGAGATGCATCCTAACGCAAATACGATGGAAAAATTTAAACCACACCTTTTCTTTAATGCCGGAAGGATTGTTTTCTTTTGCTTTTTTGGGGCAATTATCGGCATGGTTGGCTCTTTTTTTCAACTATCTGGTACAGGTTTGGGACTTTTAACCATTGCAGTAAGCCTCGTTATGCTTCTTATGGGAATACAATTAACAGGTATATTTCCCCGGCTTGAAGATGTAAAAATTACTCTGCCTTCCGGTATTGCCAAATCCCTTGGCATACACAAAAAGAATGACGGTGAATACAGCAATAAGAATGCTGCGATCATGGGTGGACTTACATTTTTTCTCCCTTGCGGTTTCACCCAAGCCATGCAGCTTTATGCCATGACTACAGGAAATCCTATATCAGGAGCGCTTATTATGGGTATTTTTGTCATAGGTACTGCACCAGGTCTTCTTGGAATTGGAGGATTAACATCAATTGTCAAAGGTACACTTGCCCAGAGTTTCTTTCGCTTGGCAGGTCTAGTGGTAATACTCCTTGGTTTATTTAACCTGTCAAATGGATTAAATCTGACAGGATTTAGTTCCATCTTGTCAAATAGAAACCCTAATGTTTTGGCAGCGGCCGATGCACAACTTGAAAATGGTAGTCAAGTAATCAGAATGGTCCAGGATGTAGGAGGATACAAGCCTAATTCTTTTTCCGTCAAAAAAGATATACCGGTACGTTGGATAATCGATTCGAAAGATCCTAATACCTGTGCGGCAAGTATTGTTGCGGATAGTCTCGGTGTCCGAAAACTTCTTCATTCGGGAGAAAACATCATCGAATTTACACCTCGCGAAGAAGAAATAATCCGTTTCAGCTGCAGCATGGGAATGTTTACGGGCAGTATCTTTGTAGCTGCAAATTATTGACTTGAGTTTTTCCTTAAATTACCATGAATATATCTCTAATCTGTGATAATAAATTTTATACCATTTCTATTGTTTGGAACCGCATTGCTTTTGGGACTTCGCCATGGCATAGATTGGGATCATATTGCGGCCATTACCGATATAACCAGTTCAAGCGATAACAAAAGGCATGCTCTTGTCTTGGGAACTCTGTATGCGGTAGGTCATGCCGCCGTCATTATTTTTCTTGGCTTAGGCGCAGTTATTTTAGGAGCGAGGCTACCTGATTGGGTGGATACCGTAATGCAGCCTGTCGTGGGAGTAACGCTTATCCTATTGGGTTTATACCTTGCTTTTTCCATCGTGCGCCATGGAAAAAATGTCAAACTGCGAAGCCGGTGGATGGTGCTTTTTAATATTCTCGGAAAAACATACGATTGGATAGAAACAAAAATTACTCATAAACATCCTCATTCACATTTCCATTACCCAGACAAATTCGGCAAAAGCACAGCTTTTTTTGTTGGTATAATCCATGGCACCGGTGCAGAGACTCCTACCCAGCTTCTGCTTTTTGTAGCGGCAGCCGGAGCTGGCGGAAGCGTCTTAGGAAGCATGTTGGTATTTACTTTTGTCATCGGACTGATTCTTTCAAACTTCCTGATAATAACTCTTTCGATATTGGGAATTGCCAAAGCAGAGCAAAACAGAAATATCTATTTATTTTTATCCGGCATCACCGCTTTTTTTAGCTTTACTGTTGGAATATTTTTTCTCACCGGACACGCAGCTTTCTTGCCGGCAATATTGGGAGGATAGTCGTTGTCAGTTTATGGTATAAAAGAAACACAATGGATAAGATTGATCAACTTGTGAAAGACATCAGTTCTCTCAAAATTCAGGGAGCGACGAACATCGCTTTTGCTGTATTAGAAGGAATAATTTCTGCTGCAAGACAGATTCCATCAAGTGAATCAATAGGGGAATACCTTGAAGGCGTTGGGGAAAAAATGGCTTATCTCAGACCTACGGAACCTTTGGCGCAAAATGCAATCAGATTTATTTTTTCAAATAAAAATGAATCAGTTGAATATTATTTAGCGAAGATCGAAAAATATAAGGGTCTGATTGATAAAGCCAAAATAAAAATGGGAGAAGAAGGGGTGAACCTTATTCGGGGAGGAAGAGTTTATCTCACTCATTGTCATTCGTCAACCGTTACTTCGATGTTTGTTAAAGCTCACAAACAAGGTAAAAGATTCTCAGTGATTGCTACCGAAACCAGGCCCAGATTTCAAGGGAGGATTACCGTAAAAGAACTTTTGGCCGCCGGTATTGAAGATGTTACCTTAATCATTGATGATGCAGTAGAAACAATACTTGAAGGCAATCTCCAAAAAATAGAGGCAGTATTTATCGGAGCAGATTTGCTTTCCCAAAATGGATTTGTGAATAAGGTTGGCAGTCTAGGAATTGCTTATGCAGCAAAGCGGCGGGGTATCCCCATTTATTCCATGAGTATCTTGCTTAAATATGATCCCAGACCTTTTTCAGACGAGATGATTGAGATAAGGGGAAAAGAAGAAGTTTGGGAAGATGCTCCGGCAAATCTAAAAATATATTCTCCGGCTTTTGATTTTATACCTTATGATACCGGAGTAAAAATTGTTTCGGAAAAGGGAATTATTGAAGGTGAGCAAATGTCGGCTGCCGCTCTCTCTTTATATCCGTTCCTGAAATGATGAATTTAATATCTGTTGATTTAGGGATTAAAAAAATAAAAATTCCAGTAGCAGAAATATCTTCTGGCAAAAGCGGCAAAGCTTTGCTTATTACAGCCGGCATGGATGGAGATGAAAATTCAGGTATTGAAGCTGCCTATAAACTAATTGAAGAATTTAAAGAAGGAGGATTCCGTGGTAATTTAACTGTTATCCCTATTGTCAATACTCCTGGAGTTGAGATAAACCAAAGTTACAATCCTCTTGATAATGAGTTTCCCAAAGATATCTATCCTGGCAAAGAGGATGGTTCTCCCTCTGAAAGATTGATTCATTGGTTGGATATTAATTATGTTTCTTCCTCGGATATCTGGTTAGACTTACATGGTGGAGCGCATGACGAGATGCTTGAACCTTCTGTGCTGGTTTATGAGACAAAAAATGAGAAAATCAATGAATTATTATGTAAAGTTATTTCTTCCGTTAATATTCCAAAAATTGTCTTCCATAAGACAGGTTTCTGGACCAAAATCGATCTTTTGGCAAAAAAAGATATCGCTTATGTCATTACTGAAGTAGGATGTTCAGGTGACAGGAGCAATAAATGGTTAGCAAAACATGTCGAGTTGGCCAAATGCATTATGGGAACATTGGGAATGATTGAAGAGAGAATAGAAAGAAAGCAGAAGCCTAGAATTTATAGAAAGCGGGTTAAATTGAAAGCAGGAGGCAGCGGTTTATGGTTTCCCCAAAAAACAGTTTTTATAAAAAAAGGACAGATTTTGGGTAAATTAATATCTTTAGAAGGAAAGGAAATTGAAGTTATCCAGGCGAAAGAAGACGGAGAATTTCTTTGGGGTAAAGAGAGCTTATTTTGCAAAAGAGGTGATATTTTAGTGGAAATGTGTACTGAGCTATCATGACAAATCATCAATTGTTTCTGTAAATACTTCCATTAATTTTGTGAGTTGCAGACGAGTTTCCGTCCCAACAGAAATACGGACAAAAGGTTCGGCATTTCCGATACGAAGGGCGGTTAAGTATACCCGGCAAGAGTTAAATCCAAAGCTAGTTCCACCGGAAATATTTACCTTTTTTTTGGCAGCTTTCAAAACTGCCATTTCAATAAATTTTTTATACATCCTGATGCTTGGTCTATGGAAATTCAAAGTAAAAAAACTTCCTTGAAACGGCATTTCTTTCGTCCAACTGTATGAAGGGTGGTTAGGTAGACCGGGATAGATAACTTCGGCAATTGCTGTTTTTTTAGATTCTACATATGACTGCAAGTATGAAGAAAGAAGATAGGCATTTCGATTGAACCTCTTTAATCTTTGCTCGAAAATATTTCTTCCCAGAAATGGTATCGCATATACGGAAGCGTCTGAAATATTCGTACCCAAATGTTCCCGGTATTCCATGAGTTTTTCTGTATTTTTGCCGTAAGCAATAATCATTCCTGCATTTACCCTATCTGAGCCAAACTGCAGATATTTAAGAAGACTCTCAAGCAGTAGAAGGCGCAATTTCTTATTTCTCCACTGGATCATCTTAAAAGGTTGAAAAGTCGAAGAAAGACAAGTGTTATCTATTACTAGGTAAAGATCATGGTGGTATTCATTAACCAGAAAATTGATTATTGCGCCAAGATTTGGAACATTAATCTGTTTAGTATTGCAAAGCGAATCAAAAAAAATGACGCCTGGTTTTTGCTTTTGAATCAATTTTATTATCCGACCCGTATCTAATTCGTCTACACTGATGACTCTATCCCCAAAATATTTTGTAATAAGTTTTTTGTTCTCATGATAGACGTTGTTTCCCATCATCACAGTTTTTCCCATCAGCTTCTCCATGATAATAAAGTTTAAAATAGTGCTGAAAGCAGCCATACCGCAGTTGGTAGCATAAGCATGGATATTGAACTTCGTAACCGCATCAACGTAATTTTTTAAATACCATTTCTCAAGCGTTTGGTTATCCAGGCGGCCTTCGCGCTTGTAATCATTTATAGTTCCAATTATTTTACCAGTGTACTTTCCGGCCATCGTATAAACACTGTGTGAAAATGATGGCGATTGGAAGTCTAGTGAAGTGACGATGGATCCGACGATATTCATTTGAGTTCTTATTAAGTCAAAATATCTATCTTTTTCTTCTTGCATTTTTTCCACAAATTCGAGTGTTGGTGTCGGTTTATCTAGATGATCTTTTATCATTGAGATGTTTTGTGAAAACTTAATAAATTTCTTTTCAATATATTGGATATTTTCCTGTGCCAGTTCCAGTGTTTCTTGTCTTATGTATCTTCTCAAAGATCTCACTTGACGGCTGAATTTGTTTAAGTTGTCCAGCATAGAGGAGACAGTTGCGACTGATTCCTCAAAATCATTTTTTAAATCTATTATTGATTGCAGCAGTAGGTCGTTATTCATACGACTATCTCATCTCCTTTATATTTTCTTAACTTGGGGGTGAAGATGGCAATGATAATTGTAGCTACGATAGTGCCGATTCCGCCGATTGCAACAGAGAAGGGTGTTCCCATTAATGCCGCCAAAACACCTGCTTCCGCTTCTCCAAGCTGCGGTCCGCCCATGAAAAAAATCATATTTACCGATACCATCCGGCCGCGGACATAATCGGGAGTATGCAATTGACGTATGGTGTTTCTTATGATGGTGCTAATCACATCGCCGGCTCCCCCAATGAAAAGAAAAATTAAGGAAAGAGAGAAAGATTTTGACAAACCGAAAGAGAGAGTTGCAAATCCGTAAATTATTACTGCAATAAGCAGTATTTTACCTTGATTTTTGATGTGTCCGAGTGAAGAAACTATCAATCCGGCAATAATTGCGCCGAGAGATGGTGCGGCATACAGAATGCCCAGACCGGATGGTCCGACTTTAAAAATGTTTGTGGCAAAAACTGGTAAGAGCACTGTAGCTGATGAGAAAAACGTAGCAAAAAAATCAAGAAGCATGGTGGAGTAAATTATTGGCGTTTTGAAGACAAAAGATAGGCCGTGAGTGATAGAGGAGAAATTGAAAGATACGTCTTTTGAATGAATATTGATAGGTATTTTTATAAGAATTGAAGCGACGATAACTGCGATAAAAGAGAGAGCATTTATAAGGTAGATGCTGCTTACTCCTAGATAAGCAATAATAAAACCCGAGATGCTTGGACCGAGTACGACTGCCGTTTGCCACATGATAGTTGAGAGGCCCACAGCATTCATGAAGTGTTTTTTGGGTACGAGATTGGGGATAATAGATTGTCTAGTTGGAGTTTCTAAAGCGCCAATTGCCGAGTTTAAACCAATAAGAAAATATATTACCAAAGGGCTAACAAATCCCCAGAAAGTGGCTGCCGCCAGAGACAAAGATAAAAAAATCATGAGTATTTGAGTAATGATTAAAAGTTTTTTCCGGTCAAACTTATCAGCCATTACTCCACCAAGTAAAGAAAAGAAGATTACAGGTAAAAATCTGGCAAAGCCTATCAATCCTAAAGACAGTGGTGAACCGGTTAAAAGATATATATGCCAGCTTATGGCTACCACTTGCATTTCCGATCCTATTCTGGAGATAAGATATCCAAACCAGAAAAGTCGGAAATCACGAAAACGCAAAGCTTCAAAAGGAGACATTTTTGATACATTCATGGAGAAATATTCACAAATTATAACATAACCGGAGGCGGTTAGGATTACCAATCCTATAGTATTTCTTGACAGAGAAGTGGCTTGATGCTATAATCCCGCGAGTTCCATGAAAAGATTCATTATACAATCATTTATTGCATGCACTATAGTAATAGTTGCAAGCCTTGTTGGTGGGGGCAAAACAGTGTATGCAGGAGGTACAACGAGCGTATATGGAGGAGGCGGTTGTGTACCAGTATACGGCGGTGGTGTCCAGTGTCCACGAGCAGGCCAAGTATTGGTGGAAAAGAAAGTGAGAAACCCTGCCACAAACATTTTTGTTGATAATTTAGGACTTTCCGATCCTAAATATCTTCCTCAACAAATTGTTACTTTCCAAATAACCGTAAAAAATTCAGGAGATGACACTTTACCAAACGTGACAGTAACCGATACTCTGCCGCAATTTATTGATTTCTCATCTGGTCCAGGAAGTTTTGATGGCAGTACCAGAACTTTGAATTTTACAGTTTCAAATATAGCAGGAGGTACCTCACAGACGTTTGAAGTGAAAGCAAGAGTAGTGCACGTTGCTGCTTTACCAGCAGAAAAATCAATCATTTGTCCGGTAAACGTAGTTGATGCTTCTTCCAATGCACAAAAAGATCATGATGAAAGCCAATTCTGCATAGAAAAACAAGTGGTTATGCCTACGGTTCCCAAAGCAGGACCAGAACATTGGTTGGCATCGTTGGCAGGACTGGGCACCGTTTTTAGTCTAGGATTATATTTCAGAAAAAAAGCCGGAGTTATCTAAACTTCTTGACAGCTTCACGTCTTCACTTTTAGGTCAATTTTCCCTATACTGATTTCATCGTTTGAGAACATGCGCAAAAAAATCCTCTTTTCTATCATTTTAATAGTAGCGACTGTTTTTTTTAGCATAGTGATGTCTTTATATGCTCGTAAGGCATTTGTTTCACTTGGATTTATAAAGAGGGAAATATCTATTGCCGGGACAGGTTCGATGTATCCGACTTTTCCTAAGGGTCAAAGTTCTGATGAAAAAGTTAATGCGGAGGAGACAGTGGCAATACCCTTGATGCGAAGTTATCCCTCGGGTATAAAAATACTGAGTTATGAGCTTTTTCCATACATACTTAAACATGATGATATTGTGGAGTTTGATAACGAAGAGACAAAAGCAATTTCGTTAGAGAAATATCAGAATGAATCAGGTTTTGTAAAAAGAATAATTGCTCTTCCTGGTGACACTATTGAACTTCGTGATGGTTT
>Ga0315282_10004632_pt1 | contig 23865 bp, 22 predicted proteins | sample YL17G07_20_MG_FD_203693 | JGI IMG/M metagenome (GOLD analysis project Ga0315282, IMG submission 203693) | Sediment microbial communities from Yellowstone Lake, YNP, Wyoming, USA - YL17G07_20 | ecosystem: Environmental > Aquatic > Freshwater > Lake > Sediment | place: USA: Wyoming | collected... | reverse complement strand
CGCCCCAGGGCGTAGGAGGAGCAACAGACGCAGCCCTTCCCCAGTCGAACACATATCGGAAACAAATTCAGGAGCGAACGTGAAGTGAGCACGCCAACCCCTTCCCGAATAGATTTTCACGGGAGGCGGTTCGAAGGCAGATATGACCTAAGGCTTCCGTGCCGGATATTGTTGTTAGGCCTCTTTCTCGCTCCGGGGTGAATCGAGAGGAGGGCTAACCGCTATCAACCCTGTGCGCTGCAGGCGTTCTTCAGCTTTGCGAAGTGTCTCTTTGGCGTTCTTGTAGGTGAGTCGATCAAGGGCATCGCGATAGGGTAGCCAGTCATATCCAATATGTTCACCGGATATTTTCACCTGTTCATCTCCATTGTTCTTAACTAGGTAGAATATCACCTCCTTCGATACCGTTCCGCCGCGTCTTCTGTAGAAGTAATCGATTCTTTCTCTGAAATCGTCTAGGAACGTGTTGCTTTTGAGCCCTGTCTCTTCGAGGATTTCTCTCTTGACCGTCTCTTCCTCAGATTCTCCTTTCTCCACGTGCCCTTTCACAAAGTCCCAATGTCCAGCTTCGTAGTGGAGAAGAAGATATTCAGTGCCATTCCCGACCCTGAATATGACCGCCCCGCATGACTTTTCATGGTTCATCGGAGGTTCGCATCCAGTCGGAGGCTACCATCGTACCCTACACCACTAGGTATCATTTGTGCTTTGAGTCGCGAGAGAGCTTCGCAAGCTAGAATGCGATGATTCCTAGATCAGCTTCATGAGTAGAAACGACACTACCGCCCCTGCCAACGGGCCAATCGTCCAACCGGCAATCACTTGTTGAATGATGCGCTTGTTTGTGATGGCCATTCGCTTAGCTGAGGCAGCGCCGCTCATACCGCCGATGACTACCTGCGAAATGGAGACAGGCAGACTCAGTTGCGTGAAGAGATGCGCAGACATCGCCCCGCCGAACTGGGCCGACAGTGCCATGGACGGGCTCAGACCCACAAGGTTGTCAGCGACGCTTCTCACGGTGCCCTTGCTCAGGAACATGATGCCGACAATTGTTGCAGCTGATAGCACGATCGACAATGGCAAGCGATCTCCGAGGCTTGACGAGAATAGTCCCACGACGAGACCGAGTGTATTCGCACCGAGCGCATACGCAGCGTAGAACCCGGCGATCAGAGTAAGGCGTGCGTATGTCCGGTTCAGAGCCAGTACGTCCTTCGCCCTATGGCCGAACCGCAGCATTACAGTCTCGATGATTGCCGACACACAGAACCCGAGGACCGGTGACAAGACCCACGAAACAACAACCATGAGAGAAAATGTGTTGACAACTCGAACTCCGTTCGCAAGAGCTAGTCCCCATCCAGCACCGACTAGAACTTGCGACAGCGAAAGCGGGAGACGAAAGAGTGTCACGACCGCCATTACCGATAAGCCGGCGAGGAGAATCACAACGAGACCAGAACTCGAAAGCGCCGGCAGAATTTGTCCGCCGAGTACATTCGAGAGCTTGTATCCCTCGAAGAGTGTGCCCACTAAAACGCCCACTGACGCTATCAGCATCGCATCCGACAACTTGACGATTCCGGCGCCAAGACTCGCGCCTAGGCACGTCGAGAAGTTGTTTCCTCCTAATACTGCGCAAAGCACTGCGGCCAAGGTCAGCGCCGCATAGAGATAGAAATCAATCGCCAAAAGAACGCGCCCTGATCTCCAGCCGACCACAAGAGCTTGGGATTCAGCAGACAAGCTCAATTCGAACGAAGGCGACGAGGATGCTTCGCGATTTCGCTTATGCTGCCACTTGCCTCTACAGGCCGGTTCAATACTCCGTGCTTATCGCAGTAGTACACTCGCTCGCCTGCTTTTCTCTGGTCCAACTCGCCGAGCGTTGTCATTTCGCGTCCGCAGAGAGGGCATCGCATTCAAATTCGACCGAAGTCTCGATCTCATCTAGTGATCATGTTCGCATTCGGTCGTGCTCTGTCTGGCGTGCAAGCTTCTTAGGTCTTTCCTTGAAAGAGTAGCATATGCACCAATAGTGCTAATCCATGACCTCTGTCACGAGACTGCTTTCACAACGATTGTTATGACGAGGTCAGAGCAGTTCTCGGCTGCATCTGCGACTTCGTCGAGCTTGAGGATCATCTCTTTGACTTGGAGGTACGTGAGCGTATCCATATGTTGTCTGTGTGCGGAAAGCCTCGAGATCAGTTCTGACTTGATCTGATCGGCCGCTTCCTCCGCTTTCTCAACTTCAAGTGATTTGTTAACAGCAAGCTCAGCGTTCGTTCGAAGAGACTCGACCGACTCCACGAGGGTTGTAACGCATCTGTCAATGCAGTCAACAAATTGGCGAAGCGTCGGGTCTCCCTTCTGTAGGTACTCCAAGATCTTGGGTTCAATTGGGGCTTCGGCAATTGCCCGAGCAGCGTCTTGCGAAGCGTCTGCGATGTCATCCACCTCCTCGATCAAGTCTAGGAAGTCCTCTCTCATGCCCGCGAAGAATGCACCTTGCGCGATCTGGATTACCGCCTCTCTATGAAGGTCATCAGCCATGCTCTCGTACCTAGAAACGATCTCTGCTTGGCTCTTGACTAGGGCCCAGTTCATCTGCTCGACCGAGCTGATCATGTTCTTCAGCTCCTTGGCACACCTCTGAACCATCGCTAGGTGTTCGGCGATGAGGTCGAGAACCCTCTTCTCCCTCTTGCTGCCGAATCGAAATGGTGCTCCAGAAGACGGGAGCCGGAACAAGTGTGCCAGATCTAGTTCTCCTCCCTGCAATCGCGGGGAAGCAACGGACTCACGCCAAACCTGTACGAGACAAAGATGATGGGGTTCTGATAGGAGGGATTTGAGAGGTGGACTACACCCATCCTCTCAGTTTCATGGCTTCGGCGACCCGCTGGACCGAGAGCATATACGCCGCCATTCGCATGTTCACGTTGTGCTTCGTGTGCATAACCCAAACGTCGTTGAAGGCTTTCGTCATGATCTTGTCCAAGCGGCTGTGGACTTCCTCAACCGGCCAGTAGAGACCATATATGTTCTGCACCCATTCGAAGTACGAAACAGTCACTCCTCCAGCGTTGCAGAGAAAGTCCGGAATGTCGAAGACCTTGTTCTTGGACAGGATGTCATCTGCCTCAGGCGTTGTGGGTCCGTTTGCGGCCTCCGCTATGATCTTCGCCTTGATTCGCGACGCGTTCTTTGTAGTTATCACATTCTCAAGTGCTGCAGGAACGAGGATATCGCACTGTTCTTCAAGCAAAGCTTCGTTGGTGATGGCTTTCGTTCCCGGAAACCCGACTACGCTGCCAGTCTTCTGCTTGTGTTGAAGGACCTCATTTGGATCAAGTCCCTTGTCGCTGGCAATGCCTCCTTTCGAGTCGCTTACCGCGATAATTCGCGCTCCCATCTCATGCAGAAGGATCGCTGCATTTGATCCCGCGTTTCCGTAACCTTGAACCGCAACTGTGGCGCCCTTCAGTGGAATGTTGAGTCTCTTTGAGGCTTCGCGTATGGTATAGACAGCACCGCGTGCTGTGGCGTCGCCTCGTCCCTCGGATCCACCTAGCGCTATTGGTTTCCCGGTGATCACGCCTGGGGCGTTGTATCCTCTAATCTTAGCGAATTCGTCAACCATCCACGCCATGATCTGAGGAGTTGTGTAAACATCAGGCGCCGGAATGTCCAGTTCAGGCCCTATTATGGCTCCGATGGCATCGATGTACGCTCGGCTGAGCCTCTCAAGTTCGCCGACTGACATCTCCTTTGGATTACAGATGACTCCTCCTTTCCCTCCGCCAAGAGGTATGCCCACACATGCGGTCTTCCAAGTCATCCAGGCTGCGAGTGCCTTGACTGTGTCGATCGTCTCCTGCGGGTGGAATCGGATTCCTCCTTTGCAGGGGCCTCGAGCGTCGTTGTACTGAACTCTGAAACCTTTGAACGCTTTGACCTGTCCGCTATCCATCCTGACTGGGAACGTGACTTCTAGTATGCGTTTGGGTTCCCTGAGCAGGCTGTGGACAGCCGGGTCCAATTTCAACAACTTAGCAGCCATATCCAATTGTTCTTGTGCAATCTTGAAGGGATTCAGTTCTTCCGTCAAGCTTAATCATCGTGTTGCGATGAAATCGGAAAGTGCCTCTTAAATCAATCCGTTCTTGAGGCCTGTCAGTCGCGGCAGATATGCTGGTTGGACGAAAACGGAGAAGTATGCAAAACATTTTCACTATGTTCCGGTAAAGCGATCGAGGGTCACTTCCTCATCGTTGGTCGGCGTTCCCTTACCCTCGATATGGTCTTGTATTCTCTTCAGGACCGTCTCGTGCTTCTCACTTGCGAGCCCAAGCATTTTCATCATTTGTATGCAGTTTTCCGGCGCGTAACCGCGAAAGTGGTTATTGAAAACCCCCAAGGTCTGCTTTGTGTTGGTTCGCACTTCCTCAATCTTGGGCAGCCAGTCAGTAAGCTGGTCTCCCGTATATCGGTAATCGTACCACAGGCCTTGACCTCTGCCGTGCCACCGAATGTATCCGACCTCTGAGGTGATGTGGATTTCTGGGGGCAATAGTGGCTCGTCGACGATGCAGTACGCGGCCTGGTATTTGCTCAAGGTCGTCCACGTGCTCGATTCCAGCCACGACGGATGCCTGAACTCGACCACGTAGTTGATTCTCCTCGGGAGCAAAGCGAGAAAGCCCTCCAGAAGGCCATCATCACGCTTGAGCGACGGGGGCAACTGAACGAGCATGCATGCCAATTTGTCCTGTGAGAGCAGAGGATCGAAAAGCTCGCAAAACGAATCGAGTTCCGTCTGTGCGCTTTCGTCCAGTTTCATGCGGAGATCATGAGTGAATTTCTTGTTCATCTTTGCACTGAAGACGAAGCCTCGAGGCGTGTATCGTGTCATGCCGAGTATTGTTCCCTTCTCTGGGAACTTGTAGAAAGATGAGTCAATCTCCACGGTATCGAAGACCGAGGAATACTGTTGAAGCATGCTCTTGTCAGGGTCGTACAGCGGGCCAATCCATTCCTTGTACGACCAGCCGGCGCACCCAAGGCGAATTGGTGCTTCTGTTCGCTCATCCTCATTCAGGATCGCGCTCACTCCCCGAGTGTCCGCCTTGATGGTCGTCACCACCTATTGCGGATTTCGGGCTGAACATGTCTTATTCTTGATGTGTTACGGGGGCGTCTCGGAGCGGGTGACGTGCGGGGACTCCTAAATGAGAGCCTCGCCCTAGCCGCCGCATCGAGTCCAACGTGTGGCGATGCGCGGGCTATGGAGCCTCTCAGCCGCGAGCCCCCTGATCTCGTGCAGATCACGATTCCCCGGTGGGTCTACAACCGCATTGCCGTCCTACTGATTGCGGCACAGGGCGGCGCGAAGGTTGAGGACTATGTCGTCGCCGTGCTGGAAGGCCACATGCGGAGATTGAACCTATGAACGACTGTCAAGAGACGACCTACTGGCCGGCGTCTCGGTGAACTTCAGGCAGCGACTCAAGACGTGCTAGAGGAAGCCTTCTTTCTCGAGTAGGCGCCGGATGTATGCGACCGCAACGCTTTCCCTATTCTGCAGGTGAGCCTGCTCTGACTGTGCGCAAATTCGGGTCGATTCCTGGGGGTCGTTTTTGGCATGTGTAGGTGTGGGGCCGGCAGCTAGCTAGAGGGCTCTGGCGAAACTCGGCCCATTTTCAATTAGAAGATCAACTGCCAATGCCACAAGAAACGCGTAAACAACCCACACGAAAGCGATCCCTCGGTTCCTCGACAAATCATAAGCCCAGGATGTCTCGTGGGCGCGGTGAGAGAACCAGATCAGTGCCGCAAAGAAGAGGAGCACCAAACCCCCAGACAGGGCGTATCGTGGGGCAGCGCTTGACAAGAACCGAAAGAGAACGGCATCGGATATCCCGCTCGCCATTCCAGCCGGGAGAACGCTCGCGTAGAGGATTCTCTTGCGAATCGTGATCCCTGACACAAGTCCTGCCTGTGCCAGGAGAAAATGCCTCCGCAGATTCCTCCCTCTCATCAATAGGCCTTATTAGGATGTTAGGTAACAATGTATTGTTGCGGGCATGGCGTCAAGTCAATGAGCCCTGTCCACTGCGCACAACCAATTTAAACCGTCTTTTGGATAGGTTCCTTCCGTAGGTCCCAGATCTCAATGGGGTATCGTAGAGTCTGGAGGCGAACTGCCTCCTCTAGGCCCCTATCTCCATAGACTACGGCAACATCTCCCTTCGTGATCATACGCGCGTGCAATTCTGGAGTCCACCAAGCGAGGCTACCGTCCTTGTCGAAGACGCGATTGTGAATCAGATCCATCAAGGGCGAGTTCTCGACTCGGGCCCGCTCTTTCTTGTCTGCCTCCTCCAAGAAGACATAGAGGATGGGGTGCCGAGCAAAGGCCCACTGGTATCTTTCAATAGTATCTTTTGCCAGCGGCTTGATGTCTCCGAGATCTTTGTTGCCGATATGCACTATGCTGACATGATCCGTGTTTAGATCACTTGTGACTCCCTTCCACTCCTTGAGGACCCGTACCATGACGTTCTGGTTGAGTGGCAGGCCACCTTGGCGCAGCTCTTCATCAATCCATCGCGTCAAGATATCTGCAACGCAGATGTAGGAGTTGTAGTTGTCGCCACTTGGCAGGATATTTACAGTGTTGTTCGATTCGACAAGTGCATCCCACGCCTTGCTTCGCGGACCAGTACAACCATCTAGCAAAATGTTTTCGTTGGATATGTCGAGATAGTTGCATAGCTTATGCGCACAGATAACCGGAAAGTACTGCCCAACGATCTCGAAGAACTTGCTTACCGATACGTACTCCATGGCCTCTCTTCCGGGCTCTCCGTAGATCTGCACTATCTCCGCATCGGTGCCTTGGGCCTCAAGAGCTTGGATCTTTGCCTCACTAGTGCCATCACCGGAAACCTTCCTTTCCCTCAGCTCGTTGAGGTCTAGTGTGAGGAAGTATGCATTGATGTGTGTCTCGGGTATTGCAATCAGTGCCCGAGCCAGCTTTCTTAGCAGACCTCGCAGTTTCCATGGTGGACCCGGCAATAGGCCCGCAATCTCACTGGCGCTATAGGCCTTCTTGGCAAGTCCGATTCGGTTGTCCGCAAAGAATCTCTCAAGTATACCGTTCATGGTTGCTGTGAATTTCGTGGTGTCGTGTACCCACAATGCAATCCCGATGATTCCCCTGAATGGCTGGCGGCCAGCCTTAGGTCTGAAGTGGACCTTAGAATCAGCGCTGATGACCAAGGTTACACCCCACGGTGATCAATGCACACGCTATAAAACGATTCCGAGAAGAGCCCTATTGCGAAGGTTCGGCATCGAAGTGAGCACAGACGAAAAAGTCCACGACAAGTCTTGGGTGCAGCTGCTCGAAAATTCAAGCAGCCACGGCGTATGGCATTCACTTGACGGAACATAATGGCTCTTGCTGATGACCATCCAGGTGTGTACCTGTTCTTCGACGACAAGAGGTTCCTGTGCGTAGGATCCGGTGCAGAGCGGGGAGTGAAAGACAGGCTTGTGGCCGTATCGCGACCTGTTCCTGTTATGAGATCATTGGACCAGGAATCGGGCATCCGCTACATTTCCGGATCGTGCCAGGATTCGACGTGCCACCGAACAGTGTCTACGAGGTTACGATGCGGCTTCAGGCTCGCGCCAGTTCGGGGCAGATGGTGACGCTGGACAACCTTGCCATCGATGTGACTGTCTTCTCACCGTATGGGGTTGCGCGGACTGTAGCGGTTCCGCAGGCCCTCATTGAGCCTGAGAAGATCGCGAGCACTGCTATCGTGGCTGCGGTCACGACACTGGTCGCATACACCATCAAGAAAGCAACCTCATCATCTTGAGGATTTGCCGCCAGAAACCTAGTTTTCTTCAGGTGCAGGTTGGACTGTGGGTTTTGTGGCGTCGCCGCGTGCGATGCTCGAGGCCAATGCTAGGTGATCAACCTTCTTCTCGAGTGCTGTGTATTTGTCTCGGAGTTCTGTGAGGTCGCGGTCGCGTTTCCTGAGGTCTGCGTTGGAGATCTGCGGGTTCGAGATGATGTTGAGAGCCAGCGAGTAACTATCCGCTACACCAGCGTCCCTCAAGCGGACTACTCTCCGGCACCACCTCGACCGCAGAGGCACGAACCAAACCTCCGACGCGCTCCCTTTTACCAGTATGACGTCAACCCATAAAGCGCAACACATAACGATTTCTTGATGTTTTTCGGGCAACCCTTAAAGGAGCTTAGTGGAAGCTTGTCTCGAGTCCATTGAGACTGGTAGACTGACGTGAGATTTGAGCAACTTGCCGAGGTCTTCGAGGGGATCGAAGCCACGTCGAAGAGGCTGGAAATGACGGACCTCTTGGTCAAGTTGCTCAAAGATACCCCGAAGGGTCTTGTGGACAAGGTCGTCTATCTGACTCAGGGCAAGCTCTATCCTGACTATATGAGCATCGAGCTGGGGATTGCAGAGAAGCTCGTTGAAAAGGCGATATCGTTCGCATCCGGTCGGACGGAAGCCGAAGTCGAGTCCGCTTTCCACCGGAACGGCGACTTGGGTCTTGCAGCGCAAGAGATGCTGAAGAAGAGGTCGCAGTCGACTCTGATGAAGAAACAGCTGACAGTGGAGGCGGTCTATGGGACATTCGACAAGATCGCTCACGCAGCCGGTGATCGGTCCGTCGACGCGAAAATCAAACTGCTGTCGAGCCTTCTGATAGACGCGAGCCCCAGCGAGGCAAAATTCGTCACTCGAATGGCTCTGGGCAAGCTGCGAGTAGGAATCGCCGATATGACGATTCTCGACGCACTTGCGATCGCATATGCCGGCGGAAAAGAGTTCCGGGAATTATTTGAGAGAGCCTACAATCTGTCGTCCGACTTGGGATATGTTGCAAAGGTAGTTGCGGCACGTGGGATAGCCGGAGTCAAGGACTTTGGGATATCGATCGGTCGTCCCATAAGGCCAATGCTCTGCGAACGTCTCTCTTCAGCTCATGAAATCCTCGCGAAACTGGGAGGAAAAGGATCCGCAGAATACAAGTATGACGGCCTGCGGATCCAAGCGCACGTCTCTAAAACGAATGTCCAGCTGTTCTCAAGACGTCTTGAGAACATAACAAGTCAGTTTCCCGATGTCGCCGAAAGCGTCAGATCAGCGGTATTGGCGGAGCAGGCAATACTTGAAGGAGAATGCGTCGCTGTCGACGCGAACACTGGTGACATGTTACCATTCCAAGTCGTATCACAACGGAGAGGGCGAAAATACGAGATCGAGACAATGGCGGAAGAAGTTCCGGTGACTGTTTTCCTGTTCGACGTTCTCTATGATGATGGCCAAGACTTCACACTGACACCTTACTTGGAGCGGAGGGTCGAGCTCACCAAGATCGTCAAAGAGTCCGACCAGGTCCGCATCGCGGAGCAGCTGATGACTGAAGACCCGGACGAGCTTGAACGTTACTTCGACAAAGCCGTATCGATGGGATGCGAGGGTCTGGTCGTCAAGAGTGCCGGTGCAGAATCGGTCTACCAGGCAGGTGCCCGAGGCTGGCTATGGATCAAGTACAAGAGATCATACAAGGCGGAGGTAGCTGATACCTTTGATCTAGTTCCGGTCGGCGCGTTCTACGGCAGAGGAAAGAGAGCAGGAACCTATGGCGCACTGCTAATGGCAGTATACAAGCCAGAGACAGACCAGTTCGAGACGATATCCAAGCTCGGTAGCGGTTTCACAGATGTGGACCTTGAGAAGCTGCACAAGATCCTTGGACAGGACGTTGTTTCACATAGGCACGCTAGAGTCAGTTCAGAGATGAAAGCCGACGTATGGTTCACGCCCACGAAGGTACTTGAGGTCTCAGCAGACGAGATCACCCTCTCACCACTTCACACATGCGCGTTGGGTTCCGTCCGGCGTGGCAGCGGGTTAGCGCTCAGATTCCCGAGATTCACCGGCAAATACAGAGACGACAAGTCCCCTGAAGACGCGACAACGACCAAGGAAGCGCTTGAGATCTATCATAGACAGCTGAAGAAGATCGAGACCGAGCAATAGCTAGGCTCGAACGTCAAGCCTAAATTCGGGCGGTCCCAAACGCGTCGCGGTCCACCTCACTTGCGAATCACCGTCAAGTATTCCGCTCCTTTTCGCGAGGATACAGGTGTCAGTGAGGAAGCATATGAGATAGATCAAGAATCAACCACTGTAGTGAGAATACTTGATCTTATAGCAAGCAGACACTCTTCGATGAGCAAGTTCATGGACAGCACGAGCGAGGAAGCACAGAGACGCCAGATCGTCGTGGCTGTCAACTCAAGGCTTGCAAGGTTGTCTGACACGGTTCACGATGGGGACAGCATGAGTCTCCTACTACCCGTAATGGGAGGCTGCAAAGAATCATGAGTCCTATTGGAGGATACGCAGGAAGAATACTGCATGTGGATCTATCCAAGCGTAGACAACACATGGAAGATCTCGCGGAGGGAGAAGCACGAGCATACATAGGCGGCAGCGGGTTGGCTGCAAAGCGTTTGTGGCAGATGACCGGCAATGAGACGGATCCGCTCGGACCTGAGAATGTTCTGATTTTCATGACAGGGCCGCTTACAGGAACGAAAGTCCCGCTCTCAGGCCGTCATGAGGTCGCGGCGAAGTCTCCTCTTACGGGAATATACGGGGAGAGCGATGTCGGCGGAAGATGGGGCACAGAGCTGAAGAAGGTTGGCTTTGATGGAGTAGTCGTCACAGGGAAGTCAGCTGGTCACACATACCTTTGGATCAATGAAGATGGTGTCGAGTTCCGTGATGCGGATCACTTGTGGGGGCTCGACACTTACGAAGCGAGCCCAATTCTCAGAAAAGAGACAGATCAGAAGGCGATCGAAGCATGCATCGGTCCCGCGGGTGAAAGGCTGGCGCGGATCGCCGCAATAATGCACGATGGAAGAGACGCTAGAGCGGCAGGGAGATGTGGGCTCGGCGCGGTTATGGGGTCGAAGAATCTCAAGGCCATCGTGGTCAAAGGCGAGAAGGATGTTGCAGTCGCCGATGCGAGCCGTCTTACGGAAATGACAAAGAAGCTGGCGCCGGATATTCTCAAGAATACGAAGCGCATGGCAGACTATGGCACAAGCTCATCAGTGGCGACATTCGAGGAGCTAGGTGACCTGCCTGTCAGGAACTGGAAGCGGGGAAGCTGGAAGGAGGGCGCCGAGAAACTCTCCGGAGTGACCATGGCTAAGTCGATTCTGAAGGGGAGATACTTCTGCGGCGCCTGCATCGTCGGTTGTGGTCGAGCTGTCGCGATCGATCATGGCGAATATGCGGGAGTCGAGGGAGCAGGGCCTGAATACGAAACCATGGCATTGATCGGCGCGAATACTCTTACGGACGACTTGGAAGCTGTGGCAAAGGCTCACGAACTCTGCAACAGGTACGGACTGGACGTGATATCCACCGGTGGCGTCATTGGCTTCGCTCTAGAGGCGGCCGAGCGAGGGATTCTCAAGGGAGACAGCGGCGAAGAGGCGAACCTTGTTTGGGGAAATGGCAGGGGGGTCGTGAATTTGGTTGAGAAGATTGGCCGCCGTGAAGGCCTTGGGCATCTCCTCAGTGAAGGAGTGATGCGAGCGTCAGCGAAGCTCGGGGGAGGCAGTGAAGCGTTTGCGCTCCACGTGAAAGGTCTCGAGCCTCCAGGCCATGACCCGCGTGCCTACAACAGCCTAGCCGTCGGATATGCAACAAGTAATCGCGGAGCGTGTCACTTGCAGGGGATGTCTTACGCGTTCGAACGCGCAGTCACAATGCCGGAGCTCGGACTAAACGAGGTCCAAGACAGGTTTGGGACCGTCAAGAAAGGAGAGCTGGTTGCAAAAACCCAAGATCTGATGTCGCTCTTTGACTCGATCAAGCTCTGCAAATTCCTTCTTTACGGCGGCGTGAAGCTAACACACATACTGGAATGGTTCAATGCTGTCACAGGCTGGGAAATGAGCCAGACAGAGATCGTGAGGGCTGGAGAAAGAATCTACAACCTGAAACGGATGTACAATGTCAGATGCGGCATCACAAGAAAGGACGATACAGCGCCGACTAGGATGCTTCGAGAGAAACGCGGAGAAGGCGGAGCTGCTGAGAACCTGCCTCCATTTTCCGAAGCGCTTGATGAATACTACAGTCATCGCGGCTGGGATAGGAATGGAATCCCGACCAAGACGAAATTGCTCGAACTAGGGCTCGTAGGCGCGACTTCACAGCGAAGCCCAATCGACTAATATCACCTCGTCGCAGAGTCAGTTACCGGAGTTGCCGGAACTTGGCATCAGGCAAACTGATCGTGAGAGTCCTGGGCGAGGCCAGGAGGAGAAGACTGTGAGCGCAACTAAGATCCCGGTCGAGGTCAAGCGCATCGCGGACGACATCCGGGACATGAAGATTAGAGGCGCCGGAGAACTGGCCCGGTCGGCCGTCCGCGCCCTCATGATCGCTTGTCAGAAATCGTCAGCGAAGACATCGCAAGACCTGCTTGCCGACATTCGAGCAGCAGCAGTGGCGCTGCTTGAGACAAGGCCTACTGCGGTCTCCTTGCCGAACGGCATCCGCTACGTTATGCATAGAGTTAGTCAGGCGGAGCAGCGTACCCAGGAAGTTGGGCAGGTTCGCTTGGCGGGAATAAAGGCCGCGGAAGAGTTCATTGCAAATTCGAATACAGCGATCGAACGGATCGGAGAAATAGGGGCACGACGCATCCAAGACGGTGACATCTTGCTTACTCACTGCAACAGCTCTGCGGCAATCTCCGTGATCAAGACTGCTTGGAAGATTGGAAAGCGGTTCCATGTCTACGCAACCGAGACGCGGCCTCGATTCCAAGGCAGGTTGACTGCAGGCATTCTGCTCAAGGAAGGGATACCTGTGACGATGATTATTGATGATGCAGCCCGGCACTTCATGAGAGAGATCGACAAAGTGGTTGTGGGAGCAGATGCTGTCAGTGCCAACGGGGCTGTCGTCAACAAGATCGGCACTTCAATGATTGCTTTGGCTGCGAAGGAGTCTGATGTGAACACGTTCGTGGCCGCGGAGACTTACAAGTTCAGTCCTGAAACGATGATCGGTGAAGCGGTCCCTATCGAGCAACGAAGCACAGACGAGGTGATAGGTAAGGCCGAACTGGAGGGACTGCCCGGTCTTGAAGTGAAGAATCCATCATTTGATGTCACGGCCCCGGAGTACATTGATCTCATCATCACTGAAAGAGGAATCATACCTCCTCAAGGCGCCATTCTGATACTGCAAGAACTCATGGGAACTATCACGCCTGAGGAGCTGGATGAGTACAAGACACTGACTCTCGCAGAAGTCGACTAGGCCCGCGCGTTCAACCAGCGGGAGAATCTGGCGCAACGAGAAAGTCGGTATCTGACAAGGTTTTTCTCAGTCAGCCCACGTCTATTGGCTAGGTCTTCTGAGAGTTGCAGAAGTTCGAAGCAGGAGTAAGCCCCTATTCCAATAGATACCTAGAGCTCGGATACAAACCAGAAGAAGATGAGCTGCTAATTGCGTTCAAAGTAACCCCCCGCGCAGGCACCTCAATGGAAGAGGCGGCGTCGGCTGTTGCCGCCGAGTCCTCGGTGGGGACATGGACTGAAGTCGAGCTCGGAAACGAGCAAAAGTACAACAAATTCAAGGCGAGGGTCTATCGCATCGAAGGCGACATCGCCTACATCTCATACCCGCTAATCATCTTCGAGAAGAACAGCATACCGAATATCCTCAGCAGCGTCGTTGGAAACGTGTTCGGGTTCAAGGCAGTGAGCGCACTCCGCATCGAAGACATGAAGATCCCACTCGCGCTTGTGAACAGCTTCCCCGGGCCGAAGTTCGGCATAGCCGGCGTTCGAAAGATCCTAGGCGTGAAAGACCGACCCATGACAGGATCGACTGAGAAGCCTAAGCTCGGCAACAGCCCGAAGGAACACGCCTACATCGCGTACAACACGCTTCGCGGAGGCATCGACACAGTCAAAGACGACGAGAACCTGAACAGTCAGAGCTGGAGCAACTTCTACAAACGCGCCGACGAGACACTCAGAGCCGTCAACAAAGCCGAGAAGGAGACAGGTGAGAGCAAAGGCTGGTGGGCAAACGTCACCGCAGGCGATACAGAGGAGATGCTTCGCCGCTGCAACTACATCGCAAAGAAAGGCGGCAAGTTCGTAATGATCGACTACCTGACAGCGGGCTTCGCGGCGACGGCGTCACTGAGAAAACGGACCGGAGAGCTAGGATTAGCGCTTCACTGTCACAGAGCGATGCACGCCGTCATCGATCGCCAGCCCAATCACGGCGTCGAGTTCAAGGTCCTCGCCAAATGGGCACGCCTCACCGGAGTTGACCATCTACACACTGGAACCGGCGTGGGCAAGCTCGAGGGCGAATTTCAAGACCTGAAAGACAGGTGCAACCTACTCCGAATGAGCAACACACCAAAGGCAGGCGGGCTACACTTCGACCAACCATGGGGAAAACTGAAAACGGTTGTTCCGGTCGCCTCCGGCGGACTACATCCAGGCCATGTCTGGAAGGTCTATGAGACCTACGGAAACGATGCCTTCTTCCTGTTCGGCGGCGGAACACACGGACACCCAGGCGGAAGCTACGCCGGAGCCAAAGCAGTCAGAGCCGCCGTCGAGGCAGCGGCACACGGTATCGGCCCAGACGAGGCTATGAAAGACAGCAAAGAGCTGCGACAAGCCATCGAGTTGTGGGGAACAGTCAAGTTCTAGGCAGAACAGCCGTACGGGTTCACTCTGATTTCGAGCGTTTCTGTGCCAGTTCCAGAGCTCTCGCCACGGCCTTCTCCGGATCTCGCTCAGATAGGATCATGATGCTTTTGCGTTCATCCAAGAATGTTCCCTTGACTCGGTCGGCGGTTCCGCCGCTTCCCTCAATTGCTATGATCGGCTTGCCTTTCAGATAGCCCGCGCATGTCTCAATGAGCGCTCCGGCACCTCCACTAATCAGTATTAGCGCGTCGGCACTGTAAGCAGTGGCAAAATCTCTCGCCCATCCGATTCCCGTCGCTATTACTATATCGCAGTACTTGTTTGCATGATGCGTCTCGTCCTGCGGGATTATTCCTACAGTGATCCCGTGGTTCTCTTTGGCGCCTTTGCACGCGGATTCCATCACTCCACCCAAGCCGCCGGTCAAGAGGATGGCACCTCGTCTTGCTGCTTCCGCTCCGACTCGGTATGCCAACTCACGCGCTTCAGCGGTGCAATGATCCGCAGCCGAACCGATCACCACAAGTTGAACTCTCTTCCCAGCCCAAGATGTCAACGCCTTGCCCTCAGTCATGTCATATGCGCCTAATGTCACACTGATCTCAATATCGGTTCCCGAGTCCCGAAGGTTTCAATGAAACCCCGAAATCATGTCTTGGAGAGATACGAGCGTCGCTGGTCTTCTTGGGAGATCGGCGATGTGGATTGATGCTAGATGAACGGCGCAAGAGGTGGAAGATATTCACCCATAAACAATCAACTCGGTTGCAACAAAGAAACCTCTACGGTGGAAGTTCGAGGTCTGAAAGCTTGCACCAAAACATCATCCAACGGATTGCGCTTGTCACGTGAGGGACCGGAGGTGGCAGCCACCCTAGGCGATCACGGATGGCCGTATTGTACCGTGCTGAGAGGCCGTAAGGAGCGCTCGGTTCTACGCTCATGAATGGTTCAAATGTGGGCGCCCGCACCAAGGGCCGCACACACATTCATGGGAGACGATGACTCACTCCTCTTTCGCGCTGATGAGAACTCTCAAAGCGGCGCCTCTTTCCCGGAAAGCGGCACCTCTTTGCAGAGTGTGGTCTCACATCATGTCACGCATGCCACACACGCTGCAATAGGCAAAGAGGATAGCGGGGACATCTCGCATTGCGAGCATAGTCTGAGTAACCGTTTATCATCGTTACTGGCATCGTGCGTGTGCCCGCACCAAGAGACACCAGCAAAATACCTCAACGACGACGGTTCAATTTACGACGCCCACACCAAGAGACCCCGCCGCCGCCAAAACGACGCCTCGCACCAAGTGTGCTGACGACGGTTCCCATGCGAATCTATGACAGCCTGTCCAACAGGAAGGCGACAGTCTCTTCTGTCACGGCAAGAACATATTCTGCAACTCTAGGCGTCGGGGCATACTTGTCGTGAGCGACGCTACTCAGGAAAGCATAGAGACCCCTACGAAGGAATTCTCCGATCCGTGGATCGAGGTACTTGTTGCTTTCCAAGCTCGTGATGTTGTTTGCGAAAGTGTTTGTTGAATGGAGGCCGTTGCGAATTATCAGTTTCTCAGTCACCTGTTCAACGGCGGACCTGCAGTTCTTGACTCCATCTTCTACTTGCCCGCCCATTATCTTCATCTCAGCTTGAGTGAGCAAGTCCGCTTGAGAATCAAGACCATACCTAGTCAGCTTTCTCCGAACATCCGTTGCTGGCCCGACTGCGCTGACCTGAGGTGCTTGCAGCTCAGCGCCTCCGAGCATCCCTCTGAGTTGGTCGGCAAAAGAGCAGCATTCGTGCTGAGCTTCTTCAATTTGCTGAGAGGTGCATTCCAACAGTTTTAGTTGGTAGACCCAGTAGTACAGATTCGGAAGGACAGTAACATCAAAATCGATTGCGCCTTGACTGGAGTAACTTCCAATCATTGTTACGTTCATCGGAATACCTGAACGACTTTCGAGCAGTGTGCGGTAGTATAAGTTGAGAGGGCTCGGTTTGCGCCAATGCCATTTCAATAGGGGTTGCTTGATCCATTCTTCAACCTCTTGTGGGCGCCCATAATGAAGCTCGATGAAGTTACCCTGAACCGTACCTGTCCAAAATGGCAGCTCAGCATGTGGATTTAGTGTTTGCATTAGCTTCCGATGAACCTCTACGACAGATGTGGCCACCACCGAGAACTTCGCGGTGACGACTAGCTCTCGAAGTCTGGGCAGTCTGTATCCTTCTCGCGGAACCTGTTTTCTCCCGCTTCTTCCGTAACTATACGCTCCTAGTACTAGGAGCAGAACAAACATCAAGATGATCGACAACCACGCGTTGTCAATCGTCACATTCGATCACCTGTTGGTTGGAGCCTAATGGCGCGTGCGGTTCTTCTGTGTTGCTGTCCCTCCAGTTTCACATGCCTGCGAAAACCGATCCAAACGCCAAGATTCCCTCGCTTCGTCATGACGGTTCAATTCATTATGTCCACGTCAAGGTACCCCGCCGCCGCCCGAACGACGCTTACACCCCCCGTATTCGGCGATTGCTTGCCGGATTCGTTGATTCAAAATGAAGTAGCGTGCTGTTTTCGGCGGTTCCTATTCTCATAAATTACAAGTTATCACGCGCACACCCCCTCACACCTCAACCCGCACACCCACCAACAAAGCCAATCAACACCCCTAATCCACAACGACCACATTCTCTTCGTGCTTCTAGAAATGTCGTCCCAATGAACGCATTCCTATCCTCTTTTCTCTTACGTCACGCCTTGCAGGTTGATTTTCAAGCCAGTTAAAGATCCACCGCCCGGTATCTACTGACTTTTGCGCTTGGCCACGCTCTGCAAAAGTGATTCGTTTACCACGATGAACAATTGAATGTCTTAATGTTCTTGTCGTCGTGAGTTCTTTGTCCAACGCATCGCTCAATTCGCGACCACTGAGCGCTTGATACTGGTCCAGTCTATCCCGGAAGTTCATCTCTGAGGCTTTGAGCGTCTTTTCTATGTCTGCCGATGGACATTTTTCCGAAAGCTCGCGCCGCAAAGCGAATTCCAGTTGCGCCTCAATGGCGGTGGTGATCCTTCGAACCGCATCAGAATAATCTCCACGTTCCATGAAGTTCAATGCATCAAGTAACTCAAGTTCTCCTCCGCTCGGTTTGTATGTCAACGCAGCTTGAAGTTCTGGTGGATCTATCAGCTTGCATCTTTCTTTTGTGTCACCAGAAGGACCGCTCCCCATCAAAGGTTTCTCGTCCCATGCCGCATAATCTTGAAGAATTATCCGGACAGCATCAGTACCTGATTTCACGAACCATATAGGAACATCCCATGGACTTACTTCGTAAGCAAAGTAGTCATAAGTCGAAAGCCTATATTGCTGTATCAAACGATTCACAATATCCAAATGGGCCTCACAGAAAGACTGGAGATAAAGGAGCGTAGATCTCTTTCTGTGGTCTTTCTGGCGAGAAGCCACAACTACATTCTTGTCACACTCGGAGTGGATGAGAAGGACTGTTTTGCATTTTCGCCTCATGGTTGGCGCTTTGTTTTTGTCAATAGCCTTCTGCACATCAGGACGAAGCTTCTGACGTGGACCCGCATAAAGACACGTAGACTTGGAATCACCAATGACGTTAACATATAGCTCTACGTAATCATCTCTAATGTCAACCAAGAATGTGTGACCATTGACCTCCACGTTTTGAGTGCAATCAGGAACCATTAGCCAATATGGCAGCTCAACCTGCAACTCAACAGGAACGGTGATAGCGTGCCGGTCCAACTCCTGTCCCACCCAATATGAACGTGGAATCGTCTTCCGCTCGGCATGTACCCGATCGATCACTTGACGGCGTAAATCTGTAAGAGTCTTTCGGGAAGCTCCAGATCGGAACGAATGGTTGGCATTATCAAACAGACTTACAGTCGAGCAGTGAAATCAGCGCGGGACATGTCTAGATCAAACACGTTGCGTGTTATGACGCCATGGCCTCCATGACAAGTCGTTTGCGCTTGAGACGTAGGTACAATGTTTCACCCGGTCTGATGTCTAGTATTTGCATTATCCGGCTGGGTAGCGCGACTTGATCTAATTTGTCGGACGATACGACGTTGATCTTGATTGGAAGACGATTCCGGACAAGCTCTTCTAGGCTTCTTACACTGAGGCGCTTCTTCTCCACAAGTCCTGCCAGCTCCAGTTGACGATGCAAGTCCTCGACTCTAGACAGTAGCACCGCGTGAGTGGCTGTCAGCGTTTTGCCTCCATCTATTCGCTCAAGTACCTGAGGATGCAGCCTTCTGATGAGTCCAATTCTATCAGAAACATAGCTGTCGCTTTTTCCGATTTGCTTGGCAATCTCCCCGATCGTGTAATGTTTGTCCACCAGTGCGATGTATCCTCTCGCCTCTGAGATCGGATCGACGTAGATATTGCGACTTAGGTTCTCTGTGACTCGAGCTAGGAAGGCTTGCTCAGGAGAGAGAGATCTCACTATTGCAGGAATGGTCTTTAGGCCGAGCTTTTTGCATGCTTCAACGCGGTGAAGTCCAAAGACGACCTCAAAGGTCTTAGGGGCGACAGGTCTGACCAGTATGGGCTGAAGCAGGCCGAGATGCTTTATTGAAGAGCACAGTTCCTCAAGGAACTTCGTATCGACTTGCCTTAGTTGGAATTGGGGGTACCGCAGCTGGCTTATTGGGGTCGAGACGACATCTTCGAGCTTGGAGCAAGAGCTCGGTAGCTTCGTGACTTCAGTTGCTGCGAGTTCGCTCAACCTTCGCACCTTGCCGACTCTCAATCTCGAATATTGCGACATCTTCGATCGTGGGAGTGAGTCGCAGCTGCAGGCCAAGGCCGTGCTCGAGATAGCCGCGTAGCAGTTGTTTGTGCATGAATGGGCTGTTCGCAACTATCCGGTCCCCTGTCAGGGTGAATTCTCCCCACCCAATGTCGGACAGGATTTGCATCACGAGTTTGTAGTTGTCGGGTTCTCTCCCGTTTCTTCCGAAATTCGCTAGAAGCGAATCCAGCAGAGTCTGTGCCATCCTCTTCCCGACCTCGTAGAGTTGTTGGTCGGTCAGGTTCAACGTGAGTTGCTCGACGCCTTTCTGTGTCATGAAAGCGCGTCTTAGTTTCCTCACGAGAATGCGGTCATCGCTCCAGTCGAACATCGTGTACTTCTGGTAGTAAGAGAGAGCGCTGACGACGATTTCGCGTCTGCTCCTGGCGACTCCTCTTGAGATAAGCTCATCCATGAAGTGAAGCAGATCCGGGGGAATATCTACAGTAGTGGCTGGCAATTAGGCTCAGAATAATGTATTCGCTTTGAATATAAATGAATTTTCCGCGCGCTTGGAAATGCAAATCGAATAGTTTCACATCTGACCAACTGGGTTTGCGTGGAGCTGCATGCCACAAACGGGAAACAATGATGACTGATTCACTTCCACCTGCTCAAATCTAGGGCGATTGCCCGAACTCGCGAGGAGCGATGCAACGAAGCGATGCTTGGAAGCAGGCGATTCACCGCCCTCAGATTGGTGCTCAAACCCTGCCCTTGACGTACGACCTCTCATCGAGCCAAATGCGTCTAGGGGCTAGGCGACAGGACAGCTCGATAGTCTCTTCGCCCCAAGTGATGAGAGACCTCGAGCCATTTCGTTGCACTGCTGAAATCGAACTACGCTTCAATTCAATTCAGACCGCGTCTGTTCTCAGCTATCTTACCTGTTGAAGTTCGGTAGTCTCTTTCGTGCACATCATGGAACGCTCAGGCTCATGTCTCGACTTCAGGCCGGTTCTCGTCGCGGCGAGCACAGTATCGTCAGCGGAGGCAACGATACCTGCGCTTGTTCCTCACCCTCTGCGTTGAGTTCGACGATCTCGCTCACAAGAAGCGACTTTGCTGTCAGTCTGTGAGCCTCTTCTGTGTAATGATCATCGAAGAACTCGTCACTAGTGATGGTCTGCTCCTTCTCCCTTATTCTCTCAACAACAATCTCTCGTCTGACAAATCGTCGAATCAGAACAATGCCGAGATTACGGCGACTCGTTGAGATTCGTTGTCACGATCGCCGGACATACCATTAACTCTCTATACGGCAAGGTTATGAGAGATCATCTGCAGGTTGACCGAGGCGTCAGAACAATGACCTCCACTCTTGAAACACCAAGGATTACCATAGTGGAGGATCTGTGCAAAGGATGCCGAATCTGTATCGAGTTCTGCCCGGCTAAGATACTCAAAGTGTCCAGCCATATGACGAAGAAAGGGATCTATCCGCCTGAAGTGATCGACGCGACCAAGTGTACGGGTTGTAGAATTTGTCAGTACTACTGTCCCGACCTTGCGATATATGTAGTCGGGAGGCTTAAGCGTTCAAGCTCATGAGACCCGGAACGTACTTCATGCAAGGAAATGAAGCATGCGCGCTGAGCGCAGTTGCCGCAGGGTGTCGATTTTTTGCGTTTTACCCAATTACCCCGGCAGGCGAGATTGCGGAGAAGATGTCGGAGCTCCTCCCAAAGGCGCGTGGCGTCTACATCCAGATGGAGGACGAGATCGCGGCAATAGGCAGTATCATCGGGGCCTCGTGGACGGGCCGGAAGACGATGACCGCAACCTCAGGCCCAGGTTTCAGCCTCATGCAGGAGAACATCGGATATGCAGTGATGACGGAGACCCCGTGTGTAATCGTGGATGTCCAACGAGCAGGGCCGAGCACTGGAATCGTGTCTGCTCCGATGCAAGGCGATGTGGTCCAAGCGAGACACGGCAGCCATGGTGAGTACGAGATTATTGCTCTTGCCCCATCTTCGGCTCAGGAGATGTTCGACATGACTATTCGTGCCTTCAACCTGTCCGAGCAATACAGGACACCAGTGATTGTGCTCGCTGACGAGACTGTCGCTCACATGCGCGAGGAAGTCCTCATCCCAGAAGAGGGCTCCTTCAAGATTGTAAATAGGAAGTTCCCGTCAAGCGCGGAGGAAGCCTCGCACGCGTTTCTGAATGCATCGGTCGCTCCTATGCCGATTTTCGGAAATGGATTCTCGGCACACGTAACAGGCTCTTCACACGACGAATACGGAAAACGGCAGGCAAGCGCGCCTGAGGCTATCGACAAGATCATTCGGACAATTGTGGCGAAGATCAAACCACACACGGCGGAGATCTCTGAGATAGAGAAAGTGATGCTTGATGATGCTGACACTGTGCTGGTCGCGTACGGAAGTTGCGCCAGAACTGCAGAATACGTGATGAAGCAAGCTCGAAACAAGGGAGTTCGCGTCGGTCTACTCAGATTGAAAGGTATCTGGCCTTTCCCTGGCGAAGCCGTAGGGGAAGCGCTCGAATCGGTTCGTCGCGTCATTGTGTTGGAGAACAATCTGGGGCAGATCTTTCCCGAGATTGAAAGAGTCACCACCGGCGAGACGAAGACGATCTTTCTGCCGCCGGAAACACTCGCGACGATGCACAGGCCCGACTATGTATTGCAGCATGTGATGGAGGCCACGTAGTCTTGTCTAGCGCCGATAGTCATCCATTAGCGAAGTACCTTCGAAAGGGTTCCCGATCGCACACACACTGTTCAGGCTGCGGCAATGGAATCGTTGCGCAGTCTTTCCTGAGAGCGATCGACGAAACTGGAATCTCAATGAAGAATGTTGTATGTGTGGCAGGAATCGGATGCAGCGGTTGGATTCCCAGCCCATTCTTTGACGTTGATACTCTGCATACGACGCATGGCAGGCCTATCGCGTTCGCAACCGGTGTGAAGCTTGGAAAGCCCGACATGGAAGTAGTTGTCTTCACGGGCGACGGTGACTGTTCCGCGATCGGAGGCAATCACCTCATACATGCTGCCCGAAGAAACATCGGTTTGAAGGTAATCTGTGTCAACAACATGATCTATGGAATGACCGGGGGAGAGGCAGCACCCACTACTCCAAAGGGCACCAAGACCACAACTACACCATTCGGGAGCTTGGAGAGGCCGTTCGACCTCTCGAAGCTGGTTGCGGCTGCAGGTGGCAGTTATGTTTCAAGGTGGACAACCTATCACGTTGCTGCACTTGTTGCTTCAATGAAGAAAGTGCTGACCAGGGAAGGATTCTCGTTCATCGAAGTCATATCACAATGCCCAGTCCATTATGGTCGAAGGATCGGAATCACCGACCCGGTCGAGATGATGCGCTATTTCCAGAAGCAATCTGTGCCGGTGGAGAAAGCCCGCGGGCTGAGTGAGCAGGAACTGTTGGGCAAGTTCGTCATCGGTGAGTTTGTGGACACCAAGGTTCCTGAACTTAGTCAACTGTACGCGGAACTATTCGAGGCGACTAGTCGTGAGTCGAACTGAAGTCAGAGTGGCAGGATTCGGAGGGCAAGGCGTGATCTTAGCAGGCATCGTGCTAGGTCACGCAGTCGCGGTTCACGAGGGCAAGAAAGCTGTTCAGACTCAGTCCTACGGGGCTGAGACCAGAGGGGGTTCAGCGAAGTCGGAGGTCGTGATTTCGACCGAGAAGATCGACTACCCGAAGGTGATATCCCCCAACATTACGATCACAATGTCTCAGGAATCGTTCGCCAAATATGCACCGGACGCGGGAACCGGAACTGCTCTGTTCGTAGATGCTGATTTGGTAACAAATATCCCCGCGACAACTGCTGGTACGATCTATCGTATTCCAGCCACCAAGATAGCCGCCGAGGAGTTCAAGAAGACACTGGTCGCAAACATGGTCATGCTTGGAGCTGTCGCCGCGGTGACCAAAATCGCGGAACTCACTAGCTTAAAGAAAAGCGTGAGGGAGCTTGCCAAAGGGTCCGTCGATCTGAATATGCAAGCCCTCGACCGAGGATTCGAATGGGCAAAATCGAATCTCGGTACCAAGCAAGACTGAACTAGTTACCCAGTGCCTTGATTTTCTGCACGAGCTTGGGAACTATCTGGTAGAGGTCTCCGACTATTCCGTAGTCAGCTATCTTGAAGATCGGGGCTTCCTTGTCTTTGTTAATTGCTACGATCAGTT
>Ga0315282_10004631_pt1 | contig 23866 bp, 20 predicted proteins | sample YL17G07_20_MG_FD_203693 | JGI IMG/M metagenome (GOLD analysis project Ga0315282, IMG submission 203693) | Sediment microbial communities from Yellowstone Lake, YNP, Wyoming, USA - YL17G07_20 | ecosystem: Environmental > Aquatic > Freshwater > Lake > Sediment | place: USA: Wyoming | collected... | reverse complement strand
TCGGGGGGGTGCTGACCGTCGACCCGCAGAAGGAACGGTGGTGGTTCGCCGCCCAAATGCTCACCGGCATCAACGGCGTGGTGGCCTGGCAACGTCAAACGAAGGCATATCAAACACTTGCGAAGGCTGGGGGCGATAGCCTCGAAGACCGTACGGTCACGGCCGGCATAGCCCTTGTGGGCCCCGCCGAGACAGTCGCCAGAGCCTATTCCGGCGTGGCGGGGCTGCTCAACCTGATGTGCATATTCGACGCCCTGATGCTCTCGGTCATGGGCGCGCCAGGCGAGCCACAGCCGCAAGACGATAAGCCAAAAGGCCTTGCGAAAAAGGAAGCCGCGAATTGATCTCCGCCCTCTTCTACAATCCCGTCATGGTGAGCTTTCACTCGGAGCTGTTGCTGCTGCTGCCTTTATGCGCGGCCGTCGGGCTGGTATACAAGGCCGTCCGTGTCGAACGCCTCAGCCAACTTCCCCTCGAATACGTCAAGCTGCTGGCCTACATGGCCTTTGGCTTGGCCGCACTATGCGTACTTCTGTGGGTGATCCACACCTACTGGCCCTGACAAGCCCTCTCCGATGCGTTATCATATCTAAATAAGGCATTTGCGCGCCGAGAACTCCTCGCGGACTCCTCACCGTACCCGTCGGGGGCGCCGGTTGATATCTTCGGACAAAGCCTCGAAAATGGGTACAGACACCGTCAAACGGCGGCGGAGGTGAGTCCCCATTTTCGAGGCGGAATTCGCACATTTCCGATTTGCCGCGATCATACAATGATTTGTGGGCGTAGAAATCATTGAAATGCCGGCTTGGGAATTCTGGCTCCTCGCCGGCGGATTGTGAGGCAGTTATGGATTGCGAACTCGTCCTGTTGGACATCGAATCCCAGCGGGATTTTTTCAGTCCCAAGGGCGCTCTTTATCAGCCTGACTCGGCCGCTGTTTACCGGCGGATTGCCCGGCTCTTCGCGTGGGTCCGTGCCAACGAAATACCGGTGATAAGCACGCTTCTGCGGCTTAGGCCGGGCCAGCGGGGGGCGCTTTCGCCAAAGCCTTATTGCGTGGACAACACCGAAGGCGAGCGGAAGATGCCCAAGACCGCCCTTGCCCGCAGGATCAACCTGGGCCTGCTTAACACCACCGACCTTCCGGATCATATCCTCCGACAATATCAGCAGGTTATCTTCGAGAAGCGCGACACCGACATCTTCGCCCATGCTCGCATCGAACGTTTGATCACCGAGTTGCCCCGCTGCACTTTCGTGCTGTGCGGGGCGGGAATATCGACCGGCATCTTCCAAGCCGCCGTCGGCCTGCGCAGCCGGGGTTTCCCGGTCATACTGGCCAGCGACGCCGCCCTGACCATCCAGCCCGAGCGGGCCCGCATGGCCCACCTGAGGATGGAAGCCAAGGGGGTCGTCTACGCCACGACCGACAGCATCATCGCCCCCGTCGCCAAGCCTCGCCGAAGAAGCTTCCGCTCTGCTGCCCAACTGGAACGCCAGGCGTTCTGAGTTGGTAGTCGGTAGCCGGTAGCCGGTAAAAGATAACGGCGGAACCGGGAACGCGGAACCCGGAACCCGGAACCCGGAGAGACAAACGGCGGAACCCCGGAAAAGAAAAAGAAACCCGGGGAACAAGTAACCTGGCACTCCTGCCGGCAGGCTCCCTGCCATATCTTCCGTTGTCTTTTTCTTCAGGTTCGGCTTTTGTGCACCTACGACCTTCTTCCTTTCTCAAGCCAGCGTCGCGGCCAGGTCGGCCTGGGCTGTCGTCACGGGCATGATGTTGAAGTTTTTGACCAGCACGTCCAGCACGGCCGGGCTTACGAAGGCCGGCAGGGACGGCCCAATGCGGATGTCCTTTATGCCAAGGTGCAGCAGCGTAAGCAGGATGCAGACGGCCTTCTGCTCGTACCAGCTAAGGATCATCGACAGCGGCAGGTCGTTGACGCCGCACTTGAACGCCCCTGCAAGGGCGATGGCGATCTGGACGGCGGAGTATGCGTCGTTGCACTGGCCGATGTCCAGCAGGCGCGGTATGCCGCCGATGTCGCCGAACTCCAGCTTGTTGAAGCGGTACTTGCCGCATGCCAGCGTGAGTATCACGCAGTCTTTCGGCACGGCCTGGGCGAAGTCGGTGTAGTAATTGCGCCCCGGCTTGGCGCCGTCGCAGCCGCCGATGAGGTAGAACCGCTTGATAGCCCCGGACTTGACGGCCTCGATGACCTTGTCGGCCACGCCGAGGACGGCCGCGTGCCCGAAGCCCACGAGGATCTTCTTCTCCGGCGCGTCGGCGGCAAAGCCGGGCGCCGCCAGGGCCGCCTCGATCACCGGCGCAAAGTTGCCGTCCGCTATGTGCGCGACGCCCGGCCAGGCGACCAGGCCGCTGGTGAAGATGCGTCCGACGTAGCCGTCTTTGGGCTTCTGGATGCAGTTGGTGGTCATAAGGATCGCGCCGGGAAACTCGTGGAACTCCTTGCGCTGGTTCTGCCAGGCCCCGCCGTAGTTGCCAACCAGGTGCGGATACTTCTTGAGCCCCGGATAACCGTGCGCCGGCAGCATCTCGCCGTGCGTGTAAACGTTGATGCCCTTGCCGGCCGTCTGCTCCAAAAGCAGCTCCAGGTCCTTCAGGTCGTGCCCGGAAACAAGGATGCACTTGCCCGCCACCGGCGTAACGCGAACGGCCGTAGGCGTCGGCTGGCCGTAGGCGCCGGTGTTGGCGGCGTCCAGCAGGCCCATAACCTTCAGGTTGACCTGCCCGCACTTGAGCACGGCCGGAACAAGTTGGCCGATGTCCTTGGCGGCGTCGGTGGTCAGGAAATCAAGCGCCTCGTGGAAGTACGCGTAGACCGCGTCGTCCTGCTTGCCGAGGATCTGGGCGTGGTCGGCGTACGCGGCCGTGCCCTTGAGGCCGTAAATCAGCAGCTCCTGAAGGCCCGTAACGTCGGGCCCAAGCTTCTCCAGCCTGCCGGCGATGCTCAGGGCCTGGCCCTGCCGAACGAGTTCGTCGAGGTCGCCGGCGAGTTTTTGCCCGGCCGGGCAGGCGAGCTGCTCTGGCTTCTTGCCGGCCTTTTTGCACGCGGCCTCGTACGTCGCCTGTGCCTTGGCCAGCATCTTCTCGCTCTGTGCCAGGACCTGCCCGATCCGCTTGGGGTCGAAGTTCACGTTGGTGACCGTGGTGAACAGCGCCTTGATGACGTAGAGGTCCACGTCGTGGTCCTTGGCGCCCATTTGCCGGCTGCGGTAGGCGTAACGGGCGATCCCCTTGACCAGGTGGACCAGCAGGTCCTGAAGGGCCGCCGTCCGGGGATCCTTGCCGCATACGCCTTGGACCGTGCAGCCCTTGCCGTTGACGGTCTGTTCGCACTGGTAGCAGAACATGTTCATCTCGCAATCCTTTCCTTTTGCCTCTGAGAGGCGTTCTTGTGTCACGCTGTCCTACGAAAAGTATTTGATCAGCCAATCGACCCGTCCGCGCTTTACGAAGTATATGCCGGAGAATCTCATGACTTCCTGTATGCGCCGGCGATACTCGGGCTTGTAGCAGTGAACGGGGCAGTCCTTGCACTTGGGCTTTGGGTCCATCGGGCAGCGGGCGAGCCGGTCGGCGGCGTAGTTGAGCAGGTCGCGGCACTCGTCGCAAAGCCCGCCGTCGGCCGGGCGCGCCGCGGCATGCTGCTGGTGGCTCTTATGGTTCTTTTCGCAAAAAACCTCGATGAACCGCGTTATCACGGCCAGGTCCCGTTCGGTCCGTCCCTCTCCCTTGACGGGAGAGGTTTTTGACAGCCCGCCGGGCCGGGTGAGGGTGGGATCATTCGGTGTCTTACTCGGCTTCATGTCGTATGTCCCGCTCAGCCCACCCTCTGTATTGTCCCGTCGATGCCGACGGTAATGTCCGTCATGTGAAGGTCCGTCCGCCCCGAGGCCGCCAGGGCCGCCTGGACCACCCGGACGATCCCGCCGCAGCAGGGGACTTCCATGTGTGCCACGGTGATCGAGCGGATCGTGTTGTCGGCGAAGATACGTGTCAGCTTCTCGACGTATGGTTCGACGTCGTCGAGCTTGGGGCACGCGATGACCAGCGTCTTGCCCGCCAGCAGCCGCTCGTGGAAGTCCGGCAGGGCGAAGCCGACGCAGTCGGCCGCGATCAGCACGTCGGCGTCCTGCCAGATCGCCCCAGCCGCCGGCACAAGCGCCAACTGCACGGGCCACTGGCCCAGCCGGCTTACAGGGGCCGGCCCGCCCGCGCCGGCAGGCGAACCCGCCCGCGGCGAGGGCCCAGCCGGCGAAAGCTGACGCACACGCGCCCCCGGACACCCGCCGCCGCCGTGCGGGGCGGGTTTAGTAGCCGGTAGCCCGTGGCCGGTAGCCGGTGCGGATGCGGCTGGGGCACCGCTGACCGTCAGTTTCTCCTCTGCCAGAGAAGATTCCTCTCGCGCAGCCCGAAGGGCCCTGCGGGAGGGCGCAGAGAACGCGGAGGAAGAAGGAGAAACCCCATTTCCTTTCGAACTCTGTGCCTCTGTGTCTCTGTGGTAATCCGCTTCTTTGGCTGCTGGCGAAGGCCCCTCAGCGTTCTCTGCGATGAAGTGTCTTTCAACCGCCGCCTCGTCGAACTCATCCGCAGGCCGCTCCTCGATGGTTATCGCATCCTGGGGGCACTTGCCCAGGCAGTTGCCCAGGCCGTCGCAAAGGTTCTCAGCCAGCAGGCGGGCCTTGCCGTCAATTACGCGAATCGCGCCCTCGGCACAACTCGGCACGCACAGCCCGCAGCCGTTGCACTTGTCTGCATCTATCCTGACGATCTGCCGCGTTCGTAGGCTATTCATATGTTCTTCTCTTCTTCTCCGCGTCCTCAGCGAGCTCTGCGATGAAAGCCTCTTGGGGCCGCAAACCTGCCGCACTAACCTCAACCGTCACTACATTCTCGACGAGCCGCCGGCCGCACACCTTGACTTGCGTCAATTCTGCGGATTTTGTGTGGGGGCTGAAGAGGTGTTTGCTCATAACACCATGTATATGCACTGCTTACAAATCTAAGAATCTCATTTGTTTTTGATCCTGTTTCCTCAAGCTCTTGAAGCAATTCGTAATTCGGATTCGCGGAATAGCCCTTGACGCATATAGCCCAGGGGTTATAATGACGTCATGTGGGAAGTGGAATTCAGCGACGAGTTTGAGCGGTGGTGGCAGACGCTGGACGAACACGAGCGAGAGTCGCTCCTGGCTGGCGTGAGACTGCTGCAACAGCTTGGGGCGTTGCTTGGCCGGCCGTACGCGGATACGGTCAAGGGCTCGCGGCACTCGAACATGAAGGAACTGCGGACGCAACATCGAGGTCGGCCATTGCGAACCTTGTTCGCCTTCGACCCTCGTCGCAGTGCCATCCTGCTGATCGGCGGCGACAAGACGGGCGACGACCGATTCTACGACCGCATGATTCCACTGGCTGACCGGCTGTACGACGAACACCTGAATGAGCTTCGCGGAAAGGGCTTGATTTAATGGCACGCAACTTCAAGGAACTTCAAGAAAAGATGTCGCCGGAATCACGGGCGCGGGCCGAGGCTATGGCCAAGGAGATGATGGCCGAAATGCTCCTGGCGGAAATCCGCAAGTTCATGGGGTTGACGCAGGAGGAGTTGGCATCGGCCTTGGGCGTCACGCAGCCGAGCCTCTCGAAGCTGGAGAACCAGGACGACATGCAGGTCAGCACGCTGCGCAGGTTGATCGAGGCATTGGGCGGGCAGTTGGAAATAATCGCTCATTTGCCGCGCGGCGACATCCGCATTCGGCAATTCAAGGAAACCTCCTGACGCCCGCGCCGGCCGGGCCAGGCTTGCCTCTTGCCGCTCCCCCTGGACGGGGGAGATCGGCCCGAAGGGCCGGGTAGGGGTGTGTCATGGTACGTGCCCGCCAAGTTTCCTGGACATGGCTTCAAAGGCATCGCACGGAGAACCCGCCTGATGGCGCTACTCAAAGAACCGCACGACGTTGGGATCCCAGTCGTGATCGTTCTGCCATCCTGGCTGCGGGACGCCAAGGCCACTTCGGCAGCGTCCCTGTCTTGTCGTAAACTCGAACACGGCGTAAGGATGACCATTCAGGAGCACCCCCGCTTTGGTTTCGTCGGAACTCCAAATGATCTGGGCCTTCTGCGGGGTGTGGCGAGCCGAGAAGTCTTCCGCGTTGTACACGTGCAGGGCGCACTGGATCTTGTCCTCTGCTATCTGACGGTCGAAGGCGTAGCACCAACCGGTACGCCCATCGTCCTCGAAATAGACCGCGTACCTCCCGTTGGGCGAGTTGGAATCCAGCTGACATAGTACCTGAAATGCCTCACTGCTTTCAATCATCCGCCCTCCACGTCCAGGAGGATCATCGTCCACGGCAGGGGGGTTCGCCATTGGCGCACAAGCCCGTATTGCCCCGCGAATCTCCTGAACGCACGGGAAGACCAGTGTTGGACGTGGCCGGGCGTGTTGCCAAGGGACCCCGCGTACCTCAGCCTCGCGAGATTCATCACACGCCAGATTGGTTCGCGCGGGACGGACAGGACCACCCATTTACTGGCCACCCGGTGAATCTCCCGCATGGCACGATCGGGATCGTCCAGATGTTCCAGCACTTCCAGCACGATTACCAGATCGAAGGAATCGTCCGGCCGGTGAAGCTCGTAAAGAGATTCCTGCGCGCAAGGGATGTCCGGATTGAGCGCCAGAGCCGCCTTGACGCGCCTCTGGTCGAAATCGCTGGCCTCAAAGACGGCGCCCGCGGGCAAGAGCCGTGAAAGGCGCCTCGTGCTGACGCCTTCCCCACAGCCGAACTCGATGGCCGTCCGCACGTCCGACAGTCCCGCGATCAGTTCGCCCGCCGCGTTGAAGAACCCATCTATGAGCCGGCGCGTGATGAAATTGGCCTTGGTGTACTTCTCCTGGTACACGCCGCTGTCATTCTCATTCATAACCGGCTCCGAGACAAGCGTTCTCCACACGCACTCACCCGCCCTGGGCCAGGTCGGACAGGGCCTGGCGTTTGCGGATTTCGACATTTCGGCCGCGGAGGGAGATCAGGCCGGCGGACTTGAGTTTGGCCAGCGCCCGGCTTAGCGTTTCGGGGATCGTGCCGATCTGCCCGGCCAGTTCGCGCTTGGTCTGTGGCAGGTCGAACCGGTCGCTCCCGGCCCGCTCGGCCAGGCGAAGCAGCATCCCGGCCAGCCGGGCCGGCACGTCCTTGAGCGAGAGGTCCTCGATGAGCCGGTTGAACTCCCTCAGTTTGGCGGACAAGCCGGCGAGCATTCCCATGGCCAGGTCGGGGTTTGCCTTAACGGCCCGGCGGATCTCCTTGCGCCCGACGGCCAGCAGTTCGGCCTCCTGGACGACCTCCGCATAGGCCGGGTACGCCGTGCCTGAAAGCACAGCCGCCTCGGCGAACGTCATTCCCGGCCCGTAGAGGTGGAGTATCTGCTGGTCGCCGCGCGGCGATAGCTGGTAGAGCTTGACCTGCCCGGCAAGGATGAGGAAGAACTGTTCCGCCGGCTCGCCCGGGCCAAAGAGTATCGTCCCGGCCTGTCGGCGGATGGTGTGGCACTGGCGGAGGACCTGCTCGACGGCCTGGTCGTCCAGGGCCGAGAAGATCGGCATCCGCCTGGCGGCCTCAAGAACGCTGACGTTATTGTGCGGTGGTTGTGCCACGGACCTGCCCTCCGAAAGGTTTTTCATCGCAGAGAGTGCAGAGGTCGCAGAGCAAAAGAGATAAGAGCTATTATCTGCTCTGCGTCTCTGCGTCTCTGTGGTAATCAGCTTCTTCTTTCTGCCCGGGCCCGCGCTGCGCCACGGCCGCCAGGGCCTCGGCGGCGCGGCGGACGTGTGTTTCGGTTGTGAATGCGCCGAAGCTCAGTCTGCACGTTCCGGCCGGGTGGGTGCCGATGGTCTGATGGGCCAGCGGGGCGCAGTGCACGCCGGGCCTGGTCAGCAGGCCGAAGTCCGCCTCGAGCGCCTCGGCCAGGGCGATTGGGTTTTTGAAGCCGTCGACGTTGACGCTGAACACCCCGACCCGGTGCGCCACGTCGCGCGGGCCGTAAACGCCAAGGCGCTCCACGCCGTCGGTAAGCTGAAGGAACAGCCGGCACAGTTTCTCGTCGTGGAACCGCAGGGCCTCGACGCCGCGGTGCAGGATCCAATCGACGCCGGCGGCAAGTCCGGCCAGGCCGACGGCGTTGTGCGAGCCGATCTCGTACTTGTCCGGCATGGTCTGAGGTTGGAACGGCTGCTCGCTGACGGTCCCGGTGCCGCCTTCCTTCATCGTCGGCAGCTTGTGCTCCATGCCGGGGCGGATGTACAGCGCGCCGGTGCCCAGTGGGCCAAGCAGGCCCTTGTGGCCGGGAAACGCCACGAAGTCCGCGCCGAGCGCCTGCACGTCGATAGGCACGTGCCCGGCCGACTGGGCCGCGTCGATCAGACAGGGCACGCCCGCCTTCCTCGCCGCGGCCGCCACGGCCGCGATGGGCTGCATCGTGCCGGTCACGTTGGAGACGTGCACGCAGGAGATCAGCCTCGTCGCCGGGCCAATGGCGCGGGCGACGTCGTCGGGATCGACCAGCCCCGTCGCCGCCTCGCACGCGACGATCTGCGGCACGAGCCCCGTCTGCCCGGCCAGGGCGTTGTAGGGCCGCAAAACCGAGTTGTGCTCCATCGCCGTGGCGATCGCGTGCGCGCCGGCGCCGGCGGTGTTAAGCAGGCCGCGAATGACGATTGTCAGGGCCTCCGAGCAGTTGAGCGCAAAGACGATCCGCTCGGGCGACTCTGCGTTGATGAGCTCGGCCACTCTCTGGCGGCAGGTCCAGAGGATCTGCTCGCAGGCCTTTGCCTCGGCGTACGCCCCTCTCCCGGCCGAGGCGCCGCAGGAAGAGGCGAAGTCCACCATTGCCCGCGTCACGGCCGCGGGCTTGGGGAAGCTCGTGGCCGAGTTGTCCATGTACAGCCGTTCGATCATGTCTACACGTCGCGCAGGTCGACCTGGACCGTGCTGGTGGCGCCCTTCTTGCCGCCGCCGGTCGGGTCGGTCGGCGTGTACTCCAGGGAGATCTGCACGTATCGCACCGCGATGGTCTCCAGCGGCAGCGTGTCAGAGGCATCGTGCGAGCCTTCCGGCTCGACCGACGAGATGACCGCTTCCTTGAACGTGTATTTCATGAAGGGCGTCTTGTCGCCCATCGCGCGGCAGAGCTCGAGTTGGACCTGCCCGATGCGTTTGGCCAGGTGGCAGTACTGGAACAGCGTGGGCGAGGCGGAGTCCAGCTTCTTGAGGATCTTGAAGTCGTGGTGGCTGGCCTTTGCGCCGATATAGTCGCCTGAGGCGTTGATCGCCCCGCCGAAGGGATTGTTGATCTGGTGCTTGTAGGACAGCACCTCGATCCATTCCTTGTGCGCGGTATCCGTGCTGTCGCCTTTTATGCCCTGTATCTTCAGGAAGATGTCGTACGACATGGCCAGTTCCTTTCGTTCTCGCCGCCAACTGCCCCCAGCCGTCCGATGCCGGCCAATGCCGGGACCGCCGAAACAATTATACCAGCACCGCGATTGCGGGTATACAGCATCTCGGCTGCGAGCCCCGCGCATTGGGCGAAGCGTCCGGCATAGGTCCTATAGGACTTATAGGACCCATAGGACCTATACCTTTCGGCCGGGGGGGCCTGAGGCCCGGCGTATTGGGCGAAGCCCGGCCTTTACCGGCGAAGCAGTTCGATGACCTTCTGGACGCCCTTTTCCAGCAGGTTGTCTTCGATGGTCAGCGGCGGGGCCAGGCGGACGACGTGCTCGCGGGCTGGGCAGACGAACAGGCCGGCCTCAAGGGCGGCCAGGAACACCTCGCGGGCGGGCTTGTCAACCTGGATGCCCAGGAAGAAGCCCGCGCCGCGGACTTCCTTGACGCACGGGATTTTCGCGTCGGCAATCGCCCGGATGACATGCTTGCCCCGCTCGGCCGCCCGCTCGACAAGGTTCTCGTCGGCGATGAGTTTCATCGTCGCGACTCCCGCGGCAGCGCAGACCGGCATGCCGCCCATGGTGCATCCGTGGGTGCCGGGGCCCAGAACGTCGGCGTACTTGGTGGCCGCCAGGCACACGCCCAGGGGCATGCCGCCGCCGATGGCCTTGGCAAGGGTCATCACGTCGGGCTGGATGTCGAAGTACTGGTGCGCGAACCACCGCCCGGCGCGGGCCGGGCCGGTCCAGACCTCGTCGCAGGCCAGCAGGATGTTCTTCTCGGTGCATAGCTTCCGCAGGCCCCGCATAAAGTCCTTGCTCGGCACGTTGATGCCGCCCTCGCCCTGGATGGCCTCGACGAACACCCCGGCCGTCTCGCCGTCGATGGCCGCGGCCACCGCCTGAAGGTTGTCGTACGGCACGACCACGCCGCCCGGCAGCATCGGCTCGAAGCCGTTCTGATACTTGCCGGGAGTGAGGCTAAGGGCCCCCATGGTCCGGCCATGGAAGCAGTTCTCGAAACAGATGATCTTGTACCTTCCCGGCCCGGCGGCCAGGCGGACGAGCTTCAGGGCGGCCTCGTTGGCCTCGGTGCCGCTGTGGCAATAAAAGACCTTCCCGCCGAAGGCCCGCTCGGTGATCCGCCGGGCAAGCTCGATCTGCGGCTCGTTGGTGAAGAAGTTCCCGTGAGCCATCAGCAAGGCCGCCTGTTTCTGCACGGCCTGAACAACGGCCGGGTGACAGTGCCCGCCGATGCCGGCCCCGCCGAACCCGGCAAAAAAGTCGATGTACTCGTTGCCGTCGGCGTCCCAGAGACGCGCGCCCTTTCCGCGGACCATCGCCCGCAGGCGCTGGCCGTAGTTGGGAACGATGAGCCGGCTGGTCGCGTCGAGGATTTCCTTCTGGGTCGCCATTGGCCTTGTCTCCGTCTTGGTCTGCCTGCACAGCCGCCGCCGGGAACTCACACACTCTTTCCCGGCCGCGGCGCAAGCGAACACTTCTACGACAACAGCCCGCCACGGTCAATACCGCGCCTATGCTTTAATGGTGAGCGGCGAATCGGTCCGATACAAGGACTTGTGATTCACGGGCTTGACGAACCGAGGCAATTGGCGTAAAAGCTTTCTATTCCTGCCGGCCTGGGACTATGCCGCACGGCATCCGGGCTGGGGCGTGTTTCGCGCTGACGGGGAGGCGTCTAGTGGACGCCTCTGGACGCAACGCATGTTCTTTCAAGAGATTACCGATGGCCGAAGAGACCCAAGACCCCAAGGACCAGGACCAGGCCGCCCCCGAGCCCGCCGAGGCCCAGACCGCCGCCGAGACAGCGGAGCCTCAGAAGGGCCCCGATTACGGCGTGGCGGTCGAGGACGCCGGCACACTCAAGAAAAAAGTCACCGTGACCGTTCCGGCCGAGATGATCGCCGCCAAACGCGAGGAGATGTTCGGCGAGCTTCGCACGTCCGCGCTGGTGCCCGGATTCCGCATCGGCCACGCGCCGCGGAGGCTGCTGGAAAAACGGTTTGGCAAGGAAGTTCAGCGCGACGTCCGCAACGCCGTCCTGGGCGACAGCCTGGGCAAGGCGATAGAAAAGAGCGAGCTTAAGATGCTTGGCGAGCCGGACCTGGACCTGGACGCCATCGAGCTGCCGGAGTCCGGCGACCTGACGTACGGCTTCGAGGTCGAGGTTGCGCCCGAGTTCGACCTGCCGGAGCTCAAGGGCATCCCGGTCAGCAAGCCCGCGGTAGAAGTCACCGACGCACGCGTCGACGAGGCCGTCGAGCGGATCCGCCTCAGCCACGCCCGCTACGAGGACACCGACGCCGCGGCCCAGGCCCACGACGTGGCGGTCGTGGCCGCGAAGATCACCGGCGACGGGCTGGAGGAAACGACCTCCACCGCGACGCTTCGCGTGGCGCCCGGCCAGGTCGAGGGCCTGCCCATGCTGGACCTCGGCGAGAAGCTCACCGGCAAGAAGGCCGGCGAGTCGGTCGAACTCTCGGTGAAGGTCCCCGACGTGCATCCCAACGAGAGCTGGCAGGGCAAGCAGGCCAAGGTGGAACTGACTATCAACCAGGTCCGCAAGCGCGTGCTGCCGGTGATCGACGACGAATACGCCAAGACGATGGGCTACGAGTCGCTGGCGGACCTTCGCGAGGGCATGAAGACCCGCATGGGCGTTCAGGTAAAGATGGAAATCCGCCGCGCGATGCGGCAGCAGGTCGACGAGTATCTCGTTGCCCACACGAACTTCGAGTTGCCCGAGGGCGTGGCCAAGCGCCACGCCGCCAGGCTGCTCCAGCGGCGCCACGTGGACCTGCTCCAGATGGGCCTGCCGCAGGATCAGGTCGAGGAGCGGATGACCCAGGTCCAGGCGTCGGTGGCCGAGGAGGCCCGGCGCGACCTGAAGCTCTCGTTCATCCTGGCCAAGATCGCCGACGAGCGTAAAATCGAGGTCGTCGACGAGGAGATCAACGCCCAGGTCGCCTACATGGCCCATCAGTACGGCCAGCGGCCCGAGCGGATGCGCCACCAGCTCGAGGCCGACGGAACGCTCGAACAGGTGGCCATGTCCATTCGCGAGAGCAAGGTTGTCGAGCAGTTGCTCTCCGACGCGGCGATGATCGAGGCCGCCGCCTGCCCGGCCGGCGAAGGCACGGACGCGCCGGCGAAAAAGGCACCCAGGAAGGCCGCGAAAAAGGCCGCGAAAAAGGCCGCCAAGAAGGCCAATGCCGAGGCGGACGAAAGGGCCGAAGAAGATTCCAAAGAGGAGTCCGGGAAGGATTCGTCCGAGAAATAGAGACGCGATAACCAGGAGCCAAGCCAATGCATCAAGCGCCTGACAAGTTCAGCCAGGCCCATCGCGAGTACATCGCCCGGCGGGAGATGACGCTTGAGGAGCGTCTGGCCGAGGAACGCATCCTGTTCCTCTGGGGCGAGATCGGCCCCGGCACCGCCGGCGGCGTGATCATGCGCCTGCTGGAGCTTCAGGCCAAGCAGCCCAACCGCGACATCAACCTTTACATAAACTCACCCGGCGGGTCCGTCGACGACACGCTGGCGATCTACGACACGATGCAGTTCCTCAGTTGCCCCGTGGCGACGTACTGCGTCGGCCAGGCCGCCAGCGGCGCGGCCCTGATCCTCGCCAGCGGCTCAAAGGGCAAACGCTACGCCCTGCCGCACAGCAAGATCATGGTCCACCAGCCCTGGGGCGGGGTCACCGGGCAGGCCACCGACATCCGCATCCAGGCCGAGGAAATCCTCAAGGCGAAGAAGCTGCTCAACGAACTGCTGGCAATGCACACCGGGCGCGACGTGGCCATGATCGAGCGCGAGACCGAACGCGACCGCTACATGTCGCCCGTCGAGGCAAAAGAGTACGGAATCGTCGACGAGATCGTCACTCGCGGTGCCGACGAGAAGAACAAGAAAAAGTAGGCCCCGCGCGCCAACCCCGCGCGCCGATCCCGCGGGCCAATACCACGGACCAGGAGACATGGCACAAAACGAGACAATCTTCCCGCCGACAGTCATCGAGCAAGACGGGCGGACCGAACGCGCGTTCGACATCTACAGCCGGCTGCTGAGGGACCGCGTCGTGTTCCTCCGCGGGCCGGTCACCGACGACGCCGCCAACGTCATCGTCGCGCAGCTTCTCTACCTCAGCAACGAGAACCCCACCGCCGACATCAGCTTCTACATCAACTCGCCCGGCGGCGGCGTCTCGGCCGGAATGGCCATCATGGACACGATGAACTTCATCCGCTGCGACGTGGCCACCTACTGCGTGGGCCTGGCGGCGTCCATGGGCGCCGTCCTGCTGTCCGGCGGGGCCAAGGGCAAACGCTACTGCCTGCCCAACAGCCGGGTGCTGATCCACCAGCCGCTGGTCAGCGGAGTCATCACCGGCCCGGCCACCGAGTTGGACATCGAGGCCAAGGAGATCATCCGCCTGCGGCAGCGGCTTTACGAGATCCTAGCCGAGAACACCGGCCAGTCCATCGAGCAGGTCGAGCGCGACTGTGACCGCAACAAGTGGCTCGACGCCAACGAGGCCGTCGCGTACGGATGCATCGACAAGATCCTCTATCGCATGCCGGAAATTCCGGCCGGGAAGGAAGCAAAATGACCGCCCGGGCGCGGCTGGCAACGGCGGCGATGGCGGCCTGCATTCTCCCGGCCGCCTTCGTCGTGCTGACCGCCTGCACGCCGCAACCGGCGCCCCGGCTTGACGCCAACATGCTGCTTGAGGTCGAGCAGCTCCGCACGCGCAACGAGCAGCTCCACAAGCAACTCATCCAGCGCGACGAGCAGATCGCCGCGCTCCAGAGGCTGGGCCCCAAGCGACTGGATCGGCTTTACACCGTTCAGCGAATCGCCTTTGGTTCCGGCACCGGCGGCACAAGCTCGGACGACACACCAGGCGGCGACGCCGTGAAAGTCAACGTCGAGCCGATCGACCAGTATGGTTCGGTCCTCAAGGCCGCGGGAAGGGTGAAGGTGCAGGTCTTCGACCTGGCCATGCCGGAGGCGAAGAACCTCCTGGCCCAGCGCGAATACGATCCCAACGCCGCCGCGAAGAACTGGGCCAGCGGCCTGTTCAGCAGCTACTACAGCTTCACCCTCCCCTTGCCCGCCCCGCCCGCCCACCGCGAACTGACTGTGCGTGCGGAGTTCACCGAATACCTGACCGGCAAGACCTTCATCACCCAGCAGGTGATAAGAGTGGCCCTGCCGCCAACGCCGGCCACACAACCGGCGGCCGGGCCGAGCAAACAGCCGACAAGCCCGCCTGCCAGTGGGCCCGCGAACCGGCCGGCAAGTCAACCGACGACCTGACTATCGCCTGCAACCCGTGCGTCGAGTGTGAAAAAGAGGGCAAAGGGGTCAGGAACCTTTTTCTGGTGTCTTTCTCGGTCGGCCTAGGGACAACACGGGTCAGGAACTTCTTGTTCTCAGAACCCTCCTATTCTTCCGTTGCTCCCGGCCAGGCGTAGGCGCTGGCGGCGGCGCGGCGGTAGTTTTCGTCAAGGGCGGGCTGCATCAGGACAATCGCCGACAGGCGGCGGGCCATGCCGGTCACCTCGCGGGCCTCATCAACCGACAAAGCCCGGCCAAGCAACTCCTGCTCGCGGTAGGAAAGCCATTTCTTGATGACCTGGTACCCGCCGATGAAGTATTCCCAAACGTTGGCCGGCACGTTGGACCAGTAGGCCTTGTCATTCAAGTACACGTCGCGCGTGTCGGGGCCGAGAAGGGCAATCGCCTGTTCCCGCGAAAGCCCCCGCAGCTTCGCGGCGTCGGCTATGGCGTCCAGTTCGGCCTTGACGTAAGGCCGGGCTACAATCCGCCCCTTGCCCGGCATTGTGACGCCGCCCTTGCCCGCATGGCCCCAGCCGGCGGTGACGGCCAAGTCCCCCGCGTCGGGGTCGAGTTGGCCAGTGGCGTGGGCAGTAGCATGGGCATCCCCGACAGGGGCCCGTTGGGCCTGCCCATGAGTGGCATGGGCGTCTCGCCCATGCTCTTCTTGTTTGCCCACGGGCGGGATGCCCGTGGTACTCATGGCCGAGACGGCCATGCCACGGGCCGGCACGGCCATGCCACGAACAGCCGACAGCACGCCTATAGTCGGGAAGATCGGCTCGACCGTTCCGGCCAAGACGCCGGAAACTTGCGCCTCCGTGTCCAGCAGCGCCGCCACCTTCCGCCCAAGCTCGGCCGATTTGTCCAATGCCTTCCGGGCGGCCGGCAGCGGAATTCGCGGCCAGTCGCGCCGGATACCGTCGGCGTTCTCCGCCAGGTACGCCGGCGAGTACCCCACGGCCAAAGCGTGAAGCCAAACCAGCCCGACCGCTTCCGCGTCGTGATCCTTAATCCTGATCTTCGAGAGGTAATTGCGAACTGCCTTGGAAAGATTGCCCACGGGAACGTCCGTTTTGAGGTTGCCGCCCAATGCGTCGAAAAGAGTGGCCTCCTGTTTCTTTTCGAGGCGCGAGCCGTTCATGACGCGAATCGGGAAATGCCTTGCGTGCCCGGAAATGCAGTCGTAATCGCAGACCAGCCCGGAGAAGAAAAACGGCGGCCCTTCCGGCGTCTTGTCGGCGGTGTCGCGCGTGATGAAGAAGGCATTCCCTTCAAATCGCTGAAGCAGCAGTTGCGGGCTGGGCTCGCTGAAAAGCGGACGCACATTCTCCAAGTATGACCATCGGGTGTCGAAAACTTTGAATGGATATCTCACTATGGCGTCAGCGTTGAAACGATGCTCCGCAAGTATCTTCCTTCTTGCTTCGGGCCCGACAATCCGGTTTCCGGTCATCATTAGGGAAGCATATATCGCCCTGATTTCATCGTTTGAGACCTTGGCATCAAAATAGGACTTCATTCGAGATTCCAGCGGATCGCGTTCAATCGAAACGAGAGCGCCGGCACGCCTCTCCACCGGCCCGTTAAACGGCGGTATCGCGGCAAGCTCTATCACGGCCGGCCAAGCGCTGTAAGCATCCGACACGTTCTCCGGGCGAAAGGAATAGCGGTTTTGCTGCGAGGGCTTGGCTTTCCGGCCAGCGAGGCGTTTGGCTACCAGGCTGCCCAGAAGGTCCTTTCGTTTGCGTACTCCCCAAAACCCCCGGTATCGAACAACGGGCGTCTTCTCTCGCTCTGCCTTTCGCACCATCACGCAAATGGCAGTGCCGACGCGGATACCTTCGCGGTTGTAGTCGGTCGAAAAAACGGATGGATCGGGCTTGCCGTCTGGCGTCAGCTTGCCGGTTTCCCGGCTGTCACCGTTCATACAGTCGAACCACAGCTTGTCGAATTCGACAAGGAATCGCTGCCGCAAGACGACAAAGGAAGGATCGCTCAGGTACGAGAAGTTGGAGATGAACGACACGACTCCCCGGCCGGTCATTTCGGCGATGCGCCGCTCGGCCAGGCGGAAGAACCGGACGTACAGGTCGTCGAGGTTGAATTTCTTGATTCCCCAGCCGCCTTCGGCCGGCGGAGTGTTCAGGCCCTTCTTGTATGGTTCCACAAGCCCCTGTTCTTCTTCGGGGCTTACGCCGGCGAAGGCGTTGTAAGGCGGGTTGCCCAGGACGACCAGTATCCTCGAATCGCGTTTGACCTTCTCGGCCGCGTCGCGTTCGGCTTGCAGTTCGGGGAATCCGAATCCAAGCTGTCGTATCCGTTTCTTGCCTTCTTCGGTAGGCGGCTCCCAGCCGGTCAGGGAATTGGTCAGGTACACGCCGACGCGTTCTTGTTGATCGCCCTTGGCCGACAGCGGCGCGCCGAGGTCGTGGAGCATCAGGCCAAGTTGAAGGTGCGACACCACAAAAGGGGCCGGCATGATCTCAAAGCCGAAAACCCGTGTCATGGCCGCCTTCTTAAGGTCCGAGGCGATCAGGGCGTCGCCGCCCTTGGCCCTCAGGGTCTCGGCGATCTTCCTGAGCACTTCCACAATGTAGGCCCCTGTGCCGCAGCAGGGGTCGAGCACGACGACGTTCGGATCGGCCAAGCCGTCGGGCAGGCCCAGTTCCTCGCGCAGCACGGTATCGACGCGGGCGACCTGATATCGGACGATCTCCAGCGGGGTGTACCAGACGCCCAATTCCTTCCGCAGGTCCGGGTCGTATGCCTCCATGAACGGCTCATAGAAGTACTGGACGGCGTGCTCATCCCGGAATTTCTGAAAGAAGACGGTGCGGTCGACGCGGTTGAGCGCCCCGGCCGTCCAGTCCAGCACCTCCACCAGCCCCAGCGGCCCCAGCTTATTTGGCGTGGCGACTTCGTCGTACAGGGCGCGGATAAACGGCACGCGCAAAGACCACGCGCTCACGCGCCAGTCGAAGGAATCGCGCCGGGCGGGCCGCTCCCTGTGCCACAGGACCCAGGCCGAAAAAACGCCGTAGAAGATCGTCTGCACCAGAGTGGACCGGAAGAAGTGCTCGCCCTTCTCGCCCGTGAACTTCATGCCAAGGGCTTCTTCCAGGGCGTCGCGCACGGCCGCCAGCGCGGACAGGTCCTTGTGGTTCTCGACGCGGCCTTTTGCATCGCGGGCATAAGAGCCAAGGAACCACGCCACGTCCTGCGGGGCCGAAAGCGGCGCAACCGACAGCATGACCCGCTTGAGGTATTCGCAGAACCGCTCGCCGTGCTCCTTGGCCGCCTTTTGCGGGTGTTCGGCCAGTTGCCAGAATTCCTTTTCGCTTTCGGCCAGCGTGAAGCCTTCCATCGGCAAGGGGTGGCCCTGGGTGTCCTTCCCCACCAGCATGAAATCGCGGTAATTGGTTACAAGCACCAGCCCGTACTTCGCGGAGTATTTCTTCACCTGTTCGCTACGGGCAATCGCGGGCACATCATCGGCCGGGCCTTTGACTTCCACCACGCCGCGTTCGGGAACCTGGCCCTGCTTGGGTTCGGCGTCGGCGGCCCTTTGGAATTGATCGGCCGTGAAAAGGCCGCCGTCGGGTATGCCCGCCCCGACGTTGGCGGGGTTGATAACGCAGCGGACCTTGGGCTTGAGCGTCTTGCCTATCTCGTTAAACAGATTGGACAAGGCCGGATAGCCGGACGTTTCTGGGACGCCGGCCCCTCGATTGTCCCGCAAGTCCTTGAGGTAAGTCTCCAGCGGATTCATTGCCCGTGTTGTACCGAAATTGACGGGCGCTCGCAAGGCGGTGGCTGGCGAATCGGCGCCGATCCCCGGTGCCCGTAGCAGCATCGACCCGCCATTGGGAAAAGCGGTCAGGAACCTTCTTTCGGCGTCTTTCCTCGGCCGGCCTCTGTGGGGGCGGCTATTTCGCCGCCCTGGCCGGGCGGAGTGTTTCCGCGCCGAGCACGTTGTCGCGATTGACGTCGGACAGCGGCCAGACCACCTGGCCGGCCCGCTGGGCCTTCTCGTTCTCGTAGTCGCCAAGCTCGTTCGAGTTGCAGTCCAGCCACATGGTTATCGGGCGGCTCCCCTCGGGGCCCTATGGGCTCGCCCGACTTTTCCCGGCAATATCGGGGGCCGTTGGTGTTAGATACTGTTAGATATTGGTGTCGCGGCTGTCGCGACTTGTCAAAGAGCACGACCGGCCGATGTCATGACTTGTCCGCATGATGGGGCTTGGGTAGAGTTGCTCGCATATCTGCGGGAGCCCATCGCGGTCAGGCAGGGAATCGGCAGTATTCTGGAAGAGTAGAACATGAGCCTTCGGCACACACGAGGAAAGAGGAAGCTGAGGACGAGGGCGATGGCTGTCGCCTGAATTGTGCCCCTGCCACCTACTACCTTCTTTTCGGAACAGAGATCACAAATGAACGGCACTTTGGAGAACCTAATCGGCATCATGTTCTGGACGCTTCTCGCCGCGGGCGTTACGGCGGCGCAGGGCGCCCAGGCCGGTCCGCCAGATCGGCCGCACGCGGCCATCACCATTGACCTCGCCTCCGCGTCCATACCCTACAGCCGCATGATCTTCGGCGGGTTCATCGAGCATTTTACCGGGCAGATTTACGGCGGGCTGTTCGAGCCCGGCTCGCCGCTGTCGGACGAGCGCGGCTTCCGCAAGGACGTGATAGCCGCGATGAAGGAGCTCAAGCTTTCGGTGGTTCGCTGGCCAGGCGGATGCTTCGCCAGCGGCTATCATTGGAAAGACGGCGTGGGCAAGACGCGTAAGGGCGTGGCCGATCCCGTCTGGGGCGTGACGGACAACAACACGTTCGGCACCGACGAGTTCGTCCAGTGGTGCCGGCTGGTCGGCTGCCAGCCGTACATCTGCACGAACGCCGGCAACGGCACGCCCGAGGAGATGGCCCAGTGGGTGGAATACTGCAACGCAGACACCGGCCAGTACGCCGAGCTTCGCAAGGCCGGCGGGCACGAGAAGCCGCTGAACGTGAAGTACTGGAGCATCGGCAACGAGAACTGGGGCGGACACGAGATCGGCGCCAAGACGCCCCGGCAGTGGGGTCCGCTGGTCTTGAAATCGGCCGAACTGATGCGATCCGTCGATCCGGGGATCAAGCTTGCGGCCGCGGCCACCCCGAACCGCGGCTGGACCGTGCCTCTGCTCGAAGCCGCCGGCAAGAACCTCGATTACGTGGCGGTGCACCAGTACTGGCTGGGCTACTGGGCGAAGAACGCCATGCCAGATTACCTGACGTGCATCATGCACTCGGAAGGCCCGGAAAAGACGATCTCCAACGTGATCGCGATCCTCGCCGATACGGGCTTTCGCGGGCGCATCAAGATCGCCTTCGACGAGTGGAATCTCCGCGGATGGCATCACCCGGGCTTTCCGCGCAAGCGGGCCGTGGACCCCAACGACAAGGCCGCGGCCGACCTGATCGCCAGGCGCGAGATCAATGCCATTGCCAAGCAGTACACGATGGCCGACGCCCTGTTCAGCGCGTCGTTCCTCAACGCCTGCCTGCGCCACTGCCAGGACGTGGAAATGGCGAACATCGCCCCGATCGTCAACACGCGCGGGCCCCTTTACGTTTATCCCGGCGGCATCGTCAAGCGAACCACCTTCCACGTGCTGTCGATGTACGCCAACCTGCTGGAAAGCCGCGTCGCCAAGTTCGACGTCCAGGGCGACGAACTCGCCAAAGGCAACAAGTCGCCGGGGCCGGTGGATGTAATCGTCACCGCCGATGAATCGGGCAAGCGATGGTCGATCGCGCTGATCAACCGCCAGGCGGACCAGCCGGCCGACTGCACCGTCAAGTTGGGCGGCCGCCCGCTGGACGGTGAGTTCGACGCGACCGTCCTGGCCGGCGATTCGCCCGACGCCTTCAACGACGTGGAGCACCCCCAGCGCGTCGCGCCCGAGAAGCGGAAGGCCCGATTCTCAAAAGGCGTGATCGATCTGCCGCCGCATTCGCTGACGGTTGTCCGCGGCTCCGCGCAGTAGCCCGTCCGGCCGAAGATTCGCTGGTGTGCCGGCCGGAAGGCGGCCTGTCGTTGGGGTTTCACCGAATGAGAGTTGCTCAGGCGCCGGTGCATCCCGCGAACCACAGGCGTCAGCGCAGCAACAACTCCAGGTCTTCGCGGCTCAGGGTGGCAAGCAGGCTGTTATCGGCGTTGATGATGGCGTCGGCAAGGGATCGCTTGGATGCTTGAAGTTCCAGGATGCGTTCTTCTACCGTGTCGCGGGCGATCAGGCGGTAGGCGAAGACCTGGCGCTGCTGGCCGATGCGGTGGGCGCGGTCGATGGCCTGGGCCTCGACCGCCGGGTTCCACCACGGGTCCAGCAGAAAGACGTACTCCGCCGCCGTCAGGTTCAGCCCCAGTCCGCCGGCCTTGAGGCTGATCAGGAACAGCCCGCATTGCGGATCGTTCTGGAAACGGTCCACTCGGGCCTGGCGGTCCCGCGTCCGGCCGTCAAGATACTCGTAAGGGATCCGCTCGTCGTCCAGCCGCGACCGGACGATGCTCAACATGCTCGTGAACTGTGAGAAGACCAGGGCCTTGTGGCCTTCATCGACCACCTCCCTGAGCTGCGGCACGAGCGATTCAAGCTTGGCGCTGGACTCGCCGGTGCGGGCCTTGTCGATCAGGCCGGGATGGATGGCCGCCTGGCGGAGCCGCAGCAGGGCCTCCAGGATCTTGATCTTCACCTTGTTCATTCCGTCGCGGGCGACGCGGGCCAGCAGGGCCTGGCGATAGTGGTCCCGCAGTTCCTCGTAGAGCTTGCGCTGCGCCGCGTCCAGTTCACAGTAGAGCGTCTGCTCGGTCTTCTCCGGCAGGTCGGCGGCGACCTGGCCCTTGGTCCGGCGGAGGATGAAAGGCCGCAGGGCCCGGGCCAGCAACTGCACGGACGCCTGCTCATCCGGGCCGCCTCCGCCATTGGCCCCGGCCGCCAATATCGGGGACGCACCCAACATGCCCGGGTTGAGCACCTCGAACTGGCTCCACAACTCGCCGAGGTGGTTCTCGATCGGCGTGCCGCTCAGGCACAGGCGATGGCGGGCCTGGACGAGCCTTGCCGCCTTGGCCGAGGCGGTGTTGGCGTTCTTGATCGACTGGGATTCATCGAAAACGACATAGTCGAACGAGACATCCTTGAGATGGGCCACGTCCCGCCGCAGCGTTCCGTAGGTGGTCAGGATCAGGTCGTAGTCGTCGAAGTGGTCCGTGCGCCCCTTGGCCCGATCGGTCCCGACGTGGTCGAGCACCCTCATGCCCGGAGTGAAACGGGCCGCCTCCTGACGCCAGTTGAAGATCAGCGACCGCGGCACGACCGCCAGCGACGGTCCCGGCCGGCCGCCGCTACCCGCGCCGTCGGCCCGCAACTGCCGGCGGGACTCGAGCAGGGCCAGCACCTGCACCGTCTTGCCCAGGCCCATGTCGTCGGCCAGGCAGCCGCCGAACCCGAACCGCTGGAGAAAGTGCAGCCAGCCCAGCCCGTCACGCTGATAAGGCCGCAACGTGCCGACAAAGCCCGTTGGGGCGTCGGCCGGGGTGATGCACTCGAACCGCCGCAACTCCTGCCGAGCCCGCGAAAACGCCTCGTCGCAGGTCGCTTCCGGCTGGGCGGCCAGCAGGGCGTCCAGAAAACCCGCCTGCGTCGGCTTGAATCGCAGGTGGTCCTTCTGGGTCGTCGCCACCGACGCAAGCAGGCCGAACCTGCGCAACCACTGCTCCGGCAGAATGCCCAGGCTTCCGTCGTCCAGCCGAACGAACGACTCGCCCTTTCTCAAGGCGGCGAGCAACTGCGGCAGCGAAGCCGCGACCCCGCCGAAATCGGCCGAGCCGTGGAGCTCAAACCAGTCAATCCCCGACGACACAGCCATCTTGAAGTTGCCGGCCCGACGATACAGCGAGCCGTCGGCCTGGACGTCCCAGTTCTCCGCGACCAGCTCAGCCACCACTGCCGGCAGAAGCTTGGGGCGCAATTGGAGAGTGCCGTCCGGCCCGTAGGCGTCTGGCCGCAGGCCGAGCGACCTCAACTTCTCCGCGGCCGCCTGTTCCGCCGCCGGATCGCGCAAGACCAGCCGGCGCGACTCCTTGATGTAAATGCCTCGCCCTGGCGACGAATTGTCCACCCGCCGCCCGTCGTACTCGAATCCAAGCTCGGCGGTCAGCACGTCTTGACCCCAGCGGCGGTCCGGCTTGCGAATCCGCAGACAGAATCGGGGCGTCGGGCGAACCTCCTGAAAGCCCATTTCGGCCGGCAGGTCCATCGGCGGCCCGGCCGGAATCCGCAGCAGCAACTCAAGCAGTTCGTCCGCCTGCCCAATCGGCGCACGGATTTCCTTCTCCCTCCGCAGCAGGGAAATCCAAGAGAACGCGTCGTGGTCGTTCAAGCGGGCCGCCCGGTCCGGCCAGAAGACCCAACCGCCTTTGGTCAGCATCACCGGCGAGGCCAGGTCTTGTCGCTCCTGGTCCCGGCACAGCGAGCCGGACAGCACGTAATGTTTGCCCGCCTCGTCCTTGCGGACATCCAGCCGGAACTGCCACGCCGCGCCGCCATCGAGTTGCAGGGGCGGGAGTTCCTCGCCGGATTTCATCCTCAAACGGCACCTCCCGCTGCCGCACAGCAACGGCATTGCCGCATCCGTCAGCGTCTCGTGCAGAAGGAAGGTCGAGCAGCGGGAGTAATCGTCGTACGCGTAGTATCCGTATGACTGCGCGCTGGCCCCAAGGAGCATCGCGGCAATCCGGCGATCCGTCGGGTCCGGCATCAGGCCGATCTGCCCTCGCGAAAGCGCCCGCGGCTTGTCGATGCCCCACTCGCCGTTCTTCTTGAGCTTGCGCAGCAGGACGTGAACAACCAGCCCGTTGCCGGCCAGGGTAGCCGGAACGTCAATGGCGTAGCTCAACTGGCTCTCGGCCGGCAGGGCATCTCTGGACCGTTCCCCATATGAGCGGGCGGACTCGCGCAGGCCGGCCAGAA
>Ga0315282_10004630_pt1 | contig 23867 bp, 26 predicted proteins | sample YL17G07_20_MG_FD_203693 | JGI IMG/M metagenome (GOLD analysis project Ga0315282, IMG submission 203693) | Sediment microbial communities from Yellowstone Lake, YNP, Wyoming, USA - YL17G07_20 | ecosystem: Environmental > Aquatic > Freshwater > Lake > Sediment | place: USA: Wyoming | collected... | reverse complement strand
CTTCGGCGATATTGTCTCGTTTCTGTTGTACTTCCTAGGTGTTCTCTTTCTCGCAATTCTCATTCTATGAATGATGAGCCGTTATGCTTTCGTTGTTCCCGCTTGACCTCGACTAGGTAACCTGACCAGATTCTGCTTCCAGATCACTCTTCTCGGATCGGCAGACACGTATCGGAAGCGTCATTATAGTCATTGGAGCAATTTGCCAGAGGTTAGTGTTATTGGACAGATTCGATCAGTCCAGGATCCTCTTTGAAGAAGCTAGAAAGCTGACACCTGGGGGAGTTCATAGTGCGATACGATACTTCGAACCTTCACCTTTCTTTGTTTCTAAAGCGAGTGGAGCAAGGATCTTCGATGTGGACGGTAATGGTTACCTCGACTATCACTTGGGTTTTGGGCCAGTTGTGTTGGGGCATTCTCATCCAAGGGTCACAGCTGCTGTTAGAGAGCAGCTAGACAAAGGCGCGATCTATGGTCTCTCCAATGAACTCGAAGTCAAAGTTGCCAAGAAAATTGTGAAGCATGTTCCATCCGCCGAGATGGTCAGGTTCTGCAGTAGCGGGACGGAGGCAACCTATCATGCGATCCGAGTCGCCCACGCATTCACGGGTAGGAGTAAGATTGTGAAATTCGAGGGTGCATACCATGGGTGGCACGATTTTGTCTCAGTCAGTTCAGGGCCAACTCTTCAGGAGGCTGGGTCTGAGGAATCGCCGACTCCTGTCCCCGACACTGAAGGCTTGTCCCCGGCCGCTAAGAACACGATAGTGGTTCCATTCAATCATCCGGAAATCTTGGAGAGGACGATAGAAGAAAATAGGAATCAAATCGCGGCAGTCATAGCAGAGCCAATCCTACATGGAAGCGCGGCGTGTATTCTCCCCAGAGAAGGATTCCTGGAATTCCTAAGGGAGACCACCAAGGCGCATGACATTCTATTGATATTTGATGAGGTAGTTTCGGGCTTTCGCCACGATCTAGGGGGCGCACAGAAACTTTTCGATGTAAAACCTGACCTGACTACATTCGCTAAGGCGATGGGAAACGGATTTCCCGTTGCAGCGTTGTGCGGGAGAAGTGACATCATGGCAAGATTCAAGCCGACTGGGAAAGTTGACTATGGAGGAACTTACAATGGGAATCCGATCAGCATGGCCGCTACTCTAGCAACAGTTGAGGAACTAGAGAATCATGAAGTCCACCGACACCTTTTCAATCTCGGAGAGAAGCTCAGGCACCAACTGATGGAATGTATAACCGAACTCCATCTGAAAGCTCATGTAGTCGGTTTTGGGTCAGTGTTTCAACTGCTCTTTACTGATAGAGAGATTCACGACTATAGAGACACACTGAGCGCCAACAAGGAAGATTTCTACGATTTTCAGAAAGGGATGATGAAGAAAGGTGTCTTCCTTATCCCACAACCCAACAAGAGATGCCACATCTCAGCAGCCCACACAATTGAAGACGTCAACTATACAATCGCAGCTGCAAGAGAAGTTCTAAGAGATTTGCGAACTTAGGGCAAACAACTTGAGGTCAAATCGGATGCTTCCCTAACTTTGACCTGTGCGCAGCCCTAGAATCTTCCTGACTTCACTTGGGGTGGCAATTTCCTTTCCGAGTTCTTTGGCGATTCGAGCTATCTTGGAGACTAATTCGGCGTTTCCCTTCGCGAGAACACCCTTGGCTACGTAGATGTTGTCCTCCATCCCAACACGAACGTCGCCACCGAGAAGGATCCCCTGAGTCAGCAGAGGAAATTGGGTTCTGCCAACCGCTATCACGTTCCATCTGCAACCGCGCGGAAGACATCTTTGCATATGCATCAGATTCTCTGGTGTCCCAGGAATTCCGCCTTTTACCCCTAACACAAGCGATATTCTCAGCGGATCTCTCAGTAGCCCCTTATCCACGAGTCCAATTGCCAGCTCTATATGACCCACATCGTAGCACTCGATCTCTGGCTTGATCCCTCGATCCCGCATTGTCGTTGCGACTTTCTCCACAACCTCAGGTTGATTCATGAACACACTATCGCCAAACGTCATCGTAGCCACGTTCAATGAAGCAAATTCGGGCGACAATTCGAGGGCGCTCATTCTCTGCTCGACGGATACTCCGTACGGTCCGCCGCCCCCCGTAGTGAGTTGGACGATCATATCACACCTATCTCTGATTCTCGTCGCAACGTCGCGGTAGAGTTCCACGTCCGGCCATGGTGCTTTGGTCTTGGGGTCCCTGACGTGTATGTGCGCCACAGACGCGCCTGCCTCGCACGCCTTCACGGCTTCCTCAGCAATCTCCGCCGGAGCGATGGGGAGATAAGGTGTCTTCTCCCACTGTGACCCTGAACCTGTCGGAGCTACCGTGATTATCAGTCTATCATCGAGACTCATGTCCACTGTCCATCTACAGTTAATGTGTACACTCGGACTAGATTGGCGAGCGAATTAGCCGTTGCTATCGTAGATGCAAGTTCGGCGAGGCGAGCACGCTAGAAGAGTGGCACCAACGGAATCTCTGCGAAGGCTGAGGACTTGTATCTTTCAAATTCCTCTCTCGCTTTTCTCAGAATCTGCGGATCAGTCAACAGATCAATGGCCGTCATAGCCATCACCTTGGTTGCTGTTATCAGGGCATCGTGGCCCTCATTAGAGACAGCTGCCTTCGCGAATTCAGGTGTGTGCAGACCAATGTCTTCCAAAGCCAAGACCTCCAAAGCAAGAAACGCTCATACACGGGGCGGTCGAGATGGTAGTATGCCCTCAATGCGGCGAGCACTTGTGGACTGGGATTTCGCAACCCGATTCTGATTAGAGTGATCGGGTCGCCTGCGGCATTACCGACCGCGTATGTCAGAACCGCGACGCCAAGAAAGACCGGGATCATGAAAAGCAAGCGTCGGATGATGTAGCGACTCACGCCGGCCAAAGTATCTCACACATCCACTTGTCTAGGCGGGCACTCTAATCTCGGTTCATATATTGAACCTGGTTCTGCCGCAAGCATGGAAGACGAACACAGATCAAGACCAACCAACAGTCTCGTTGCTCGAACAATCTAGCTAAAGCATTAAGAGCTATGCCATATGTAATGGAAATCACCTGCACGATGGAAGCAAAGACCGAACAAGCCGAACAGTCTTTCTTCGAAGTCTGCTTTCGTCAAAAGCACGCTCTAACCCAGCTCTGGGAACCTGTACAAGGTCGACCCCACCCTACCGAGTTCGAGTGGCGTTGCCAAGAATGCGAGCGAGAGCGCCGCTTAGTAATCGAGTAAAACCTGCAAACAGCGTCGAACGCATCGAAAAGCCACCTCCCAACGGGCATCTTATCTCCCTGTTATCGAACCCGCTACTTGTCAAAGTTTCGAATGCAGCTTTCCAGATTTTGCTTCTTTTCCGCGCCTCGTGCCTCCAGTTTCACGGCGTATTCGACGCGGTTGTCTCACTGGTTTTGCGTTGAACCGTGAAAGCAATGATTGCCAGCTCGACCAGCGTTGTATACGAAGCTGGTAGACCGTGTCGAGCTCATTTTTCACCAAGTTGGAAGATAAGCTGGGCATCCATCAACAGCCGCTCAAGGAACGAATCGCTCTAGTAATTTACCGACTCAGAGTGCAACGCAATGAAATAGAATCCAATAGTCTAATGATGCAGCGTCGTGACAAGGAACTCTTCGACAAGTGTTTGGCCGCCCGAACCACAGGCGACAACCTACGAGCCAACTTGTACGCTGAAGAGTGCGCCGAGGTTAGGAAAATTGCGAAGGTGGTCTTGCAGTCCGAACTCGCTATAGAGCAACTGATCTTCAAGCTGGAAACAGCAGAAATGCTAGGCGACATCGCATACTTAGTCAGCCCTGTCAAAAACGTAGTGAGCACAGTCGGAAAGCAGATACAACACCTTATGCCCGAAGTCTCTTTCGAGTTGGCTCAGATCAACGAATCCCTAGACGGGTTCACAGTAGAGGCAGGAAATCTTGCTGATGTTATGATGCCTACGGAATCACACTCTCCTGAATCAGAAAAAATCTTCAATGAGGCAGGCTTCCTAGCGGAACAGAAAATAAAATCCCGATTTCCAGAACTCCATTCATCAGAATCAACAGCGACGCCCGCCTAATCAACGCCTATGCAACTTCGAGACAGCCAAAGAGAGTGCTCCCCTAACAGGTTCAATCTTGAGTAGCTTGACTTCAGCGTAACGGCACTCCTGCTTGACTCTCTTCCGGAAGGGGTCGGTCAGATACCTGCCTGCCTTGAAAGTCCCACCGACGAGGGCGATTGTGAAGTGTTCGTTTTTCATCTTCAACCGCTTCGCCACAGCGCATGCTGCTTCAGCAAGAGCGATTCCGGAGTGGTTCAAGATCTCCCTTGAGACCCTATCATGGGACGCGGCCTTGGCAACATGCGGTGCCAAGCCCGCTACGTCCTCCACGCCAAAACCTTCGGCGTAAATCATCCCAAGCGCGTACTCAAGCCTAACAACACGAAACTTTCGCTTGAAGATAGATACCAGCCTCGTCTTTGGCGCGCGACCATCGATTGCTCTGAAAGCACTTTGCAGGGCTTTTCTTCCGATATCATAGCCGCTTCCTTCGTCGTCGACTATGTACCCCCAACCTGAAGCACGAAAATACCTTCCAGCCTTGTTAATGCCAGCTGCTACACACCCCGTTCCTGAGATTAAGACGATGCCTGGGCTACCGCTCGTTGCAGCATAGAGGGCCGCCACGGAATCGTGTACCACGATACTTTTTCGGGCAATTTTGGCAGTTCGTACAAAGCGCTTGGCTGCCAATCTATCCTTGTCAGTGTCAACCGCGGCCAACGCGACGACAGCGATCTCCGCCTTCTGTCCCACTAGTCCTGCTTGCCTCTGAGCTTCAATCACAGCCCGACTGATCGCCATGCTTGCGGTCATCGGTCCCACGTTATGATAGTTCGAAGAACCTGATTCACCTCGGCCCAAGACTCTACCCCTCACCGTTCCAACCAGCGCGACGGTTTTAGTTCCGCCGCCATCGACTCCCACAACAAAACGAGGAATCTGCAATGTTGATTTCGTGACCATGTGGTTACACATCTTGATATAATACACCCATGGACAAAAGGGAAAGATTCGACAATGGAAACAGAAGCGGCACCGCTCCGTGAAATATCCGCAGGGATGCGCGGTTTGCTCGTGGCCGCTAGCGTTCTAGTGTTCCTAGCTGGGTTTCAACTCTTCATCTTAACCGAGCAGACTGAGCATTATTTCGCGTGGACAATCCAGCCTCCACTAACGGCAGCCTTCCTCGGAGCTGGCTACTGGTCGAGCTTTCTGCTAGAGTTTCTCGCTTCCCGAGAACGCATTTGGGCGAGGGCACGAGTCGCTGTTCCAGCAGTCTTCGCGTTCACAACGCTAACGCTCGTCGCCACATTGGTGCATTTCGACCGATTCCATTTCGGAAGCTCGGAGATCTTTGCGAGAGTGATCTACTTAGTCGTTCCACCAATAATGCTAGTTCTATGGATACGTCAGCAGCGGTTACCTGGATAGAACCCGCATCGCTTGGCCCCTTTACCTGCGTCCATGCGAGTGATACTTGTGGTCCAGTCAGCCTTCATGCTCGCGATCGGCGTGGCGCTATTCATAATGCCCCCAATAGCTCAGCTGCTATGGCCTTGGAAGCTCACGCCCTTGACCTCAATGGCAGCTGGAGCCTGGTTAATTGGGGTTGGAGTTTTCGCCGGCCACGCGGCTTGAGAGAACGATTTCAGCCGTATCAAGGCAGGGCTGGTGAGTTATCTTGCCTTCGGCCTACTCCAGTTGGTTGGGTTGGGCCGCTTTCCTTCAAGTCTGGAATGGAGTCAGTTGGTCGCTTGGGTTTACCTCTTCTTCATGGTCACAGTGTTGGCTGTCAGCCTTTATGGCCTCGCCTCAAGCAAGTCCCATTGATACGATCGTATCTGGGCCCATTCACCAAGGATCCAACTGCAGCAGCTAGAGACATCCCAGATGCGATCAAATATCGTATTGCACGATTCATTGCGTTTAGCTTAGTTCGATATGTCGAAAAGAGAAAAAACGTGGATGAAGTTGGCGTTTGATAGGCCAACCGCACTCACTTCATTTTCGTGTTGAGATAGCGTAGGTCGTCGCCGAAACCGTTGTCTAGGAATTGTCTGACGGTTTCTTCCAGTTGCTTGTCGTCCATGAATTGGGACTTCATGTCGCATTCTGTGACCACTTTGGTGCCACCAGCCACTTCAGTGTATGTGTTGACCATCTTTCCGACCATTGGTCCTTCGAGGAAGTCCAGTGTCAGTGTGTTGGGTGGATTTGCGGTGAACTTAACCACGACCTTGACATTTTGTCCATTCATATCCCATTGCTGTTCTACGACGTCAGAATCACCTTCCTTTCGGAGGGGTTTGACAGATTTGATACTGGGATGTATGGTCTGGGCGTCGGTTCCATGAGCCTCAATAAGCTTCCAAACCTTTGCACGCGGAACAGGGAAGAGTCCGTCGTCTGTTACTTTTACCATTCTTACAGTTCACCCCCTGCCTTCAAGCAGTATTCATGATGTTTTTGTGGAGGCGAGCTCCACGCAGGCGTCTCGCTGGGCAGAATAGTGAATATATGACATATGTACTTTTTCCGTAATCAAACCCAATTCGAACTGATCAGAAGGGGTTAGCTATGGCCAAGCCAACTAAGACAATCACGCAAAGGCAACTAATCAAAGCGAAACCCAAGCAAGTCTACGAGGCACTCCTAGACGCAGGGAAGCACGCCGAATTCACGGGTTCGAAGGCCACCTGTGATCCCAGAGTTGGAGGAAAGTTCACCGCTTGGGACGGATACATTTTCGGCAAGAATCTCAAGCTCGAGCCAGGCAGATGAATAGTCCAGGAGTGGAAGACCAGCGAGTGGCCCAATGGTTATCCGCCATCGATCGTGGAATTCACCTTCAAAACCACCAAAAACGGCACCGAGCTAACAATGGTTCATTCCAAAGTTCCAGCAGAACAGGCTGATTCGTATCGGCAAGGCTGGATTGATTTCTATTGGAAACCCCTAAAGGGATATTTCGAGCAGATGATCCATTAGGGACAGGTGTTGATCCTATGACTGATATCAAATCGGGGCCTGAACTTGTGGAGAAAACCTTCGTCTATATGACCAATCTGAGTAGGGAATGTCGTAAGGCTCTCGCAGACAAGTTCGGCCAGACCTACAAAGGAATGCCATTCGAATCCGTCGAGTCAACTATGAGAAAGGAAATCGAATCCTGGTTCGCAGAACGAGACAAGAACATCACCATCAAGCATGAGAGAAGCAGCACCGGCAAGCCCGGGGAAGTCTTGATGACCTATTCAGGTGCCAACAAGGGTGCCCACTTCAAGTTTCACGTTGACGGCCTCTTCACGCTCACAGGATCTTCACCAAACGCCCCAACATATGTGAAGAACATCAACGTCACGGTCGACAAGAGAGAATTCACGCGATAGACGTTGCTCTGAGCCGTCTGCGGCACGTAAGAAGCTTTATGTCTAATCCACGAAAGATAGGTCATTCCAAGTTGTGTGTTAGATGATCAAACAAAAAGTCGAGAGCGCGCTTAACGAGCAGATGAAGAAGGAATTCTATTCATCTTATCTGTACCTTGCGATGGCTGCCCACTTCGAGTCACTCAACTTCAAAGGATTCGCGCACTGGATGCGAATGCAATCCCAAGAAGAATATGTGCACGCGATGAAAATCTTCCAGCACTTAACCGAAAGGGGAGGCAAGGTGGTCCTACAACAGATCGATACTCCTCCATCAAAATGGGATTCGCCGAAGGAAGTCTTCGAAGATGCATATCAGCACGAGCAGAAAGTCACGCAATCAATCAGCGATCTAGTCGAACTCTCGAAGGCTGAGAAGGATCATCCAACAGAAATCTTTCTGCATTGGTTTGTCAAGGAACAAGTCGAAGAAGAAGCAAGCGCTTATGAGATCGTTCAGAAGCTTCAGCTCGTAGGCAATGAAGGCGGTGCCCTTTTCATGCTAGACGGCGAGCTCGGAAAACGAGCACCAAGCAAAGAATAGTCACGTGTGTCGACAACCGCAGGAGAAGGCATTCAAGCCAAGCGTTATATCTCATCCTAGCTTATCGTCCGTTCAGTGGGGAAAATGGCAGTCAACCTAGATCAGGCAATTCTACACATAATCATTAGCACCATTATAATCGGACCTGTTCTTTGGCTAGCGGGACGCGCTCTCGTAGGAAAGCAGAAAGCAAAGTTCACTGACGGTCTCTGGATTGCTGCTCTTGGCACAATAATCGGGGAGATCTTGGGCTACTTCTTCGTACCAGGAATCATTGTCTCAATTGTAATGGTCATAATCTGGCTAGCGCTAATCAAGAAATTCTTTGACTGCGGCTGGCTTAAGGCGCTCCTCGTGGCAATTGTCGCGATAATAGTCTTCATAGTGATTGCATTCATTCTCTTGCTAATCGGTTTCGCTGCTTTCAGAGCTTATCTACCCTTCACCCTCTAACAACTTTTTTCTAGAAGCAGCCTCGTGAACTTCGTATTTGAGACGCGGCACTGGGCGTGATCGTTTTGTCCACGTTGGAAGAACTAACGCTACTCCTCGCTGAGAAGAGTCGCAGAATCTTCGTCGCACAGGCTTCTATCGATCTTCGATCGAGTGAAGGGACCAACTGTGTTTACGTATTGCAGCTCCCCACAAGCGCACCGGGGGCTGCTGGTGGGCGTATTGGAGGAATTGGAGAGAGAAGAATTCAGAAACTCTATTGTTTCCGGCTCGAAAACGGGAAGTGGATGAAAATCTACGAAACCGAAGACGAGGGAAAACTGGAGAAATTTGAGCTGCCCTATCACGCAGCTGGCTTGACTGTTATCTTTCCAGATGGGACTGAGAGAGTCGTCTCGGGAGTTGTTGATGAGGAGTTTGTGCAGAAATACGACCAGATATCTTGAGAGCCAGGACTCCTAGGACTTAACGACGGCCTGGACGAGGGGCATCAGAACTTAAACATCACTTCTTGTGGCAAGCTGAACTCGGAGCAGACGACTCATTCCACCTAGCTGGGCTTTATCAACCCACCCTCTCAACGCCTCTGGAACGGATTCATCAGCCTTGATTGATGGAACGGCCTTCTCTGGAATGAAGAGGAATACCTCCAGCTTCTCTCCAAAGAAAACTCGAACGCGCAGTGTCTCCCGGACATTATAGCTCGGCGCCTCTGATTCCTTCAGCGGTTCGTACTCAACTGTCTCTTCAACGGTCGGATTTGTCTTCAACTGTTACCTAAGAAACGCGAACGCATCTTTGCATGCTGGTGAGCCCTTGCTCGAAAGCTCTTCTATAGACAAGAACTGCCTCAGTCTCCTTTACCGAACTTGCGCGGATTGGCCGCTGAACATATATCGGTTATGGAGTCTATAGCCCGGAGAGGTAGTTCAGCATGCCCCACAGACTGAGCAGAGCCGCTTTCAGGATCCGAAGACGACAAAAGAGAAAGCAACGCATGAGGAAAAGGACGAAGTCTAGCAGAAAACCGTCTCCCCCATTTGTTCCGAGACGTCACCGCTGAAGGTCTACCTTCAGCTCTTTCTTGTCTTTGAGGACCAGGATGTCTTCTATCGGTTCAGAAATCGGTGGCAGGCGCAGATATATTCGATTTTTCCATCAGGATAAGCCCATCGATAGTGAATTTTGCCATTTTGATCGGTGAACGTCTCGCAGACGTTCTCAGTGTACGCGCTGACGTGTGAAAACCGCCACTGAGCCTTCTCGCCTTCGTTGCTAGCTGACATTACCTTAGAGCTTCCGTTTTGAAATCGCATCAATGTCTGTGTGTCCTAGTAAGCTTTCTTGTTCAGTGTAGCGCATTACAATGTTGGGTGTAGTACGTAAAACTGAAATAAGAACAGGTCAAACGTGAGCCTGACGAGGCAAAATTCAAGTTGGTTTCTTCAAAACGTGCGCGCAGAAAATCAGCGAAATCCAAGCCTGCGAGGATTACTGCGAAGGCAGCTGCCAAAGTTCCTCGCATCACCTACGCAACACTCACCATCACTCCAAAAGACGACGAAGCCTACGACAAGGCTGTCGAACTAGTTCGCAGCAAGCTAGGTTCTCACCTTACCATGTTCATCAACGGAGAGAAATGGACTTCGACCGGAGAGGAAGTCTCGCATGCTAGCCCTGTCGACACTCGGATCGTTGTCAGTTATTTCCCGAAAGGTACACGTGACGATGCGAAATCAGCTGTCTCAGCAGCTCGTGCCGCTTTTCCTAAATGGAGCGCTATGCCATACAAAGAGCGCATAGCCATACTCCGCAAGACGGCGGATCTCATAGTTGACCGTCGATACGAATTGGCAGCGTGGATGGCTTTTGAGGTCGGCAAGAACCGCGCAGAATCGCTTGCTGAGGCCAACGAGGCTGCCGAGCTCATTCGCTATTACTGCGATCAGATGGAACTGAACAAAGGATTCCTGCGTCCACTTGAATCACCGGGCCCCAAGCAGGAAACCTACAGTGTCCTCCGACCCTACGGTGTGTGGGCAGTTATCGCACCTTGGAACTTCCCCATTGCACTCGCCACGGGAATGACCACGGGTGCTCTGGTCGCAGGTAACACTGTCGTCTTCAAACCCTCCAGTGAATCACCAGTGCTGGGCTATGAGATGTGTCGAGCGTTCATCGACGCTGGCATACCCCGCGGAACACTCAATCTAGTTACTGGACCAGGTGGAACGGTCGGTGCTGAACTGCAAGAAAGCTCCGGCGTTGATGGACTTGTCTTTACCGGCTCTAAAGCCGTAGGGATGAACGTCTATCACAATTTCACAAGGGACTATCCCAAACCTGTGATCACCGAGATGGGAGGCAAGAACCCAGCTGTAGTCACCGCGAGCGCCGATCTGGACCAGGCTGCTGAAGGAGTCATGAGGGCAGCCTTCGGATTTGCAGGACAGAAATGCAGTGCCTGCTCACGCGTTTACGTAGACAAAACCGTGAAGGACAAGTTCGTGGAATTGTTGAAGGCTTACACTGAGAAGTATGTGAAGATCGGAAATCCAACACGAAAAGAAACGTTCCTCGGTCCAGTCATCAATAAGACCGCAGTCGAAACTTACGCGAACGCCGCTGAAAATGCAAGACGGGATGGCGGGCGTTTCGTACATGGCGGCAATTTGCTGAGGAGCGGAGAATTTGAGAATGGATATTTCGTTGAACCGACCATCGTTGACGGTCTGCCCGTAACGCACAGGCTGTTCAAAGAAGAATTGTTCGTGCCCCTCCTTGTCGTCGGGGGCGTGGACTCTTTCGATGAGGCTATGAAGTTGGCTAACGATTCGGAATATGGGCTGTGCGCTGGCATCTACTCAAAGAACCAGAAGGAAATTCAGACCTTCTTCAATCAAATTGAAGCCGGAGTGACGTACGCGAATCGGCGAGCAGGTGCAACCACTGGAGCTTGGCCTGGAATCAACTCGTTCGGAGGATGGAAGGGAAGCGGCTCAACCGGGAAGAGTGGCCTAGGCCCTTACTACGTCCAGCAGTTCATGCGAGAACAATCAAGGTGGATCGTCAGATAGAGAGAAAAGCCAGAAAATGGATCAGCTTATTTGATTGAGATTGGGAGTCAGGCGCGAAGTCATCACACTTCTGGTCCTGCTCGCATTCCTTTCTACGAATCAACTTCACACCACCCAGGGCAATGCATACTATGACCGAGCGTCAGAGCATAAACTGGGCCCTCATCCGTTTGGGGTTGCAATCAATCCCAACACTTACGGCGTAGCTGTCAACCCCGTGACAAACAGGATTTACGCAGCTAATAGTTGGACGCACTCGTTGTACGTGATTGACGGTTCGATCAATCGTGCCGTAGACACTGTCCCAGTTGGAAAAGTTCCCGGAGGAGTTGCAGTCAATCCCGAAACCGACAGGATTTACGTAACCAACGTCGGATCTAACACAACCTCGGTCATTAATGGGTTCACAGATGATTTAATTGAAAATATCCCTGTTGGCAAAATGCCTTCGGGTGTGGCTGTCAACCCCTCAACGAATCGGATCTATGTCGCTAATCTTCTCTCCAACTCGATCTCAGTTATCGATGGTTTGTCAAATCGCGTTGTGCGCACCTTGCGTGTCGGTTTGACACCTTTCGGTGTCGCGATCAATCCAGTGACGAATCGGGTCTACGTGACGAACCTAGGGTCGGATTTGCTATCCGTCATAGATGGATCAACGAACACAATGATAGCTACGGTCTCGGTTCCGTTTCCTTGGGGTGTCACCGTCAACTCAGAAACTAACAGGATCTATGTAGCGAGCGTCGGCGCAGATTCCGTTTACGTCGTAGACGGCAGCTCGAATGCGATAATGGACACTATCCCAGTTGGGAAGTACCCAATCGGTGTGAGCGTTAATCCGAAGACTGACAAGATCTATGTGGCAAATTTCGAGTCAAATTCGATCTCGGTTATCGATGGATCGAATAGCATCTTAGTGTCGACGATTTTAGTTAGGCAATCTCCTTTTGGAATGGATGTTAACCCGAACACTAACAAGCTCTACTCGACAGACCCGGGGGCCTACTCAATTCTTGTGATAGATGCGCTGTCAAACAACATTGAACGCATTGTCCCTGTGAGTGGGGTACCATCCGGTGTGGCCGTCGACGTTAGCAAGAACATAGTCTATGTCACTAATGTTCAGACTCACTCAGTTCTAGTCATCGATGCCTTAAGCAAAACCATTCTTGCAAGCATTCCCGTAGGATACACGTCATTCGCAGTGGCGGTCAACCCGAGCAAGAACGAAGTCTATGTAACTGACCTCGCGTCCAACTCACTTTTCGTTATGAATAGCTCAACCTATACTGCCGTGGCCAATATCCCAGTAAGTTTTCCTTCTGGTGTCGCTGTGAATCCCCTGACCAACAAAATCTATGTCACAAATCTTGGAACGAATTCAACTACTGTGATTGACGCTTCGTCCAAAGAAGTCATTGCTACGATCCCGATTGACAGAACGCCTGTCGGGATTGCTGTCAACCCTGCAACAAACCGGATCTACGTGACGGGTCTTGGTTCTCCCACTATTCTGGTCATTGATGGTTCCTCGAATCGCATCCTACGCACAATCCCCATCGGCTACACGCTTTACGGGATCGCTGTGAATCCAGACACAGACACCATCTATGTTGCAAACGGCGATTCGAATTCGATTTACGTCTTGGACGGTTCAACCAACACAATAGTTGCCGTAATTCGCACAGGCTACACGCCTTTCGGGATTGCGGTTGACCCGAACGTGGCAAAGCTCTACGTGACAGACTTGGGATCCAACTGGTTTACGGTAGTCGATGAAAACACGAGGAGCCTTGAGTTGACAATTCCGGTACCTGAATTCCCTGTCGCAGGACCTTTGCTAGCAATGATTATCCTTGTGTTGACTTTTGCCATGTTGCGAACTTACCGCAAGAGAAGACTCTAGATTTTAGTAGCCCGCAACCAGAGAATTCCATCTGACGAGCAAGGCACGTTAAAATGATCCGAGGAGGCGTTAGTTTATGGTTCAGAGAGTTATTGGAAATCGGGTTTACGCTGTAAATCTCCACACCGTTCCAGCTGAACATCTAACCAAGAAGGGTGCGAAAAATGTCAAGATCCAGCATCTGATTGACGAGAGGCACGGTTCTGATCGTTTCGCTCTGCGTCTGTACGTAGTGGAAAAGGGAGGGCATACGCCCCTTGACCAGCATGAGTATGAGCATCAGGTCTACGTGTTGAGTGGACGAGGATTCCTAAGAGAGAGAACAGGACGAGCCCAACCTAAGGGAGCTGCGTGAGGGAGACGCGATATTCGTTCCGTCAAATACCATTCATCAATGCATAAACGAGCATGATGAACCGCTAGTATTCCTATGTGTGAAAGGAAATCCGACACTATTCCATGAAGGTTCAAAAAGCGGTCTTACAGCCGATAGGTCTGAAGGTTCCTCACGGAACTACTGCTAATTCTCAGTGAGCTGAGTCATTCAATTATTCCCAGATAGCATATGCCGCAGAATCTTACTGAACTCTTCAAGTCTCCGAACATCAACGGACTCATCGGGTATGTGAGCGTTTTCGCCAGGCCCGAAAATCACAGTCTTGATGCCGGCCAATTGATCAAAGTAGATTGAATCAGTTCGACCCGACTCCACCCTAAGTTTTGGATTGTACTGAAGAGTCTTTACAACACTGTCCCTCAACAGCGTAATGACCGGATGTCCCGGTTCGAGCATGTAGGGCCTTTGAGGCTTTTCGAAATCGACTCTAAAATTAATCCCATTCAAGCCGGAAAATGCTTTGCTGACTTGGCTCTTCACATCATCCCAGCTCTCGTTGGGTAAAACACGTCGCTCACAAGTTATCTTACATTCACCCGGCACTATGTTCAACGCGGTCCCACCTTTGATCACGTTTACGTTGAGCTCTGTATACGTCTCGTGTTCACCAAGCATCATTCGAGCAGGAGGTAGGCGTCGAAGCGCTTCGATGACCTTCAGCATGTCGTAAATTGCGTTGCGTCCCAATCGAGGATCAGAGGAATGCGCTTCTTTACCAATGGTGGTTACATGAAATCCCACTCTGCCTCCGCACCCCAGGGAAATCATGAACTTTCCGTCTCTCACTGTGCCTTCTACGTTGACTCCGGTCTTAGCCTGCAAACGATTGTGAGTTAGGAAGAATGGTGCACCTAACCAAGTTTCACCTTTCAGAGTCGTGTTATTGTCTTCGTAATTTGCGAATAGAACCTCAAGTTTCTTGAATCGGCAGTTGTTCAACTTTGCCAAAGCGTCCAGAGTTCCAGCGATCCCGCCTTTCGCATCTGATGTGCCGAGGCCGTACAGTCGATCTTTCTCCAGCGACGGACTTAGTGGATTCCTTATCCATCTCGGTGAGGATGAAACGGTGTCGAAGTGCGTATTGATCAGAAATGCCCCATCGCCACGCTCGAAGTTTTTCTCAGCGAATACGTTATTCAGTTCGTCCAGTCTGACATCAAACCGCAGTCTCTCAAGCGCCCCTTGAAGAAACTGTGCGCAGTCACGCATCCCGTGTTCTTCGTATGTAGGGAATTCAATGAGTTTCTTCGCGATATCTACCAACGAATCTTCGGACAACTATATCATAACAGGATTGACCGGCCGTTCTTATAGCCTTGACGAAACTCGATGCGAGGATGATTTCTCAGAAGACCTTGATCGGTTGTATCTTGATTATCACACGCTTCTCGTCAGGTGTTGACTTCTGATACTTGTTCGCACCAGTGTACTTCTTGGCGAGTTTATCTATGTGCGCTTCCGCACCCTCATGTGTCCTCTCGACAACCTTACCTTTGATGAGGATTCTATCGTAAGGATTATTCTGATCGGTGATGGCGACACCGACTCTCGGGTCTCTAGCTATGTTTTGCAGCTTAATGCGTCCTTCAGCGGTGTTCATGAGAATGTAGTCGCCTTCATGATCAACCCACATGGGTGTCACGTGCGGAGATCCATCGGGCATTGTGGTAGCGAGGCTAGCAAAATTCTTACTCTCGATCATTCTAATGGCATTTGCGTCTAGCTTTGCGACCAACCCGAATAGCACCTTGTCTGGTGGTCTCGACATTGGCGGGATGTAAGTATTGCTGGTTTGAGTTCGGATGGATTAGTCTCTGATCCGGTGAGTGCCTTACATCATTCCTGGTGGCATTCCACCGGGCATACCGCCCGGCATGCCTCCTGGTGGACCGCTTTCCTTCGTGCCCTTCGATGAGACTACGTCGTCGATTCGCAAGAGCATGCTCGCGGCTTCTGTAGCGGATTTGATGACTTGCTGTTTTACTCTGAGGGGTTCAATCACATTGTCAGCGTACATGTCAGCGATCTTTCCAGTTTTCACTTGCACGCCGAACCATTTGTTGTTGGGTTCTGCATGTCGGGATCTGAGTTCAACCATTATGTCGATTGGATCTAGACCCGCGTTCTCGGCGATTGTTAGTGGAATAGTTTCAAGTGCTTCGGCGTACGCTTCAATGGCCAATTGTTCGCGGCCTCCAACTTTCACAGCATACTCGCGTAACTGCTTCGCGGTTTCAGCCTCAGGCGCCCCGCCGCCTGCAACGACCTTTCGGTCCTCAACGGCGTTCCTGACAACGCACAGTGCGTCGTGGAATGATCGCTCCGCTTCATCAACAACGTGCTCGGAACCTCCTCTGATCACAACTGTAACTGCTCGTGGATCTTTGCAGTCGCGAACGTAGACGAGCTTGTCGTCTCCTATCTTGACTTCGTCAACGAGCTTCGCTTCTCCCAGTGTATCGGCAGCTAGGTCCTTGGTGCTCGCAATGATTGTTCCGCCGGTGGCTTTCGCAAGCTTCTCCATATCTCCACTGCTGATGTTTTTGATTGCCATTATGTTCTTCTTGGCCAGGAAATGCAACGCGAGATCATCAATGCCCTTCTCGCAAAAGATCACGTTCGCCCCGCTCTTGCTGACCCTATCAGTCATGTCCCGCAGCATGGTTTCCTCCTCGTCGAGGAACCGTTTCATCTGGTCAGGTGAGGATATGTTGATCTTGGCATCGAATTCAGTTTTCTCGATCTCGAGTTTAGCGTTGAGCAGAGCTATTTTCGCATTCTTGACCTGTCGCGGCATTTGAGGGTGCGAGACTTCCTTATCGACCACTATGCCCCTGACAAGCTCGCTTTGCTCCATGCTTTCCCCTTTCTTCTTGACAACCTTGATCCTGTCGATGTCTGCAACAGTCTTCCCATCTCTCTCTTCCATAACCTGAGTAATGGCCTTCACGGCCAGGGTGGCGAAGTGATCTCTTGATTCAGTTGCAGCTTTGGTGGCCATTGATGTCTTTGCAACTAGAAGGAGCATCTTCTCGTCATCGGGTTGAATGTCGATAGAGAGGTTTCGAAGGATCTCCAGCGCCTTGTCGGAGGCTTTCTTGTAGCCCTCTACTATGACAGTCGGATGGACCTCCTGATCTAGAAGCTTTTCCGCTTTAGTGAGTAGTTCGCCTGCGAGTACAACGGCTGTAGTAGTGCCATCGCCGACCTCATTGTCTTGGCTCTTCGCGACTTCGACAAGCATTTTGGCGGCGGGATGCTGAACGTCTAATTCTTTCATAATCGTGGCGCCATCATTCGTTATGACCACGTCACCCATCCCCGACACAAGCATCTTGTCCATCCCTTGTGGTCCGAGGGTGGTACGGATCGTCTCCGTGATTACCTTCGCAGCCAAAATGTTGTTCCGCTGCGCGTCCCGACCGCGTGTCCTGCTAGCCCCTTCTCTCAGAATAAGAACGGGAACACTTGCTTCAGACATCAGTTGTAAACTCCAGCGACAGCATGCAACTGGTCATACATAAGTTTGTATTTCGTGAACCAAAGCAAGAGCAAAACGCTGCGAAGCCAAACGCATTGTCATAGGACGGTTAAGGATGAATCCGGTTACGGATCAGAGGCAGGTGGTTCGACAGGTATTCACGCGCTCAACCGAGAGCTATGTTTGTAGAAAGGCGAAGGTCGATCGATTATCTCATGAAGCCATGGTGCGACTCTCTGGTGTCAAGCCCACAGACTCGGTTCTAGAGTTGGCCTGTGGTCCCGCCTTCGTGGGCCTCTTGTCTGCAGAAAAAGCGCAAAGTGTTGTCGGGATTGACTTGGCTCAGCTTGAGAAGGCTGCGAAGCTGAGAAATGAACGGGGCGTAAACAACTTGAGCCTAATCGACGGAGACGTCAACAGTCTCCCCTTAACTGAGGGTTCTTTCAATGTAGTTGCTTGTCACAAGGCCTTCCATCACTTTTCTCGACCAACCCACGTTCTGCAAGAGGTCCGTCGAATCCTTCCCTCTCACGGTAAGCTAGTGCTGGGTGATTCCCTCTCCTCAGAGGACCCAGCCAAGAACGCCCTACACAATGAAATCAAGAAACTCCGCGATCCTTCACATGTGAAGATGTACGCGCTAGCAGAGTTGCAAGCAGCGGTATCATTATCTGGGTTCAAGGTTGAACGCTACGAAGTCTTCGAGGACGAGCGCGACTTTGATTGGTGGATGTCCGTAATCAACCCGCCCGCAGAGATCGTGGAGCAAATCAAGAGCAGACTCATTCGAAGCTTGCCCAATGATGGAACTGGGCTAGGGCTTCGTCTGAAGGGTGAAAGGCTCTGGCTGAAACGGCGGAGCGTTGTAATCGCCGCTGTGAAGACTTGACATATACGATTCAGCTGTCGCTCGGAAAGACTTTAATTGCGATTTCGAAGGGTGTGCAAGACGATTCTGAAATCCGCCTAGGCGTAGGAAAATGGAAAGCAAGCATGAAGCTGAACGAGGCAGAAGGCCGAATACTCAGACCATTGCTCTACTTCTGATTGTTGCTTTGTCGATTGTGGCTGCCGGCTGGATTATGGTTACGGTGAGCACAACCAGCCAGATCCCACCTTCGGACTTCGTTACTCTACCCACAACGCCTCTCTCAACGAAGGGAGAGAAAGTGATGTTCGTCTCGGTTTCAGCGGTTGGCCAGAAAGGTGTAGCCGTGGGCGTTAAGGGATATCTGATGACGGCCTCAGGTGCGCCTGTGGCTGGAGCCAAAGTTTACATGACCTACTATCTCCAAGGTGCCTACCGGACACAAGTCGCAACGACAGATCAGAACGGCTACTTCGAGGCGCAGTTCCCAATGAACTGGACCGGCTGGCTGCCCCTAACACTGACCTACTTCGGTGACGATCAACACCAAGGATTCACACACGTCTTCAGCGTTTCAGGAGAGAACTAAGAAGTCATGAGGACTCAGCTCGAGCATTGAACGCGGCCAATAGAACTTGCTGCGCGCATCCCAAAACTTCAGCTCATTGGCAGAGCTCAATTCTGTAGCAATTTCGTGCAAACTTTGTCCTAGACTCAGACAGTATTGTCTCTTGATTTCCAAGAGGAAGAGAAGACAATTCATGAATTGGGCTTACTGGGGTAAGCCTCTTCCAGGGTTCGGCGATCCCAAGGGGCGATTACTGATCTTAGGACTTGCTCCTGCGGCCCATGGTGGGAATCGAACTGGACGAATGTTCACGGGCGATGGGTCAGCCCAGTTCCTGATGGCTGCATTGCATCAATTCGGCTTCGCTAATCAGCCCACCTCAAACAGCGTAGATGATGGGCTTCAGTTAGAGGATGCTTACATGACAGCCATAGCGAGGTGTGCTCCACCAAAGAACAAGCCCAAACCGAACGAGATCGCGAACTGCAAAAGGTACTGGACCCAGGAGTTGAGGCTTTTAGGAAGCGTTCGAATCGTTCTAGCCCTTGGGAGAGTCGCCTTCGACGCGTATGTTAAGTTCCTGAAGGAACAAGGCATTGAAACCAAGAATCTGAGATTCCGTCACGCCGCCTTCTACAAATTGCCGAAACCCCACCCCGCTCTCTGCGCATCTTACCATCCGAGCCGGCAGAACACCCAAACGGGTAAGCTGACTATGAGGATGTTCGCGAAAGTGTTCCGGGAAATACGAGGGTTTCTTGTTTCGGAGGCTTCAAATCCCACTTGAATGAGATTGATGGCTGCTGAGGAGTGTCGAGGGATGGAAACACCTTCAAGACAACCCAATCTTGTTTTCTGTAGCAAGTGCGGAATCGCCAACCCAGCGGCCAACAAGTTCTGTTATGATTGTGGTGGGTCTCTGTTCACGACAACATGTTCGTACTGTAGTATGATCAATCCGCACTACGCGAAATTCTGCGGATCCTGCGGACGCCCGCTCTGAGTCACTTAACGTTCGCGGATCGAGCGGCTTTCTTCATCGCTTTCGCCAGATTCGTCAACTTCACAGCAGCGCGCTTTATGCTGCTGGAATTCTCTTCGACGACCTTGACGAAGGCACTGCCAACAATTGCACCGTCGGCTCCCGCTCGTATGATCTGCTTCACGTGTTCGGGACGTGATATCCCAAACCCAGCTGCAAGCGGAACCGTGTCCGCTACAATACCTTTGTACCTCGTCACTAGATTCAAGGCGGATTCAGCGATCTCCCGGCGGATACCAGTAACGCCATACAAAGAGACTAGGTAGAGGTAGCCAGATGTTTGAGAGAGAATGCGCTTGAGCCTGGTCGAGTCCGTTGACGGTGAAGCAAGAAAAATCGTGTCAACCCCAGTAGCATCGCATGCCTCCTTGTATTCTTGCGACTCTTCTACGGGAAGATCAGACACGATGAGGCCGGAGATTCCGGATTCGTGCGCTAGGTCAAGGAATTTTGAAATGCCGGCTCTGTAAACCGGATTGAAATACGTCATTAATACCAACGGCGTGTCGTATTTCTCGTGAACGTTCCGAGCGACATCAAAGGAATCGCTTGGTCGCGCTCCGCTTGCGAGGGATCGGGATACTGCGTTTTGGATAGTCGGACCGTCTGCGATGGGGTCTGAGAAGGGGATTCCAAGCTCGATTATGTCGGCCCCGCCTTCAATTAATGCCCCTACTAGGCGGGGCGTCTTCTTCGGGTGAGGGTCTCCTACGGTGAGATAGGCGACGAGGGCCCCCTCATTCTTCTCTTTGAGTTGGGCGAAGGTTTCTGAGATTCTGCTCATACTTTGACGCCCAGCCTGTCTGCCACAACGTTCACGTCCTTGTCCCCGCGGCCGGAGAGATTGATCACAACGATTTGGTTGCGTTTCATCTTCGCGGCCAAAGTCATTGCATAGTGAACTGCATGTGCAGCTTCCAATGCGGGTATGATACCCTCCAATCTGCTCAGGATCATGAAGCCCTCCAGCGCCTGTTCATCAGTCGCTTCAACGTAGTGAGCGCGCCCACTTGTCTTCAGGTAGGAATGCTCTGGTCCTACTCCAGGGTAATCCAAACCTGCTGAGATGCTGTGTGTGGATTTGATCTGCCCATCTTTGTCCTGAAGTATGTAGGTCATCATACCATGAAAAACGCCTTCGTCTCCAGCGCAGAGTGGTGCAGCATGCTTGCCTGATGATAGTCCGAGCCCACCCGCCTCCACCCCGTACAGTGCCACGTTCTCGTCTGCGATGAATGGATAGAACGCGCCGATTGAGTTGCTGCCGCCTCCGACGCAGGCAACGATCGCATCGGGAAGCCGTCCTTCTTTTCTCAGAATCTGTTGCTTGATTTCCAACCCGATTACACTCTGAAAGTCTCTGACTATCATGGGATAGGGGTGCGGTCCCACAACTGAACCCAGCAAATAGTAAGTGTTCTCAACGTTCGTAACCCAATCGCGGAAGGACTCGTTAATTGCGTCCTTCAATGTTTTCGAACCCGAATGGACTGGGTGAACCTTTGCACCAAGAAGATCCATGCGGAAAACATTCAGCTTCTGCCTCTCCACGTCCTCAGAGCCCATGTAGACCTCACACTTCAAGCCCAGCGCCGCGCATGCAATGGCGCTTGCTACGCCGTGTTGACCCGCTCCGGTTTCTGCGATCACTCGTCCCTTACCGATTTTCTTCGCCAGAAGCGCCTGACCGAGAGTGTTGTTGATCTTGTGCGCGCCACCATGGGCTAAGTCCTCGCGTTTGATGTAGATCTTCGCCCCTCCAGCTCGCCGTGTAAGATTCGCAGCGTAGTACAGCGGAGTCGGGCGTCCCGCGAAGTCACTCAGGAGATATTCTAACTCAGACCGAAAGGTCGGGTTATCGTTCAGTCGCGCGTATTGCTTCTCCAGATCTATCAGCGCGCTCATCAAGGTCTCTGGGACGAAGCGGCCGCCGTACTTGCCGAATTTTCCATTTACCGGTTGGACATACGCTTGCGTCAAGCTAAAGTCTCCTTTGCATTCCGAATGAAACCTCGTATCTTCATAGGGTCCTTCACACCAATTCTGGTCTCTACTCCGGTGGAAACATCCACTGCATATGGCCTCACTTTCATTACGGCGAGCCGAACATTACCGGGGGTCAGCCCACCGGCAAGAATTAACGGGTGGGGAAAGATTTCCTCGCGAATCATCGCTGTGAGGTTCCAATCATGAGTCCGTCCTGTTCCCCCCATGCTGTCTGCACCGAGACTATCTGCCAAAATTGCATCAGAATATTGTGAAGCCTTTTTCGCTTCAACTACAGATGACTTGCCCCGCACTGGTGTGGCAAGTATCAATTCAATCTCAGGTCGCTCTTTCCTTAATTCTAGTGTCGTTTTATGAGTCGGTCTGTGGAGTTGAAGCGCATCTGGATTGAGCCCGGCGCAAATCTTGCGCAGAGTCTTGCTATCGTAGGATGATGTTACCGCCACTTTAGACGCGAAAACCGGGACGGACTTTACTAGTTTCTTGGCTTTGGTGATTGAGAGGTTCCGACGAGAGTTCGGACTTGCCACGACAAAACCCAAAGCATCTGCGCCACTTTCCACCGCTGCCCTCACATCAGACAGGCGCATTAGTCCGCAGATCTTGACGCGCACAACTTTCACCGTCATGCAAGAACGAATTCGCGGATCTTACCTTCCAGGTCATCGGAGAGCATCAGAGAGGATCCGATGAGAAAACCATCAATTGCTACTTGTCTCAGTGTTCGGAGATCTGCCGATGTTTCAATCCCGCTTTCACTGATGATCGTCTTGTCACCGCGATCGCGAATGTTTTCTAGTAGGCGTTTTGTAGTGAGTAAATCGATCTCCAAGGTTGCGAGGTTTCTGTTGTTTACGCCGATGATGTCGGCTTCGCTCTTCAGCGCTCGGTCAAGTTCATCTTTGTCGTGGGTTTCGAGCAGCACTTCCAGATTGCTCTCGTGTGCGAATTGTAGCAGTTCATCTAATGGAATGGCGGGGTGTTTGGAGAAAACTGATTCGATTAGGAGAATGCAATCAGCCCCGTATCGCTTAGCTGCTTGGATCTGAGTCTTGTCAACGACTATGTCTTTCATGAGGAGGGGAATGCTCACTCGTCTTCGCACCTTTCGCAGACTTTCGAGACTTCCTCCAAAGTTATCAGGTTCCGTGAGGATAGATAGTCCCGTTGCCCCACCTCTTTCCAGCTTTATCGCTGTGTCTTCGGCGTCGATTTCGGGACGAAGAGGTCCTCGAGCCGGTGAGATGGGTTTAATCTCCGCGATTATCGCATTGTTCTTTGCGGATTTGATTGCGCTCTTGAGACTGATGGGTTGATGTTCCACGGTTTCCAAGACAGAGTAGTATCCAGCATCGACTCGTTTCTGAGCGTCGTCGATTAGCTTGCCTAGGAAATCAGGCATTTTGAGATTCTATCCTTTCTAGCTTGCACTCGTCACCGTTGGTTAAGCGGATTAACTGCCTCAGTCGCTCGTACGCTCTCCCACTCATCACAGATTCCCGGGCGAGCTCAACTCCCGAGGCAAGATCGTCCGTCTTTCCTCCAACGACCAAAGCTGCTGCGGCGTTCGCGAGGGCCATCTCAAATCGAGCCGAATCGCGTTTCTCCGAGCCATTTAGTATGTTTGCCAAGAGTCGCGCGCTCTGTTGAACGTCGAACCCGGAAATATCATTCGGGCGGGCCAAATTCAGCTTGAGGTCCTGAGGCATAATCTCCTTCTTACTAACCTGACCATTCTTTAGCCAAGCCAACTTCGTCTTGCCAATTGTCGATATCTCATCCAGCCCATCCATTCCATGGACAACTATAGCCTCCTCAATCCCGAGCTTCTGGAGTACTCGTGCCATCGGCTCGACGAGGTTCGGGTCGTAGACTCCTAGCACTTGGGCTGTAGCGTCGGCGGGGTTCGTAAGCGGGCCAAGGATATTGAAGACGGTTCTCACCCCTATCTCTCTGCGGGGTGTCATAGCGTTCTT
>Ga0315282_10004629_pt1 | contig 23867 bp, 20 predicted proteins | sample YL17G07_20_MG_FD_203693 | JGI IMG/M metagenome (GOLD analysis project Ga0315282, IMG submission 203693) | Sediment microbial communities from Yellowstone Lake, YNP, Wyoming, USA - YL17G07_20 | ecosystem: Environmental > Aquatic > Freshwater > Lake > Sediment | place: USA: Wyoming | collected... | reverse complement strand
GCAGGCACTTCTCGGAAGCGGCCACGACCCCGCAGTGAGGGCCGCCAAACGCCGCCGGAATCCCGAACGACTGCAGCTCGGCCGCCACGATGTCGACGCCGAGCTCGCCGGGCGGGGCCAGCATCCCGATCGCGACCGGCTCGGTGACCACCGCAATCGTCATCGCGCCCGTCGGCCGCACCGCCTGCACGATCGCGCGCGGATCCTCGATGACGCCGAGGAAGTTCGGGTACTGGAACACCACGGCGGCCGCGCCGTCGGCCGCCTGCCGGAGCGCCTCGAGATCGACGGCGCCTGCGGGCGTGTACCCGACCTCCACGACCGGCAGGCCGAGGTTCTCCGCGTAGGTCGCCAGCACGGCGCGGTAGTCGGGATGCACGCTGCGCGCGACCACCACGCGGTCGCGGCGCGTCAGCCGCGTCGCCATCAGCGCGCTCTCGGCCATCGCCGTGCTGCCGTCGTACATCGACGCGTTGGCGATGTCGGTCCCCATCAGCTGGCAGACCATCGTCTGGAACTCGAAGATGGCCTGCAGCGTGCCCTGGGAGATCTCGGGCTGGTAGGGCGTGTACGCCGTGTAGAACTCGGATCGAAGCAGGAGCTGGTCGACGAAGCTCGGCACGAAGTGGCGGTAGACACCGCCGCCCAGGAAGATGCCGTGCGTCGAGGCGTCCGCGTTCTTCGCCGCCAGTTGCTCGAGGTGCGCCAGCAGATCCGCTTCGGACAGCGCCGGCGGCAGCTTCAGGCCGCCCTTCACCCTGACACTCTCGGGCACCGGCTCGAACAGGTCGTCGATGCTCGCCACACCGATGGCGTCGAGCATCCGGCGGATGTCGTGTTCGGTGTTGGGAATGTAGCGGTGGCTCACTTGGTCAACTCGGCGTACTGGGTCGCGTTGAGGAGGCCGTCGGCCTCTTTCGGGTCGGTCAGCTTGAGGACGATCATCCAGCTCCCGTGCGCGTCGCCGTTGACGGCCTCGGGCTTCTCGGTGAGGGGCTTGTTCACCTCGACGACCTCGCCGGAAACCGGCGAGAAGATCTCGGACACGGCCTTGACCGATTCGACCGTGCCGAGAACGTCGCCCTTCTTCACCTTCTTGCCCACTTCAGGCAGCTCGAGGTAGACGATGTCGCCCAGCTGATTCTGTGCGTAGTCCGTGATGCCGATGCGGCCCTTGTCGTCCGCGATCTGGATCCACTCGTGGTCGTGCGTGTACTTGAAGTCTTGGGGATACATGGCCTCAGCCTTTCGGTCGCTTATAAAACGGAAGCGGGATGACGCGCGCGCGGGCCCGGCGGCCGCGGATGTCCACCTCGAACTCGGTCCCCGGCGCCGTGTGCGTGATGGGCACGTACGCCATCCCGATGGCCTTCCTCAGGAACGGGGTCTGCGTGCCGCTCGTGACGACGCCCGCCTTGGCGCCGTCGATGTAGACGTGGTAGCCGTGCCGGGCGATGGCACGGTCCACCATCTCGAAGCCGACGATCTTCCGCGTGAGCCCCTTCCCCTTCTGCGCGGCAAGCGCCTCCTTGCCGAGGAACTCGGGCTTGTTCCAGCCGACGATCCACTCCAGGTCCGCCTCGAGCACGGTGTGCTCGTCGTCGATGTCGTTGCCGTAGAGGCGCATCGCGGCCTCCAGGCGGAGGGTATCGCGCGCGCCGAGGCCGGTCGGGATCACGCCGGCGTCCTTGCCCTGGACGAGGATCGCGTCCCAGACGTGGGGCGCCTGCGCCGGCGGCAGGAAGACCTCGAAGCCATCCTCCCCGGTGTAGCCGGTGCGCGAGATCGCCCCGCGCACGCCCGCCACCTCGCCGTTGGCGAACCAGTAGTACTTGATGGCGCCAAGGTCGATGTTCGCCAGCGGCTGGAGCACCTGCCGGGCGAGCGGTCCCTGCAGCGCGAGCAGCGCGTAGCGGGCGCTGTTGTTGGCGGCGACGGCGTCGCCGACGCCCTTGATGTTCTGGACGATCCAGGCGTAGTCCTTGTCGATGTTCGAGGCGTTCACCACGAAGAGGAAGTGGCTGTCGGCCCAGCGGTAGACGAGCATGTCGTCCACGAAGGTGCCGGCCGGGGTGGTGAGCGCCGAGTAGTGGGCCTGGCCGATCTTCAGCCTGGCGGCGTCGTTGCTGCTGATGTGCTGGACGGCGGCCAGCGCGTCTCGGCCTGCGATCTCGATCTGGCCCATGTGGCTGACGTCGAAGAGGCCGGCGCGGGTGCGGACGGCGTTGTGCTCCTCGACGATGCCGGAGTACTCGACGGGCATCTCGAAGCCGGCGAAGGGGACCAGGCGGGCGCCGAGCTGCTGGTGCTTCGCGTGGAGCGGGGTCTTCTTGAGCTCTTGGTGGCGGCTTGGATCAGTCATCGGAGGTCAGGGAAGCAGAAGGGGGACGGGCTGAACCGCGTAAACGTACTACGCGGGGCCGCGGACGGTCAAGGGACCGGAGGTGGGGACGGGGCCCGTTATTGCCGCACGATGAGGGTCACCGTCGCTTCGGTCATGCCCGCCGGGATGTCGACCGCCGGCGGGTCGAGCATCACCTCCCGGTTCCCGCACGTCAGCGTGAGCAGCCATTTCCCTGCCTCGGGCAGGAGCAGCTCGCGCATGCCGGGCGACCGCTGAACGGCATCCACGACGGACATCCCGGACGTTTCCATCGGCCCGGCCGCGTGGAGATCGCACCCATCCGCGCCAGGCACCGTCACGGTCAGGCGGACCTGCCCGGCCAGCTCGACGTCGCCGACATCGGTGACGAGCGGCAGCTCTTTCACGGGCTGCAGCCGGATGCGGATCATGCCGAGATCCTCGCGTCCGATCCGCAGCTCCGTGGCGCCTTGCGGTGGAAGGGCAACGGCGAAGCGCCCGTCGGGCCCGGTGATGCCGTCCGGCATGATAAACGCGGTCGGGTCCCGAGACGAGCCGATCAGCGCCAGGTCGGGCACGGCTCGAACCGGCACGCCCGCGAGGAGCTGGCCGCGACGAACGACGCGCCCGCGAACCTCGCGCGGCGGCGACAGTCGCAACACGACCGGCCGCCCATCCGGCACGAGGCGGACAACCGTGCGCCCGAACGCGCCGTGGACCGCAAGCATCTCGTAGGTCTCGGATCCAAGGCCGGGAACCGTGAACCGGCCGTCCTCGTCTGCCGTCACCTCGGTCAACGCGCGCAGACGCTCGGCCCGTTCGCGGCGAGGGTCCGCCGGCACACTGCCCTGCTCGTCGTCTTCGAGCACCTCGGAAACGGTGATGACCGTGGCAGGCGCTTTCGTACCCGTCGCCGTCTCCACCCTTCCCCGGACCTCGATGGGATCCGACACGTTGATGACGAACGGGATCTCGGCCGACCCCTGATCGAGCAGACCGACGGGGATGCGAGTCGTCGCAATCCCCGACCCCTTGATCTCCAGCACGCCGGCCGGTGCGGGGCCCCGGCCGGCAACCCAGAAGCTGAGCGGCGTGAGCGGCCATGCCGTCACAGCGGGATCGGCCGTGAGCAGCACCCGTGTGGAGGCCCGGCGCCACGCTGACTCGCGCGGCTTCAGAAAGGCAACTTCGACACGCGGCATCCCACCGTCAGAGGTCGATCTCGACACGATCTCGACCAGCCGCCCCCACTCCACCCTGCGCATCTCGATGGTTTCGACCGGGGCGACCGCTGCGCCGCCAGTGGCCACGCCGAAGATGAGCGGTTCAGCCCGCACGAGCAGGACGCCGCTTCGCTCGGCGGGCACGCCGATGCACTCCCAGCCCGATCGCTCCATGGGAGCACACGCCGGCCAGTTGCCGCCGCCGAGATCCCCAGCAGCGTCCAGCCACCTGGCGCTTGCCCGTTCGGTCCGTTGCCCGCCAAACGTGCCTCGCACCGTGCGCCTGAGGCGGAACTCGCACAGTTTCGTGTCTGGACGCGACGGCCAGAAGAACGGCCCTTCGAGCGCGTAGCCGGCCACGCCCGAACGCCGAAGGACCAGAAGTGTCTCCTCGCCAGCCCTCCCGGACAGGGTGATCCTCGGCTCACCGGGCTCCCTGGCAGCAAATGCAGACGACTCGAGTCGCCACGCGGGAAAGGCCAGTCCGCTCGGCACGAGCCTCAATGCCTCGAAGCGCTCTCCCTCGCCGGGAGGCGTGCTGAGGACTACGCTGACAGGCACCTCAGGCGCGAGCCGGGCATCCCGAGCGCCTGCGGCAGGCCGGATGGGTGCGCACGTGAATGGCGCGAAGGGAACAGCCTGGGCTTGTCCAAGCAGGTCGACGGCCAGCACGAGGGCGATTGCGCTCATGACATGCCGTCCCGAAAGGTGTCAAAGGCCGCGAGAAGCCGTTCGCCGGTGACGGGTCCGTCCGGCGCCAGGTCCCCCGCGCTCACACATGTGAGCGAGCCGCGGGCAAGAAACGCGTAGCGATCGCAGACGCCAGCCAGGTCGAACAGGCGGTGCGAGGTCACGATCACCGCCGCGCCACGTGCCTGCCTCTTCCGAAGGCTGGCCGACAGCCAGCGCGAGCCGTCCGGGTCGAGCCCCTCCCACGGCTCGTCGAGTACGAACATCCGCACGTCACCCAGCCCCAGCACCGCACGCAGGCCAACGAGCTGCCGGGTGCCTCGCGACAGCACCCCGACGCGACGCCGCTCCGGAACCTCACGCGCGGCGTCCGGTCCGAACCAGTTGACCCACCGGTTCGCGCGGACCCCGGGGGGTAACGTCGCCTCGCCGCCAAAGTACCCGACCGTGACCCGCGCAACCATCTGCGACGGAGGCTCGCCATCGAGCTCGACGGCTCCGGACGAAGGCTGGAGCAGGCCGAGCACGATGCGAAGCAGGGTTGTCTTGCCGGCGCCATTCGGGCCGATGATGCCGAGCGCCTCACTGGCGGCGAGCGAGAGCGACACGTTGCGGAAGACCGGCCGGCGTCCGTAGTTCTTGCCCACCTCGCGCAACCGGAGGATGGCACCCGTCATGCCTCGTTCACCAGCGGATACTCTCGGCGTTTCACGTACTCGACACCCGCCACCAACGCGGCCAGCGCGACGAGGACGTCGGCCACGAGCACCGCGGGAGAGCACACCGCGGGCGATCGGCCGAGCAGCAGGAACGGGCAGAGGGCACACAGTCCGGCGACCCGCAGCACTTCCGCGACGCCTTCGACGGCAGTCGCCGTCGTGATCGCGCGGGCGGCTGCGACGAAGCCTTCCCGGGTGGCGAAGAGGCCGATCAGGACGCAGGTCCAGACTGCGCCACCAGACAAGCGGGCCAGCGGGAGGCTGCAAGCCCAGGGAATGATCGAGACGAGGCTCAGCGCCACCAGCAGCGGCGGCTGGAACGCAATTGCGTGTCCGTCGCCCCGCAACACGAATTCGGCCACGCCAAGCGCTATCCACGCGGCGAGTCCCGGAACCGCAGCGTCCAGCCAGTGGGCGGCGGCAATGGTCGGCCGGGACACCCCGCTGACCAGGATAGGGTCGTAGTGCCCGCGAGACGCCGGAGCCCTGAAGCCGGAGGACGCCATGAACATCTGCAGGAACAGCAGCGTGGCCAACGAGGAGTCGGCGTGGAACGGATCGAGATGCAGCAGAACGATCCCGAACACGACCGACGCGACGAGCCCGGCGCACAGGTAGCCGGGCAACGGTGAAGCGATCCAGAAGAAGCGGACGGCCCTCATCATGGCAGGCGAACTCTCGCGAACCCACCGGGCCTCCCGAGCAGGGTGCAGACGTCGCCCGTCGCCCATAGGATCAGGCGCGCGGCCTGTGGCAGCGTCACTCTGGCCACCAGCCGCCCGTCGCCCGCGTACCGAGCCAGCTCTTTGCCCTCGCGCGCCTGTGGCGTGCGGGTGTCGGTGAGGAGCACCCACAGGTTGCCGTCCCGGGCGATGTAAGCATCCCAGATGGGATGCGCGACCGTATCAGCCGCGACGATCGCCGCGCGGTCTGGCTCGTCCACGCCTGCCAGCCGCCAGCGCTCACCGCCGCCGTCGCGCGCGACGCGATCGATGCTGGCCTCGTCTCGAAACCAGCACGGCAACGACTCGCCACGACTTGCCCCGCAGGCCACCAGGTCGAGCAGCCAGTTCTCGGCCCTGGGCACGGCGAACCTGCGCGTTCGAAGTGATCCGCACGCGGCGCGCTCGCCGTTGCCAGGTGGTCCACAGGCGAGAGCTGGCGACGGCGGGTCGAGATCGACGGACTGGTAGATCAAGCGATCGTTCCAGCCATAGAGCCCGAGGTGCGGCTGCTCCAGGCGGATGCGGCGCAGGATTGCGCCTTCCGCTGACACCTGCGCCAGTGTGGTCCTGGTGGTCAAGGTCCAAAGGGACCCGTCGCCGAGAGCGCCGAGGCCCCACAACGACTCTCCTTCTTCCAGGCCGACCACCTGTGCCCGCGTCACCCGCATTCGGGGCGCCGCCACGGTTACGAGCTGGCTCGAGTCCGTCAGGAGAAACACACGGTCGCCGACAGCAGCCCGGCCGACGATCAACTCGGTGGCCTGAACAGCCGAGCCCGGCAGCTCAGTCGGCGGCTCGGGACGACCCGGAGCCGCCGAGTCTGAGCATGCGAACTCTCCCAGCGCGGCGAGCGCGAGGCCGAGAGTCACACGCACGAGGTGGACCCTGGCGCAAGAGGCGTCTCGCAAGGCACTTGCCTCCTTGGCCGCCCGCGGTCGACGTCCGACGGGCCGTCACGCCTCACGTCGACACCGAGAGCGCAGACGACGGGGCGGGCGTGCCCGATCCCGTCGTCCTCTGGCTACCAGCCGCCGATCTTTCGGCGCGTGCACTCGGTGAAGTCGAGCTCGCAGTCGATTCCAGCGAACGTGCGCTCCCACCACGTGTCGTACCGGGCGGCGCGGTGGTAGCAGGTCCACAGGTCCATGACGCATCCAGCCCGGGCCGCCCGCGCGTCGACGAGCAGCATCAGGCCTGTGAGGACGAGCAACGACAGGAACCCTTTACGCATCGGCCTACCCTCTCCTTCCAGTCGGAGCCGGACACGCGCGAACGCGTCGCGACTCCACGGCCGGCGCGCGACCCCGCAGGACGCCTGCCCCGCCTCGCCCGCCTGTTCTCGCCGGAGGCATCCGGCGTGCGCGGTCCGCCCCCGCGCGGGGTTCGACCTCAAACTCCTTCACACCTCGGCCTGGATCGCCACGGCGCCGGCCGAGGCCGCTGCCGCGTCTACACCCGCCCGTTCCACGACCCCGGCTTGGCCCGCCTTGCCCTTCGCGAGCAGAGCGCGGGGACGCCAGTCGGTCGGCGGCTGGGCCTCGACATGCGACGGCTGGTAGCGCAAGTACGCCTGCAACGTGTGGTACGTGATTCCCAGGATCTGACAGGCCTGGCGCTTGTTCTGGAGGCAGCGGTCGAGGACCAGCCGCGCGTAGCGGCTGCCCCACGCGCGCATCGTGTCGTTCGCCGCGAGCGAAGGCAGCAGGATCGTCGCGTACTGGTGCCGAAGTCGCAGAGGCAGATCGTCGAGCTCGAGGCGGCTGGATTCGCTCAGCGCGACGGCCCCTTCGATCATGCGTTCGAGCTCGCGGACGTTTCCCGGCCAGTCGTAGATCCTGAGCGCGTCGGCGGCAGCCGGCGAGAGCTGGAGCTCCCGGACCGTGCGATGACGGGCGAGAAAGTACGCTGCCAGCTCCAGAATGTCCTCTCGCCGTGTCCGCAGGGCCGGCACATGAAGCTCGAGGCCGCTCAGACGGTAGAAGAGGTCGCGCCGAAACAACCCCTGCTCCGCCAACTGCGTCAGGTTCCGATTGGTGGCGATCACGATCCGCGTGTCGACCGGGCGCAAGCCGTGCCCTCCGACCCGCTCCACCGCCAGGTCTTGAATGGCGCGCAGCAGCTTCGCCTGGGCGGACCGCGACAGGTCGGAGACCTCGTCCAGAAAGAGGGTCCCGCCGTCGGCGTGCTCGAACTTGCCGCGGCGGCCGCGGACCCCGGTCGCCGTCCGGTCCTCGATGCCGAACAGTTCTGCTTCGAGCAGCGTCTCGACGAGGGCAGCGCAGTTGATCGCCACAAACGGCCCCTGACGGCGCCGGCTCAACTCGTGGATCTGCCGTGCAACCAGCTCCTTGCCGGTCCCGCTCTCGCCCTCGATGAGAACGGTGAAATCGGTTGCGGCGATGCGCTCGATCCGATCCCGAAGCGCCCGCATCGCCGGGCTGGATCCAATCAGGGGAGCGGCACCGTCAGCCCGGGCGTGCACGCAGAGGCCAGGCTGGCGGAGGACAGAAGGTCTGCGTTCGATCTCGAGCACGAGCGCGCCCACGTCGGCCGCGGCCTCGAGTGCCTGAAGCGACCAGTCGTCGACACGGTCGCTCGGATCGACGACCACTTCGAGCGCGGCCTGCTGGGACGAATCGGCGGTGGCGACCTCCAGGCTCACGACTTCGGGAGGTCTGGCGACACGGTCAGGCGCGCTCGCGCATCGCGTACCGCCCCGAAGATAGACGGCACGGACGGAGACCAGCCCGCGGACCTCCTCTTCGAAGCGGCGCCGCAGTGCGGGGCCGTCCGCGCTCGATCGGATGACGTCGCCCAACGCGGCGAGCAGCTTGCCCAGACCACCCCGCCGGTCCCTGCGACGGGCCGATGCCTGGCGCGCCGGCTGAGAGGAGGCTGCCGAGTCAGATGGACACCCTGAGACGTGGGCCTGCCGCAGCCAGGAGGTGGCCGTCGCCCTGCCCCCGAGTCGCGCGTCGGTCCTTCTGCTCGTCATCGCTGCCTCCGGTCTTCGCGACCGACTCGCGGTCGCCACTACCAAAGGCGATGCCAATCGCGCCGCGGCAGGCGCCACACGATATCAGTCCGCGATCGACGTCTCGAGGCGCGTTGCTTGCGGCGGCGGGTAACGACTGCCCGATCGGCCTGTCCCCGCGCCGCGCTCGGAGGAAAGCCGATACCCGTCACCGTCGGCACCGTTGATTGGAAGGTCCACGTGCCACTCAAACGCGACCGCGGCCCGGTATCGCACTTCCTCCGCCTGCAGTCGCGAAACCTGGCAGCGGAGCACCTGCGCGCGGATCGGCTGCTGCACGCCCGGGATGCCGAGGTTCAGCTCGACGCGCGCCCCGGGCAGGAGACGGACTGCACCCTCGACAAGCGCTCCGCCATTCGACAGGTCCAGAAGCAACATCTCGCGCCCGGGCCTGACGCGGGCGGTCGTCATCCAGGCGCATTCGCTCCGCCTCCGCCGTGGCGACGTGCGCCGGTCCGCGGCAGTCGTGAGGTTCACTGCAAGACCCACTTGCGACGGGCGAAATCGAACCGCAGGACGCGGACCCGTCCGGTGACGCCGAGCACTCGAACCGCGTACTGGTGCCGGCCCCTGCCAGCCAGATACAGCGTCCCCGCGGTCGAGGTGCCAATCGGGGTGAATGAGATGATGTCGCTCCGGCCGAAACGGATCGGGTCGCCCCCGGGCGTCAGCTCGTCGCCCGCCTCGATCGGCGTCACGCCGTCGAGCACACCGAAGGTGACGCCCGGGAACTGCTGGTCGAGGCGTTCGGTCGCACCGATCATCGGGTCCGTACCCGCACTGATGTCGGCCGTCCGCACGCCGTTCGCGTTGCCGTCGACGTAGCATGCATACCGGTAGCCGGTCGGGGATGATACGACGCGTATCCCGACGTGGGTTGAGCGTTTGATCGCCTCCATGCGGGCCAGCTGCATGCGGGCCTGGAGATAACGGGCCGCCCCTGAAGCCCGCCCTTGTGCAAACGCCGAGCCGAAGAGCGGCAACGTGGCAGCGGCCAACGTGACGATGAGCCCCATCACGAAGAGCAGCTCGAGCAGCGAGTAGCCGCCGCACCGCCCGGCAGCCATCGGCCTACCCGACCGGCGGCTGCTGGGCGTGGTCGCTCTTCGGCTGGCCCACGGAGATGTAGGGCTTGAGCTTCAGAAAGCTCTTCTCGCCGATGCCCTTGATGTTCATCAGCTCCTCGATCTTCTTGAAGCCGCCGTTCTTCTGCCGGTACTCGACGATGCGTGCGGCGACCTTCGGGCCGATGCCCGGCAGCGCATCGAGTTGTGCCGGCGTTGCGGTGTTCAGGTTGACGACTGCTGGGGGATTCTTCGCGGGCGCCGGAGCCTTCGGACTGGCCTGTTTCGCCTGGGCATGGAGCCCAACCGACAGCGCGAGGATGACCGCCGTCACTGCGACCTTGTGTCGAAGCATCGTCTCCTCCTGTTCAGGAAGCGGCGAGCAGGGCATGGACCCGCTGCCCCGCTCGCCGGGACTCGGGCACGTGCTCGCCTCTGCCGCCAGTGGAGGTCGGGCGCCAGCAGGAGAGGCGTGGCCGTCACCCGCCGACAGCTCTGGCAAGGGGCAGGCCCGATCCGCGCAACCAACGCCAACGACGTAAAGTGCAGGTCGACCGCCTGTTAACGGAACGCGGGCGCGAGCAGTCGACGAAGGGCGACGGGAGGTGGTCAGGGATGACGCCTGCTGTTGTCACACCTCGCAGCACCGCTCGTCGAAACGGCCGGAAACCGCGGCGGGGGGCGCGGGAGGCGGGGGTAACTGCCGTTGCGGCTGCGTTCACTCCCCGGCCGCACCGTTTCCTGCCACGAACCGCCCCCTTCCGCGCGAACGAATCCCGGCAGAGTGTATCCATCTCGGTATGTCGTACGCCTCACGGATCTCCCGATCGCTTGCCTGCCTTGGCCTGCGCTGCTCTTGTGGTGCGCACTTCGTCGACCTTCTCGCGAACGCCTCGCCGGGGCGTGCCCCGGCGCCGGACCGTGCCGAGTCCTCGGGTCGGCCCTACGTCAGCACCCATCGTCGGGCGGCATCGCTCGTCGTTCCACCGCTTCCGAACCGCGCGAAACCCTTCGGTGCGTCGGCCTGCAGGTCACAACATCGTCTTCTACGGCCGCGACGGCGGGCTGGAGTTCGACCTCGCGCTCGCGCCGGGCGCCGATCTCTCACGCATTCGTGACGATGATCGACGCCTCCGGGACCGGGATCGCGTATTGCGCATGCCTGGGAGGCAGCGGTGACGAGTTCGCGACCCGGGTCGCGCTCGATCCGGCGGGTCACGTCTACATCGCCGGCGCAGCCAACTCGAGCAACTTCCCGAGGCGGGCCGCGTTCCAGCCGCCCATCGGAGGGTCGTGGGACGCGTTCGTCGGCAAGTTCGGTGTGAGCCCGGCTGAGGTCGTGGATAGCCTGATGTCCGAGGTCGCGGCGCTCGGGCTCCGGCCCGCCGCAAGATGGGTGCTCACCAACACCCTCGAGCGCGTGCAGGCGGCGATCGAACGTGGAGACTCGCGGATGGCGGAGCTGATGCTCCACGTCTTCATCAACGAGGTCCGGGCGCTGATGCTCGGCCGGCGGCTGGACCCGGCAACCGGCACGGCGCTCATCGCGGAGGCCAGAGCGCTGATGGCGCGCCTCTGAAGATCTTCGGCGCCCCAGGGTCGCCGATCAGCGGAAGACGCGGTGCGAACCGGCGCAGGCGAATGATCTGCCTTCGGCAGATTCAAACCCTGGTGGCCGCCCGTGCCTGCTCCTGCTCGCTCCGGTACCATTCCACCGTGCGGCGCAGCCCCTCCTCGAACGGCACGGTCGGCTCGTAGCCGAGCAGCTTCCGGGCCCGCGTGATGTCGGCCTGCGAGTCGCGCACGTCGCCCACACGGGGCGGCGCATAGACGGGCTCGACCGCGGCGCCAATCAGATCGCGCAGGGTCGCAAAGAGCTGGTTGATCGAGAGCTGCCCGCCCCTCGCGACGTTGATCACCCGTCCGGCCGCCTCCGGCGCCTCGCAGGCGCGCAGCACCCCGTCGACCACGTTCGCCACGTAGGTGAAATCGCGCGTCTGCCCGCCGTCGCCGTAGATGGTCGGCCGGCGGCCGTCGACCAGCGCGCTGATGAAGAGGGAGATCACGCCCGAATAGGGCGAGGACGGATCCTGGCGCGGCCCGAACACGTTGAAGTACCGGGTGGTAACCGTCTCGAAGCCGTAGAGATCGGTGAAGAGCCGGCAGTACTGCTCCCCCACCAGCTTCTGCAACGCATACGGCGACAGCGGGCTGGCCGGCATTTCCTCGTGCTTGGGCAGCGCCGGCGTGTCGCCGTAGGCGGACGAGGAGCCGGCGTACACGAGGCGCCTGACGCCCGCATCACGCGCCGCGACCAGGATGTTCAACGTCGCGTCGATGTTCGACCGGTTCGAGGTGACGGGATCCGCCACCGACCGCGGCACCGACGGAATGGCGGCCTGGTGCAGCACGCAGTCGATCCCCTCAACGGCGCATCGCGCCACTTCCAGATCGGCCAGATCGCCCTCGATGAACTCCACCGACGGCAGGTGCGCCAGGTTCCTCCGCTTCCCGGTGATCAGGCTGTCGACGACCCGCACGCGATCGCCACGGCCGACGAGCGCCTCGGCCAGATGGGATCCGATGAAGCCGGCGCCGCCGGTCACCAGGTAGAGGCTCATTGCAGTTGACAGTTGACAGCGATAGCCCGCCGTAGTCGCAGGCGACAGGACAACCGGCAGCTACGGGCGGAGAAAAGACCGCCGCAGGGAAGCCGTAAGCCGAATTCTGTTTCCTGCGCGAACGACCGAAGCCATCCACGCAAGACGACGACCATTCCTCTAGCCCCGCCATTGCTGGCGGGGTCCAGCAACCGACCCGGAGGCATCGGGCGGGCCGCCCTCGAGCGCCTCCCTATTTGGTCTTGCTCCGTGCGGGGTTTAGCCTGCCACCTGCGTTGCCGCAGGCGCGGTGCGCTCTTACCGCACCTTTTCACCCTTACCCTCGGCGCGCCGGGCTGACGCCCGGCCCGCTGCGCGGCTTCGCCGCGCGCCATGCTGGTCCCGCGTGCATCCGCGCACTTGGGAGGAGTTGTGGCGCGCCCCTCAACGGCGCGCGCGCCACCACTCCGCGACAGCCCGGCACGCCGAAGGCGGTGTGTTTTCTGTGCCACTTTCCTTCAGGTCACCCTGACCGGGCGTTACCCGGCGCACTGCCCTGCGGAGTTCGGACTTTCCTCCCCTTCCCGGGGTCTCCGGCGGCTTGCGCCACCGGACGGCCGGCAAGCGGCGGTCGTCTGGCTTCCTGCGGCGGATTGTCAAAGAACAGGAGTCAAGGATCTGGGCTCGATCCCTTCCTACGCGTCGGTTTCTTGCCGGATCCCGTACTGCTCGAGCTTCTTGTACAGGTTGCTGCGCGGCGTTCCGATCGCCTCGGCGGTCTTCGAGATGTTCCAGGCGTTGTCGCGCAGCTTCTCGACGAGAAACGCGCGCTCGCTCGTCTCCTTGAACTCGCGCAGCGTCCCCGCCTTCTCCTTATTATCGGGGGCCGCCGCGCGCTGGTCAAACCGCACGGTCTCGGGTAGATCGGCGGCGTCGATCGTCTCGCCCGGCGTCATGATGATCACCCGCTCCACGGTGTTGCGCAGCTCCCGGATGTTCCCCTTCCACCGGTATCGCTGTAGCAGCTCCATGGCCGAGGGGGTGATCCGCTTCGGCCGGAAGTTGTTCTCGCGGCTGAACAGGTCCGCGAAGTGCCGGACCAGCGCCGGGATGTCCTCGGCGCGGTCGCGCAGAGGCGCCACGTAGATCGGGATCACGCTGAGCCGGAAGAACAGGTCCTCGCGGAAGGTCCCTTTCTCGATCTCCTGCTCGAGGTCCTTGTTGGTGGCGGCGATGACGCGCACGTCCACCTTGATGGTGCGCGCCGACCCGACGCGCTCGACCTCGCCCTCCTGCAGCACGCGCAGCACCTTGGCCTGCGTCTTCAGGCTCATGTCCCCGACCTCGTCGAGGAAGATCGTGCCGCGGTCGGCCTGCTCGAACTTCCCGATCTGCTTCTCGGTGGCGCCAGTGAACGACCCTCGTTCGTGCCCGAACAGCTCCGACTCGATTAGGTCGTCGGGAATGGCGGCGCAGTTCACCTGCACGAACCGCTCGCGGCTGCGCAGGCTGTTGCGGTGAATCATGCGCGCCACGAGCTCCTTGCCGACGCCGCTCTCGCCGTGGATCAGCACGGTGGCCGTGGTCGGCGCCGCGCGGCGCACGGCCTCGACGACCTGCCGGACGGCCGCGCTCGACCCTACCATCTCGTGCCGGATTTCCTGCGCGCGGCGCAGCGTCCGGTTCTCGTCGCGCAGCCGCGTCTGTTCGAGCGCATTGCGGATGGTCAGCAGGACCCGGTCGCTCGCCAGCGGCTTCTCGATGAACTCGAAGGCCCCGAGCTTGGTCGCCTCGACGGCGGTACTGATCGTGCCGTGACCCGAGATGATGACGACCGGCGTCGCCTCGGAAATCGCCTTGATGCGCTGGAGCACCTCGAGGCCGTCCATGCCTGGCATCTTGATGTCGAGGAACACCAGGTCGGGCGACTCGCGCTCGACCAGCGCGATGCCCTCCTGGCCACCAGGAGCCCCGAGGAACTCGTAGCCCTCGTACTCGAGGATCATCCGCATCGAGTCGCGGATCGCCGCCTCGTCGTCGATGACCAGGATTCGCGGTTTCATGTCGGTATGGCGCAGACGCTCGTCGTCCAGCCCAGCAAAGCTAGCTTGGGGCGAGTCGGGGCCGTCACTGTCCTTCGACCCGCACCGTGCGGAGGGCACGCTGCCCGACCGCCGGCATGTAGACGTAGAACGCCAGCACGTCGCCGGGACGCACGCGCGCCGTGATCCGTCGGTAGTCGGCCACCGAGGTGACGCGCTGCCGGTTGATCTCCATGATCACGTAGCCGCGTTCGATCGGCGCGTCGTACGCCGGGCTCATCGCCTCGACCTGCGAGACGACGACGCCGCTCACGGTCTTCGGGATCTCGAGCCGCCGGGTGAGCTGGCCGTCCAGCTCCCGGACGGTAAGGCCGATCGAGACGCCGCCCGGCGCGCGCTCACCCTGCAGCCGGCGCGCCGGCACGCTGGCCTGCTCGCGCGCGGGCCGCTCGGCCAGCTTGACGGGCACGAGCTCCGGGCGCCCGTTGCGCAGCACTTTCAGCCGCACCACGGTGCCCGGCTCACGCGCCGACACGTCGCGGATCAGCTCGTCGTCGGTCGCCACCTTCCGGCCTTCGACCGCCGTGATGAGGTCGTAGGCGCGCAGCCCCGCCCGCTCGGCCGGCGAGTCCTCGGTCACGTCCTGGACGAGCGCTCCCTCGACAGCACCCAGCTTCAGCGCCTGTTCCAGGTCGGGGTCGAGCCGCTGGAGCCGCACGCCGATGTAGCCGCGCACCACGCGGCCGCGCGTCTTGAGCTGCGGAAGAACGGCGACCGCCTGGTTGATCGGCACCGCGAAGCCGATGTTGCTGGCCCAGGAGCTGATCGCTGCGTTGATGCCGATCACCTCGCCGCGCGTGTTGATGAGCGGGCCGCCGCTGTTGCCGAAGTTGATGGCTGCGTCTGTCTGGATGTAATTGTCCAGGCTCGGATCGAACAGCTTGCGGCCGACCGAGCTGACGACGCCGACCGTGACCGTGTGCTCGTAGGCGAGCGGGTTGCCGATGGCGCACACCCACTCGCCCACCCGGACGCGGTTGGAGTCGCCAAGCGGCGCGACGGGCAGCTTGCCGGCCCCTTCCACCTTGATCAGCGCGATGTCGGTGTCCGGGTCGGTGCCGACGATCCGCGCTGGCAGGCTGCGGCCGTCAGCCAGTTTTACCGTCAGGCGCTCGGCGCGCTCGACGACGTGGTTGTTGGTGAGGATGTACCCCTCGGGCGCGATGACGAAGCCGCTGCCTTCGCCACGGCGAGGCTGCTGGTCGCGGAAGTCGCGCGGCCCGCGCTCGTCGAAGGGGTCGCCAGGCCCGCGAAACGGGGGCATGCGCCGCCCCTCGTCCGATCGGCCACGCGAGGTCGAGTCGATGTTGACGACGGCGGGGTTGACCTCGTCGAAGACGTCGGCAAAGCTGGCCGGGGCGACCGGGGGCCCCGCCGACACGGGGCGGAACGTGCTGCGGTCCGTCGGCGCGGGGTGGGAGCTGGCGGGGGCTGGCTCGAGCGAACCCGCGACGATCAGCCCCACGAGGAACGCGACGGTCGCCACCAGGCCCACCGTCACGAGGGTGAAGCGGCGGTTCATTCTTTCATTATACGGGCGGACCAGGCGGACGTCTCGAGCAACGCGACAAAAGCGCCTTCGTCGAGGATCCGGACGCCCAACTGGCGCGCCTTGTCGAGCTTGCTGCCCGGCTCCGCTCCCGCCACCACGTAGCTGGTCTTCTTCGTCACCGACCCGGCCACGCGGCCGCCTCGCGCCGTGATGGCCTCGGTCGCCTCGTCTCTGGACATCGACGAGAGGGTGCCGGTGAGGACGAACACCTGGCCCGCCAGCGGGCCGGCGGAGGGCCGCGCGGCGGCCCGTTCGCCGGTCATCTTCACGCCGGCCTCGCGCAGCCGCTCCACCAGCGAATGGTTGCGCGGCTCGTCGAACCAGGTCCTCACCGCCTGGGCGACGACCGGCCCGACCTCCGGAACCGCCTCCAGCTCTTCGACCCGCGCGGCCACCAGCGCGTCGACCGACCCGAACGCCCGGGCGAGCACCTGCGCGGCGCGCTCGCCGACGTATCGAATGCCGAGCGCGTACAGGAGCCGCCAGAGCTCGTTCTGCTTGCTCCGCTCGATCTCCGCCAGGAGCTTCTCGGCCGACTTGTGCCCCATCCGCTCGAGCGCCTCGAGCTGAGGAGCCGTGAGGTGGTACACGTCCGCGCAGTCGGTGACCAGCCCGGCCGACACGAGCTGGTTCACCAGCGCCTCACCGAGCCCTTCGATGTTCATGGCGCGCCGGGACGCGAAGTGCTCGAGGCTACGGCGCAACTTGGCCGGACACACGGCGTTGACGCACCGCCACACGACCTCCCCTTCCGGCCGGCGCAAGCGGCTGCCGCAGGCGGGGCACTCGGTGGGCATCACCCACGGCATGACGTCCGGCCCCCGCAGGCTGACGACCGGCTTGACGATCTTCGGGATGACCTCGCCGCCCTTCTCCACGAGGACGTAGTCGCCGGGCCGGATGTCCTTCCGGGCGATCTCCTGCTCGTTGTGCAGCGTGGCGAGCTGGATGGTGGACCCCGACAGCCGGACGGGCTCGAGCACCGCGTAAGGCGTCACGGCGCCCGTCCGGCCGACGTTCACCTCGATGCGCAGCAGCTTTGTTGTCGCCTGCTCGGCGGGGAACTTGAACGCGATGGCCCAGCGCGGGAACTTCGAGGTGGCGCCGAGCCGGTCGCGCAGCGCCAGGTCGTCCACTTTGATGACGACGCCGTCGGTGTCGAAGTCGAGGCTGTGGCGGCGCTCGCTCCAGTCGCGGCAGTACGCGACGACCTCGTCTATGCTCGCCGAGCGCTTCCAGTGCGACTCCACGGGCAGCCCCCACTGGCGAAGCCGCTCGAGCGTCTCGGCGTGGCTGGCGATCTGCGCTTGCTCGGACAGCGGGCCAGGTGAACCCGCGGCGGCGGGCATCACGAGCTGATAGACCCACGCGGCAAGGCCCCGGCGCGCCACCTCGCCAGGGTCGAGGTTCCTCATCGTGCCGGCGGCGGCGTTGCGGGGGTTCGCAAACGGCGCCTCTTCGTTGTCCTCACGCTCGCGGTTGATGCGCTCGAAGGCAGCCCGCGGCAGATACACCTCGCCCCGGACTTCAATGCCCCCCCGCGGCCCGTCGCGAAGAGCGAGCGGAATGGCGCGGACGGTGCGCACGTTCGAGGTGACGTCCTCGCCGCGAAAGCCGTCGCCACGCGTGAGACCGCGCTGCAACCGGCCGTCCTGGTAGGTCAGCGAGATGCTCAGGCCGTCGATCTTGAGCTCGGCGACGTAGCCGACCGCCGCGGCCACCGCGCCGGCCTCGCTCACGCCCTTTCGCACGCGTTCATCGAAGGCGCGCAGCTCGTCCTCGGTGTACGCGTTCTCGAGGCTGAGCATCGGCACGCGGTGCTCGACGGTCTCGAATCCCTCGACGGGCCGCCCGCCGACGCGCTGCGTCGGCGAGTCTGGCGTCACCAGGTCCGGATGCTCGCGCTCGAGCACCTCGAGCTGCCGCATCAGGGCGTCGAAGGCGGCGTCTGTGATCTCGGGGTCGTGGAGGACGTAGTACCGCTCTTCGTGGTACCGGATCTTGCGGCGCAGCTCGGCGATCTGTTGAGCGACATCCATACGATCAGGGAACAGGGTCGGGCGCGTGGCTCACCCGCTTCTGCCTCGTGACTCGCTACTCGTTACTGCGTCGTTCCCCTAAGATCTTCCGGTAGCGCTCGTAGGCGTCCTTCCCGAACGAGACGAGCTCCACGCGGTCCAGGGCGTTCGGATTGGCCGTCAGGAACCGCCGCACCTCGTCGACGGCGATCCGGGCGGCGCGCTCCATCGGGAACCCGTACGCGCCCGTGCTGATCGAGGGGAAGGCGATCGTGCGGATGCCGTGCCGCACGGCCAGGCGCAGCGAATTGCGGTAGCAGGCGGCCAGCAGCAGGTCCTCGTTCGCCTGCCCGCCCTGCCAGACCGGCCCGACGGTGTGAATGACCCACTGCGCCGGCAGCCGGTACCCCCGGGTCATCTTGGCCTCGCCGGTGCCGCACCCGCCCAGCGTGCGGCATTCGGCGACCAGCTCGGGCCCCGCCGCCCGGTGGATGGCGCCATCCACCCCGCCACCGCCGAGCAGCGAGCTGTTGGCCGCGTTGACGATCGCGTCGACGTCGCGCCGCGTGATGTCGCCTTCGACGAGCTGAATCCGGTCGTTCATCCGCAGATTCCTCAGATGCGAAGCATCCACAGAGTCCTCAGATTCCGGGTATCCACAGATTACACCGATTACACGGATTTCATGCTTGCGCGGCTCGTGCGCGCCTGCCTGGCTTCAGGCGTCGGTCGTGCCGAAGCCAGCCGCTCGAGGTCCGGGGCCGGACCGAGCGCACGCGATGATCAGTGGCCTCTGCGATCTCCGCGGCGATCGCTCGAGCAGCTGCGGCGGTGGGTGGAGGGATGGCCCCGTCGGGGATGGCTACCGGTCGCGCGAGAGGACGTAGTCGGGCAACGCTATGAGCGCCTCGCGTTCCGGGGTCGGCGGAAAGGCATGCAGGAACGTCTTCGCCTTCTCGCCGTATTCGAGCGCCCGGACGTACGCGTAGTCGACGGCCCCGTGCTCGGCGAGCAGCCGCATCAGCTCGGCCCACCGATCCTCGGTCACAGTGTGGTCGCGGACAATGCCTCCGACGAGCTCGGCGGCGCGCCCGCCGTCCTGCTGGAGCAGATAGATGAGCGGCAGCGTCACCTTTCCTTCGCGCAGGTCGCTGCCGACCGGCTTGCCGAGGGCCGCGGCGTCACCGGTCAGATCGAGCAGGTCGTCCACGAGCTGGAAGGCGATGCCCAGGTTGAAGCCGTACTCCCGCAGCGCCTGCCGCCGCTCGCGCGGCACGTCCCCGAGGATCCCGCCGATCTCGGCACACCCGCCGAACAGGGACGCGGTCTTGCGGCGGATGATCTCGAAATGCTCCTCCTCGCGTATGGCGATGTCGCCGTTCTTCGTCAGCTGGTACAGCTCGCCCTCGATCATCCGCAACGTAACGTCGCAGAGCAGCCGCATCACCTCGAGCGCGTCCTGCGTGAGGGCGAGCGCCATCGACTTGATGTAGAGGTAGTCGCCGACCAGCACGGTGACGTCGTTGCCCCAGCGCGAATGGACCGCGAGCTGGCCGCGGCGCAGGTCCGAGTCGTCGATGATGTCGTCGTGCACGAGCGTGGCGGTGTGGATGAACTCGACGACCGACGCGAACAGCACCGCGAGATCACCCGTGTAGCCCGCGAGGCGCGAGGCCATCAGCAGGACGGCCGGCCGGATACGCTTGCCGCCCGTCTCCTGGAGGTACCGGCCAATGGCCGGGATCACGTCGACGCGTGATTCGAGCTGGCGGACAAACTCCTGCTCCACCCTCCCGAGGTCGCCGCGAATCGGCTCGAAGATCTGCGCCAAATCCAGGGACGATTTTTCCACGGCAGTGTTCGTAATCAGAGCATACTTGCGCGGAGAGTGTCAACGCGCTCGCGGCGGGATCCGAGCGCCGGAAGGCGGCATCAGGGCCCGAACAGGCGGGTGAAATTCCCGCTCACCGCCTCGTCGAGCGCGCCGAGCGTCACGCCCTGCACCTCTGCCAGCTTCTCGGCCACCTGGACGACCCATGCCGGCTCGTTCCGCCTGCCCCGGTGCGGCACCGGCGCGAGATACGGGCAGTCGGTCTCAACCAGCAGCCGGTCCAGCGGCACGGTGCGCGCAACCGCCCGCACGGGGTCGGCCCGCGGGAAGGTCAGGATGCCGGCAAACGAGACGTGGAACCCGAGCTGGAGCGCCGCGTCGGCCAGGGCGGCGCTGCCGGAGAAGCAGTGAAACACGCCGCCGACCGCGCGCTGCCCTTCCTCGCGCAGGATCCGGATCGTGTCCTCGTCAGCTTCGCGGCTGTGAACGACGAGCGGCCGGCCGGTCTCGCGCGCGAGGCGGACCTGCGCCCGAAACACGTCCTGTTGCACATCGGGTGGCGACAGGTCGTAGTAGTAGTCGAGACCGGCCTCGCCGATCGCCCGGACGCGATCGTCGCTCTCCAACGCACGGCGGGTGAGCGTGACCGCTTCCTCCGCGCGACCCATGAACGCCCTCGCGCCGTGTGGATGAACGCCGACCGCGAACACCGCCTCGGGCCACGTGGTCGCGACGCGGCCGGCCCGCGCCGCCTCCGCGACGTCGCCCACCGAGACGATGCAGAGGCCACGCCGCACGCCCGCGTCGCGTGCCCGGGCGACGGCGGCGCCCACGTCGGCGTCGAACGCCTCGTCCGCGAGATGACAGTGGGAATCGATCATGCTGGGATCGGGGACCAGGGGCCAGGGGCCGCACGGCTGAAGCCGTGCGCTACGGCGAGGCCAGCAGTTGACCGCGCTCCACCCTTCTACTGGCTACTGACTACTGGCTGCTGACCGCTTACGTGATCTTGCTCCCCGGCGGCGGCGCTTCATCCGGAAAGCCGACGAGGATCGGCCGTCCGTCCGCTGCGCTCGCCGCCAGCAGCATGCCGTTCGACTCGATGCCCATCAGCTTCGCCGGCTTCAGGTTGACGACGACGACGATGTGACGGCCGACGAGCGATTCCGCCGCGTAGGCCTCGGCGATGCCGGCCACGATCTGGCGCTGCTCGGCGCCGAGGTCGACCTGCATCTGCACGAGCCTCTTCGATCCCTTCACCTTCTCGGCGGCGACGATCTTCGCCACGCGCAGGTCGACCTTGAAGAACTCCTCGATCGACAGGCGCTCATCGCCGGCTGCCGGTGCGGCTGGCGCCGCGGGCGGCACCGCCGCCGCGGGCTCGGGAGCCGCGCCCCCCTGGACGGGCGGCTGTCCCGGTCTCTCTTGCGACTGCTCTCGGCTCATCGTCTTCTGCTCTCCGATCGATCGCACCCCATGAGAAGGCGGACCGGTGCGATCGCCCACCGGCGCCTCGAGTCGCGGCCACAACGGGTCGGCTTTCGCAATTACCCGCTCGCGCCCGCCGGCCCACGCGGCCGCCTCGTCGAGGCGAAGCGTGTCCGCCGGCCCGGTCTCGCCCATCCGTCGCAGGATCTCGGCCGCCGACCGCGGCATCACCGGCAGCAGCAACACGGCGGCAATGCGCACGGCCTCCGCGGCCGCGCCGAGCACCTGGCTGAGCCGCTCGCGCGCGTCCTCGCGTCGCGCCAGCGACCACGGTTCGGTTTCCGCGATGAACTCGTTGGTCGCATCGACCAGGCCGAAGGCGGCAGCCGCCCCTTCGTGCAGCAGGTGCTGCTCCATCGCCTGCCGGTATCGCCGGACTGCCTCTTCGGCCACGCCGGCGAGCCGGTTGTCGCTCGTCGGGACGGCCGGGAGACGTCCCTGGCGATACTTGTCCACCATGACCGCGACGCGGTTGACCAGGTTGCCCAGGTTGTTCGCGAGATCGACGTTGTAGCGCTCGCCGTAGCGTTCCCACGAGAAATCGCCGTCGCCGCCAAACGGCATCTCCTTCACGAGGTACAGGCGCAGCGGGTCGGGCCCGAAACGGTCCGCGGCGTCGACGGGATCGATCGCGGTGCCGAGCGACTTGCTCATGCGCTGCCCGTTGAACGTCATGAAGCCGTGGCCGAACACCTGGCGCGGGACCGGCAGCCTCGCGCTCATCAGCATCGCGGGCCAGATGACGGTGTGAAACCGCGTGATGTCCTTGCCGATGATGTGCAGGTCGGCCGGCCACCAGCGCTCGAACATCGCCGGGTCGCTGCCGAGGCCGACCGCCGACGCGTAGTTGATCAACGCGTCGAACCAGACGTACACGACGCTCGACGGATCGAACGGGAGCGGGATGCCCCAGGCCTGCCCCGCGCGACTGACGGAAATGTCCTCGAGGCCGCCCTCGAGGAGCCGCAGGATCTCGTTGCGCCGGATCTCGGGCTGCAGGAACTCGGGATGCGCGGCGAAATGCTCGACCAGCGGCTGCCGGTACTTCGACAGACGGAAGAAGTGGTTCTTCTCCCGGATCCACTGCGGCCTGGTCAGATGGATCGGGCAGTTGCCGTCGACGAGGTCCTTCTCCTGCTTGAACGCCTCGCAGCCGACGCAGTACCAGCCCTCGTAGACGCCCTCGTAGATGTCGCCCGCCTCGTGGATCCGCTTCGCGATCTCGGTGACGCCCGCCTTGTGCCGTGGCTCGGAGGTGCGGATGAAGTCGTCGAACGAGATCTCGAGCCGCGCCCAGACGTCGCGGAACTCGCGCTCCATCTGGTCGCAGTACTCGAGCGGCTCGAGCCCCAGCTCGCGCGCACGGCGGTAGACGTTCTGCGAGTGCTCGTCGTTGCCCATCACGAAGCGCGTCGGCGTCCCGGTTAGGCGCGTGTACCGCGCGATGACGTCGGCGCCAACCTTCTCGTAGGCCGTGCCGAGGTGCGGACGACTGTTGACGTAGTCGATGGCGGTGGTCAGGTAGAAGCGTGACATGGTGCGCGCGTCGGTCGATCAGGGCCTTCGGGCGTCCAGGTACGCCCGGACGGCGACCGCCTGGACCTCCTTGACCGAGAGTCCCCGCTCGGCCGCCACGCGGGCACAGTCGTCGAACTCGGGAGCCGCGTTCACCACCTCGCCGCGGCGCCGCGCCACCTTGAAGCGGACGGCGCCGAGCGGCGTCTCGACGACGATCGACTCGCGGTCGAGGCGCTCCCGGTCCACTTCCTGATAGCGTAGTCCAATCGTCGTCGTTTCGCGAAACACGATGGCGCTCAGCGCTTCGCGGTCGGCCGGGTGGCCGAGGATCGTCACGAGCGTCCCTGGGCGGCTCTTCTTCATCTGGATCGGCGCGTAGAAGACCTCCAGCGCGCCGGCCGCATACAGGCGCTCCATGAGCACGCTGAAGATCTGCGGGTTCATGTCGTCGATTTCGCATTCGATGACGAGAATCCGCTCCGTGCCGCCAGTGTCGGATGCGTCCCCGACGAGCACGCGCAGCACGTTGGGTACACCAGGCGAATCGCGATCACCCGCCCCGTAGCCGGCCTTGCGGATGGTCATCGGCGGGATGGGGCCGAACGAGTCGGCGTAGGCGGTGACCAGCAGCGCCCCGGTCGGCGTCACCAGCTCCCCCTCGGGCCCGCGCGAGTACACCGGCACGCCCTCGAGCAGACGCACGGTGGCCGGGGCGGGCACGGGAAACAACCCGTGCGCGGACTGCACCATGCCGCCGCCGACGTTCAGGGGCGACGCGACCACGCGATCGGCCCCGAACCAGTCGAGCGCGAAGACCGAGCCGACGATGTCGATGATCGAGTCGAGCGCACCGACCTCGTGCAGGTGCACGCGCTCGACCGGCATCTGGTGGATGCCCGCCTCGACCTCGGCCAGACGCGAGAAGAGCGCGCGAGCCCGCG
>Ga0315282_10004628_pt1 | contig 23868 bp, 29 predicted proteins | sample YL17G07_20_MG_FD_203693 | JGI IMG/M metagenome (GOLD analysis project Ga0315282, IMG submission 203693) | Sediment microbial communities from Yellowstone Lake, YNP, Wyoming, USA - YL17G07_20 | ecosystem: Environmental > Aquatic > Freshwater > Lake > Sediment | place: USA: Wyoming | collected... | reverse complement strand
ACTGGGCAAACTGAAAGCATTAAAACTCGTAAAAGGAACAAAAGTCACAAACTACACAGACCTCATAAAATACTGGCTTGAAGTCAAGACCAAACCTGAAAAGAAAGAATACATGCACAAAGACCCAATCAGCCTCATAAAAAAGACAAAACTGCCATACGCACTCACAACCTACCAAGCAGAAAACCTTGTTCAACAATATCTCTTTCCCTCCCGCACCGACATTTACATCAAAAAGGAACACATAGAAAAATGGCACCAGCTCCTAACAGTCGAGGGCCTCATCGGAAAGGGCAACATAAGACTACTCATGACTGACACAAATGTCTTCTACGGCTCATTCCAACGTCAAGGCCTAACCATCGTATGCATCCCGCAACTAATCGTTGACCTGCTCGAAGAAGGAGGCGTATGCACGGAAGCCGCAGAAAAACTACTCGAAAAAGTGAAACACCATGCTGTACGAACCAAATGAAATCAAAACTTCAGAAAAACAACTCGAGAAAATCTTCAAACAACTACCAAGCCCAATATGCCTCGTCGGAGGATGGGCCACCTACCAGATCGTCAACAAAAACTTCGAAAAAGCCAATGGAAGAAAATACATCGGATCACGAGACATCGACATAGGCTTTCACATAGACAAAAAATGGAAAGAGACGCAACTGGCGAAATCACAGTTCGTAACTGCAATAAGAATCATCGAAAACATGAGCTTCAGATGCATAAGTTTCAGATTAGTAAAAGGTTTCGACTTAGACACTGGAGGAGAACTGACACCAGAAGAATCAGTTCGCCTCCCCATGTATCAGATCTTCCAACTATACGTGGACCCCATCGTAGATTACATCCACCCAAAAATCAAGAACCTATTAGGTTTCGTGCCAATCGACGAGCCACTCCTCTCACTGGTTTTCCAAAACAAAATGTATAGTAAAACCATCCTTTTTGGAAAGACAGTCCTCCTACCAAAACCACACGTACTGTTAGCAATGAAACTGAACTCGGCACCAAACAGAGACAAAGAAAACAAAAGAATCAAAGACACAGCCGACATCTACGCTCTCCTCTGGTACTCTGACATCGCATTATCTCAACTCAAAAATCAGCTTTTCTCAATCTACCCAAAAGAAAAAGCAAGGAAACAACACAAAACTTCACAAAAGAAGACATCGAAAAAACCTCAACCGCGATAGGGATAAATGCACAAGAAATCTCAAGAGTGCTCGCAGAACTAAGATGATTTGGCTATGGACCTCTTTCATAAAAAAGAGGGAATTTGCGGGATTTCGCCATTTCGGCGGCTAAAAACCTTTTTCTAAGTTGTTTTGGATTTTGGTATAGTCGTTTACTTCCTTTTTCTGTTCAGCTTTTAGAGAGGGCTCTTGTCGGCAGCCTCGAGAAAAGCAGGCTTGAGCATATGCCTCTGCAACTTCACGTGTGAAAAGCTCAGATGCCACTCTGCAGCCTTTTTATTTATAGAATGGAAAGCTCCAACAGCGTTTTTCAATCTTAATGTTAACTTGAGCCGTAGCCTTAGGGATCTGAACCGGACCTGAACATATTTGGATCCAAGTACATAAAGAATGTTGGAAAACAACGTTTTTTCGGAAAGTCAAGCGGATCGCTCAAAGCTACGACCCTGCCCCCTTCTGACGCTTCTCACGGGGATACGCAATGTCCTGTTAAAAGGCTCGTTTTCGTCTCTTTTCGCCAATCAAGGGACAATAAAAATATAAATCTATCAGTATCCGAGTCGAACTAAACCATAATCAATAAAAATTTTAGTAGACAAATACTAAAAACGATTAAAGTGAAAGTGGAAATAGATTTAATCCGGCCAAGCCCGTACCAGCCAAGATTAATCTTCAGTCAGGATGATCTGAAGGAGGAAATAGAGAAAGACGGTCTTCTTAACGATCTTGTGGTTCGTAAGCAGGGCGATTTTTACGAGTTAATTGATGGAGAAAGAAGGCTGAGGGCCCTCAAGGAGCTTGGATGGAGAAGTGTACCCGTCCAAGTGGTGGATGCAGACGACGCAATGGCAAGGCTATCAGTGTACAAGTTGAACAAGATTCGCGAAAACTACACGGTTGAAGAGGAGGCGCGGTACTTCAAGAAGCTTGCAGACGCAGGCATGACGCCGTTGCAGGTAAGTAAACAACTGAATGTTGATTTTCATTGGGTTTTAGCGAATCTTAATGTATTCAAGTTTCCTGAAAGTATTCAGAAAGCCGTGTGGACCAAACAGATCAGCATGTCACATATTGTAGCACTGGAAAGTGTTATAGGCAGACACATCAAGGAAGCCGTGCTAACTGCACAGGAAATTCTCGAGAGGAAATTGACCGTATCTGAAACTAGAAAAATAACTCAAAAGCGGGAAAGGGATCTTAAGGCAAGAGTTGATGAAGCACGCATTAAGGCAGCTGAAAAAGTATTGCCTGCGATCGCACCCAAAGTTCCCAAGCTAGAAACTCCAGAAGAGTTCGAGAAGGCTGCTGAGGTTCTCAAGGAAAAAGCGTTGAAGATGCGTGAGGGAGCCTTAAAGCCTGAGGAGATTAAGAAGATGACAAGACGCCTTGAGGAAGAAGAAGCAAAAAGAAAAACAACGCAGGAGGCCTTCGAAGAAGTACCAATACAAACTATAAAGAGACTACGCGAGAAAATTGAAACGTTAGAAAAAGAGAGAGCAAGTCTCTTAGAAAAGAAAGGCTTTCTCACAGAAGCATTAAGCTTCAATTGTCCTCACTGTAATCACGCTTGCGTCATCTATCGTGAGGGCGACAGCTACTGGGTAGAGTAGCCCGTTTTGACTTTACACAACTTTCATGTACTCAAGGTAGCAGAGAAGAAGTTTGTGGAAATAGCAAGAAATCTGCAGGAAAAAATTGAGAAGTTAGAGAAGGAAAAAGCAGGTCTTTTGGCAGAGATAGAATGCCTCAGAGAAAAGGGTGAAGCGAAGACTCGCGAGTTAGAGAATGAAGTATCAATGCTTAGGAAAGAAGTGAAAGCACTTGAGAGAGTTTTGAATGTGAAGGAAAAAGCACGCAATAAGAGGATCTGAAAGTGTAGTTGCAAATCTGCTGGTTTTCTTGAGAAGCGGCAGCATCTTGCTGGAAAAAGGAATCAAATTTCGATGCCCACAAGTCGAGATCACCTAGAAGTAATATTCAGAATTCGACTTTAAAATACAGGTAATCCATACTTTAGGTTCATATATGTTAAATACTGTAACGCTTCGATGTTCTCATGCACCAAGGTCGCCGGAGTTATTGTATGATGAGTAAGAAGTACTATTGCGTCATTGAAGTGAAAGTTGCTTGTCGTTTTGAACGCTGGCAAAACTTAGTGAACAATAAAATTGGACAAGCAATAGAAAAGCTGAAAGCCGCAGTGGAGGAAGTGGGAGGCGAAGTTTGTGTCAGATACTGAAGCTTCAAGAAATGCGATCAACGAAGTAGAATGTTATGTGTGTCGTCAAAGTGCTTCTGTAGGCAAGATGTTTTGCGCTTTAACTTCTACGATTTGAAAGTGTTTTAGGCTTGGTTTGGTGCTGAGTTCGTCGCTGAAGGAAATCTTGTCGTGAACCATGTCCAGTACAATGTATTTCTTTTCCACCTTATCCCTTATCTTGACAAGGTATATGACTGCCCTTCCTAGTGCTAAGGATGCTGGGATAAAATAAACATGCCCATCTTTGACTTCCTTATGATGGAGCGGTGGAGGCATCATTGACGCGGACATCATCTTTATAATGTCTTCTAATTTTTCAAGCTGAACGTATTTTACTTCACCACTCAACAGAGTCACCTCCCAAATTGATGCTTGTTGCATTGACAATTTTGTGTTTTTGACTCGACCGTGACTTTGAAACGGACAGCATCATGTCATATTCACTTATTTTATGCATCTTTCTCTCTAGTGTCCTTTGCTTTCCTTAGCTTAACCTCCAGAATGCCGTTCCTGTACTTGGATTCAACTGAGTCCTTTTCAACAGATGTTGGAAGTTTTACTTCCTTGCAGTATTTTCTCTCTGGAGTATCAGCGCTTATTGTTAGGATGTTGTTCTCTATCTTCAGGTTTACGTCGTTTTCTTTAACGCCGGGCAACTCTGCCATAACATTTACGTGGTCTTTTTCCTCGAAGATGTCGACGATTGGCTCCTTTTCCTCTATTGAGGCGGTTGTTGGAGGCATCGGCGTACGTGTAGGTGGGATTTTACTCTTAGGTTTACTTATTTTCAGGCGGCCCGTTGGCTCTGTCCTGTAGTGTCCTTTTATCGGATGAGAGCTTACACGGAAGTCAACTACTCCTCTTTTCCCGAGGTTAATTCTTTTTTGATACGTCTCAGACTTTTCTGCAAGCTTGGCTAGATCGTTGACTAGTTCAATTAGTCCATGGCCCTTAGGTTTTCCACCCTGGATGTTGCCGGATGTGCCAAATATGCTGAAACCCACATCGAGCAGTTCTGAAACGTCGTCGAACACTTTGCCTAGTTCTACTGCTTCGTCAGTTTTTTCTTTTCCTTGGATTTGTGTTCTCATCTCTTCCATCGTTTTCTTCAGTTGCTCAATTTCTTTTCCTTTTTGTGCAATCTCTTTCCTCAGTTGTTCCAAATCTTTTTCTGTTTCAACTTTTTTCCCTTTTTCCTTTTCCGTCATTTTTTCACCTCCCTTGTTCGATAACAGTTGTCAGTTTTTCTAACCGAGTTAGATACGCTTGTGAATTGGCAAAATATTGGGCTTTAAGAGGCGGGTATTTTTCTAGTGCAAGCTTTATTCCATCAATTCCATATTTCTCTAGAACAGCCTTTGCAACTGGATAGCCTAAGTAATAGGAGACTCCTTTAATTATTTGGGAATTTCTGAGGACTTCTTTGACCAGTTTCTCTTCATCTATTGCTTGGACTCTGCGTCTGTCATAGTGCAGGCACATTGGATCTTTTTTAACTCTCTCTCCCCTTCTTGCGTTGTCTATGTCAAAGAGAAGGTCTATGCATTTTGAGTGCCCTATCTGTAACTCTTTTTCCAAGGATGTTGCTTCTATTTCATAGCCTGTGTTACGCAAGATTTGAAGCGCTATTGCCTCGCAGCAACCTTCCTTGAAAACGCTTTTGAAAACGATGTCTATGTATGTGTCCAAAAGTTCGTAGAGCTTCTCCATATGGTTAGTCTTTTTGGCTTCAATGTATGCTTTAACCAAGGCTTGCATAGGTGTTTCTAGGCGTGATGAAAGGTAGGTGGAGAGGAGTTTTTCTGAGAGCTCGTGGGTGCATACAGGAATTATTTTTTCTGGGTCGTTTCTTATCATTTTTTCATTCATGTACAAAACTTGATCTTTTGGGTTGTAAAAGGCGAAGTTTTCGAAAAATCCTGTCACTTGGTTTTTTGAAAGGGTTTCGCAGATTTGTTTCCACTGGGTGTCACCATACATCATGCCGTTTTCTTTGAGGTCGTTCCGCATGCGTTGGGTTAGTTGTTTGAGGAGTTCTGACTGCTTGAGTATTTTGATGTCTCTAAAATATGTGAAATTGATGTTGAATAATTCTACCATTCTTATGTGAATCTTCTTGAGTGTTTGATTGATCCACTCTTTGACTGATTCAGTGTCTTTCTGGGTGTCTAGATTTTTCATAGAACTGTTTCTCCTACTTTGTTTTGGCTCTTTCCGTGTTCTTTGACTCTCTTAATCGCTTGTTCAAAATCTTCCATGGTTATCTGAAGTTTAGGAGATTTTCCGCTTGCTTCTTGTTCTGTGTTAGTCCCTATGTATTTTCTAATAGCCAGCATTGTGGCCTCTCTGCAAATTGCCTCTATATCCGATCCCATATATTCCTCAGTTTCTGCGGCGAGCTTTTGTAAAGAAACGTTCTTGGCGAGGGGATTTTTCTTGGTGTGAATCTTGAAAATCTCTAATCTTGCCTTTTCATCTGGAGGTGGAACGTAGAAAATCTGGTCGAATCTTCCAGCTCTTAACAGAGCTGGATCGATCAGGTCCATTCGGTTTGTTGCAGCTAGAACTATGACTCCGCGTAGTTCCTCGAGGCCGTCCATTTCTGTGAGAAGCTGGCTTATAACTCTTTCAGAAACGTGGGAATCTGTTATTCCGGTCCCTCGTATTGGCGCTAGAGCATCGATTTCATCGAAAAATATGATGCAGGGCGCGGTCTGTTTTGCTCTCTTAAAGGTTTCTCTTACTCCCTTCTCTGACTCGCCTACGAACTTGCTCATAAGTTCTGGACCCTTAACGCTGATGAAGTTTACTCCGCTTCCGTTGGCCACGGCTTTGACCAGGAGCGTTTTGCCCGAGCCAGGAGGCCCATGGAGCAGTATGCCCTTTGGAGGCTTCGCTCCGGCTTCTTCGAACAGCTTAGGATATTTCAATGGCCATTCAATGGCTTCTCTTAATGTCTGTTTCACTTCTTCGAGGCCTCCTATATCCTCCCATTTGACGTTAGGTGTTTGGACGAGCACTTCTCTCATTGCTGAGGGTTCTACAAATCTCAGGGCATCCAGGAAGTCCTTCATGGTTACCACGAGTTTGTTGAGCACCTCTATCGGGATGTAGTCCACCTCAAAATCTATTTCTGGCAGAACCCTTCGCAGTGCCTTCATGGCTGCTTCTTTGCACAGTTCTGATATGTCCGCACCCGTGAACCCATGTGTTAGGTCAGCAAGTTTTTGCAGGTCCACATCTTCAGTCAGAGGCATTCCTCGGGTGTGGATTTGGAGGATTTCAAGTCTTCCTGCCCTGTTTGGTACTCCTATCTCTATTTCTCGGTCGAATCTTCCCGCTCTTCTAATGGCGGGGTCGAGGGCGTTAGGTCTGTTGGTGGCTCCGATGACTATAATCTGTCCCCTTGGCTCTAACCCGTCCATTAATGCCAGCAGTTGAGAGACCACTCTTTTCTCGACTTCACCATGGACTTCCTCCCTTTTCGGGGCTATGGCATCGATTTCGTCAATGAAGATTATGCATGGCTTGTTTTGCTCGGCTTCCTGGAAGATTTCTCTCACTCTTGCTTCCGATTCTCCGTAATATTTTCCGTGGATCTCCGCGCCACTTAAACTTATGAAGGTGGCGAAGGTCTCGTTTGCCACAGCTTTGGCTATAAGGGTTTTTCCAGTTCCCGGAGGTCCATGTAATAAGACGCCTTTGGGTGGCTCTATGCCTAGCCTGTCGAAAACCTCCGGGTGTCGCAGTGGAAGCTCTATCATCTCTCTTATTCTCTGAATTTGTTCATCGAGTCCGCCGATGTCTTCGTACGTAACACCAATTTTTCGTCTGGTTTCCACCGGCTTTTTCTGAATGGTTATTTCGGTTGTTGGGTAAACTATCACAGCGCTGCTCTTCGGTTCAAATTGAGCTACGACAAAGGAAATGGTTGTTCCTAAAAGGTTCAGTCTCACTTGGTCGCCTTCACTGAGCGGTAGTCCTTCTAACAGTCTCCCGATGTGTTTTCCATGGGCGTCCCCGGGCCACGGTTGCGTTTGCTCTAGAGGGGCTAGGACAACTTTTTCAGCTTTTTGAGTCTCGACTTTCTCGATGGAGACGTTGTCGTCTATTCCCACGAACGCGTTGTTTCTTATTATCCCGTCAATTTGAATGAGGCTTTTTCCCCGGTTTTCTGGGTATGATGGCATAACCTTGGCAGCTGTTCTTTTCTTCCCAGTGATGTGGATCACGTCGCCGGTTTCCACGCCTATTCTTTTCATGTCTTCCGGGTCTATTCTGGCTATCCCTCGTCCGAAGTCCCTTTGCGCCGCCTCGGCGACCCGAAGTGTTAGGACCTTTATTTTCTGTGTAGGCTCTGACATTTGAGTGAGCTCCGGTCACTAACTTTTAGTTTATAACGAAAGGTATATAAACCTTTTGTTATTAGTGTATTCGTGAAGTGCACATCTGTGAAGTCAATGGACGGGGTTCTACAAATCATTGGAAATGAAACCAGGAGAAGAATACTTACCCTGCTCTCTAAGGAGCCCCACTACATCTCTCAAATAGCCAAAAAGCTTGACGTGACACAACCGGCCATTCTCAAGCACCTCAGCGTTCTTGAGGGGGCTGGTTTAATAGAGGGCTTCTGGAGGAAGAGCTCGTTAGGTGCGGCGAGAAAATATTACAGGATTTGTGATTCTGTGGACATAGAAATAGCCATTAACCCAGAGGATTTTAGAGTTGCTAGGCGTCCTCAAAGGATGAGTTGTCCAAGGTATTTGGAGATAGAAAGGGCGATGACGCAGTTAACAGAGGAGATTAACAAAGCCGAGGATGTGGCTGTAAAAGCGACTAATGCACAGAAATTGATGGAGATGGCGGATGTTCTTCTGTCATGTCAAGATTATGATGAGAAGGATTGGAACTGTAGAAATTGTCGTAGGATGGCGTCTCTGAGGAAAGAGGCTTCTCAAATCATATTACATGTGTCTAGAGGGGAGATAGAGTTGGGGCTTCGCAGGTTAACTGAGGCAATAAATCAGCTTGTGGCAGGTTTGTTGCCAAAGTAGAGACATTAGCCTATCGCAAATTTTTATTGGCATTTTGAATCGCAGTCTTATGCTGATGTAATGAATTGATTTGGGGAATAGATGTTTTCAGAAATGCGCACATGCACACGCTTATAACCCGGTCTATCGTACGATCCAAATATCCTTTTCCAAAAGATAACGGTCTTCAAAGACTTCCGTAGCCCATCTTAAGTATTAGGCACTTCATTCAATTAGTATTCTTAAGAAAACAACTTTTAAACAAAGCTGGCTTAACGTTACTTAACATAATGAAGGTGAGCGATTTGAGTCAAAGCAATTTCAATGTGTTTATTGATATTACACGAAAAGCCTTCTTAGGCTTGCCTTTTGATCACAAAAATGAAACTTTCAAGTTAAAACCCACAATGGTGTCTCCTTATGATTTCCTTAGGAAGATTGAAAAACCTAAACCAGAATATGAAAGACTTCTACTTAAATTAGAAAGAGCCTTCAAAGTTAATGCAAGAACGGAGATGTACAGAAAAGAGAGAGGTTGGATTGCCCAAGGAGTTTCACAAAAAGCAATCAAGAACATAGATATGGATGGAAAGACTTTGTTGATTCCAATTCTTTCTTTACCTGCTGTAGGAATTGACACAAGTGGTTTGGACGATTCTAGTTATTGTCTTTTGTGTTCTTGATAATTTCGGTGCTGGAACCATTTTTCTTGAAAAACATCTTGGTGTGCCTAGGGCAAAAAGCCCAATAGAGTTTAAATGGAATAAACTGGATTCTCAAGATAAAACGAAGATTTCTAATAATTTCAGTTTACTTCTAAGCATTTCTTGTTGTGGGTTACTTATCATTAATACTAATGTATTGGTCTCCCCAGTCGGTTCTCTTATCTATGGATTTAGAGATCTAATTGAAGGATGTTTTTCTGGTTATGAAAAAATGCCATCTCAAACAAGAGAGGTAAGGGAAGACTTTAGGCAGAAATTCTTTTCGGCGTGTAATAACACACCAATACACTGTGATGCTGACTTCCGACCCTTAAATCCTGATAAAATCGTTAGGGCATCAGTTACAACATTGTCAAAAAAAGATGGAAGAATAAAGTTTGCACACGACTCCATGCACCACTAAAATCTCATGAATCTGAACCTATTCAAATTGCACATATATTTGCGGGAGTAATAGGAATGAAAATTCGGAATAATCAAAAGCCACCTACACCTCTATCACATTTGTTTTTTGATAATCGTAAGATAAATAGAGAAGCAAGAAGAAAAGGCAAGTTTGCTAAAGCATATTACTGGTTTAAAAGTGAATAGTTAGGTGTTGTGTGCCTTTAAGGCACGGACGTTGCCACACTATGGTGACCACGCAACCCGCTTGGCACACAACTTTGGTACCTAACTAATAGATGCATTCACAATGTCCTATTTTAATGAGTATCTGGATAATTTTTCCAGATACTTCTTTACAATCCGAATAGACTTCTTTCTATGTAAGTTTCTAAGATGGAAAAGAACCTCGCTTTGTCCCTGATTTTGGTTAACTGTGTCCTTGGGTGCCTTGTGGCTCAGAGCTTTTCTAGTCTTACTTGTAGAATGTTGTTTCTGTAGGTGTATTGGATTGTGTCTTTGTTGACGCGCGTTGGGAGTCTGACTATCTTTAAGTATTTTTTCTTTGCATTTTCCGCTGTTATCGTTATAGTGTTTTCGTTTGCTTTTATTTTCACGTCTTTCTCATCCATACCTGGTAGCTCTGCTAAAAGTATTACGTGGTCTTCCTCTTCAAAGACATCGATAAGTGGTTCCCTTTCGCTCATCAAACTCGGTATACAAGGGAATAATGCAGAGTGCGGATGAGTGATCCTCGATCTGCAGTGTAGTCGCGCGACGTGGAAGGTGGCCTTTGATGGGGTTGCTCCTAAGAGGAATTTTCTCTTTGTTGAAGGTGTTTCAGGGGCGTGAGTTTGTTCAAAGCAGACGAGGTACTTGCACTTCTGGCATTGTTCAATGCTGATTCTGTCTCTTTTTGTGCCTTTGATGGCGGGGCAGAAGACCCATTGAACTCCTTTGACGCCTCTAACTAGGAGCTTGTTTTTTTCTCTTCCACAAGTTGCTCGACAAATAAGCCACACTGAAAAGCCCTCTCCTTCGTACTCAACATGTTTAGGTTACCCGCGCGCAATACCGAGTGTAGAGATGGCAAAAAGACTGCATAGCCTTTGTTTCTAAATTTGATATATGCCGCGAAGTGTAAGTCGTCTTATTATATATCGGTTTTCGATACGAAGGCTGTTACATTCCATTGAATATTTCTTAAATAGTAAGATGCAATATCTAAAATTGTTAAACAAAAATTGGTAGGTGGAAAAATGGTAACACAAAGTCCAGACGTATCAAGCTTGGCCGAGGTTCTTGACAGAATACTTGACAAGGGAATCGTCGTTGATCTGTGGGCAAGAGTTTCTCTGGTTGGCATCGAAATCCTAACCATCGAAGCAAGAGTGGTAGTTGCGTCAGTGGACACCTTCCTGCACTATGCTGAAGAGATCACGAAGGTAGAGCAAGCGGCAGTCGGAGCACCCGCCACGGCTTAAAAGGCCTGATAAAATGCGGCCCTCTCTAGGGATGACCAAAAATGTCTGAGGAAGAAGCAGCGGAGGAGAAGCCTGTTCGAGCAGTGCCAGCGAAAAAAGTGCCAGGAGCAAAGCCCGTGCGAAGGACCGCCATGCCGGTGAAAAAAATGCCAGAAAAAGTAAGTCCTACAACCGTTAAAGGCAAAATAGAGGCAATTCAAAAAGCTACTGGCATGATATATTCAGGCGCACGCGCCATACAATCAGATACTGCAAAACAAATGAAAGAGAACCAGGAGTTCGGCGCAGCTATGGAGACAGATGTTAAAGGCAAAATAGAGGCAATCCAAGAGGCTACTGCAAAGATCCAGTCAGGTGTCCGTGCTATGCAGTCAGCCATCTCAGAGCAGATAAAAGAAAACCAGACATACATAAGGGATTTCTACGGGTGAACACCTTCCCTTTGCGCATGAGGACGAGCCATAATTTCCTCCAAACCCCATCTTTTTTCATACAAGCTAGAAATTCGGTTCCACCCAGAACTGAGTTAAGGAGGTGAAAGGTTGCCTACCATGAGGCCGAGAACTGGTATGCGTGCACGAGAGAGAGACAAGAAAATAGAATGGTTAAGGGGACTTAGAGAAAGATTACAACACTTTTCGCTCGCTCTTCGTCCACAAATGATTCGCGCGATGTGGGTAAAAGATCTTGTAAAAAAAGAGGCACAACGGTCTGAAGTATTATCTGTCTAGGTTCTTCAGACCCATAGCTGTGCTATCTTTCCTTGCTTAGACAGAAAAATTGGCTTGAATTAGTTGTTTTGGAATTTTGTTCGTTCAACGTCGTTTTCGTTTTTTGACACAAATTTCGTATCGCCTTTTTGAATATTGCTTAAGTAAACAGGTTGTAATCTCTCAAGAAAGAGAGTGATTCTGAAACATGAAGTATCAACCTACACATAAAAGGATAGTGAGAGGTGAGCAAATTCATGACACGATGGAAGAGAAAATTTCAAGGCTGGAAAGGGATGAAAACGCCGTAGAATTGTCCGTCGAACAAGTCGAAGCAGAGTTTCTGGTGCCAACCATTGAAAATTTTGTTGAAACAGAGCAGGTTAGAAAGCTGAAAGGCAGAGTTAAACTATGGACAAAAGTCGGATACCCACCCCACATAGTAGGACCAACAGGCTGCGGAAAAACAACACTAGCCATGCAGGTGGCAAAAGAAATGGGAAAACCCACGGTATGGATAAACGGTGACGAGCAAATGACGACGACGGACCTAATCGGGGGATACTCAGAGATGGAAGCCGAAAGCGTGAGGGACAGATTCATTCACAACGTCATGTTAGCAAAGGACAGAACAAAATTCACATGGATAGACAACCCACTAACACTCGCATGCAAATATGGCTACACACTAGTTTACAACGAATTTTCCAGAGCCAAACCAGAAGCAAACAACATCCTTCTATCAGTGCTAGAGGAGCGTATCCTCGAACTTCCAACCTTCTTCGGAGAAGAAAGATACATCGACGTCCATCCAAACTTCAACCTAATATTCACGAGCAACTCCATAGAATACGCAGGAGTACATAGACCTCAAGACGCCTTACTAGATAGAATGGTAGACATCTACATGGACTACTATGACTTTAACACTGAAGTAAAGATTGTTCATGCACATACAAACATACCACTTCATGAAGCGGAAAAAGTTGTTAAGGCTGTTAGAACAATCAGAGAAAAAATGCCTGATCCTTACAAACCGGGAACAAGAGCAGAAATAATGATTTCTCAAGGTTTGAAAGCCCTTGGCGACTATGCGAGGGAAGACCTTGAACAGATATACCTGGATGTCCTTGCAACGAAAACAGGCAGCCCAAAAGAACTCCTCAAGAAAAGCGACCTCATAAAAGAAACACTCATCGAAACCTATGGAGATGTGTCAGTTGGAAAAAATTAGTGCAATAATAGAGGATGCAAAGATATACAAAATCTCCGACCTCTGGCGCAGAAAGCCAAGGGGGCTTAAGTTCAATGACACAGACGCCGTTGTTATTACCATGAGAGCCCATGATGGAAGTATAGTAAAGAAGACTTTCTATTTCTGTCTTAAACCAGACGGAACCTTTAATGTAAACACTGTAAGCAGAGACAGCAGTGGTGCAAGGCGGCGAAGACTCGCAAGTTTTCTCAAACACTACAAGATAACTGACAATGTGGATGAATACAACCTGAAAGAGGGAATAAAGCAGTGGAAGGGAATAGAAGTCTCCCTTTTAAAGGTTGGCGATTCAGGCTTTATTTATGCTCCATAGGAGGGATGGAAAATGGCAGAAAAGTCCAAGCTGTCAATAGAGAAGATCACTGATATGGCGCTTGCCGTCGCGAAGAAGTATATCAAAGAGCCAGAGACGGTAATAGGCGTTGAAGAAAGCGATGGAGAGTGGAAAGTTACGGTTGAAACGGTAGAGAGAAAGGCGGTGCCGAACACGCAAGACCTTCTGGGAAGATATGAGATCAGACTCAACAAGAACGGAGAACTAATCAGCTGGAAACAGAAGATGGTGAGGAAGCGAGCCGACAGAATGATGCCAGCAGAAGAAGAGTGGGTAGTAACTAGCTGAGGAAAACAGTAATGGGAAAAGGAAGCTGGTGGCAGAGAAGTCTGAACAGACACTTTCGCTTACTAGAGCAAAGGCGAAGAATAGAGGAGGAGAGGGCAAAAGCTCAAAAGAAACGAACCTTGGAGCAACAAGAAAAAGCCTTCCAAAGGGTACATGAAGCGAGAAAGAGGGGCGAAGCGATAACCGGTATAGACACGCTGGAGAGAAAAAAGATGGCCAAAGAGCTAATGTGGAAAGCGAAATGGAACACAAGAAGAGCCAAATTCAACGTATGGGCTAGAAAATACAGGTAACCATTGCAAGAATGAAAGCCAGTAGTCCAGTTGAAAGGTTAAGGAAAAATGAATCCCCTTAACTCGCGATCACAGCCTAACGCGAATGTTAAAGGCCTAAATCACACTCTCCACCTGTACACTTCAAGGGTGGATAAATACGCCATTCAAAGAGCATTCGTAGCTTATATGGGAAACGATGAAAAGGCGGTTTATGTAACTGTAGATAACCCCGAATCCGTGATTCAAGAATTTGACTCGATAAATAATAAGCTGAAAATTATCAGACCAGAAGAGATCAAGAATCTCGAAAATGAAAAAAACTGTAAGCTACGAATCATCATAGACGCGGGATCGATACTTAACCAGAACAATGCTGAAATTGAAGAAAGAGAGAACTACATAAAAGAACTGAGCAAAAAACACTCCATAAACTGCTTATGCACCTATCACGTTTCTAAACTCAATCCCGACATGCTCAAACAACTGACAATCCATCACAACCACCTTCAACTCACAACCACTGATCTAACGGTTCTGTCAGGAGATCTATTTGACAGATCCAAGCTATCAAATGACTCCATCGAAAAAATGCTGAAAGACAATCTGGAGACCATAATTCTCGCTCTCATCCAAAACAAACCAATGTGCGGAACTGACATTATAGGGATCATACATCTTGAATTCAACGTGTTACTAAGCCCAGGAACGATTTACCCCCTGCTCCATTCACTGGAAGAAAAAGGATTGTTAGTGTCCGAGAAATATGGCAAGGCAAAGACATACAGGCCGGCTAAAGGCGCGGAACTGAGAATAAGACACCTAGTTGATGAACAGATTCAAGCTCGCAAACTCTTGAGTCACTACCTACAGCACACACCAACAATTGAGGGAGGGCGGCTGAAATGACTAAGGAAAAATATGTGGAGCTTAGAAAAAAGAGATTGAAAGAGCGAGAAGAACGTTTCAAAAGAGAGAGGGAAAGAATCAGGGTACAGAGAGCGAGGACTCGAGAAGTAAGGCTGAGAAAATGGGCTGAATTGGCGATAAGGAGAAGGAGGATTGAAGAACAACTCCTACAGGAAGCGAGGGATGCGATAGGGAGTGTAAGAACGGCTGTTAAGGAGATAGAGGAAAAGACAAAGGCTTCCCTATATGTTCCAGAAATAATGAAGAAAATAAACGACGCGCTGACAGAAGCCGAAGAGACCTTTTACTCGGTAGACTACGAAAAAGCAACCAAGCTCGCATTTGAGATTAAAGAATTAGTGGAGAAAGCAAAGCTAGAATCCTTAAGGAGAGTCGAGGAAAAGGAAAGGGGAAGAAAAGAAGAGGGAAAATACTTCTACTGCGTAATACCGTTTAGCAAAGAAAAGAGTTTTGGAAACATAGGATTGAACAACAGTGAGGTCTACACTATCCCTTACGGAGGCGTCGCAGCGGTAGTTAGCGATTCCCCCATGAAGGATTACGAACTTACCGAGGACAACACGAGAAAGCACGAAATAGTCTTAAGGCAAGTAATGGAGGAGCACACAGTTGTACCAGTAGAGTTCGGCACAACGATAAAAAACGAAAGAATCTTAAACCGTTTATTGACAAAGGCCTATAACCCGACAAGAGAATGCCTAAGTCTAGTGGACAATGCGGTTGAACTCGGAGTAAAAGTCCTTCTAAACAACGACATTGTTTTTGCCGACCCCGAAAAAAGAAAGGAATGTATCTCAGACATCTTAGCGTCACTAAACAGCAAGGCAAAGCAAGCAGTCATGGGCGACCTGTTCAGCGATAGGCTGATTCTAAACGCATCGTTTCTAGTCAACAAAGAAGACATCGATGCTTTTTCAGACAAGGTTACGAAACTGCAGGAAAAGTACCCTGTGCTAAAACTTCTTTACAGTGGACCATGGCCACCTTACAGTTTTGTTTACATAAAAATCGGGGCAGAGGGCATGGAAATCAGTAAAAAATAGGCGAAACGAATGCCCTTTTTTATAGACGATATTTTTCTGAGGATGCTCGGCATCTCGATACCGCCATTTGACATGATATGGCTTTTAGAAACAATCTTGGATTACGTTGAGGACATAAGAGAAACGGAGAGCAGCGAAAAGATTAACAACAAAATAAAGGAGAACAGGCTACTCTACGAGCTGGACGAAATAACAAAAGAGGAATACGAGAGAAGAAACGGAGAACTAAACCACAAACTGCAAATGAACAGTCGAATAAACAGAACGAACCTCAACCAGAGGCTAAATATACTAGGATAGGGTGAAGGCGAAATGTCATTTTCGGATCTTTTAGCAGGAGATGTACAATTCATATTCTGCGGGGGGAAGGGTGGGGTCGGAAAAACCGTCGTTTCCGCCGCGATTGGGCTATGGGCAGCTAAACATGGTAAGAAAACGCTGGTTTTTTCCACAGACCCTGCACATTCTCTATCTGACGCTTTCGACATTGAGATAGGAAACAAGCTCACTCAGATAAATGATGGAGGCAGTCTCTATGGTTTGGAGATAAGCTCCGAAAAAGTCTTGGAAGACCTTAAGAAAAGGTACAGGGATCTGATTGAGAAAACTTTAAACCAATTCCTCCGTGGAGGAGTAGATCTACCATTTGAGAGACAGCTTCTCCACGACATCATGGATCTTTCTCCACCCGGGTTGGATGAGCTCATGGCTCTGTCAAAGCTAAATGATATCTTGACTGACTATGAATTCGACCGTGTCGTCATCGACACTGCTGCAGGTGCACATGCTATTCGGTTGATAGAACTCCCTAGCGTAGTTGACGAATGGTTGGCGACCGCGTTCAGGCTCATCCGAAAGTTTGAGAAAGTAATGAGCATGGATGAAGCTCGTTTGTTCTTGCTGGAACAAAGGGTGAAACTGAAGAGGTTAAGAGATACCATTCTGAATCCTAAGCGTGCTGTGCTTGTTGCTGTAACAATTCCAGAAGCACTGGGGATTTCCGTAGCCGAACATATGATTAAAGGCTTCAAATCTTCCGGAATATCCTGCGAAGACATCATCATCAATTTCGTTGTTCCATCAGATGTAAAGTGCAGCTATTGCAGCTTGAGAAGGCAGGGGCAGATGACGAGAATCAGGGAGATCCGCCAAAAGTTTACAGAGTATAACATCATTGAGATGCAGCAGTTTCCTCAACCAGTCTTGGGAAGAGAATATTTGGGTAACTTTGCGGGGATGTTGTTTGAAGGCAAATACAAGCCGAAAATTTCCTCTCTGAAAACTGAGACCTCAAAAAGCCTCCTGCCTAGAATGGCGGAAAGCCCGAGACTAGAGCTCCTAGATAAGAATCTTGTATTATTCGGTGGAAAGGGAGGATGCGGAAAGACAACGTGTTCCGCAGCAACTGGAATTTACATGGCCAGCCGTGGCAAGAAAACGCTGGTTCTCTCCACCGACCCACAGCATTCGTTGCCCGACAGCTTCGATCAAGAGATAGGCTACAAGATTACTGCAATAAAAGGAGTGAACAACCTTTATGCTATGGAAATTGACGCGGAGAAGCTTCTGAAAGAATGGAAAGAAGAGAACAGAGGAGCACTCATAGAGATTGCGGAGAACGCAACGTACATGGAAAGAGAGGACGTATCTCAGTTCCTTGATCTGTCCCTTCCCGGAATAGACGAACTTATGGCGCAAAGGGAGCTTCAGCGTCTCATGAAGAAGGGTGAATATGACCTGTATATTCTGGATACCGCTCCCACTGGACACACCCTTCGTTTCTTAGAGCTTCCTGACATGATGTCAAAGTGGGTGAAAGTTTTAGCGCAGATGCACTCCAAGACCCGATATGTATTACAAGCATTTTTTGGTAGACAAGCGCAACGTCTGCAGAGTAAGCCCAACGTGTTTCTGGAGCAAACGATGAGGGATATAGAAATGATAAAGGCTGTTCTTAAGAGCCGAAACACCGAGTTTGTCCCCGTCACCATTTTGGAGGAAATGGCGATCAAGGAAATCGAAAGATTGCTGAAGACCCTAGCGTCATACAAAATACAAGTGAAACAAATCGTCTGCAACGGCATCAACCCGCACAACCCTGACTGTTCTTATTGTATGTCAAAAAGGGAAATGCAGCAGAAAGAGTTTCAAAGTGTTCGTGAGAAATTCTCTCCCAACAAAATTGTGGAGATGCCTCTGTTTCCACACGAGATTAGAGGAATCGAAGACCTAGCTAATTTCGGAAAGGTTCTGTTTGAAGGATGTAAGCAAGTTTGAACCGTAAATGCAAAAAACTGAAAACAGAGGAACGAGTTATCAAACATCGAAAAAGCGACATACTAGTCAGACCTCAGTTCAGTAGGCACCCTATTCCGAGGAGAAAGAAAACGAAGTTTCCACGTACATCTGCACCCAAAGAGGTCGATGCAACCGGAGAGGTTCTGCTCGGATCGACCATAGCCGGACCTACTGGAGTTTTGATAGGATTGAGCTCAGCAACAGCGCGGGCGTTTGGTCGCATTGGGGTCGAGAGTTTGAAAACAATTCGAGATACGGCCGAAGAAACTAGAGAGCGAGAGAAGAAAAAGCCAACAGCTGAAAGAAGGTCATAACTCTGATGGCTTCCAAGGTAAGGTTGTTTCAGTCAAATCTTCCCGAGCTGGCTGTTATCAGTTTTCGAAACAAGTTTCGTATCAGCTTTTTGAATATCACTTATCTACAAATCGACCAAACATAAACCGAGATAGGTGAGATCAACATGTCACTGTTTACCTCAAAACGAAGAGGAAAAGCCGGTAAAGCCGCGAAGCCTGCAAAGGCCTGCAAAACAGGCAAGGCAACAAGACAGCAAGGCAGGGTAATGGAAACCGGAAAAGAGGGCTCGTGATGGTGATATTAAGTCCAGAAAACTCAAGCTTGGAAGAGGTGCTTGACAGAATCCTAGACAAAGGAGTGGTAATCGACGCAAGTGTCAGGGTTAACCTTATTGGCGTCGATCTTCTAGGGATAAAAGCCCGCACGATCCTCAGCTCCTTCAAAACAGCGACGGAGATAGGTCTGGGCTTCCCTGAAGGAACAAATTTTGACGCCCCAGCGTGGCGAGACATGATAACAAAACAACCGTGCCCAGTTTGCGGCATGAAATCCAGACCGAAGGATCTTGAGGAACACGGGTGCCCTTGGTGCGGATGGAACTACAGACCAAATGGGAGGTGAAATAACGTCATTTTTAAATCCTACAAAAGAGAGCGACACGGGGGGCTTGGCAGAAGCTATAGACAAGATTTTAGACAAAGGATTGGTGATTAACGCTGACATTGCTGTTTCCGTCTCCGGCGTTGAACTGCTCGGAATCAAGATAAGGGCCGCCTTGGCTTCTTTCGAGACGGCAGCAAGATACGGGTTAGAGTTTCCGTCCGGCACAAACTTGGAAACAGGAGCCTGGAAAGAAGCCATGAAAGATAAGGAGGCGTGTCCACAGTGCGGCAAAATGGTGGAGAGAGAGCAACTGCTCGAAGATATGTGTCCATGGTGTGGATGGGAAAGTGCGAAGGCAAAGAGTAGAAAGAAGGTTCTGGCGAAGGTCGAGTTGCAGTAACTATCCAGTTCAAAAGTGGTGAAAATGACTCGTAAGCCATCGCCATTAAGTTTACAGACAGCGTCAAGGAATATAGGCCTGCTCATAAGTGCAGTAGATGAGAAGAGCAGGCAGATTATAACATACTTTTTGAGAGAGCGACACGCGGGAATCAGAAAGCTGGCGGATCTAATCCACGCCTCCTCCGATATGGAAGTATTGATCAGGATTAGAGAAATCATAAACCCAAAAGCACAACAGATCATAGGAGGACCCCTCATCACCTTTGAACGTTCAAAGATCGACCCCTTCACGGGTGAAAAAATCGCATTTTTGTGGTGGCTGAACGAAGAACTGATAGATAATGCACGTAATGATAAATTACTGGACATCCTTGACGAGAAGGACGCCTTAAGGGTCATAGCTTCTCTGCCCTTAGAAGAGAAAGACGTTAAGGTCGAAGTGAAAGAAAATTTTCTCATAATATCCGGGAAAAAATACTACCAAAAGATCCCCCTCTACTGCTCGGTCAAAAGCGAGGTAAGAAGGACCATCAACAACGGCGTCTTAGAAGTCACACTGAACAAAGGTATGTGAGGAGACATGGTAATAGACATTGATGAAGACAACCTCAAACAAGGTTTGTTAGGCCTTGTAGTTGCCTTGGTTGAGATAATAAAGGAAGCTCTCGAAAGGCAAGCCCTAAGGCGAATTGAGAGTGGCAAGTTAAGTGCTGATGAAGAAGCAAGGCTCGGCGAGGCGTTAGCAGACCTCGACGAGGCGCTTGAACACATAAAGAAGGAAAACAACCTCGAAGATGTTGTCAAATCCGTTAATGACGGGCTCACCGAGGTAGCTGACATATTCCTGAACCCAGAAAGGTGGGAGAAGGAGCTGAAGAAAGCATGAGCGAGGCAGAGTTAGCCCGAGAAACCGTGGTTACGCAAGGAAGATACGTTTACTGTATCATCAGCGGTGCAGACGAGATGAGCTTAGGCAACATAGGGATAGAACACGCAGAGGTCTACACGGTCTCCCATAAAGATATCGCGGCGGTCGTGCATACCTGTCAAGCTCAACCATACGAGTCTAGGGACGAAAATAAAGTCAAAGAGTGGATTCTCAGCCATAACAATGTAATCGATAAAGCCTCGGAACGTTTCGGCACGGTCTTACCGTTTTCCTTTGACGCAATCGTTAAAGGCGATGATGACACCGTCAAAGACAGGCTAAACAAAGGCTACGAGAAACTCAAGCAGGAGCTCGAGAGACTCCGGGACAAAGCGGAGTATACGGTGCAGATCTTCTGCGACCAAAACAAGTTAACGGACAAAATCGTAGGCGAAAATCAGGGCCTAAGGGAACTGAAGGAGAAAATCGAAAAGATGCCCAAACGAGCGGCGTACCTGCTTCAGCGAAAGTTTGAGCTACAAGTAAAGGATGCCTATAATGTGATGCGGGTCAAGCTTGCAGGGGAGTTCGCCTCAAAGATAAATGAACATGCAGAAGAAGTGAAGGTTGAGGAAAAGGTTTCACATGTGCCAGAAAGCTACAAAGACAAGAAACTAATCGCGGCGTTCTCCTGCTTAGTCCACAAGGAAAAAGTCAAAAGGCTCGGTGATGCGCTCGGCGAAATAAACAGTCAAGAAGGCTGTGCGGTTCGCTTCACTGGACCATGGGCACCCTTTAGTTTCGTCAAGCTTGGGGAAATCTGACAATGGAGCCCAGCCGCTTAGAGTGTGACATCAACGATATTCTAGACAAACTATTAAACAAAGGGTTAGTGCTAAACGCAGACTTGATCATATCGGTCGCAGGCATCCCACTACTCGGGGTAAACCTCAGGGCAGCGATCGCAGGCATGGAGACTATGCTTGAATATGGGATGATGGAAGCATGGGACAAAAGCACGAGAGAATGGTATACAAAAGAATTCGTGGGAAGAATGGCGGCGCCACTGGTCATGGGTGAGGAAGTAATCATCAGAACGTTTGGATCTATCTGGAGCAACCAAGGCATCATTAACACGTGGAAGCCAGGCTTTTTGTATCTTACAAATAATAGGATTTTCCTATGGAGAAAGGAACCTCCTGAAATGCTTTTTGAGGTTTCGTTAGACAAGATTGAAGGACTTATGGTAAAGAAAGAAAATCACTTCAAAAAAGAGAGGGAGGAACTTTATCTTCAGTTCGATTGTGGTGACGTAGCCCGCATCCACGTTTCAAACGTCGCAGAACTTGAGCAAGCGATCAAAAAGATAGTGGGGAAAGAACTCGAGAATAGAATCGTGGTTCCATCCGAACGTACGCCTCTACCTGAAGGGGAAGAAATCATCATAGAAGAGAAGCTATGGTATCTGTTCCCCGCACAGGGTATATTGGGCGAGACTTGGAGGCCTGGACGTTTATGCCTAACAAACAAAAGGCTGTTCTGGGTGTACCGAGTGGATAACCAAAAAATGTTTGAAGTGCCATTAGAAAAAGTCACCGGTGTAAATGTGAAAGCCTGTGTTTCGGTGCCGGGAATCAAAGCTGAAGACAAAGTTCTTAACGTGACGTACGATGCTGGTCGTGCGTTGTTCTACGGGAAAGCGGGAAAACTTTGTGAAATGGAATCCGCGATCCAGGAAATCTTTCCGAAACCTTTAGTTCCAAGCATTGTGAGGAAAACGTAAAACTGCGACTGGAGGGTTGAAATGTCCTCTAAGAGCACCCATGAGGGAAGATACGTTTACTGTATAGTAAATTCCGGCAAAGAAACGGATTTTGGACATATGGGAATTGAGAATAGCTTTGTCTACACTTTACCAATTAAAGATATAGGCGCGATCGTTCACAGCTGTGAGGCCAAGCTTTACAAAACAGAGGATAAGGAAAAAGCAGCAGAGTGGCTTTTAACCCATCAATATGTAATTGACCTAGCCACCAAGGAATTTGGCACAGTAATTCCCTTGGCCTTTAACAACATTTTTTCGGGGGGCAATGAAGCCGTGAAGAAGTGGCTTGACGAGCACTACAACCAACTTAAGACGTTACTAGAAAGGCTTGAAGGAAAAGAACAGTATGAAGTTCAAATCTTCCTTGAGAACGAGTTTGTCAGAAAAACAATGGAGGAAAACGAGGAAATTCGGAGACTAAGGAAGGAGATAGAAAATAAAGCCAAGGGAGCAGCTTGCCTCCTTAAAAACCAGCAAGAAAAAAGACTAGCACTAATCGAATCCCACGCTAAAGGACTGTACAATGAGGTCAGAGAGCTTGGAGATGAAGTTAGAATTGAACCAGCCGATAAAAAAGCATCGGAAAAATGGCGAGACAAACTGATGATTTTAAACCTCTCCTGTTTACTGCGCAAAAACATGGTTCAAAAGTTAACAACATTGCTGGAAGAGGTTAACAGAAGAGAAGGATTTGCTGTCAGATTCACTGGACCTTGGCCTCCATATTCTTTTGTAGCGGAGATTGGCTGGTCAAAAGGAAGACAGGACGTGAAATGAGTGGAAACTGGAAGATACTTGTACGGAGTAATAGAAACAGACAGGCGGGAAAGCTTCGGCAACATTGGAGTGGGCAACAGCGAGGTGTATACCATTCAATACGAGGATATTGGGGCGGTAGTTAGCGACATTCCAGTGAATTACAAGGTCGAAATAGAAGAAGCCATGACTCACGAGAAGACTTTGCGAAAAATTATGGAGACCCACACGATTATCCCTATGGGTTTCGGAGTTATAGCTGGGAACGAATCAGAGATAATCAACATCCTTAAGCGGGGTCGAATGAAGTTCAAGAACACGCTGGAGAAAATAGACAACAAGCTACAGATCAACATCAAGATTTCATGGTGCAACACCATCCTAACGGACGTCTTAAAAGAAAATGAAGAAATACAAACATTAAGTGCGAAAGTGAAGAACACTGCTAATCAATCCCTCAAAATTGAACTGGGAAAAAAGGTTAAGTCAGCTTTGGATGAAAGAAAAAACGAATACATGAAGGACATACATGGCATTCTAAGAGACTTGTCAAATGGGTTCAAACAGAACAAAATCCCAGATCAAGACACTCTAATGAATGCTTCTTTTCTAGTAGATAAAGAAAAAGAACAGAAATTTTACGACAAACTAGAAGAACTGGAGAAAAAGTACGAGAAAAAACTTGAGTTTCTCTGTGTCGGTCCTTTGCCACCATACAATTTCACGGAGATTGAGATAAAGAAGATCGATTTTAAGACCGTGGATGACGCGAGAAAAACTCTGGGGTTAGGCCAGGAAGTAAGCATGTCCGAAATAAATTCTGCATACAATCAGCTTGCGCGAAAATACCATCCAGATCTGCATCCCGATGATCCGCTCGCCGA
>Ga0315282_10004627_pt1 | contig 23868 bp, 25 predicted proteins | sample YL17G07_20_MG_FD_203693 | JGI IMG/M metagenome (GOLD analysis project Ga0315282, IMG submission 203693) | Sediment microbial communities from Yellowstone Lake, YNP, Wyoming, USA - YL17G07_20 | ecosystem: Environmental > Aquatic > Freshwater > Lake > Sediment | place: USA: Wyoming | collected... | reverse complement strand
CAGATAGTGCGGAGTTAGAGAAAATGGAACAGGAATATGAACCAGTATTCAGGATCGCAGCATGATTGCGGAATGATGATTTTGACAATCCATATATTCACTAATCATTTCTGCGAAAGTATAGTTAGAATTATAAGCAATTAATTTATAAAGTCTATAGTTTGTTCTATAGGATATATCCTTTTTATCGAATCCGAGTTTGAAAATACCGTTCATATTAAAAGGATCAATAATAAAGTTAAATGACAGTAATAAAAGCAACATAATAGTTTCTAAAGAAATAAGGATTCCCAAAAAGAATTTATATGGCATAATCTTTAATACACTATTGATAAATATTGACATCACTTAATTTCCTTATCTTAGCACCAAATTAATCACAGCATTACTTTTAATTGGCAGAATTAAACTAAAACTGGAAATACAGAAATTCACTAACTTTTGTTAAACTTAATAATCCGTATGTTGCTATTAGAATAATGAATATTAAGTTTATCCAGTTAGGTTTAAACCTTATTGTCATTTCGTTAGAATTCCGCATAAACAAAACAACAAAAGCAAACAGAATTATCATTAAAATCAACTTTATTCCCGTCCCACCTTGAACACCTCCAAGCCAACTTCCAAATTCTACTCCGTGACCATTTAAAAATGCCAATTTTCCTTCTAAATATCTGGGTAACGCAAAACTATTTAAGCCAAGCATTCCTTTAACCACTTTTAGTGCATTTTCAAAACTTTTGGCTCTAAAAAACGCCCATGTAATATTCACAAAGTTAAATGTGATAAACCATGCCATGATTCTAGGCATTTTATATCCAAGCCTTTGCCAAATACGATGTATCACGGTAGCCGATCCGTGTAAAAATCCCCAAAAAACGAATGTCCAACCAGCACCATGCCAAAGCCCACCAATTAAAAAAGTAATCATCAGATTAATGTAGGTTTTAACCTCGCCATTCCTGTTACCACCAAGAGGTATATAGATATACTCTCTAAGAAATCTACTCAATGTAATATGCCATCTTCGCCAGAAGTCTTGGATGTTTGCTGCTTTATAGGGGGAGTCAAAATTAATGGGGAGATGAATATTAAACATCAGAGCAGCTCCAAGAGCCATATCAGTATAACCAGAGAAATCAAAATAAAGCTGAAAGGTATAGCTTAAACTCGTTGCCCATGCATCAAAGAACTTTAAAATAGTTGCGCTGTCGAATCCATTATTTGCATAAACAGCAAAAGTATCGGCTATGACTACTTTCTTAAATAATCCTATAAAAAATAAGAACAACCCCGATGATATGTTTTTATAATTTAGCAATTTCGCTTTCAAATTGTCAAATTGGGGCATCATCTCTTTATGGTGTATTATCGGTCCAGCAAGTAGATGAGGAAAATAGGACACAAATAGTGAGTAATTCAGACCATCCATCTCTTTTACTTTCCAATTATAAGCATCTACCAAATAGGCTATTTGAGTAAATGTGAAAAAGCTAATTCCCAGAGGTAATAATGTGTGCAAAAGCCTGAAATCTGCATTGGTTAGTAAATTTATATTTAATAAAAAGAAATCATAATACTTGTAAAACCCAAGTAACATTAAGTTGCCAACTACCCCAAAGACTAAAATAAGTCTTCTGGAAATTGTGATTTTTTCTTTAGATAAGATTCTTCCTAAAACAAAGTTATACAATATTGATCCTAATATCAAAGGCAGATAGAGAAAATTCCAATACCCATAAAAAAACAATGAAGCTAAGACAAGCCATACCTTAGAGATTATAGTTAATCTTAGATGATTAAGAACAAAATAAACTATAATAGTTATCGGCAAAAACAGAAATATAAATATATATGAGTTGAATAACATTATCTCTGTCCTATATTTAATGACTATCAGTCAAATATTCTGACATTACGATATTCTGCTTCTGTACCCTTCATCAAAGAATATAATAATACCATTTCTCAATTGACTATAGTTTCGCATTTTTTTGAGAAACGTAGTGTTTATGCAATTGTAGAGACACAGCATGCTGTGTTCCTACGGAATGACAAGCCCGCATGAAATCTACATTTCTTGCTTTTTGTATTCAAAAAGTGCGAAAGTATAGAATTGAAACACTACATAATAATGTCGTTCTGAACGAAGTGAAGAATCTTCTTTTAGCTACATTAGTAAGATTCTTCGCTTTGCTCAGAATGACGTATTTGAATTGAGAAATGGTATAATAACGTAAGCTGATGTTGCCAAACTTATTCAGTATTTGATAGCATTTCTACTTCAAGACTAGACTTCTGATGACAATACGTAAACAACTGGATAAGCTAAAAATAAATGTTTGTTTATATACCTGCACTTTATCTGCGTCTGCGATTAATTGAATAATAATTTTACCATATTATGTGACATATTCCCACTTTAAAAAATGTCTAGTGATCATCAAGTCTATGTCCTCGGACCTCAAAACTACAAAACCGAACATAAGTATTTCGTGAGTGTCTGATTATAAGAGAACGAATTGAAGGCATCTAAATAGATTCTTCGCTGACGCTCAGAATGAAATATTTGAATTAGCAATTGGTATTATATACTCCATAACCTGTCTGAAACAAGACTTTCCAACTCTACGGATATTCCACCGAAATTGGATTTTAGTTCAAGATACTGCTCCATTGCCATCTTGTTTCTGCTTTGTATTTTCTCTGCTTGAATTAGTATATTTTTTGGCGTGTAGATGGGGGATACGTATTCAGTCACGGTTACTTTATAACCAACAGCCTCTAATATCAGCGTTCTCATGGCGTCTGTCAATAAATCTGCCAGCTTTGCCTTGAAAAGTCCGTGTCTGGTTATAGCTTTTAGGGGATGCTCTGTCAGTTGATTTATGATCTCGTGCTGACAGCAGGGAACGATTAGCATAAATGGTGCTTCTAACTGAATGCCCTTTGCTATGGCTTCATCAGTAGCAGTATCGCAGGCGTGAAGACTGCAAACGATGTCAATTTTTTCGGCGGGTTGGAAGTTTTTTATTTTGCTGACATAGAATTCCATGTTGTCATATTCTAGCTCTTTCTTTGCACGGATACACTTTTCTATAAGATCAGCATTTGTATCAATGCAGAAGAAGTGACAGCTTCTCCTCATTTTCTCCCTTAGATAGTAATTCATAACGTAGGAAAGGTAGGATTTTCCAGAACCACAGTCGAGAATAAACACCTTTTTATTCTGTGAACTTTTGATTAATAAAGGCTGTATGAGTTTGATGAAGTTGTCAATCTGGACGAATTTACGCCTTCTGTCAGCTTTGATTTCTCCTTCGGAAGTCAGCATCTCTATGGCATCAAGCAACTTATTGGCTTCTTCGGGATTTATAAGTGAAGTAGCATCGCTAATCCCTGGCTGTATAGGTTGACGAGTATAAGTTATTTTAACCTTTCCTTTTTTTTCTTTCGGAATCCCTATATTCACGTCACCAGAGTAACATTCACAGGTGATAGTTCTAAATCCCTGTTGAATAAGGTTTTCCACTTTATTGAAAATATCGTCTTCTTGTACACTGGTAACTGTCCCATTAAGCTGAATCGTAAATATATTGTCATCTTTTCTGTGGATATAGGCTTCCGCAGTTCCCACTTCTGATTTTAATATCAACCTTTTGAAATCATCTCTATCGTTTATTTTGCTGGACAAAGCTAACTGTACGGCTCCAAACATTTTCTCTCGACCTTTTAATATCAATTTTCCATTTTTAATTGTGTAATAATATCATTTCTATATTATACTAATAAATTGATTCGGTCAATCACTTTTCTTTGGCATTTTCAAATTATCTTTGATCCTCAAAGCATCATGAAGCAAAGAGTTTCCATCGCATTTATAGCAATGGTTTTCATCGCCTGACGGGATATTAGCCGCATGGACAATATCAGATGCTTCTAATACTGTTTCAACGAACCATCTGCTCGTAGGCGCTCTATGACCCTCAAGTTTTGAGCCAGGATTGGGTGACCAGACAAACGGAACAACATTTGCGCCGAGGCTTGTTAGCTCTTTTATACCTTCAAGAAATGTCTTTTTCGTTTCCAATCCCATAACGAAAACCCCGTATACATTTCCTTCCCCAAAAATTTTAACGGCGTCACGGATCGAATTAATGAATGTTTCATGGCTGGTACTTTTTGATTTTCCCGGACAAATCACCTCATATAGATTTTTATCCCATATTTCCATGCTGAATCCAATGGCTTGTATTCCTGTGTCGTAATATCTTTTTATTTCATCTATTCCCTTTGCAGGAGAAGGTAGGATTGTTCCGGGAATGCGGTCAAATCCTGTGTGTTTCCGTATTGATTTTAGAATCTCACCAACAAGCTCGATTTCTTTTTGATGGTTGATACATCCTCCAGTAAGCAAAACGTGTTTTACATTACCTTCGGAAAAAGCCACTTTTGCGACATCACCTATATCTTCAGTGCTTTTCTTTTTTAACACAGAGTCATAGGTTGTTGACGTTGATACAAGATTGCAGAAAAGACATTCTTCTCCCCTAGAAAAGTGACTGCAATAATTCTGATAACAAAAGAACAAACAATCTTCTCCACCGATCTGCCCTATCTTCACCATTCTATTTTGGTTAGGTGTCTCTAAGTCGTAATATGCTGGTCTAGGGATCCACTCAACTTTGCATATATTTTCTTTCTCGTTTGATAAAATCAAATCATTCCCTTCCACAGTGACATGATAGGATGAGCGATTATTGTTTCTAAACTGGACCACTGTTCCATCCGGAAGCACGAAATCATCTGGCAGTGTGGTCCCAACATGGTCTTCAAAATCCCAACCGAAAAGCCCGTGATTCTGCTCTTTATATTTATTCCCCACTTCCTTTAGGGCGTTAGGAGTCGCCCAGATTCCATCTACAAGCAATTCTGCTTTCAACTCAAGATATTTATATTCTAGCAAATCTTATCTCCTTTTAACCCCATCAATAATTGTCTGCACGTTTGATATAACCCCACAGCGTAATTTTTTTACCTGTTGATTTAACACTTGACGGTATTCCGGTTTCAACTGGATAACCCGACTGTTGCCATAGGGGAAAGCCACCTTTTAGTAGCTTTAATAGATCGTGCTCAAAACCGAAAGAATCTTCTAATAGTAGTGCCGAACTGGCACTTGTAGCTTCTTCTGGTCAGCTACAGTATAGTATAATCGTCTTGCCTTGAGGAAGTTCACCATGTCTCGCATTTATTTCAGAAAATGGCATAGAGATTGACCCCGGGATATGACCTGCCTTATAGCTTTCTTTGCTCCGAACATCAACCACTACAATGTCGGCTTTATTATCCAGCAAACCTTTGAGTTCATTCGCAGTTACCCGTTCGTAATCGGCGGCAAGTCCATAAGCCTGTAAAGACTGAAAGAACAATAGTATAGTCCAGCCAATGAGTATAGTAACGCTAACATTCAATATCCTTTTCATTTTATCTCCTTTTTATTGATTACATATAAGAAATATCCCTATTTGTGCAAATAAATTCGGACATATCTTTATTACTTTTTTCTTATTTATAAAATAAGTTTTCTCTATCTTAATATTCCTTTTATGGCAATATTCAAAGAAATCCGATATACTCAAAAAATGTAGGTTGGGTGTGTCATACCATTCATAAGGCAAAGATGGTGTTACCGGTGTTTTGCCATTAAAGAATATCTGAAAACGTGCCTTGTAATAAACAAAGTTAGGGAAACCGACAATAACCTTTCTACCTACCCTTAAAGCATCGCTAAGAACACTCTCAAGATGCTTGACCTGCTGTAAACTCTGGTTCAGTATTACATAATCAAATGAATCATCAGCATAATCAGCCAGTCCGGAATCTATATCACCATGAAAGACACTTAACCCTTTCTCAACGCATTTATATATTGCCTGTTCGTCTATGTCTATACACTGTGCTTTAACCTTTTTCTCTTTTACAAGCATAGATAACAGTTCACCTTCACCACAGCCAAGATCAAGCACTGAGGAACCCTGTGGAATTATTTTGAGAATCACTTCATGATCTAACCGAATATTATTATATTTCGTATTCATCTGTAACCTCGTAACCATTACACACCTTTTTCAGGAAATGCTTAATCAAACGTGTTTCACTTTCCATCTCCAGTAGAAATGCGTCATGACCATAAGTTGAGTTTATTTCGCAATAGGTAGCATCAACTCCTGCTAACTTGAATGCCTTAACGATCTCCTGAGATTGATAGGCGGGGTATAGCCAGTCTGACTTAAATGCTATTACAAGGACTTTTGCTTCGATACCCTTAAATGCTTCATATAATGGTCTGCCTTTGGAAATATCGAGATAATCCATAGCTTTAGTGATATACAGGTAAGAGTTAGCATCAAACCTTTTAACGAAATTATCGCCGTGATAATGCAAATATCCCTCGACCTCAAATTCAGCAGTAAACTTAAATGGCTGTTTTTCATTTTTTTTCTGCCTGCCAAACTTTTCTTCCATGGATTTATCGCTCATAAACGTAATATGCCCGATCATTCTTGACAGAGCAAGACCCTTTGCGGGCAATGCCGATCCATAGTAGTTTCCATCATTCCAGTTCGGATCAGCCATAATCGCTTGACGTCCTACCTCGTTGAATGCTATCTGCTGCGGTGAATGGTTTGCGGCAGTAGCGATAGGTATGGCACTCCTCAACCTCTCGGGATAAGCCGTTAGCCACTCCAATGTCTGCATCCCACCCATTGAGCCGCCAGCCACACACATAAGTTTATCTATATCAAAATAGTCAATCAGATAGCTTTGTGCTTTCACCATGTCTTTAATCGTTATTATGGGGAAATCAAGACCATAAGGTTTGTTTGTTTTGGGATTGATGGAAGAAGGTCCTGTTGATCCCATACAACCGCCTATGACATTTGAACATATAATGTAATATTGATCAGTATCAAACGCTTTCCCCGGACCGATAGCATCTTCCCACCAGCCCGGTTTTCTTGCGCCCTCATGCCATCCTGCGGCATGAGCATCACCTGACAGCGCATGAAGTATAAGGATAGCATTAGATTTTTCTTTATTAAGCGTTCCGTAAGTTTCATAAGCTAATGTGATGGGACCAAGTCTTTCATCATTCTCAAGCATAAGTTCATCGGGTGGATATGCAAACGTATAATACTTTGTTTCGATTATTCCGACACTGTTGTTCATACCATCAACCTTCCCTCCATTTTTTAACAGTGATGAGTAATGAGTTATGGGTATTTTAATAATGAAAAACTACTGGTAAACCAGATTAATTTTTCGTCTTATAAAAAATATGATTGTAGGTTGGGTCGAAGCATGAGACCCAACTTTGATAATATTATGTTGGGTTTCGTTCCTCAACCCAACCTACTTTTGGTATTCATAAGTTAAATAATTAATCTGGTCAAGCACTACTCACATCACTCATCACTGATTACTGTATAACAGCTTTTTGTAACGCCTGATCAATATCAGCTTTTATATCCTCGATGTCCTCAAGACCGATGGATAGTCTGATATAATCTTCGGTTACTCCTGTTGTTTCTTGCTCTTCCCTTGTCAACTGCTGATGCGTCGTTGACGCTGGATGTATGACCAGTGATTTTGCATCTCCTATGTTAGCTAGGTGTGAGAGAATTTTCACTGAGTTGATGAACCTTTTTCCTGCTTCCAATCCACCTTTAATGCCAAATCCTACAAGCGCTCCGTAGTTACCTTTTAGATACTTTACAGCCAGATCATGGGTCGGATGATCTTCCAGACCGGGGTAAGTGACCCATTCCACGAGTGGATGACCTTTCAAGAATTTGGCTATCTCAAGAGCATTCTCACAATGTTTCTTTTGCCTTAATGGTAATGTTTCCAATCCTTGAAGGAATAAGAAGGCATTAAATGGACTCAAGCAAGCACCTACGTCTCGAAGCCACTGAACTCTTACCTTGAATATGAATGCCACATTTCCTAACCCCGGGAAGTCACTAAAAGCGTCCCAGAATTTCAGCCCATGATAGCTTGGGTCTGGTTCAGTGAATTCCGGGAACTTGCCATTATCCCAACGGAAATTGCCAGAATCAACAATCACACCGCCGATTGACGTCCCATGTCCTCCGATGAACTTGGTAGCGGATGTTGCCAATATATCAGCGCCGTAATCTATCGGTTTGACTATACCAACACCTACGGTATTGTCCACGATGAATGGGATGCCTGCATTATGCGCTATTTTGGCAATTGCCTCAAAGTCAGGCACGTCCAGCTTGGGATTGCCGATGGTTTCGGCATATATCGCCCTTGTCTTATCCGTGATCGCCTTCTCAAACTCCTCTGGCTTTCGAGAATTTACAAACTTCACAGTCCTCCCTAGCTTAGGAAAAGTATAGTGAAACAGTTGATACGTTCCACCATATAGGTTGTCTGCTGATATAATATCATCCCCCACCTGTGTAATGGGAAGGATAGAGAACGTTGTAGCCGCCTGACCGCTTGATACAGCAAGCGCCGCCTTTCCACCTTCGATCTGTGCTACTCTTTGCTCGAATACATCATTAGTTGGATTCATTATACGTGTATAGATATTTCCGAGTTCCTTGAGTGCAAACAGGTTTGCAGCGTGATCTGTGTCTTTGAATACATAAGACGTGGTCTGATATATTGGAACAGCCCTTGAACCCGTAGTTGGGTCTGGATGTTGTCCCCCGTGTAGTGCTATTGTTTCTAATCCTAAAGTTGCTTTATTTTTTTCAGACATTTTAATATCCCCTTGTCAGGTTAGGTCCTTTATATTGAATCCTTCGAGTCCATTCAGTATGACATTCATCGCGCGCGGCGGACACACTGGAACACAAAGGCTACATGCAATGCACTTATCAACATCAAATGTAACTTCCATAACTTCTCGATCAGGAATTGACAGCGCGCCAGTTGGACATATCGTTATACAGGCGCCACATCGAGTACATCGCTTTTCATTCCTGCTAACGTCCTTGCTAAGAAGCTGAATATCAACACCTTGCTCCTGAAGATACTTGATGCCAGCATCATAATCCTCATTCTCACCGCTCAACTCAGCCACCATCAATCCTTCCTCATTTGGCATGATCCTCGCCATAATTATATTGAAGGCTAAGTTATATTCCTTTGCCAGACGATAAATAATAGGCTGTTTTACCAGTTGACTTGGAAAATGTATAACAAATCTATTTGATTTCATTTTTGTAATTCCTTTTCTTTAATACTAATCACTGATTACTGATTACTGATTACTGATCACTAATTGACTGGCCTTTCTTTAAGACTTTTAAACGTCAATCCCGAATCTGACGATGGGATAAGCTGAACAGGTTGAGTCAGGAAAAATTGCCCTTTCTGTATACTTTCTTTCAGTATATTTGCTATCTCTCGTGCTTTGATGTAGCTTGAAAGCGGTGAAGTAGGCACTTTTTTCCCTTGAACTTCTATCTCACCTGATCTCAACTGTTTATAATTCACCGTTCCAAGATTACCCGGCTCCAAATTGGGATAACTATAGCTGTAATCAATTATCTGAGTGTAAATGTCCTCATCTTTAACGGCAGTGAATTTAGCCATATCTTCATTCAGTATGGGGATAGGGATGCCCAACCCAACATTGAGAGTCGAACCGTAACCTCTAAAAGATACGCCCATAAGCCAATCTGCGCTCATCTGCTTGAGATCGCCGATGACCGTTAGAGTTCCGGATCCACCCTTTGGAATACCGCCTTCGGTTCTCGGTACGGTAGGATTGTGTTGAGTTCCATGCCAAGTCACGTATCCCACCCCGCCACCTAGAAATATCCTCGTTCCTATGCCGATGGTTCTGTAATACGGGTCATTCATAAGAGGCGACAACTGACCTGCACTGCAATAAGTCGCATTGATAACCCTGGGTTTTAAGGTGCCCATGTACGTGTATATAGTTTTATTAGATAGATTAACAGCACAATTATAGTTCTGATAGGCATTGCGAGGATTCGTTAATATCGCTTCGTTCAAATCCTCCAATCGTATAAGGGTATCCAGTTCCTTTCGGGGATAGCAATCTGTTCCATAAGCAATAGCTTTTAGATGAACATCCTTTCCTGCAACCAGATCTTCGATCACGTGTCCACCGCCATATTTAAATTCGCCCGGGAATACTTTGTTAAGCGGATCATCTTCTGGTAGTTCCGTAACACCAATGTACAAGTCCACCGCCGCCAGTCCAGCATAAGCACTAATATCATTTAGCCATGCTTTCTGTATCTTGATCCTCGGTTTAGAGTGTCCAATGTTTAGAAATGCTCCACTGGAACACATTGGTGCAAAAGTTCCCGTAGTAACCACATCTACCTTTTCAGCCGCTTTTTTGGGTCCTTCTTGCTCAACGATGCCTATCATCTCTTCAGCAGTAGCAACAACGACCTCACCTTTTCTAATCTTTTCATTGATCTCTGCATAAGTCTTTGACATTGTGTATCTCCTTGTAATTATAATATAGATATTCTTGATCTTTAAAAATAAAAAACCCACTAGCCGTAAAATTCCCTCATCGGCAGTGGGGTTTTTAATAGTATGGTGACATTACAGTCACCCGCCCACACCGAGAGGGTAACGCATGTACATATAATGCATCATCTCCGCCACATTATAAAGAATATTCATTGACCTTAGGCTCCTATTCCTTCAAACATCACTGTACTTAAATATCTTTCACCTGTATCCGGGAGGATCACAACTATGAGTTTACCTTTGCTTTCTGGTCTTTTGGCAACTTCAATCGCCGCAAACGTTGCCGCTCCTGACGATATGCCGGCAAGTATACCATCTTCTCTGGCAAGACGACGTGCTGTGGTTATGGCATCGTCGTTACTGACCTGAATAACCTCGTCTATGATGCCTTTATTCAAGACTTCAGGTATAAAACCAGCGCCAATTCCTTGAATTTTGTGAGGTCCCGGTTTACCACCAGATAATATAGGTGAAGCAGAAGGTTCAACTGCTATTACCTTAAAGGATGGCTTTCTTGCTTTTATTACTTCAGCAACACCTGTTATAGTTCCACCTGTTCCCACTCCCGCAACGAGTATGTCCACCTTGCCATCAGTATCACGCCATATTTCTTCGGCAGTTGTTCTCCTATGGATCTCAGGATTCGATGGATTCTTGAACTGCTGAGGTATAAACGAGTTAGGTGTTTGGCTTGCCAGTTCCTCTGCTTTTCTGATTGCACCGGACATGCCTTCCGGACCCGGCGTCAATACTATCTCAGCACCGAATATAGCCATGAGCTTTCTTCTCTCTACGCTCATTGTTTCAGGCATGGTGAGTATAAGCCTATAATTCTTTACAGCACATACGAACGCCAGACCAATACCAGTATTACCACTTGTAGGCTCAATTATTACTGTATCTTTGTTTATAAGACCGTGTAATTCAGCATCCTCAATCATGCTGACGCCTATCCGTTCCTTCACACACCCGATGGGGTTAAAGGATTCCAGTTTTGCCAATACAGTTGCTTCTGCACCTTGTGCAATGCGATTAAGTTTTACAAGCGGTGTATTGCCTACAGTTTTAGTTATATCATCATATATTCTTCCCATTTTTGATCCCCTTATATTTTATGAATCTAGATAATATTATGTTGGATTTCGTTCCTCAACCCAACCTACTTTCCTGAAAACTGAAAACTATTTATATACAATATGCTAGAGAATTCCCTTCTTTAGTTTGAGAGTTTTTTACAACGTCTTCCAGGGATATGCTCTCTAATGTTTTAGAAATCTCATTTTCAAGTTTACACCAAACATCCCTTGCAGGGCAAACTGAAACTCGTTTACAAAGTAAAGCATTCTTCACACAATCAACAGGTGAAAGATCACCTTCTAATATTTCAACGATATCTTTAATGGATATTCTATCAGGTTCCTTTGCTAAAATATATCCTCCATGAGCTCCACGTATGGAGTTGACGAATCCAGCTACTTTTAAAGGTATGATGAGTTTACTAAGATATTTTTCCGACATTTCCTGATTCTTGGCTATGTTCTTTAATAAAACAGGTCCCTTTCCATAATTAAGCGCCAACTCGAACATAAGTCTAACACCATACCTGCTTCTTGTCGAGAGTTTCATAATAAAACCTTTTGTTTTTTTATGTATACGTGAGTATAAAAAAGATTCTGGATATAATCACTACGAAATAGATTACTTTGGTAGTGATTATATCAAAGGTTTTATCTTTTGTCAATAGAAAAACTGATCTTAAGACATGATTTCGGACATTTCCCAAAACAATACCACTAAAGAGAGTGTTCATCGCCAATTTCGCAAGGTGACAAGGAGTAAGAGCCAGTTTCCTGATGATATTCCAGTGATGAAGATGCTTTATCTTTCCAGTATTGAAGTCAGTAAGAAATGGACAATGAGGCTTCCCAACTGGAACAGGATTTGGCGTCACGGGGGTATCCCCCATGTGTATCAACTTAAGGGATTAGGGAATAAAAAAGGGAAAAACTCCTTTGATATATTATGTATACTAAAACTAAAGATATATCAAAAATAGGAGATTTTCCCATGGATATTCTGTCAAAGATAACTGATGCTATGCAAGTCGTATTATCTGAAACTGCTGACGCTATTGCTCGTAAAACTGGTTTTATAAAAAGACAAAGAAAACTTAGTGGTAGTAACTTCATACAAACATTGGTATTCGGATAGCTTGATAATCCGGACTCCACCATTGAGGAATTGACACAAACTGCGGCAACTCTCGCTGTATCCATCACTCCACAGGGATTGGATTTGCCAAACCTACTGGAAACTGAGGTACTTCGTGACCTTCTACCAAACACAGAGATGATAACCACGCACAATGTAAATGCAAAACCATTGGGAAACCCTATATCAATTTCTGATCTACCTTTAAAAGAGAAAATGAACAGGATCGTTAACAGCGTTATAATGGAAGATGATAAAAACGTGGCTCCATGTAAGCCCACTGCAGGCTTTTGGGGCGTTCCTTCGAGAGATTTTTCTATACTCGATCTGTTCCCAAATACGACTCACGTATATGGCTGGGCAAGGTGCATGGAAAACAAAGCGCCGGATAATATGGAGATAGAGATGTACGTTGATGAGGGGATTCCTATTGTGTTTTTTGCCCAGTCATTTTGCCAAAAAACAATGCTGGCTAAATATCCGGCAGGCAAATATAACGGTCTTTTCGTTGATGTAGATGCGCAGTTAGATGACAGCACCAGAGCAAAGGTGATCGCATTTCTTACTTTGCGTGGGGCAATTATATAAGGAATTAGAGCATTTCATATATTAAAATCATTTGAATTGTTAAATACGGAGATAAATTCTCCGTATTTCTTCAATCCTATTATATTACCCGCACTTATGGCTAACAATGACCATTGCATGGAATAGGTCTTAGATCCTTTAGTTTTTCTTTCTGCTCTGGCGTCAATATCGCTCTGGCGTCAATCATGGAATGGATGTCATTAATTTCGCTCTCTATTTTCATTCCACCGATCTCTTTGATCTTTGCATCCACTTTATCAAGGTCTACTTCGGACTGGTTTAACAATTCCTGTAGTTCCAGTTCCCCGACCTTTATCCTCGCTCTAATCATTATCCTATTCTTTTCACACTCAATCCTGATGCTTTGAAGCTTCCTCACTTGCTCATCAGAGAAGGAGAGTTCATCAGCAAGGATAAGAAAAAAGTCAAATTCATGCGGCGCATGCTCCATTGGTGGAAAATGCCTTTCCGGTGGAAAGTGCCTGTGTCCCATTCTTTCCGGTGGTGGAAATGGATGACGAAAAGGTGGATGCGGATGTTCGCAGCACTCGTCTTCTGGTTTGGGTGGTTTCTCTGGATGTTCACAACATTCATTTTCTGATATTGGTGGTCTTTCTCGATATTTCATAATATTTGTCTCCTTAGTAATTTATCTTTTAAGATAGTTTATCAGTTATTCTTTAATATGACCCTTCTTTATAGTCCGTTAATTCACCTCCCTAAAATTTATTTGGTCACCCTCCAAATAAGGTGACAGCACATTTTTCAGCATACGCATTCCTTTGGATAGATTTGCTTTGACAACACCAATTCGGCATCCCAAAATCTCGGAAATGCTTTTGTAGTCCAAACCTTCATAATATCTGAGTATAATCGCGCTTCTAGTTCGTGATGACAACATATCCATAGCTTTTGCGATTTCGTCTTCCAATTCCTTTGTTTCTGTCAGTTGGCTAGGGGAAAATTGCGATATTTTGTTTAAGGCATCTTCTGAATAAATGCTTTCAGCATCTAAATAGGCTTTTTTGTGACGTGTGTAATCTACGCAGGTATTATGGACAATACGAAAAAGCCATGTGTAGAAACTTGATTGTGCCTTAAAATTACCTAAAGACTGAAAAATGCGAATGAATATCTCCTGAGTGATATCGAGTGCATCTCCAACTTCATGAGTAAAATGGTAGCATTGTCTATATATGTTATCTTGATATTTTTTCATCAATTCATCAAGAGCGTTGTTATCGCCTTGCTGGAATTTTTCCACCAATAGCTTATCTTCATTTTTTGCCTCTATATTTGGCATTGAATTCATTTCTCTTCCCGCCAATCTTTCCCTAAGTGTGTTCTCAAAATATTGTCCATTTATTAATCACCCTATTAGACGAAACTAATGTCACAGAATTGTCATAGCATTATCATAGTTCTGCCATAAATTCAGTATCTTGAAAAAAACTGCAATATATCCTGAATAAAGGTAAGTTTCCAGATATTTTCTGACTTACCGCAGCATTTTATGCACTTCCCATAATGCCAATTATGAGGGATGTTGCTTTCGTAAAAAGTCTTATTATCCGAAAATTGTAATTTCTCCTTGACAGAATTGAAAATATATGTTACAATTGTAATATTACAATTGTAACACTAACTTTATGAGCAATTTTGAGGAGATCAGGATGAAACAGAATAAGCCGACGGTGCTACCCAAGTTTGAACTGGAAATCATGCACGTCATCTGGGATAGAGCCCAAGCCACAATCCAAGAAGTGAAAGATGCGCTCAATGAACAACATCCGGGAGCATATTCCACCTTTATGACAATAATGCGAAGAATGGAAAATAAGGGGATCCTGGGTCACGAAATGCACGAAGATGGCAAAACCTTTGTTTACAAGCCCTTGATAAGCAGAGAAGAAGTATCCGCTAGTATGGTTCAGGATATTTACCACAGGATGTTTCGTGGTTCATCAGAAAGACTTTTTGATGCGCTTAATGCTCTTTTTCGGAAAGAGGAGATAACGCCTGAGGAGATACAACGTCTCAGAAAACTGATTACAGAGAAGGGAGAGCAGGATGAATAACGCTATAACAATGTTGAGTTGGCTTAATGATATAATTTTCGTGTCGCTGGTTAATACTACCTTACAGATAACATTTCTTATCACTTTGGTTGCGCTTTTCATCTGGATATTCCGCATTAAACCTCCTGCCATGCGTTATTCCCTATGGCTTTTTGCGCTCTTTGCCATTGTGATATTACCCTTGCTCACTCCTCTCATGCCGCAGATATACTCAATCCACTCTAATTATCGAGAAGCAGACAATCATAGACCCGATAATATAACAGGTATGAGCGTTGGAAATGGAAAAGCGACTGATCTAGTAAATAATAAGGTGTTTGCGCCATCCACAAATACAGAAAAAGCCACAAGCAAATATGCTGATACCTCTATAATCAATCCTGTCAGTATAGCTTATTTTATCTGGTGCGCCGGGATGCTCTTTATGTCTTATGTGACTATTGAAGTTTATAGGAAACTGAGAAGGCTGAGGATATGTTCTTCGGTTGTAGAAGATCAGGCGTCATTGGGGATGCTTTCACAGTTGCAGAACAGGTTAAATATAAGACAAAAAGTTATGCTAAAGGTATCTTCAGAGATATACTCACCAATAAGCATGGGAATTATATCTCCTGTTATCATTATTCCCGATAATTCAATAGACGGTTGCTCAATTGACCAGTTGGAGATGATCCTGACGCATGAGTTGGCTCATATTAAACGGCGTGATTACTTGGTATGTTTGATTCAGAATATTGGGAGAGTAATCTTCTTTTTCCATCCATTATTTTATCTGTTAAACCGAAGTTTAGCAAAGGAACGAGAGCATATCTGTGATGATTGGGTAATAGACACGACAGGTCATAGGAACGGATACGCTGAGTGCATATTAGGTCTGTTAGAGAAAGCAGTATATAAGCCTGCCTATATCCCTGCTATTATGGCGATGGCAGAGCGGAAGCGTGATATTCCGGGGAGGATTGACATGATTGTTAATAGAGGCAGGAAACTAAGCACGAGATTATCAAGAAAGGTTTTGATTGCGATTCTTATCATTGGTTGTCTTTGTTTGCCTGTCATCGGGGGAATAGAGCTTATTCGCTTTGCCATCGCAAAGCCTGCTTCTAGTGAAGGACAGATAGTTTTTTATAAGAGCAATAAAGACACTGCGCTTGGTATCTGGGTTATGGACGCTGATGGCAAGAACGAGAAGCAACTGAATGCTTCCGGATTTTCCCCGAATTGGTCGCCCGATGGAAAACGGATAGCCTTTCTGGGTCAGAGCGAAGGGAATGGAAATTCTGAAGTATTCATAATGAACGCTGATGGATCGAATATTAAGCAGATCACCAACGTTAACAACGTTCAGTCCTTCGTTAGTGCGCTAACATGGTCTCCGAATGGTAAGCAAATAGCCTTTTGTAAAATGGAATGGAAGCAGGATAGTTATTTTTCCACTATTTATGTGACTGATCTGGATGGAGTGAATTTGACGAAACTTTTAGAGCAAAAATGTCAGAGTTTTTTAATTGATTGGTCCCCCAACGGTGATAAGATCGTTTTTGAGTCGGTGCCTGACAACGGCGCGCCTACAATCTGGGTTGTGGATGCGGATGGAAATAATGCGAAGGTTATTTATAATGAACGGAGTAGAGACCCCAAATGGTCTCCTGATGGAGGACAGATAGTGTTTACATCCCCTCTAGCTGCGTGGCACGCGGGTGGGTGGATTGCATTTGACATCTATGTGATGAACGCTGATGGATCAAATGCCAGAGTAATTACTAATCCAGATTCGAAATCGGAATACTATGCCGCGTGGTCGCCCGATGGGACGAAGATAGCTTTCACTTCTAATCGAGATAATCCAGACTCCCTTGATATTTACATCATGGATGCGGATGGATCAAATGTTCAGCGGATCACTAATACACCAGAGAAAGAAACTAGTCTTGACTGGACAGCCTTTTCGTATGCAGTAGAACCCGGTGGTAAGCTGAAAAGCACTTGGGGAAAAATAAAGCAAGTCCTATTTTAAGGAATCTATGACGAAGCGTGTGCCTTTCACTTATGTAGAACTATTCCACTTCGCATCGGTTGCTTGATACCAGATTGATTTGTTCTCATGGATAAAACTCAATATGTCACAGTAACTCACAAATCTGTTGGAAGGTTAAACTTATATCCGATGCTCCGAACCGTTGTGATATATTGAGGATTGGCGGGGTTTTTTTCCAATTTCTGTCGCAGTCGTGTGATGAAGTTATCAACGGTCCGCAGAGTGCCAGAATAATCGTATCCCCACACTTCATCGAGAATTATCTCTCTTTTAAGCACCCTCCCATTGCCTGATATGAGGAACGTAAGAAGCTCAAACTCTCGTTGAGAGATTTCTATATCTTTGCCCTCTTTGGTGACTGTATATCTATCGTAATCTATCTCGATATCGTCAAAGACAAAAATGCCCATTTGATCCTCAGTGACCCTTGCTCTTCTCAAGAGAGCTTTTATTCTTGCCAGAAGTTCAAGAAGGCTGAAAGGCTTAGTGACATAATCGTCTGCGCCTAATTCAAATCCCATCACTTTATCCATTTCCCCTTTTTTCACAGTCAGCATAATGATTGGAATATCAATATTGTTTTCCCTCAACTGACGACAGAATTGATAGCCGTCTGATTTGGGTAGCATAATGTCCAAAATAATTAAGTCGGGAGAATTTCTCCCTGTCACCAATTGCAGTCCGCTTTCCGCATCCTTTGCACAAATGACGTCATAGCCATGAAATTTAAGGCTTTTCTCTAATCCCAAAAGTATAGAAGCATCATCCTCAACTATCAAAATTCGTGTCAATTTGTCTCCCCCTCTTTGGATGGCACTGTAAAATATATAAACACTGAGGCATGGAGAACACAGAGAATACAATATTTCTTTATTCCCTCTCTCTTAACTCTCCGTGTCTCTGTGTCTCCGTGTTTGTTTTCATTTTATTTTTGACAATGCCTTTTGGATATGGTAAGCAGTAACGTGAATTTGCTTCCATGCCCAACTTCGCTTTGAACCGTAACTTTACCTTCATGAGCTTCAGCAATATATTTAACATAAGCTAATCCCAAGCCTGTCCCTTCGGCATCTTTTGATAGCGAATCATTCACTCGATAGAATGGCTCGAATATTTTCTTTTGATGATATTCGGGTATTCCAATACCCTTGTCTATAACTTCTATGGCGACATGATTGTTTACAATATAGGTATTGATGGTAACTCTTTTTTCTTCCAGGGAATATTTTACAGCATTGTTTAATAGATTCAACAAAGCTTCTGATATAACGTCTTTGTCAATTTGTAATTGCGGTAGGTTCTCTGCCAAATTTGTCGTTATTTTACAATCATTTTCAGCCAATTGAGGCTGAAAAATTCCCACGGTATAAAGAATTACCTCGTTGATAGATTCTTGTTTATAATGGAATTCCATCTTCTTATTTTCAATTTTAGCGAAATCCAATACCCGATCAACTAGACGTATTAAGCGATTACATTCTTTTTGAATAACGTTAAGGTATTCCTCTTCATCTGCTTCATTTTTATATAGCTTCAATAACAGCATCTCAACAAACATATTAATGGACGTTAGCGGAGTTTTAAGTTCATGAGAGATACTAGACACAAAATCAGATTTCCTTTGTGCCAGCGTCATCTCCCTTTTCATCATCCGAAATATTACGATTGCGCTAGCAGTAATAATAGCTATAAGCAAAAGCACAACCCAAATATAAGCTTTCGTCTGCAATGAAAAGATGCTAATAAAGCCTAACAAAAGACTTGGAACTAATATGCTAATCATTAATAAGTATACTATCACCATTCGCATTGTCAAACACTCCTGATAGGATTGTTCTTTAGGTCCAATCTCCTTCACCATCTATAATGATATGGCTCATATACCCGGCTAACATAGAGACGTAGTAAGTTACGCCAAGATTATGATAGTCAAACTCTCCAGTCATGAAGTATGGTATGAGAAGCAACGGCACAGGGACCAGCACCGCCGCAATGTAGGAATGGAATTGCTGTCTATGCTTTGTCAACATCGGAAACATCGCCCCAAATCCCAATATTGCCGAAGCTTTGTAATGCTTTAATATTATTAACGCAAGGTCAATAATAACCAATATAGCATATACGACCATCTGCGACCTGCTTTTTATGTCAACATCTGGTATCATAGCGCCGATCAAGCATAGAAGAAAGCAGATCGCTATCTCCAACCAGTTTTGCATGAATATTTCCTGCTTATTAGCCCAGAGTTCAGAGACTGGTAATCCCTGCCTATAAAGTATCCATGCAAATACAGGTACAAGAACTATTATGTAAGTTACGGCTCCGACACCGACGTGTTGACTGAATTTCATAGTTCTATATTAATTACGATACCGTTGCAAATAAGATTCATTAAAAATAAGACATTATGAAGTAAAGGAAAAGAAAAAGCTTGCCAAAAAGAGAAAAATACCATAGATTACCAAATTGACATTCATAAAAGGAGGTAACTATGGTATTAGAAATACAAGAAAAAGATAGCACGTTTCGAGTGAAATGGCAAGCAAATTCACCTAAGCATAAGAATCTTGTCCGCGATCTTTATCAGAGAAAAACACAAAGAAAAACAAAGAAGATTAAAAGTTGAAGGTTAAAAGTTGAAAAGTTTGAATATCGCTTTCAACCTTAAACATTTAACTTTTAACTCATAATTCTTTGTGTCTTTGTGTCTTTGTGGTTATCTCTCCGCGGACGAGAAGTTTATGCTTGGCCTGTCACTTTTTGTCTTGATCTTATAGAAAAGAGATTGTATAATTTTAATAGTTAAGTATAAATTAATAATGTTGGTCATTTTTAAGGGAGGAATAAGTTAATGGCATGTCCTTATTATCGTGAGAGGTTAGGAGGCAAGGTAGTAGGTTATTGCAAGGACAGCCGAGAAAACATTCCCAGCCAGAAGCATCAGGATTGCCTTTGTCAATCCAATACGGGAATGTATGCTGAGTTTTGTCCTATATATACAAAATTACAGTATAATGGGCAGAAACAGGGCTTTCTAAGCCGAATGTTCATGAACGGACAAAAGACAAGGATTCAGCCTAAGGTAGGGGTCAGGAAATGAGTTTCTGTTATTAGAATGGGATTGTAGTTTTTAAATCGAAAACTGCAATCCCATATATGTCTGATTTTACTCTGGGTTATGATAGTAAACATCCCAGCCAAGATATTTGTCAAGGGCTTCGTATAATACGTCAGCCTGAGAGGATTTGCTTATCGCTACATGATGCTCAAACCCATTTTCACAGATAAATCCCAAGAGGCCCTGCAACTCATCAATCTTTACAACGCCTCTCCCGCCGAAAGTATCGAGAGGGTCATCTGTAAACTCACCTTCACCAACGTAAGCTAATATGGATCCTTCCACATCATCAGTTGTAATGCGTGCATAAGTCATCGGTCCGGGTGTAGCCCTTCCAACGCATGCGCCGTAAGCATTATCCGCTCCGACAGTTCCAGCGATTATGTCTTGAAATACCATCTTTGGATCCTGCAACATGCTCTTTGGCCAGTTGCTACAATGAAATACTACCGCTTTGTTTGGGTCACTACCATAGTTGTTGTTCCAGTCTACAAGTGCGCTAGGAACGCCAGATGCTAATTGTAAGGCATACATGGCTACGACGCCGCAAACGTCTACTTCACATCCGCTTGGTATGAGATTCTCGCTCATCATGCTCATAACAGCACAAGGTACTATGCCATAATATTCTTCCATTGATGTCCAGCACTGTACTGCGCTAGCATCGAGTTGGTTATCCCGCATCCAGTTCTCAATCACAACTGCTAGTTTAGCCATTCTAAGTATAGCTTTTGCGGGTACTCCGTCAGTGTTTACGTAACAGTTCAATCGATCAATTCGTGCTTTCAGTATAGTATCATCATCGCTGATCTTCTGCGTAAGACCAAATATCTCTGACAAATCAATAGTCTCAACGGTGATGCCGGAATTTTGTAACAGCTTTTCGCTGAACCTGACGGTATTAAATGCGGCAGGCCTTGCGCCTATTGCCCCGATCCTTGCCTTCTTCAGACCATTAACGACACGGCACACGCCTGTGAACCAATACAGATCTTCACGGAACTCCTCAGAAGACGGGGATACCGTGTGCATTTTGGTTAATGAATATTTGATTCCCCGCTGTTTCAGGTTATTGCAGGCTGACATTTTTCCGCAGAAGCTATCCCTGCGGTTATCGAGATTCATGATACTCGGGTCATCCGGATAAGCCTGAATAAGCACAGGAACATCAAGCCCGGACATCTTTATGGTGTTAGCAATACCCCTTTCATCCCCGAAATTGGGTAGTGTGATTAGAATGCCCTGAATCTTATCCCTGTTCTTTTTAAACAGATCAACGCACTTCATCACGTCTTCCAGAGTTTCAACTGTTCCGAACTTCGTATCTGCCGGGGTAAGAGCGACAGCTTCTACGCCATTATCAGCTAGAACCTTCAAGACTTCCTTTCTACCTTCATCAGCCAGATGATCAGGAAAAAATCCTCTATTACCGACTATAACTCCAAGAGTGACTTTTGTATCCATCTTATCACTTCCTTTCTTGATTTACCGTTGTTTTATGAATTTCTCGAAAAAGTATACAACATCAATTCGTTTTTGTAAATAACCATTTGAAAAAATGATGTATAGACAAATAATGCTGTCGAATATTGGATTTCCACTTTCCCCATTTTCATGGGAACGGGAATGACATCGAAAATTAAATAACCTTAGTTGATTTAGAAATTCCCCAAGTCGATTATCAGGAAGGTAGAAATGTGGTAGAATATATAGTGGGTCCCCTTGGGAGTTCTCTTTTCTTTCTTTTCTCTTACTGGATAAACCTAGTAATATCAAGGGTTTGTAAATACTTATCCTTGTCACCCAAGGGGATAACTATAAGGAGATGAAATGAATAACCTATTGGATAGGTTTCTCCAATTCTCTAATACATTTTACTCCATGTTTAGTGTCAAATACAAGGTGAAAGATGATAGAAAATCACCACAAATATCACCTTCTGTCATCTTCCTCAGCCTGTTATTTTTAGTGCTATTTAAGAAACGCTCTTTCTTACAGTTAGACCAGTTCATGAGAACAGAGCAAGCTAACAGAGCAAGCTAAAAGATTCATCGGTAGGGGAAAAAAGGTTGCTGTTTCAGATTCCACTATACCAAGAAGCCTAAACACATACCATCTGAAACCATTACGTTCATATCTGACGACAATATACGTTAAAGCACGTCATAATGGCAAGTGTAAGATAGACGTTTATGGTAAGAAATTCAAGTTAGCTTGTGTTGTTAGCTTGTGTTGATGGTTCTCTGTTTGGTATGTTTTATGGTTGTGTCCTTCAATCAGTAGGTGAAGTAAACCTTCTTCTTGATATAGAAGTGACGAATATCAAAGGAAAAGAAATACCTACTACAAGAGCATTCTACAAGAGCATTACTTGATAGAGTTTTCAGAGAGTATGGGGCAGGATTTGTTGACATATTTCTCCTTGATGCTCTTTATGCAGACCAGTATACCATAAACCTGATTCTTTCTAACAAGAGTCACGTTCTGAAGTCACGTTCTGATAAAGACAGAAGAAACGAGTCTGACGATTATTCAGGATGCAGACAGTCTGTTTAAGTGCTGGAAGTTAAGTGCTGGAAGACTCATCCTTATGTTAAGCATAATGTTAAGCATATTATGGGTCTTGACAGCAATCGTTTATGTGAATATGAAATGTGGTATTGTGATAGTTTTCCATTTCCGGGAGTATCTAAGCTTATGAATGTAGCTCATGTAAAGGAGAGTTATGTAAAGTCAAAGCGACAAGAGGATTTTTGGGTATTATGCACATGGGTATTATGCACAGATGAAAGCCTTAATGGAGAACAGTAATGGAGAACAGTTGCGTGAGTTGGGACATATTCGTTGGCGAATAGAGAATAATGGCTTTAAGCAGTTAAATGCCCAGACCAATTGTGACCATGTATACACTCATGATGCACATTCTTTTGAAGCATTGATGTTGCTAATATTCATAAGTTGGAACCTGCTTTTGTTGTTCAATCTTGAGGACATAAGAGGAGGATATGAGGAAGTAAAGTGGACGATGGATTTTTTAAGTTTTTTGTTATTATTGAGTTTCTATATGAAATATCAAGTTTTGGATTGAGTCAAGGCTGAGGACAGATAAAAGGTCAAGGCATTAGACATGGACGAATATTTATAATGTTTTTTAATAATGGTTTTTAATGTGGTGTAAAGACCTTATAGGTGGAGTTTGTCTTTTTGCTTTTATCTTTTTGACCTTATAACTTCAGATAGAATGGAATCAGAATAGAATATATGTTGGGGAATTTCTA
>Ga0315282_10004626_pt1 | contig 23869 bp, 23 predicted proteins | sample YL17G07_20_MG_FD_203693 | JGI IMG/M metagenome (GOLD analysis project Ga0315282, IMG submission 203693) | Sediment microbial communities from Yellowstone Lake, YNP, Wyoming, USA - YL17G07_20 | ecosystem: Environmental > Aquatic > Freshwater > Lake > Sediment | place: USA: Wyoming | collected... | reverse complement strand
TACTAATTCTATCATTATTTCTGTTCTCAAATTTCTTTGTACCAACAACCATGGATTATAGCTTATGCATCGTTACATTATATTTTTATATTTTTATGAATTATATCAAAAACAGATCAACTAGACTAGCTTTTTTGGCTGGTATCATATGCTCCAGCATAATTTATTTACATGGAGTTATATTTGTCTTTATCGCTCTTTTCCATTATTCAATTTTTATATACCTATTGTTTAATAGAAAGTTAAAGCAAGCAATCGTTTTATTATTCCCACTTGTTTTTATACTTCCATACTTTCTTACGATGAAAAATGTGGTTACATCAATGTTTTTATTTGTTCCATTTTCGGGTATAGTATACAATTACTTGAGCATGTTTAACATTTTATTGTTAACTTTAATTTTTGGTATAAGAAAGGCCCTAAAAAATAGAGATGACGTACAGATAATATTTTTAATTTCATTAATTGTTCTTTTCATCTTTGTAAATACGTTCATAATCCTAGGTGGCTATGGTATCGACTATATCATCATTTTTATGATATTTCCTATAACTTTTATTTCACTATACTATATCAAAGATGCTAGGCATGCGCTTAAAATTATTTTTACAATTATTTTTATAGTTCTATTTTTACTTCCCAATATAAATTATTTAAATTTATATTCTGTACAAAATGGATATAAAAACGAATATAATGCAATGCAGTGGATACGAAAAAATACAGATATTGAAAATTATGTTTTAGTTTCACCATTTTCCTATTGGGTGAGTCTAGCTGAAAGAAGAACGATCATTATAGACCCACAGATACAAACATTCTACCAACAAAGCCCAACGGTACATTTTATCGATGTTGTAGCAATGTATTCATCCCCTTCAAAAGAACTTTATGAAAAATATAACATATCTTATGTTATCCAATGCAATAAAGAATTTGAATTTGCGAAAATGTATAATTTTTCTTTATATGATTTTTCTAATTCTCATGCATTCAAAACTGTGTTTTCGGATGGAAACTGTAATATCTTTAAATTAATTGATTTAAGAGAATTATCAAATTCAACTACAAGATTTTCAAAAGAAGAATTGGCAACAAGCTATTATTCTAGATGGTGGATGCTCTAGGGTAGTATAATCGATTTAGTCTTTTTTAACTCTCTCGAATACACCAAATTGGTCTATAACCCAATGGCTGCTCTTCTTAACAAGCTTGAATTTTTTAAATGGTATTTCAGCAAGCTTGTATTCCTTTTTATGCTTTGTACCAAGAGGCATTATAATTTTCAAAGCTATCAGAATACGGCATATCAATAGACTGTTGGGTAATATTGTTGTTAATATTATTTTTTTTCTAGTTATTCTTTCTATCTCATATAAAAATCTCGAAGAAAGATGCTCAACTACTTCTATCATTATAGAACAATCAAAATAATTATCTGGATAAGGCATAGGATACTTTAACCACTTTATACCTTTGCAGTTATAGCCAGCTTTATTCAGAGCATTAGTCAGCCAACCATCTCCACACCCCAAATCTGCTATCCGCCAATCTTTCTTTACCTCTGGAAATATAAGTTGTAATCGCTTCGTCCTTACAAAATTTTTGGTAAACCATCCTTTCATTCTACCTTTCACCTTTTTATAATGTTAGTATTAGCTTGATCATCTTTAAACCAACCTTAAGTGATTTCCAGAAGTTGGATGTAATTTTCGATTCACCAATTCTTGCTTTATAATTGACAGGTATTTCTACAACTCTCATGTTTGATTTTAAAGAAATTATAATCATCTCTGGTGAAAATTCTGAACTGCCAACTTCAAACTTATTTATTATTTTTTTCAAGGCATCTTTCCTAATTGCACGAAATGTACAGCCAACATCTGTTAGCCTTGTTCTACCCCAAAATCTTAGTTGTATCAATTTGGCTAGTAGTAAATTACCCCAAAGAAGAAACCACCCCATTTTTGCATTATGTTCTATTAATTCTCTAGTCGTTCTTGTTCCCAACACCAAATCAACATCATCCACATAAGAAAGAAATTTGTAAACATCTTTTGCTTCAAATGTTCCGTCTGACTCAGTAAGAAATATTATATCGTATTTTGCCTCTCTCAAAGCTGTTTGGCATGCAAAACCATATCCCTGCCTAGATTCTTTTACAACCTTAGCGCCAGCTTTCTTTGCCAACTCTACAGTTCTATCTGTTGAATTATTATCAACAACTACTATTTCAGTCACTTCTGGGATTGATTTAAATTCTTTTACAACTTTTTCAATCACTTCTTCTTCATTATAGGCTGGCATGACAACCGAAATTTTATATTTAAACATTAAATATCATCTTTTGTTTAATTTCATTTTTTTTGAAGAAACTATATATAAGTATGGGTAAACTAATTTTGGTAAGTAAAAAATTTTGTCTATTTCTAAATTAAATTTATGGAGGAGTTTCTTCCACTCTGAAAAAAAGTTATAATTTGGATGATATCTATTGATTATCACATCATGCAATGTGCTAAAAATTTTAAAACTGCTGCTTTTATTTATATCTCTCAAAATGAAAATCCCGTTTTTCACTAAATGCTTTCCAACCTCACTTAAAACTTGTTCATGAATTTTTAATGGAATGTGATGAAACAGATCTATAGCTATTATTACATCAAACTTTTTTTTGATATTAATTTTAGAAGCATTAGATACAAAAAATCTAAGATTTTTTAATCTGAAATTTTTCCTTGCTTGATAAATTTTTGAGCTATTTATATCTATGCCAACAACTTGTGATGAAGGGAATTTTTTTGCAAGTAAATAAGAAATATAACCATAACCACACCCTAAATCTAATATTTTTTTATTTGATGAAGGTACAATATTTAAGACTATATCTTCATCTAAGCAGAAGATTCGCCTGAGTAATATATAAGCAAACATTTTTTTCATTAAATTCACTTTTTAACAATGTATAAATTCTTTTTAAGAAAATTAATAATCATTGACAAAAATTTATTGAGTGCGGGAATTCTTTTTGCAAAAAATTCTAATATTTTGATGTCCTCAAACCTATAAAATTTTAAAGGTAAAAGCAAAAGGAAATAAATTATTATCGAAGATAGGGAAACTATTGCAACGATGATAATATTGTGAATTAATGGATAAAGGAATAAAAGGAATAATCCGATAAAAACTGATGACAGTAAATTTTTAAGTATATCTGCAGTAAAAAATCTTATTGCCAAAAATTTTCTGATATAAATTAAATTTAAAGTGAAATAGAAAAACATAGAAGTCAGATAAGCGAATGACATTCCAAACGCCGAGAAATACTGCACGGCTAATATGGATGTTGTTAAGAATAACATAGTTGTTGCAACAAGAATATTTCTTGAGATGTTTGGCTTGCCAATAGCATAAAGGTTGCTATTAAACATGCTACCTATGCCGAAAAGTATTGCGGCTGGGATTAATATTGGGAAATAAGTTGATGCGGAAATATATTCCACGCTTGAAAATGACAGTACAGCCCAGTTTGAAAAAATAAGGAGAATAACTGAAATGGGTATGATTATCGTTAGGCTGTATCTCAGTACCAAAGTAATTAAATAACTTTCTTTGCTCTTCATTTTGCGGTTGACTGACAACCCAGAAATGATTGGAAACATGGCAGATGTTAAAACATTAATCATGATACCGATGAAAGATGTTAGAAGAAAGGCTATTGTAAAAATACCAGTTACTCCAGGATTTTTTAGTATTGTTAAAATTATGTACTGACTATTTGTTATAATGCTTGAAGTTATAGTTAAAATGAACGCTGGAGATGCGTAATAAAATAACTCTTTGTATGAAAAGTATGAATTATTGTTTTTGAAATACTTCAAATCAATTCTCATAAATGAAACAATGAAATACCCTAAACCGAAACCGATCAATGGGCCGTAAAATTTAAGCCCAAGGATGATTAAAAACACAGAAATTAAAACTCTGAGAAAGACTTGGAAAAAATCTGTCAGAAAATATTTTTTCATGTTCTGGAGTCCGTATAGTATAGAACCAAAAAACGTAAATGGGACAATGGCAAAAATAGAAAAAATGCTGATCAATATGCCTTCATGTGGAACTTTTAAAATTGTTGACAACTGATTTGAAAAAATAAACATAGCCAGAAGTATGACAGTCAAAATGATTAATACGGGTTTTATAGAAATTCTGATGAGTGCATGAAGTTTCTTTGCATTTTTATTCTTGAATTCTGGTATCAGCTTTTGAATCGCCAATGTAGTTCCTAAAAGGGAAATCCAAGAAAGTAAGGCAACAAAGTTAATCATAGTAGAAACAATTCCAAGCTCTTGTTTCATGAGTGTTTTCCCTAGGAAGAACCAGAAAACAAATGAAAATATGGCAACGATAATCCAATCTAGAAACAGGTAAACGGTATTTGAAATTATTTTTTCGCCTATTTTCATACACTCACTTTATTTTTTTGAGCAATGCAGAAAGTATACCGCAAATTATGCCAAGCCCTGTAATAAAGTTTCTCAGGATGATTATAAATGGCGATATCAGCCCCAGGGGCTTGTCTTTGATGAAAACTGAAAGAGAGAATGGTAGAGTGAATAAAAAGGCTATTACAAAAAAAAGAGTGGGATAAAAAAATGGAAGTAATTTGAAAAAACTTAACAAAAACAGCAAAGTTGCAATTCCGATCAAAGCTTCCTCGATAAAAAGAGATTTTGGAGTATATGAGTGTTTGAAGATTTTGTGTTTATGTTTTTTATAGAGGAAAACTCTCCAATACCCTCGATAAAATTTTTGCCTGAGAAAATTATAGAGTGTGTTTGGATGAAAATGGTAGACAAAAGCTTTTGGCTGAAAAATCATCTTACCAAATTTTTCTAATCTAAATGAAAGTTCAGGATCTTCCCCTGAAGCAGTCGGAAAACTTTCATCAAATCCATTTGCCATCAAGAAAACACTCTTCCTGAAAGCTGCTGAAAAGGTTCCTATGAAATCTATTTGCTCTTGTTTTTTCAGTTTTCTATGCCGTTCCTCAATCTCATACCCGGCAAATCTAGCTATCAGACTGTTCTTGTTGAAAGTTTTGTAGGTTCCCGACACGCCAATTACTTCTTTGTTCTTGAACGGCTCGACCATGTTTTTAATCCATATTTTATCGGGGATACAGTCTGCATCTGTGAACAAAATTATCTGGCCCTTAGAATTTTTCACACCCAAGTTCCTTGCAACAGCAGGCCCCTTATGAATTTGTTTGATCAATCTTATTTTTTTAAACTTGGAAATAATTTCAGCAGTATCATCATTAGAGCCATCGTCAACAAAAATTATTTCATATTCGTTTTTAGGATAGGACTGATTTAACAGGGCATTGGCACATCTCTCAATTTTATTTCCTGTGTTGTAGAATGGGATTATAACTGAAATCAATTTTAGCACCTAGGCGCTGTGGAACTCTTCTATCTCATCTTCTTGAACAGACCCCTTGAACAAATACCTAGAAAATATTTTTAGAGACTTCAAGGTCCTTCTGATCTCGCTCGGGTTTGTCATCATCTGCTTGATTTTATATGTGATATAGGACGGCCTTAGGTAGAATGATTTGCGAGCATCATCAGCTAATTTCAATAGTTCCACGTTTGTCAAATCTGGCCTGCTCACCACACTGTTGTGCAATCCTTCTGAAGTGAGCCATTTGGAAAAATCTTCTGTAACAAGGAAATTGCTCTTCTTAGCCCAATTGTATGCTTCTGTCCCAGGGTAAATCATCATCGGATAGAACTGAGCAGTGTCCGGACTCAATTCTTTTGCGAATTGAACAGTATTTTTTATAGTTTCTTTCGTGTCTCCTGGTAGGCCGAGAATAAAACATCCGTGAACAAGTAACCCAGCCTTTCTTGCATTCTTCATGAACTCCATTTGTATTTCTTTTGTGGTTCTTTTGTGAATTGAATCAAGAATTTCTTGTGCTGGAGTCTCAAAACCAACACATAGCAAACGGCAGTTTGCCTCCTTCATTTTTTTAAGAGTTTCAAAATCAGTGTCAACCCTTCCATTGCAAGACCATTTCAATTTAATTCCTCTCTCAATCATTAAGTCACAGATCTTAATTGTTCTTTCCTTGTTTACAGGGAAAGTATCGTCTTCAATCATAACCTCTTTAACTTCTGGCAATTCCTCTTGAATGTATTCAAACTCTTCAACCACATTCTCTGGAGATCTTGGCCTGTAGGAAGCTTTGAAAGGTGTGTTGCAAAAACTGCAGTTAAATGGGCATCCTCTTGCTGTCAAAATGGTGACCTGGGGATGGGTGACTGATGCATAGAAATAATCTTTGATATTAAGATGCTTCTTGTAAATTTTTGAGACGAAAGGAAGCTCGTCAAGATTCTGTATCAGTGCTCTTGGGTTGGTGTGTCTTATCCCTCTGTCGCTTTTGTATGATATTCCATCAACAGCATATGGGGGTTTTTTGTTTTCTATTGCCCTTGCCAAATCTAAAACTGTGTAATCATATTCCCCTCTGCAAACTGAATCGGCCTTGCAATGTTTTAAAACATCTTCTGGTAGAGCTGAAGGGTGAGTGCCGACAAGAGTTACGTGTACATCAGGCAGAGCATCTTTCAAGATGTCAGCAACCTGCATGTCGCTAATGATTGACGGAGTGCTTGTGTCAATGACAATCAATTGAGGAGAAAATTGTTTTGTAAAATCGACAACATCTTCTCTATTCCAATCGTTCGCTACAGCATCCACCAGCTTAACATCAATATTATTTTTTTCTAGAACACCAGTCGTATAAGCTAAATAATAAGGGTAATATAGAGTTCCACCTTTAGTCGTTGCAGGCGATCTGGATTCTCTTGAGAATTTTGGCAGAAATGGTGGGTTCAAAATCAAGACTTTCATGCTAAATCATCATTTGTGTTTTAAGGTTAAGATGATAGACTTGTAACATTTGTGGATTAGGTATCTACTCCTTTTATTTTACAGATTTGACCTTCGCAGTGATGTTCTCTTTCCAGCTTCCTGGAAGGAAAATATTAAGTAAAAATCTTAAATTTCTAAACTTCTGACCCGGATATGTGTGATTTATAACTTTCAACCCAAGAATCTTGAATCCAGTCTTTTCAAGTATTTCTTTTAAAGCTCTGACAGAAAAAACCCTTGGATGATCATAAAGATTGTTCTTCTTGATGAATTTTGGGAAACCTAGGTTTTTGAATTCTGATGAGACTGTGTAGTTTGTCGGGTGGTAGCCGAACAACAGAAGCAGGCGATTCTGCCAAGAAGCAAGGTTTGGTGTTGTTAAAACCATCACACCATTCTTTTTCAATACCCTGTGGCATTCGTGCAAGCATTTCTCAGGGTAAATCACATGTTCCAGAACTTGGTTGAAAAAAATAAAATCAAAGTAATTATTCTTAAATACACGCATATCCTGGCAGTCACAAAAAATTGTCTTGACATCCTTATGTTTTTTTGATATTTCTTTTAGAGCTTCCTTGTCAATGTTTAGTGAGTGGATTTCTGCTTGAGGAAAAATTTCTTTGAGAAAATCTACTGTGGATGAGTTTGAGCCTATATCTACTATTGTTTTTGGCTCCAACCCTTCCATCATTCTTCTTATAATCTTGTTTATCCCAATGTCAAAATACTTCATTTAACCACTTCATCAATTACCTCTAGAATCTGTTTTGCTATCTTATCAAATGAATATTTTTGTAAGACTTTTTTTCTGGTGTTCTCTCCCATTTTAATTCTCAACCTCTCATCTTCCATCAACAGATTTATCTTTTTAGCAATAGCCTCGGGTGTTCTTTCCTTCAGTAGAAAACCATTCTTGCCATCTTCAATCAAATCCTCAGTTCCGTTAGCCACAGTTGCTATTATCGGTAGGCCAGATGCTGCTGCCTCAAGTGTTGCAAAGGAGAATCCTTCATAGAATGTAGGAAAAACAAACATGTCACTAACAGCACAATATTCTGGCACATTCTTTACATTACCAGCGAATATTACACGACTCTCCTCGTTTAACTCTCTAACAATGTTTCTATGATATTCGTCGTCACCACCACAGACTATCAATTTAACATTTTTTTCTTTTACCATCGGTAGTGCTTTTAGAATGTATTCAAGGCCTTTCCTCTTCAGATTTCTCCCTACAAACAAAATAATCTTATCGTCTTTAGAAAATCCAAGCTTTTCTCTCAGGTTAATTTTTTCTTTTTTGGTGAATGAGAATTCTTTTGGGTTGACACCATTCGGTATGACTCTTATTTTATCTTCTGGTATATGATAGAACTCTATTAATTCTATTTTTATCCCTTCAGAGGTTGCTATCACCATTTTCGCTTTTTTCAGATTATATTTTTCAATTATTGGAGATAACCTTTCTGCAAAAGTCAACTTCAATCCCATTTTCTTTTTGTATTCATCCCACCCCTTATAGCAGAATTGCATGAGAGCTATGTCTGGTGACATGTAGCGAGTTGGTTGAGCTATGGTAACATCAAAAGTTTGATTTTTCATAATTATCGTGCTGGAAATGCTGAAGAACAATTCTTGTAAGAAGAAATTGGAAAAGAAGACTGGTACTTTGTGAAAATGAACTCGTTTGTTATTTACTTTGTCCCACTTTCCTGCGAATATGTGGATGCTGTGCTTTTTTGTGAAATATGGTAAGAGTTCTAGCAAGAAATTTGACGAAAGAGACCAGCAGCAATGCTTAATTACTATTCCTATCTTCATAAATTCACTATGATAACATTGGTAGGAAAGTAATAAAATATTGATGAATTAATTGTCCAAAATGGATTTAAATAGATAATATCTTATTGAGAAGGGATTGAAATGAAGATATGTTTGATTAACCCGCCAATGCTTTTACCGAAAGATTGGAAGGGTATTGTAAGGATTTTCCAACCCATAGGCCTGGCATACATAGCAGCAGTGCTGGAAAAAAATGGTTATGAAGTAGTTATTTTGGACACTTTAGCAGAAGGTTGGAAAAACACCCATAAAAAAGATGAACAGAAATATTGCGGTTTGAGTTATGAAGAAATAACAAAAAAGGTTAAAGAAATCTCTCCTCAAATAGTTGGAATAATGTCTTTGAGTGCGCATGCTAGAAGCCCCTATTGGACAGCAGAGGCTGTTAAAAATGCTGATAAAAAAATAACTGTGGTTCTTGGAGGGCCTCATGCATCTGTCAGGCCAAAAGACTGCCTTTCAAACGAAAACGTAGATTTTGCCGTGATGAGTGAAGGGGAGTATACTTTTCTGGGGTTGGTTAGAGCTATAGAACAAGGTACACTTGATAATTCCACACTGAAAAAAATTGATGGGATGGCTTTCAAAGAAAACAATGAAATCATAATCAATAAGCCGAGAGAACCGATCAAAAACTTGGATGAATCACCGTTTCCAGCAAGGCATCTGCTACCGATGGAAAAATATTTTGAAGCTGCCAAGTCCTTGCAGATGTCTAGAGCCAGCCCTAAGCGTTTAGCTACAGTCATAACTTCCAGAGGCTGCCCGTTCAACTGCATTTTCTGTTCTATTAACTTGACGATGGGAAGAGTTTGGAGGGCAAGGAGCCCTGGGAATGTTATAGCTGAGATTGAACAATTGATAAAGGATTATGGGATTGAAGAAATATCTTTTGAAGACGACAACATGTCTTTTGATAGGGAGAGGATGGAAGCCATATGCGACCTGATCATAAAGAAAAAGTTGAACATATCTTGGTTTGCCCCCAATGGGCTGCGTGCAGACACTCTTGATGAAAAACTTTTGAGGAAGATGAAAGAAGCCGGCTGTAAAGAAATATATGTCGCGCCAGAATCGGGCGTTCAAGAGGTTGTTAACAAAATAGTTGGAAAGAATCTGGATTTGAAAAAGGTTGAAGAAGTTGTTGCTCTCTGCAAGAAAGTTGGGATTGATGTGGGTTGCTTCTTTGTTATAGGAATGCCTGGGGAGACGAAAGATAACATAAAAGCAACCATAGAATTTGCCAGAAAGTTGAGATCAATAGGTGCAAAATCCTGCAGCTTCTTCATAGCAAATCCATTCTACGGGACACGCATGTATACTATAAGTAGGAAAAAGGGATACTTGACTAGAGAAGATGGGAAAGAAATAGAAGAAGGATTCCTCAATCTAGACGCGATGATAAAAACGCCAGAATTCACACCACAGGAAATTTGTGAAATTCGTGAGCAGGCTGTGGGTGAGCAAGCTTTTTCTAAAACGATTAATATGTTGAAGAGCGGCGCTGGAATAAAATACTTTTTAATAGCAACTGTCAGGAGTCCAAAAACTGTTTTAAGGCATCTTTATAGAATGAGACATTCTGTTTTCAAGAAAAAATAAATTAAAATAATAATTTCACATTTTAGCAGCTTCTTCCAAAACTTCTAACATTTCATCAGCTGTTCTCCCCCACGTATATTTTCTTGCTTTGTTATTTGCCTCTTTACCCATTTGCTTTCTTACATTCTCATTTTCAATCAAAAACTTTAATTTTTCTGCAATATCTTCAAAATTCTTTGGGTCTTTCAACAGCAAGCCATCCTTGCCATCTTCAATCAGCTCAGACGCACCAATGAACTCGCCGTTACTAACTATAACTGGCAACCCTGAACCCATGGCCTCTATAACCACAAGGCCAAATGTTTCATATAAACTAGGTAGAACAAAAATGTCCGCTGCTGAAAAATATTTGTTTATGTCTGTATATAGACCGACGCGAAAAACAACCCTACCAGTCAAACCAAGCTCGTTGATGAGTGATTGAAATTCACCGGGTTCGTCCTTGCCAGAAACAAGAAGCTTTACATTCTTCTGTTTGATTTTTGACAAAGCTCTGAGAACAAACTCTAGTCCTTTTCTTCCGTAAGGATTTCCTACTAAAATAAGTAGGATGTCGCCAGGAGAAATTCCATGTTTTTCTCTTATTTCATCCCGAAATTTTCTATTGTCTAGGTTGAATTCTTCTAAATTAACTCCACTGTAAATCACATGGATTTTTTCTTCAGGAATTTTATAATATTTGATAATGTCCTCTTTCACAGAATTCGATATGGCTATTACCTTCTTTGCTTTTTTTATATTCAAACTTTCAAAGAAAGAAAGAATTTTATCAAAAAATTCAATCTTCATTCCAAGACTTTTCTTGTAATCCATCCATCTTTTAAATACAAACTGCACTTCCGCCACATCTGGGGAGAAGTAGCGCGTGGGTTGAGCTAGAGTGACATCAAAAGAATGGAATTTTAGCAGAATTGTTTCAAGCAAACTTATAGTTCCCTCGTTTATATAATAGTTTGAAGAAAATGTTGGAACTTTATGAAAAATTATTTTTTCGTTATCCAAGATATCAAATTTATTTGCAAAGATATGCACTTCGTGACCTTTCTTGGTGAAATATTGAGATGCCTCTAAAACATACCTAGATGAACCATGCCAATGGCACTTGCTTAAGACTATTCCTATCTTCATTTTCAAATCAAACTCTTTAAATAATTGTCAACTAAAGATAAAATTTTATTTTCCTTAGATGTTTTTTTAGGTTTCCAAGTTCTTGCTCTTGAAATCATGTTCTCCAGTTTATCAACATCGTAAACAGCTAGAATCTTTCCCTGATTTTCCAATTCTTTTGTTATCTGCAACTGATGATCATCTTTATGTTCATTGAATTTTTTCAATCTAGGCACGACTATTATACTCTTACTGAACTTCAGGCATGTCATTATTGAACCAACACCAGCATGTGTAATTATTAAACTAGATTTTTTACAGATTTTCTCAAACTCTTGAGGACTGACAAACTTAAACCACTTGCATGCTTTTGGTTTGTATTCCGTGTAGCCAGTTTGAATTATAACCTTATCTCTAATCTTCTTCTTTTCAACCAAATCATCGATTTTTCTTACCAGCCTCTCAAACCCCTGATTATGTGTTCCAACTGTGACGAAAATCAAAATATCGAGCCTCCGTAAACTGCTTTATTGTAAAATTTCAGAAGTGGCTTCCACTGGACGATAAACAAATCGGCAATAGGATGGACTAGAGAACCGGATAATGATGGGCTGTCAACTCTGGAGAATGATTCTATGAAAATAACTTTTTTACCGAACATTTTTGCAAAGTAGCAGATTGGAACAGCGACCCCAGCACCAGTGGAAATGACAACATCCGGCTTCTGTTTGATGAAAATTGAAAGGCTCTGGAGAGTGTTTATCAAAAGATTCAGAGGATTTTTCCCTGGGTCCTTGACGAAAAAAACCTTTTCCTTTTTTGCCAGACTCTCACTCATCGGTCTTTTGAATGTCAGGAAGAAATGGTCGAACTCGCTATAGGTTTGCTTAAGTTGAAGTAGTTGAAGCAGATGACCGCCAGTACTACCTGCAATGCATATTTTCATAATAATTGATTTAACGCAAAAGAAAAAATACACTATGAACCATTAATTCTGTCCTGAATTTCCTTGATCTGCTCATCTGTCAGGTGTTTGAACCTGGCCTGCTTAAGCAGATATTCAGAAACTGGCTTTTTACCTGGCTCGATTGTTATTCTCTTCACACCATTCTCAATCTCATACAACTGCCACATACTTGTCTGAACTGCCAACCTTGCTATCTCAATAGTCTTGGAAGAATCGAACCCCCATCCGACCGGGCAAGGGATGTGAATGTGAATGTATCTAGGCCCTTTCATTTTCATCGCCTTCTGTATTTTCATTCTCAGGTCTTGTAGGAAAGCTATCGAAGCAGTAGCCACATAAGGGATGTTGTGAGCTGCAACAATCGAAGGCAAATCTTTCTTCCACTCTTTTTTTCCTGCTGGTGAAGTAGAAGTCGCGGCATACATTGGAGTCAAGCCAGATCTCTGCATTCCCGTATTTGAATAAGCCTCATTGTCATAACAAATAATCAGAATGTCATCCCCTCTTTCAAGAGAACCGGACAAGGCTCCGAATCCGATGTCAGCCAATCCACCATCCCCACCAAGAGCAATTACTTGTGTGTGATTATTTCCTGAATATTCAAGCGCGGCTTTGACCCCTGTCGCAACTGAAATCGCATTCTCAAAAGTGACATGAACCAACGGGACTTTCCATGAGGTTGTCGGGATTTGCGTGGTCGTCACTTCCAAACACCCAGTTGCGATGCAAACAATCACATCATTGCCAGTTGCTTCCAAAACTTGCCTTATGGCTAATGAAGAGCCACAACCTGCGCATGTGGAATGCCCTGGAACTAAATTCATATCAGCCACTCCATATCCCCATCTTCTTTATTTTTGGATAGCTCGATCATCTTCTTGATTTTTTCCATCGAAATGTCCACCCCGCCCAGTCCAGCAATGAAATTAACAATCTTTGGTTTTTGTTTTAATCCATAAAGGCTATCTCTTATCTCGGTGAACAAGGCACCGCGATTGCCAAGAGAAATATCTCTGTCAATAACAATCACAGCCTTTTTATTTTTCAAAACTTTTTCAATCTCATATCTAGGGAATGGCCTGAAGCATCTCACTCTAACCAACCCAACACCTTTTGTCTTGTCAACAACCTCTTTTATCGTACCGCAGACAGAACCCATTGCAACTATGCAAACATTCCTGTCATTCTTATATTCCTCCACAAGACCGTCGCCATATTTTCTTTTGAAGTGCTTGAAAAAATCCTCGTTAACTTTTTTAACAGTTTTTATGGAATTTAGGATCGAATCAGACAACTGCTTGCGGGAATTCATGTAAGGGAGCGGATAAGCAAATCCACCCTGCGTGATTGGTTTTTTCGGATTCAAATAAAGAAACTTTGGGATATATTCAGGCAAAAATTTATTTGTTTCATTTTGTTCAGGAATGTCAACTGGCTCAATCACATGAGTCAGGTAAAATCCGTCCATGCAGACCATCACAGGAACAAAAATTTCCTCTGCTATCCTGTAAGCTTGCAACAAGGAATCAACAGCTTCTTGAACAGTCTCAACATATATCTGTACCCAACCAGAATCCCTTTCTGATATTGAATCTTGCTGATCATTCCAAATGTTTATCGGAGCGGATAAAGCTCTGTTTGCCACAATCATGACTAAAGGCAATCTCATTCCAGCTCCAGCGAACAGCAGCTCGTGCATCAACGCCAAACCTTGTGAAGAGGTCGATGTAAAACTTCTGAATCCAGTTGCGGTAGCCCCTATGCATGCGCTGAGTGCTGAGAATTCTGATTCCACTTCAAGATACTTTGAATTTAATTTTCCATTTACCACCATCCTTGCAAGCTCTTCGACTATGTGAGTCTGCGGTGTAATTGGATAAGCAGCTATGACAGCCGGTTTAACCAGCCCAACAGTCTCAGCTACAGCCTTTGATCCTTCAAGAATTTTTTTCATTCTATTTATTCTCCTTATCTTTTACTATAGCTTTAACAGGGCACTCGTTCGCGCAGATCAAGCATCCTTTGCAGTAATCAAAATCTATAACGGCTTTTTTGTTTTTTATTTTAATTATACCCTCGGGGCAAAATTGAACACAAATTCCGCAGCCTGTACATTTCTCAGTCACCCTAGGTTTAAAATTCCTCCAGTCTCCAGTTTTATTTTTCTTCGAACTTCCAGGCTCATAAACCACATTCTCAGCTTTCATTTTTTCATCACATCATAGGCCTTCTTCAAGCATTTTACATTAGCATCAGCGATATCCTTACTAAACTTCTCATTCACTGCTTCCATCAAGCTCTTCAGAGAAATCAGATTTGTAGCTGCAGCAAATGCTCCAAGCATTGGAATATTGACAAAAGGTCGGCCAATTATTTCCAAAGCAATAGCTGTCAAATTTATCTTTTTAATTTTTGCTTTTGTTTTAAGCTTGATTGCATCTTGCGTGTTGACTATCAGCATCCCACTTCCTTTCAAGCCTTTCAATACATCTGAGTTTGCTAATAAAGTTGAATCCAAAACCAAAACATAATCAGGATTGTAAACATGCTCTCTGACTCTTATGAATTTGTCGTCAATCCTGCAAAAAGAAGCTACAGGGGCTCCTGTCCTCTCAGATCCAAAAAATGGAAATGCTTGAGAAAATTTTCCATCCTTGAAAGCAGCTACTGCCAATACCTCAGCTGATGTGACTGCTCCCTGACCTCCTCTTCCGTGTATTCTTATTTCTATCATAACATCAATAGCTTTTGTCTTAACTCATAGAAATACTTTTTGAACGAATGGGCTGCCTAAATTTCATTCAATCTTAAAGAAAAAATAAGCTATGAACCAAAGAGACTATTGCTTTTTATTCTATTTAAGTAGAATTAGCTCTAGATTACTCGTTCATAAAAAGTTAGTTTAAATATTTAACCATTGATAAATTAGTGGATGGTGTAAAAATGAAAGGTGTAATATTAGCTGGTGGATTGGGTACAAGATTAACCCCGATAACAAAAGTGACGAATAAGCATTTATTACCTGTCTATAACAAGCCGATGATTTACTACCCTTTACAAACTTTGATAAACGTTGGAATAAAAGATATTTTAATTGTATCTGGTCCTGAGCATTCAGGACATTTTCTAAGGTTATTGGGGAGTGGGAAAGAATTTGGAGTTAAATTTACTTATGAAATACAAGAAGAACCTAATGGCATAGCTCATGCACTATCATTAGCTGAAGATTTTTTAGAGGAAGAGCCGTTCGTTGTTATTCTTGGTGATAATATATTCGAAGATGATATTTCAGAGTTTGTTAAAGAATTTGAAAAAATGAGAGAAGGAGCATGCATATTTTTAAAAGAAGCCCCAGATGCAAACAGATTTGGAGTGGCAGAAGTTAAAGGAGATAAGATAGTAAGCATAGAAGAAAAACCAAAAAATCCGAAATCAAATTATGCTACTGTTGGTTTATACATGTATGATAAAACTGTGTTTGATATCATCAGGACTTTAAAACCTTCTGCAAGAGGACAATACGAAATAACAGATGTAAATAATGCCTATCTCAAAAAAAGGCAATTAAAATATTTTATCCTGAAAGGGTTTTGGTCTGATGCAGGGACATTTGAATCCTTGTTCAGAGCTACAACTTTTGTAAAAGAAAGAGAGGAAAAATCTTTATAAATTCGTTTAAATAGCCGGATTTATAAATTCAAATTGATTTGCATGAAAAGAAAACCCATTTACATGTTCTACCCTTTTGTACCAGAAACTGCAGCTGAAAAAGTTGCTGAAATATTGAAAAGTAAATGGGTTGGGCAAGGCCCAAAAGTTGATGAATTTGAAAAGGAGTTTGCGAAAAAACTTGGGTTACAATATGTTATTTTTGTCAATACAGGTACTTCTGCCATACGACTTGCCCTAGCTACAGCTGGAGTGGGACCTGGTGATGAAGTTATATCTCCGTCATTAACATGCACGGCAACTAATACCACGATATTAGAACAATTTGCAACCCCTGTTTTTGCAGATATAGAATATGAGACAATCAACATAAATTCAAATGATATAGAGCATAGGATAACTGATAAAACCAAAGCAATAATGTGCGTTCACTGGGCAGGTTACCCATGCGATATGGATGAAATTTGTAGAATTGCAAAAGATCATAATCTGGTTGTAATTGAAGATGCAGCCCACGCTATTAGAGCCAGTTATAAAGATAAACCTATAGGATCTATTTCAGATTTCACTGCATTTTCTCTTCAGGCAATCAAGCAAATCACAACAGGCGATGGTGGCATTCTATCATTAAAAAATAAAAAGGATTACGAGTCTGCGATGAGAAGAAGATGGTATGGTATAGACAGAGCTCATAGGAAACCTTCTGTTTTGGGTCATGATCCTACATATGATGTTTGGGAGCTTGGTTACAAATACAATCCAAATGATATAGCTGCAACTATTGGCTTGGAACAGTTGAAATATTTAGATTTTGTAATTAACAGAAGAACAGAAATAGCAAAAAGGTATAGAGAAGAGCTTGAAAATGTTAAAGGAATTAGTTTGCTTGAAAATAAAAATGATAGAAAAAGTTCTCATTGGCTGTTCACCATGCATGTGGATAGGAGACTGAAGTTTGCTGAGATGATGCAATCAAAAGGAATTGAAGTATCAGTTGTTCATTGGAGAAATGATAAATATACAATTTTTGGTCCATTAAGAAAAGACTTACCAAACACGGATAAAGCGCATGAAACTATGATTTCTATTCCTCTGAACATGTCATTAACTGACGATGATGTTGAATATATAATAAAGTCAATTAAAGGCGGATGGTAGAAGTCTTAATGATGGATAAAGTAGGTATATTTTGAGATGGAAAAATGAAAGAAGAAATACTTCAACAAAAGCTACGCACAAAGAAATTAAACATCGCCATTGTCGGCTTCGGCTACATTGGCACCTGTATTGGTGCAGTGCTCGCAGAAAAAGGATACGACGTCATTGGTATTGATACGAGAAAAAAAATTGTAGAGGAAATTAATAGTGGCACAACTTCAATCAGTGAACCTGGTTTAAAAGAGTTAGTTGCAAAAAATGTTCAGAAAAAACGCATTTCTTCAACGACAGACTTCTCGAGCATTAAAGAAGCAGATGTTATCATTATTACAGTTGGCACACCGTTGGGGAATAACTACGAACCAGATATGAGCCAGATTATTGCTGCATCAAAGGAGGTAAGCAGATATTTAAGAAGAGATCACATTGTAATTTTAAAAAGTACTGTTCCTCCCTATACAACAGAGAACATTGTTAAACCCATTCTTGAACAGAGCCAGGTAACAGATTTCGCACTGGCTTTTTGCCCTGAACGATTAGCAGAGGGGAAAGCAATCGAAGAGTTTCAGACTATTCCTATTGTCATTGGTGGCATGAATGAGGAAAGCACAAAAATAGCTGCTCTTTTCTGGAAAGAAGCGCTCGGCGTTAGAACTATTGAAGTCAGTAATGCGTGCACTGCAGAGATGGTAAAGTTGGCAGATAATCTGTGGATAGATCTCAACATTGCATTGGCTAATGAAATTGCAATGTTGTGTGACAAGCTGGATATTGATGCACTTGAAGTAATTGATGCTGCAAATACACTGCCAAAAGTCAACTATAATGTGAACATTCTCATTCCGAGTATGGGAGTAGGAGGTTATTGTTTGACCAAGGATCCGTGGTTCGTCCACCATTTGGGTAAGAGGTATGGCCTCGATCTCAAAACACCAGTAACGTCACGTACCATAAACGACATGATGCCCTATTATACTTTTGAGTTGATAAAAAAGGAATTAGAAAAACAAGGAAAAAAACTTGAAAGATCAAAAGTTGCTGTTCTTGGCATTGCATTTAAAAGCAATACGGGTGACTGCCGTTTCACACCAACAAAATATACCATCGAATTGCTTGAAAAAAGTGGTTGCGAGCTCTCAATCTGCGATCCATGGGTTAATGAGCGGGATGCACGCAATGTGACCTCAAGAGAACTCGTGCCAACAATCGAGGAAGCTATCGAAAATGCTGATTGCGTTGCGTTTCTAACCGGGCATGCTGAATTTAAGAACTTTCCAATCGAAAAGATTGCACAATTAGCAAAACCACATGCAATTGTTCTTGATGGCCGTATTTTCTTCACTAAAGAACAAATTAAGAAAATAAAAGGGTATGATTTGACATACAAGGGGATTGGGCGATGAGCGAAGAAAATATAGTAGTCACTGGAGGAGGTGGTTTTATTGGTAGTCATCTTACTGAGACGTTGCTTTCTTTGGGAAATAAAGTCATTGTCTTTGATAATATTCCACTACGTCAGTCAAGAAATCTTGAGCATGTCAAAAATCACAAAAACCTAACATTTGTGCAGGGTGATATCAACGATAAGGAAGCACTCAAAGTGGCGATTACTAAAGATGTCCATAAAATATTTCATCTCTGTGCTGTTGTTGGTGTAAAGAAGTACTGTGCCGATCCGTTAGGTGTTATCGATATAAATGTTGGTGGAACGCGCAACATGCTTGAGCTTGCACAAAAGCATAACATTAAAGTCATCTTTACTAGCACAAGCGAAATTTACGGCAAAAATCCAAAAGTGCCTTGGGCAGAAGATGCCGATCGTGTGCTAGGAAGCACCTCTCTTGAGCGCTGGAGTTACAGCACGAGCAAAGCTGTCTGTGAACACATGATACTTGGTATGCATAAGAGTGTTGGATTACCGGCGACAATAGTGCGCTACTTTAATGTTTATGGCCCACGTCAGGCACCGTACTACATAATTTCACAGAGTATCTACAAAGTATTGAGAAACGAACAGCCACTGCTTTATGACAAAGGTAACCAAACGCGCTGTTTTACCTTCATTGAGGACGCAGTTCAGGGTACAATAGCAGCAGCAAATAGCCAAAAAGCAAATGGTCAAGTTTTTAACATCGGTAGCGATAAGGAAACAACTATCCGTGATGCAATGGAGCTCATTATAAAAATATCTGGTAAAAAAATCATGTGGAAGGATTTAGATACGCAACAACACTATGGTAAAAAATATGAGGATATTCCCCGTCGCGTTCCTGATATAAGCAAAGCTAAACAGCTTCTTGGCTGGAAACCAAAAATACCTTTTGAGCTCGGGCTAAAAAAAACAATTAAATGGTGTATTGAAAATAGTTGGTGGTGGAAACCACTTGTCAAAAATAATTACCAGCGGAAAATTTCCAAATACTCTGTAAAAGATTAGTAAATGGGTGGCGAGAAAATAAAATGGCCAAATTGGTTTTAATAAACATTGAGGATCCAAAAACTGGTTGGGGCCATCCAGCACTTGGAATAGGTTATATAGCGTCATACATTAGAGAATATTTACATTTAGATGATATAGCTATAGTTGATAAAGAAAAAAATCCTTTTAAGGCGATAAAAAAACTTAACCCAGATGTTTTAGGTATTGGATTTTGTACTGAAGATTTTAATGCTGCGGTGCAACTAGCAAAACAAGTAAAATCTGAGCTTGGTATACCAATAATAGCTGGTGGCCAACATATTTCTCTAATCCAACACACTCTATCAAAGGTATTTGATATTTGTGTGATAGGGGAAGGAGAACAGACTATGTTGGAACTTATGCAACTTTATCTAAAAGAAAACGAATTTAAAAAATCAAACTTAAAGAAAATTCATGGTATAGGTTTTCATAATAATGGTGATGTTGTTCTTACTGAAAGAAGGGAATTAATCAGGCCATTAGATAAAATTCCATTTCCAGCAAGAGACCTTTTTAAAATGAAAGAATATCTTGCTCCGAGGAGAAGTATTTCGGATAGAATGCTTTCTAGAGGAACTCAAATAATGACTTCTAGAGGTTGCCCATATAAATGTGTTTTTTGTAGTTCGCTTAATTTTTGGCAGTCTGTTAGATATCATTCACCGACTTATGTTGTCGAAGAAATGAAAGAATTGATTGAAAAATATAAAATAGATGGTATTGTTATATTCGATGATTTGTTTGCAGCGGATAAAAAAAGATTGAAAGAAATTATTGAACTTATGAAAAAAGAGAAAATCATCGGGCAATTAATCTTTAGATGTTATACACGAGTAAATTTTGCAGCTGATGAAGAAACATGTGAACTTTTACAAAAGATGGGTGTAACAGATGTTAATTTTGGTTTTGAGTCAGGATCTCAAAAAATTTTAAGTTATCTTAAAAAAAATACAGTTTCTATCGAACAAGGTAAAAAAGCAATTAAAAACTGTAAAAAACATGACATTCATGTTAATGGCTGCTTTATCCTTGGTTCACCATCTGAAACAAAAGAAGATATGTTGACTACACTCAAGTTTATTAAAGATAATCCTATAGACACTATAAGCTTATGCCTTTTAACTCCTTTTCCTGGAACAGAATTATGGGAATATGCCAAGCAAAAAGGTCTAGTAAGTGATGATATGGATTTCAGCAGACTACATGTTGAACCGTCAGACCTTGACAATTCTTTAATATTAAATGAGACGATGTCAAAAGAGGAATTTTCAAAAACTTACTATATGATTAAGAAAGAGATAGAAAAATTGAACCTCAAAGTTAGCTTTAGGCTCTCTCATTTATTTTCATTCAGTCTATGGAAAAGAATTATTTCACACCCCATAACATCTTCAAAATACCTTTATTACATTTTGCAAAAAAATAGGTGAATAAAATAATATACCCAATGTGCTCGATAATAGTATTAAACTATAATAGCAAACTTTTTTTAAAAAATTGTTTAGATTCTATATCAAAACAAACTTACCCCAACTTTGAAATTATAGTTGTGGATAATGCGTCAACAGATGATTCGCTTAAAATATTAAAAAATTATCCAAAAATTAAATTGATAAAAAACAGGTCGAATTTGGGGTTTGCTGGTGGAAATAATGTTGGGATAACAAAATCAAGGGGGAAATATATTGTTATAGTTGATACTGATACTATTGCGGATAAAAATTGGATAAGCGAATTAATTAAAGTAGTAGAAATGGATGAAAAAATAGGTGTTGTTGGCGGTAAAGTCTACCATCTTTTATCTGGAGGGAAAAAATCAAACACAATGCAATATGCTGGAGGAAAATTACATAAATTTCTTAACTTCTATTTGTTTACAACAAAAATAGGTTACGGTAAAAAAGATTTGGAGCAATATGAAAAAATAAAAGAGGCAGATTTTGCACACGGGTGTGCATTTCTAATTAAGAGAAGTGTGATAGATAGAATTGGGTTGATGGATGAAAAGTATTATATGTATGGTGAAGAGACAGATTGCCACTATAGAGCGAAAGAAATGGGGTATAAGGTTTTTTATGCTCCTGCAGCAAAGATATGGCACTTTGGCTCTCCTGGAATAGGCAAAATTTCATACAAAAAAACATATTATATCCAAAGAAGCAACATTAGACTTGCTATAAAGCTGTTTGAGTGGTACTGGGTTGCGTGGTACATTTTTTTCTCTGAACCGGTTCATATATTTTTAAAGATAATACATGGTTTGCTCAGGAAAACAATCAAAGATGATTTGCATGGAATGTATGATGCAATAAAGTGGAATGTTAAGAATATAAATGAAACTTTAAATGCTAGAAAAGAATGGTTAAAAATAAAAGAGAGTGGGAAGTAATGAAATACCTTGATATTCTTTACCCGGAGAAAAATGTTGAAAGTAAAAAGTTATTTGCAAGAAAATTTGCAGAATGGGTTAATAATAGATTTTTTAAATCAAAAGGTAAGTTGTTGGATGTTGGGTGTGGCAGAGGATTTTATGTGGATGGTTTCAATGACATGGGTTATAAAGCATACGGCATAGATAAAGAATCGTGCAGAAAGGATGTTATAACTGTTGACTTAGAAAAAGAAAAAATACCATTTCCTAAAAACTCTTTCGATTATTTATTTTGTAAAACTGTTATTGCACAACTTTCAGATCCAGCTCATATGCTTCAAGAGTGTCATAGAATATTGAAAAAAAGTGGAAAAATGTTCATTTTAGAAACTGACTACGAAAGTTCTGTGAGAAGATTTTTGGACGATTTTCTAAACAAAAGGCCATATACAAAGAAAAGCATAAATAGGCTTCTTGAAGCGCACGGATTTAAAATATTAAAAATTACTGACTTTAGAAACACTCCATATATTTGGAGATATAGTTTATCTGCCTTTGATTTCCATCTGCCAAAATTTTTATTTGACGCAAATTTTATTGCTGTGCTGGCAATAAAAGAATAATCATATCTCAAATGTTTTTATATTTTTTTGAATAAATTTTCAAAAGTTTTAATAACATGTTCTATTCCCTTTTCAGAAATAAATGGATGACACCCAATGAAAAAAGCGTTATTCAAAATATAATTAGTGTTTTTTAAATCCCCAGATATTTTAATATTCTCATTTCTATAAGCCGGTTGGAGAGCTAAATTGCCTCCCATGAAGCCTCTGGTTTCAATGCTATTTTTCTCCAAAAATGTAACAATATCTAATCTGTTGAACTTTCCATTCTCCTTAACCATAATCACATATCCGTAAAATGAGTGGAATGAATCGCTTGGTACCTTTGGCAATATCAAATAATCGCTAAATTTACTTAGGTTTTCACTATATTTTTTGGCGATTTCAACCCTTCTATTGTTGAAGCCGTCCAACTTTTTCAATTGCTCTATTCCCAAGGAAGCAGCTATGTCTGTCATTCTCATATTGTATCCTATGGTGGTGAAAATGTACCTCTCATCGTAATTTTTGAGTTTCTGATCAGTGTAGTAAAAACGTTTGTTTTCTTGATAATTTTTCAATCTCCCAAATTCTCTTATTGATCTTAAAATGCTGTCTAAAGCTTCATTGTTGGTTAGAACAATACCACCTTCACCAGTCGTCATGTTGTGGGCAACGAAGAAACTGTATGTTGATATGTCGCCGAAAGATCCAACTTTTTCCCCATTAATTTCTGCGCCATGCGCCTCGCAACAATCCTCCATCACAGGGAGATTATGTTTTTTGGCGATTTCCATGATTCTTTCAATTTTTGCTGGACAGCCAAGTGAATGCACAACTAAAATTAAACCGGTTTTTTCATCTATTGCATTCTCAATTTCATCTGGATCAATATTGTATGTATCCATTTCAATGTCAACAAACTTTGGTACAAGCCCGTTCTGAATAAGTGGTGAAACAACGGTAGTAAAGGTTGCAGCAGGAACGATAACCTCAGCCCCCCTTTTTACCATTCCTGATTCTATCAGGGAAGAAATTGCAATCAAATTTGCGGATGAGCCAGAATTGACAGCAGTTCCATATTTAGTTCCAATATATTCACTAAAATCCTTTTCGAATGTTTTTACTTTTTCTCCCTGTGATAT
>Ga0315282_10004624_pt1 | contig 23890 bp, 8 predicted proteins | sample YL17G07_20_MG_FD_203693 | JGI IMG/M metagenome (GOLD analysis project Ga0315282, IMG submission 203693) | Sediment microbial communities from Yellowstone Lake, YNP, Wyoming, USA - YL17G07_20 | ecosystem: Environmental > Aquatic > Freshwater > Lake > Sediment | place: USA: Wyoming | collected... | reverse complement strand
TCTCGCGGACTCTATGGTTTGTATTATAACCGATCCGAATCAGGGAGCAAACCACAACGCGGCGTTGCGACTCAAACGACCGGCTTTGATTATAACCGATCCGAATCAGGGAGCAAACCACAACTAAAACTGCCAGCTACCACACACTCCTTCCATTATAACCGATCCGAATCAGGGAGCAAACCACAACAAATATGCATCAAGCGTTTTTTGATTTTCATTATAACCGATCCGAATCAGGGAGCAAACCACAACGCCTAATTGATCGCCACTTTTTTTATTAAAATTATAACCGATCCGAATCAGGGAGCAAACCACAACGGAGCGGAACCGCCGCCTCCGCATATCGCAATTATAACCGATCCGAATCAGGGAGCAAACCACAACACTAACAACGAGGTCTTTTGCAATTCGAAGATTATAACCGATCCGAATCAGGGAGCAAACCACAACAGCGCCCGGGAGAACAATCATCATCCCTTTATTATAACCGATCCGAATCAGGGAGCAAACCACAACATGCTGCAAGTGTGACAGACGAAATCAACATTATAACCGATCCGAATCAGGGAGCAAACCACAACACCTGCTTGCGCGACACGCGGGGAACGACGATTATAACCGATCCGAATCAGGGAGCAAACCACAACACGTCGGTGAGGGTCGGCTTGCCGCGTTCATTATAACCGATCCGAATCAGGGAGCAAACCACAACTGCCACCACGCACGCCCGCATAAATTCCCTTATTATAACCGATCCGAATCAGGGAGCAAACCACAACGCAAATCGGCAAGCGCAAGAATCTTGTGGCATTATAACCGATCCGAATCAGGGAGCAAACCACAACATTACCGATTTCTTCTGCAAATAATTCCTTATTATAACCGATCCGAATCAGGGAGCAAACCACAACATCAAATGAAGGGGAAAAATAATATTGATTATTATAACCGATCCGAATCAGGGAGCAAACCACAACGGATCATGACCGGCAGGTACATACTCAGGTATTATAACCGATCCGAATCAGGGAGCAAACCACAACATGCAGTTTTACCGGATTTGCCTCAGCCCAATTATAACCGATCCGAATCAGGGAGCAAACCACAACTCATTATTCATCTCCGGCGGTCGCCCTATAATTATAACCGATCCGAATCAGGGAGCAAACCACAACAAATATTCATAACAAAAACAATTTAAAATTGCCCACCCCCCGATACATAAATGAAATGAAAATGATTTACGTTCCAGAGGGACGTTTGATTTTTTCAAATGCGCCTCCTTCGCACGACTTGTAAATGTTCAGCAATTCCCACCGATGCAATAGGTCAGTTATTTGTGTGGCACAGCCGCGGCTCGACTGTCTTCGACCCTGCCTCCTGTCGAGAGCCTCCAGGTCGAACGATCGGCTCTGCCCTCGGCTCTGAGGCTCGGGCTCGAAGAGAGGTCCTCGCTTGTGCTCGAAGAGAGGCTCTCGACAGGCCGCGCCTACCCGAAATATGGGCGACCGCCGGTTGCCCGTACTGATTTTGTACGGGCGACTGGCAGTCGCCCTGATATCAATGGCACAGACCCTCTCACCTGTATCCGACCTATTATGATCATTTTGAGATAGGTTCTTGACCCAGCAAACCTATTGCGGATATAGTATAGGGCTTATTAAATATTATTAGTATGGCGGGGGAAATCCTCTGTTAGGTAGATTTTTTTATTGATTTTATAGAAAAGGGACAAGACATTGGCCTCAAAGGACAAGAAATCAAAGAAAGAAGGGCTGTTTTCCAAGCTCCGCACCAAATCCCAACAAGAAGATGTTGAACTCGATGAGCTGAAACAAAAGGTGCAGAGCGATCCTGATGACCAACGCTTGCGCTTTAAGCTTGCGGAAGCGTATTTGAATCGTCGGGATCCTTATTCCGCGCTGGAACATTTTATTTATGCGGCTGATCAGACAGCAAAACGCGGATTCTTTCCGCAAGCGGTCGCCATTTATAAACGGGCAATCGACATCGATCCAAAGATGGCTGACATCTATTTCAAATTGGCCAATTGTTATCAGAAACTCGGATTGCCTGCGGAGGTCAAGGCGATCTATGAAAAACTCCAGGCGATTTACGAGGCGGATGGAAAAATCAGAGAATCGCTTGAGGTTGCAGGCAAGCTGCTGGATATGGGCCCCGAGAACGTCGTCAAGCGGATCAAGCTGGGACAGAGGTTTCTCCAGGAAAAATTCAATTCACAAGCTGAAGAACAATTCCTCAAAGCGGCCGAATTCTTCAAAAAATCCAATAAGGTCAACGAGCTCATCAAGCTTTATGAAGGGATTCTCGATCACGGGATTGAATCTCTCGACGTCATAACGGATCTTGTAAGGCTATATCGCGAACAAGGCCATTCCGAGAAAGCCGTTAAAAGGATTACCACCTTAAAAACCGACGTGGCGCAAAGGCTGTCCATTCAGCAGCTTTTGGCCGAGGTGGCGGTAGAATCCGACAACATCGATTTGGCTGTTCTCGCTTATGAGAATCTCGGCATTGCATTTAAAAATGCCGGAAAACAGGAAGCGTTGGAACAGGTGGCGCGAAGAATTTTGGAGCTGAATCCCAATAACGAATTCGCCGGATCAGTCATAAAAATCGAAAAAGAACTTGAGCCGATTATTGTCGAAGAGATTCCTGAAGACTTGGAGCCGACCGAGGAAATCGAGGTTTTGGAACCGGCTCCTGCCGCGGTTTTAGAGCCGATGGAAGAGCCTGAACCGCTTCCCGTAATCGAGCCGGAGAAAGAGGAAGTAATCGTTGAAATTGAGCCTATCGAAGAATTTCCGATTATTGAAGAAGAAGCCCAGCCGACTGCGGCCCCAAAGGATATAGAGGTCTTTGAAGAAAAACCTGAAGAAGCCGCTTTTGCCGAAGCTGCGGAAAAGCCCCAGGTCGAGATCGAGCAGCCTATAGAAATCATTATTGAAGAACCGGTTGCTGAAGAAAAAACAGCCGCGGAACAGGCCGTGGAATTTATTGAAGAGGTCGTCCCCGAGCCGGAGCTTGTTTCGACCGAAGAGGCTAGAGCCAGAGCCGGCGAAGACATTATCGAAGAGATCGATATGGCCTCCATGACCGAAGAAGAGGCGGATCGGAATCTGGATGAAGCCATTAAGATCTATCTCAAATACGGGCTTATGGATAGAGCTATTGATTTTCTTAAAATGTCGCTTGATAAGTATCCGGATAGCCTGCCCATATACAACAAATTGCGAAACCTTTACCAAAAGGTCGGCGATAAAAAGAACGAACTCAACATTTTGCGCCAAATGATTTCTTTAGCCGAATCGCCGAACCGCACGAATGAGGCGATTGCTTATCTCGAGGACCTTTTGGCGATATCACCCGACGATTTTGAAGCAGGCGAAAAATTTGTCGGGCTGATTCAGGAAACCGAACCGCAAAGAGCGGTGATTCAGTTGTTTGCGCTTGCGCATATTGCGCGCGATAAAAATAATTCGGAAAAGGTGTCCCATTATTTGGAGGATATTATCCGGATCGATGCCGGAAACATGGACGCTACGGCTGAGTTGCTGGAGATTTACGAGCACCAGGGCAAAGCAAAGGATGTTGTCAGAATTCTCGGCATGATGGCGAATTATGCCTTGAAAGATGGCGAAATCGCCAAGGCGGAATCTTTTATCGACCGCATTTTAGATGCCGAACCGGATAACGCTCCATATAGTGAGAAGCTGCTCGATATTTATGAACATCGAAACAATATCGACGGCCAGATAGGCGAACTCAACCGATTGTTTGAAATCTATTTCAAAGCCCAAAACTGGGAAGCGGCGGAAACCTGCCTCCGGAAATTACTTGCTTTGGATGAGTCGGATATTCAAACCAGAGAAAAACTAAAGGATATGAAAATCCGGCTCGGCGATATAGCGGCCGCGGAAACCGAATTGTTCGCCTTGGCGGATTTGGAGCAAATGACCGGGGATTTCGAAGCCGCTGAATTAAGGCTTCGGGAAATACTGAAGATCAATCCCTCAAATTTTGAGGCTGCTAAAAGGCTCAAAGATCTTTATTTGGAGATGGATCGCCCAAGCGATGCAGTCAGAACTCTGATTGCTTTATCGGATTCGGCGGACCCGAAAAATGCCGAAGAGATGTTGAAGGAGGCCAGGGTTTTGGCCCCCAATGATCCGGCGCCTATTGAAAAGCTCATCGCCCTGTACCGCAATTTCGACCGCCTTGACGATATCTTCAATCTCACGATCGAAATGGTCCGATTAATAGAGAAGAAGGGCGAGTTCGAGAAAGCGGAGAGCATGTATCGCCAGATGATCCAGACCGATCCGGAGCGCTTGGACGTTCGCATCAGGCTGAAAGATCTTCTTCTTGATTCTCATCAGCCGGAGAAAGCGGTCGAAGAACTTTTCGCGCTTTTTGAAAAGGCATCCGGAGCAGACCGGCCCCAGGATGCAATGGAATATATTCGAGAAATCCTGTCGCTCCAACCGCAAAATATTGAGGCTTATCATCGATTAAAAGACTTCTATCTGGCCGCGGGCGACCTCCAGGCGGCTGTATCGCAGATGCGAGCCATGGCGGATATCAAGCTGAATGAAGATCGACTCGATGAGGCAGCCTCGCTGCATAAGGATATCGTTGCGCTGTTTCTGGATCGGAACATGCACGATGCGGCGGTGCAAGAGATTTTGGGCGTTTCCAGGCTATACCAGAATGCGGGCCGCGTCAGCGATGCAGTGGCGGCAAGACGTGAAATCGTAAAAATTGAAACAGAGGCGAATAACGCTGAAGAAGCGGCGACGCAGCTTGCCGAGATATCTCAAATCCTGTTTGTAGAAAATATGCTTGACGACGCAATAGCAGCGCTTAAAGAAATTGTTAAGCTGCGGCTGGATAATAAAGATCTTGAAGGAGCAATAGCTCAATTGACAGAGATTTCCACAATTCTGCTGGACGAAAATCGTTTCGAAGATGCGATTTCCACCAGACAAGAAATTGCGGATTTGCTTATTGAGCATAACCGGCCCGAGTTGGCGGCCCAGGAATTTATCTCTCTTTCCGCCACTTGCCGCGAGAAGGGTCGCATCGGCGATGCCATAACCGCTCTGTACAAAGCCAAAGACATTTACATGGATGCGGGTTTGCCGGACGGAGCAAAAAGCGCGTTTTTGTCCATTTCGGATTTGCACATCGGAGCAAGTGAAATCGATAAGGCCCTGGAAGTGCGCCAGGCGCTCAAGGCCATCCACTTGGAAGCCGGCGACACCTATTCTGCAATAGAGGATTTAAAGGCGATCGCGGATTTGTGCCTTGAATGGAAATTGCCTGATAAGGCGACCCAGGCTCATGGAGAAATAAAAGATCTTCATTTGGCGGTGGGCAATAAGGAAGCCGCCATGGAAGAGCTTTTTGAGATCAGCCTGATCTATAACGCAGCAGGCCGCCTTGACGAGGCGATTGCGGCTCGCAACGAAATCAAGAAATATCATCTGGAAGCCGGAGACACAGACGCCGCAATCGTTCAATTGTTAGAGATCGCTTCTTTATATGGCGATAAAGACAGGGTAGTGGAAGCAATCGAACCTTTGAAGGAAGCCCTGCAATTAAATCCTCTTTCCGAAGAAGCCAATACATGGCTGGTCAATCTGTATCTGGATAACGGCAAGACCCAAGAAGCGGTTCAAACCCTTTTCGAGTACGGCCGAAATGCGAGCGAGGCGCGCATCACCGGCATCGAGCGCAAAGCGTTGGAGCAGGCAGTCGAGGTTGCCCCGGATATGGTGGAAGCCCATTTAAAATTCAAGGAGTTTCTGATTCGGGAAGCCGACACGCCCCAAGCCATTGTCGAACTGTCCACACTGGTCGAGCTTTATCATCGGGAAAATGATCACGAGGCCGCCATAGCATGTCTTAAGCAGATCCAAGAGCTGGATCCGCAAAACGAAGATGCGCCATTCCGCCTGAAAAATATTTATGTGGAGCTCGGCAAGACGGATCAGGCCATCGAAATTATAAGCGGCTTTATCGAACGCGCCCGCCAAACCAGGGATTGGAGCCAGGTGGAGAACTTTGCACGCGAGATTTTAACCCTCTCGCCGAATCATCGACAGGCATTGATATGGATCGCAGAGGCTGCCGAAGAATCGGGCGATTCGATCAAAGCGGTGGAGAGTTACATCCACATCGCCGAAACCTTCAAAGAGCTGGATCCGCAATCTTCATGCGATATGTATTACAAGGCGTTGTCGCTTGCCTCGGACCGCATCGATCTTCACGAGAAAATGGCCGAGCTGTTAGTCGCATTAAATAAAGCGCCTACTGCATGCGATGAGCTTGTTTTTGCGGCAGAAGCCTACTCTGAGATCGGCGAAGTTGAGAATGCGCAGAGAACTCTGCACCGCGCCATAGAAATCGATGCGACTCGCATCGACGCCCAAACGAAGCTTATCGATCTCATGATCGTTTCCGGCGAAACGCAAACCGCCTTGGCGGAACTTTTAAAGCTCGCCGATCTGTACAAACAGCAAGGAGATGTCATTCGCGTCGCTGAGGCCTACGAACGCGCGCATAGCTTGGATCCGGCGAACGATCAGGTCATGGAAGCCATGGTTCAGGCGCATGTTGAGGCCGGCGAAAGCGATAAGGCCATAAACCGGATGATGGATCGCGTTGCCGTCGCGGAAACCGCAGGAGACGCCGATCTATTGGAAAAATTGCTCAAGCAGATGCTTGAAATAGAGCCTTCCAACGAAATCGCGCTGGTCAAATTGGCGGATATCCACGAGGGTCAAAATCGCCGAGAAGAGGCGATCTCCGACTTCATCAGCCTTGCTGAGTTGTATCAGAAACGCGGCGCCGTTTCTGAAGCCGAGCCGGTTTTGCGACGCGTGCTCGTCTTGGATCCGAGACATCAAAATGCACACAACCTGCTTGTGGTATTGCTGGAAAACGCGGGCCGCGTCTCCGAAGCCGTAGACGAGATCTTCGCTTTTGAAGAGCCGACCCTTGAAGGGGAGGAATCCGCTCCTAAATTGAAGATTCTGAAATCCGTTCTGGCGATCGATCCGCAAAATGAAAAAGCTCTTGAGCTGCGAGTCGCCATATTCACGAAAGACGGCGATGTCAAGAACGCGGCCGGGGACATGATGGCGTTGGCGGATCTCGCTGAAAAGCGGAACGATCTGCCGGTCGCCGAAAAACGGTTGAGGGTAATTCTCGAAATCGCGCCTATTCGGGCCGATGCATATGAGCACCTGCGGGATATTTTACGAACTGCCGACCGGCAAGAGGAAATGCTGGAGCTGATGCTTCATTACGGCGACGCATTGCGAACGGAAGACAAAAAGAAGCAGGCGAGAAAGATTTATCATGGAATTCTGGAAATCAAAGAGGATCACCGCGAAGCCCTCAAGCGCCTTCGCGATTTAGCCGTCGAGTCGAACGATAAACCGAAAGCGCTGCAATATATATTCAAACTGGCGGAATTGGCGCAGAGTGACGGAAAACTGCCCGAAGTGGAGACCCTGCTTAACCAGGCGTTGGAAATTGCCCCCGGCAACGAGCAGGCTCACACGATGATGATCGACACCTTGATTTTGGCGGGAGAGAACGACGGAGCGATCAGCGCCATATTCACCGCATTGCAAACCCTAGGATCCTATTGGGATTTTGCAACCAAAGAAATGCGCCTCGAACAGATACTTGAAATGGATCCGCTTAATGAGCGGGCGCTAAAGCAGCTTAAAGACCTTGCCTTTGCCGCAAACAACAAGGATCGAATCGTCGGCTTCGCTTCCAGGCTTGTGGATATCGCCGAGAGCAAAGGCGACTTTGAAACGATGGAGTCGCTCCTGAAAGAAATTCGGAGCATAGACAGCGCCAATCTCAATGCCCGTCATAAGTTCGCAAATATCTTGATAAACCAGGATCGCATTAGTGAGGCGGCGCAAGAACTTTTTGAGATCGCCGATCAAAATCGCAAAGAAAAAGACTTGGATGCCGCTGTCGTCATTCTCAAAAGAATTCTGGATTTAGGCGAATCGAAACTCAGGGCGCTCGGCGAATTAAAAGAAATTCTATTGGAATCAGGCGATACCGAAGGCGCGATTTCCGCCGATCTCGGATTGGCGGCTATTTACCAAGAGACCAAGGACACGGCTTCGGTTGAAAAAGTTCTGCGGGATATTCTGGCGATTAAACCGGATCATATTGAGGCCCGCCGCAATATCGTCAAACTCCTCATCGATCAAAAGAAAAAAGACAAGGCTGCGGCCGAGCTGGCTTCGGTTGTGGAACTCGAATTGACCGCAGGAGATGTAAAAGGAGCTATCCAAGATCTGGAGCAGATTCTCGCTCTTGATCCCGCCGCGCGCAACATGCGGCGCAAATATACAGATCTTTTAATTGAAGAGGGTCGAAAAGAGAATGCAGCCGAGCAACTGTTTACGCTCGCGGAGCAGGCGCGTGATGTTTCGGATTTGGATTTAACGGAAGACACATTGCGCGAGATATTGACTCTCGGCATTCCGGAAATGGATCGAAAAGCCCACGAAACTTTACTGGGTCTCTTCGAAAGCGAAGGCGATTTGCCCAAAGAACAACTCGAATTATTCACGCTCGTGGAAACGGATATTGAAGCCGGTCGTCATCAGGAAGCCATCCCCAAGCTCAAGCGCATTTGCTCCATCGATCCTTACAACCAGCAGGCGCACCTTATGATCAAAGATTCTTATCTTGCAATCGGCGACAGTCAAACGGCTGTTGAAGAGTTGTTTGCTCTTGTGGACATTTACCTCGGAGAGAGGCGGCGCAGAAGTGCGGAAAAGGCCTTGAAAGAAATTTTCGGCATAGACTCGGCAAACCTGAAGGCCAAAGAAAAGCTGGCGGATATTTTCATTTCCGGAATGGAGGAAAACGAAAAGGTCGCCACTTTGTTCGATGAAGTCAACCGCTCCACCGCTTCGGGCGATTTTGAGGTTGTGAAGGAAAAACTTAACGCCATCGTTGAAATCGATCCCGAAAATGTCGAAGCAAGAAGCCGGCTGAACGCTTTGTACTATAGAAAACCCGCTGAAAGATTTGCCGCCAGAAAGAGAGCTCTTGCGGAGTTGGAGGCGACCGAAGAAGAAGAGGCCCGTGCGCGAGCCGAGGATATTTTTGAAGATGTGCATTTAAAGATGGACGAATCGGCGACTCAAGGGCTGGAAATATCTTGGGATGAAGACGAGGCGTCCGAGTTAAAAAAGGCGGCCGCAGAAATTAAGGCAGAGCCCGAGGTTGACATCACATGGGAGGAAGAGCCTGCTGCTGCGCCTGAAGTTGAAGCCGGCGAAGAAGCAGCTTTAGAAGAAGCTCCAAAACCGGACAAAAGAGGCGTAGAACCCGAAGTTTCGTGGGGAGCAGAGCCGGAACCTGAAATAGAGAGCAAAGAAGAAACCGCCTGGGGAGGCAAACCTGAGCCGGGCGAAGAAGAAGCTGAAAAGCCTTCGGAGGTCGAAGGGCCTGTACTTGAAGCCCCCGAAGAAGAGATTATCTGGACCGACGAAGAGCCTTCGACTGAAGAATTGGCCTCTTTGAAATCCTGGAGCGAGACCCCGGCCCAACCGATGGATTCCGGCGAATTCGAAACCGGTGCAAAGCCAGGCGATATGTTGGATGAGATATTCGGTCCCGGCGAATCCAAAGAACCCGCAGAGAAGGGTGTGCCTCCGTCGCAGAAATCAATCGAAGGCATAATCGATTCCTTCGATGACCTCATAGCCGAGCTGAGCCTTGAAGATGAAACAAAAATTCCGGAAGGAAAGAAGTTGGACATCTTGGAGGAGCAGGCTCCTGAATCAGAGACGAAACACGAAGAGATGAAAGACGCGGAATCTCATTTCAATATGGGATTGGCGTACCTGGAGCTTGAAGATCTCGACAACGCAACGGCTGAATTCGAGCGCTCTATAGCCTTGGGCGATTCGTCCCATAATTTTGCCGTGTGCGTCCATCTGGGCCGCTGCTATCTTCGAAAAAATCTGCCGACGAGAGCGATCGGCTATTACGAGATGGCGCTTGAATCGGAGAGCAGTCCGAAAGATCGCAAGGATCTCCTGATGGAAATCGGGAACCTTTACAAAAGACAGAACAATCCTGAGCGCGCATTAGAGTGCTTCGAGGAAGTGGATTCCATCGACAACAACTACCATGGCGTCCGAGCCCTGATCAAAGATCTGAGAAAGAACGTCAAAATCAAAAAAGGCAAGTCGAAAAAAGGAGATGATGACGACAACATTTCGTTTGTGTGAGCCGCATTTGAATCATTGTTTTCGATGCAAAGATTGACAGGCTGATATCAGATCTCTTTTTGTCGGCACAAAATAAAGCACAGCGTCGCAAAGGAAAAAAACAAGATCTTTTGATAAGACTCCACCGTCATAGATAGAGTTTTAAAACGACATGAATCAATGACGGTTACGCTCGCAGCCGCGAAGCGCTCTCGCCGCCGCGAAGCGCTTTGGCGGAGCGGTGTATGGTTGATCGCGAAGTCGTATGAGAAGTGATGGTCAATGGCCAATTTCATCCAGATCAATGCAGAACATCCGCAGCCTCGATTAATCAGGCAAGTGGCCGATATTCTCGCGGCCGGCGGCATAGTGGCTCATCCCACCGACACGACATATGCCTTGGGCGTTCATATGAATAATCATCGAGGAGTCGACCATCTTTATCAGATTAAAAAGAAGAGGTTGAGCAGGCCGTTGAGCTTTTTATGCGCCGACCTGTCCGATCTTTCGGAGTATGCGAAGGTGACGGACGAAGCATTTTACATCATGAAAAGGCTGCTCCCCGGACCATACACGTTTATTCTGGAAGCGCGAAAAAATGCGCCTCGCATAGCTTGGACCAAGCGAAAGGAAATCGGGCTTCGTGCGCCGGGTAATCATATCGTGCAGGATCTGATCCGTGCTATCGGATGCCCGATGATATCCACAAGCGCCTCATTGCCCACCGGTGAGCTATTATCCGATCCCCGCGAGATTTTGGATTTCTATGGACATCAGATTGATGTGGTAATAGACGCAGGCATCATTTTTCCCGAGCCAAGCACCATCATCAGTTTTACGACCGGAAGCCTTCAAGTCATCCGCCTCGGCAAAGGGCCGGTGGATTTCCTCGACAAGTTGTAATCTGCATTTCGATACGCCTTCGCTATCAAACGCAAAGCATTCGCGACATGCCTATAATCAGGCCGCATGGCGTGTTCAAAGGCTTCATCTTATGAGGTCTGTATGACATTGATATCAATTACAACTTTTTAGAGTTTATTATTTGCTGCGGCATTTGATGAACGCTCGGAAAGAACGGTCATAAGTCCGCTCGATTTCCTGCGTGAAGGCGCAAGCCGGAAGCTCATTCATGCGCAAATGATAATGCATGCATTCGCAACATATTCCGTGTCGTTCGCAACCTGGATAAGTGCAAGTGCAGCGTTTTGAATTCGTGGCTTTATTGACGCAATCCGTCATCGTTTCTCCTCTTCCTCTTTTTAAGGGCCCAATCTTTTCCAAGTCGAATATCCGCCGGGGAACACGAACACTTTTGAATATCCCTTTTTGCCGAGTTCCTTTGCCACTACATAGGGCCTTCCATCGTGCAGTCCCTCGCCAAAAACCACAAGCATGGCGGAATGATCTTCGGGTAGATGGATCTGCGGCGCAGGATTGGCGGCTTTTCCATCCGACGGCAAAGCCATGTATGCGGGATAGGGATTCGGCTTTTGCAAGTTTTGATCGGGCGATGTCTGCTTTGCTGGCTGCGTTTGGCCTTGGCTTTGCTTTGCGGCAGGCTGTTGCGGTTTGAAGAAATCAGGCGAGATATTTTCCGCGCCGGGCAGCGTGCCCAGGTCATAGTATATTTTTGGCCTTGCATCGATCAACCAGGAGCCCCCGCCTCCGGCTTGCACCATAGCCCAAAGGTCGGGAATCGGCATTTGCGGCAGTTGTTCCATATCAGGGGTGATCAGGGATTCGCCGGATTGCACAAATGCGCTCGTGCCGCCTGTAAAGATCATTACGTTTTTATATTGAAGCTTGATCAGAATTTCCGCTCCGTAAAATGATACGGGGCAACCCGTGCCGTCGCAATAAACGATGATACGAGCATCTTTATCTTGAGGAAGTTCGCTTGTGCGTTGCTCTATCTCCCACGTCGGCATGTTTCGCGCAGTGGGAATATGGCCGTTATCGTAAGCTTTTTTGCTGCGGACATCCAAAAGCAGAATGTGTTTTTCTGTGTCCACCATTTTGGCCAGTTCATCCACTCCAATAATAGGAGCAGGAGGAGACACCAAATCGGGTCTGGGCGGACCTTGGGCAAAGGAGGCGGCAGCAAAAAGAAAGAATATGATAAAAATAAAATGAATTACAGATTTCATTTGAACGCTTTCATTCATAGCCGTCGTAATTTGCTGAAGTCTATCATGTACGATCGGCAGACACTATTTTTTCGAAAAACTGAAAATCATTTTTCTCTGGCGAAAAATTTTCGGGATGTCCATCAGCAATCTGGAAAAATGGATCAAATACCGGCCGGATTTCGTCGAGCGATATAGAAGTCTGGCAGCCTCATGCACTTTAAGCCGCGGCACATGCCATCCCAATCTCATGCATCGAAGCCCCAGCCGATATCGATTGACGAACGCCCGCGCCTCGACATCAATTCCTTTGGCAAGGGGTCCTTTGCGGGGATGAACGGCTCTTGCGGAAGCCACATAACGGCATTTGTATCCCGCTATTCGAGCTCGTGCCGCCAGGTCGACGTCTTCGAAATATGAATGGAAGCTTTCATCGAATATTCGGCCTTCAATAGCGATTCGATCAAGCGCGGAGCGCCGCCATAGCGAGAGCGCGCCGGTTGGCCCGAACACATCCCATAATCCGTCGAACTGCCGCCAATCCGGCTGCCCCTGGCCGCGATCCGACGGTAAAAGCTGCAAAAAGTTCGGCTCAATGCCTGTGGAGTCCAATATCGGCAAGTTTTTTTTATTCGGCGCGCCTTGTAAATCAAGAAGCAATTTCGGAGCAAAAGAAACCGCTTCTGTCGAATGATTACGAGCGGGATCTACCAGAGAGCTTATGCATCCCGGCAGCATCAAAATATCCGGATTGCAGAATAAAACCAATTCGCCGGTGCTATGCGCCAGAGCCAGATTCATGCCGCCCGCATATCCGAGATTGCGATCAGCTTGAATAATTTTAGCCTGGGGAAAGCCGGATAAAATCTTACAGGTAGAGTCGGTGCTGGCGCAATCGACAATGACAATCTCGTAATTGAAGAACTCTTGCGCCAAAATCGATTCTATAGTTTTGGCAATTTCGTTTTCATGATTGTGAGTAACAATCAGAATGGAAACTTCAGGCCGTTCCATTTTAAGCTTTCCTTCCATTGTTTTTTCCCAATAGGATTGTATCAACCGCAGGGAATTTTTCTCAAGTAGAAGAAAAGCGGAGATCAATAAATTCATCGAATTACTGACCGAAAAGCGAAGAAATTTTTTTGCTTACCATAAATGTAAGTTGTTAAATACAACAACAGAGAGTATAATAAATGACCAAAATCTCTATATGTTGTGGAGGGATAACTCGCGAATGGGCTATCTGGAGCACTTTGGATTCGAACTGGAACCTTTTTCAAACGCACCCGACCGAAGGTTTTATTTTCCGAACGAATCCCACGACGAGGCCCTTTCTCGGCTGATTTTTGCCGTGAGCAATAGGCGCGGCTTGGCGTTATGCACCGGAGGAATCGGGTGCGGAAAAACCACGCTGGCCCGCAAACTATACGATGCATTGCCCGAAGATCAATTTGCAAAAGCTCTTTTGGTTGTGATTCATTCCGATATCACAGCGGATTGGCTTCTTCGAAAATTCGCCCTTCTGCTGGGACTGGCCAATCCCGCTGCGCGCAAGCTGGAGTTGTTGGGCCAAATTTACGACAGGCTCCGAAAGGTCGATTCACAGGGTCGGATCACGGTAATTCTGATCGATGAAGCTCAGATGCTGGCGTCTCGAAGCTTGATGGAGGAATTTCGCGGGTTGTTGAATCTTGAGGTGCAGGAACGCAAGCTGGTCAATTTCGTATTTTTCGGCCTTCCGGAGGTGGAGTACAATCTTCATCTGGATGAACCCCTGCGCCAGAGAGTCGCTATGCGTTGCAGGCTGAACCCCATGGATCTGCCAACCTGCACCCAATATGTAAAACATAGATTAACCGTTGCCGGAGGCAATTCGTCTCTGATCTCGGAGGAAGTGATCTCCCGGATATATGTTTTTAGCGAAGGCGTTCCTCGGTTGGTGAATACATTTTGCGATAATCTGCTCATCGAAACATGGAAAACAGGGCAGTCTTTTGTGCCTGTGGATACGATTGAAAAAGTCGCCAAGGACCTGGATCTGATCAACAAGCAATTGCCGAAGAGCGTTTTGGATGAGGTTTTGGGGCCGACAACGGAAGGCGTCACAAAAGCCAATATGGAATGGGCTGTCACCGAAACAACCGATCTGGATAAGATTATGGACTTTATGGATAAGCAGTAACTTTAGGTTCCTCACGTAATTATTTTCTTTTCCGGCCATCTCTTTGATCACCTATGACTGCAATATGTCTTGACTAGAAACATCTTCACAGGGTAAAGATTTTAGAGATATAAAGGCTTTGATTAGGAGGCTTGTAAAGCGCGGAAAAGACCCTTTCGAAATGCGGGTATAACTCAGCTGGTAGAGTACGAGCTTCCCAAGCTTGGAGTCGCGGGTTCAAATCCCGTTGCCCGCTCCACAAAATAAAGCCCCAATCGGATTTTGGATTGGGGCTTTTTTTAAAAATTATTGTGTAGGGGAAGAGATTGAATTCTCACGGACAGATCATTCGAAAGCTGGTTATCTTTTTCGCGAAGTCAGCGGCATTCGTGCTGGCCGGAATTGTCGGGTTTGCATTTGTCCTGTTAATCACCTTGAATTTTCTGCTGGATTCCCCCTCAATCACTCAAAAAATCTTGGATTCCGCCCTGCCTCCGGTGGGCAAATTAATCAAAGCCGATATTAAGGTTAAGTCTTTTCGAATTCGATTTGCGCCGTTTCATCTGATTTTGGAGGACTGCGCTTTAAACCCGCTCGGCGGCAGAGGGGCTTTCGAGCGCGATTTTGCCGGCGTGAAAAAAGTGGTGGTTGAACTGGATTCCGCCGCTCTTTTGCGCGGAAAAGTAAAGGTAACCAGGGTCGATGTTACGGACCCCTGGTGTTATCTGAAGATGGATGCAGATGGAAATATTCTCAATTTACCCTTTGGCCCGTTGTCGAACGAAGAAAAGCCGAAAAAGCCGCCGCCTGTCATCAAGCTTCCGATTTATGCGCCTGAGGTGCGTGTGCTGAGCGCATCTTTCAAACTGGATATGCCCCAGGTGCTTATTGTTGTAGACAAAGTGGATGTGAATGCAAGGGCGAATCTGGACACCGGAGATACGGGCGCATTGGTAAAGATTAAGGGGATTCAGGTCAAACCGGGGGATTTGGATATTCGGGTTTCCGATATCGATCTCGATACTGATTTTTCGTTGCACACCTGGGGCGGCAATTTGCGCCGGATGTTGCTTACCATGGACGGGGTCACGGTCGCCGCTCAGGGATGGTGCAAGGATGTGGTGTCCGACAACCTGACCACAGGCGGCACGGTTCAAGTCAATGCATCGGATCTGGGCATGGTAAACCGCATGTTCGTATCGTACCCGCCATTGTCCGGAAAAGCTTTGGTCGAAGCAAAAGGCGGCTTTGATTTGGAAGGGATCCACTGGTACGGGCAAGGAAAGGTCCGCGTCGAAGAGGCCGTGGTGGATAAACTGCCTGTACCTCTTGCGGAACTGCAATTTTCCGGAGATCCGAAAGCGGGTGAAGTGAAAAGCATACTGGTCCGTGCGGCCGGCGGACAAATTACAGGCATGGCTCGTCAGGAACTGGAAGGAAATATGACGTCATCGGCCCATTTAAATCTTGCAGGCATCAATTTGCAGGCCGTTCTTGCAGGCTTTCGCATAAGAAATCAAGTCGTGTCCGCTGCAATCTCGGGAGAGCTTCACGCAGGCGCCAAACTTCGGCCTCACGTAGTAGCGGACGTGGATACGAACATCACGGCTTCCGGTTTAATTGTACATGGGAAAGATGAGCCTATCGTAAAACTGAATTCTGTGCATATCGGGCTGATCGCGACATATCAAGGCGATACGGTTGAGATCAATAAAGCGTCTATTGGCCTTGCTGGCGGCGAGGTGAAGATCAAAGGGTCCTTTAAAACGAACGGAAGCTTGGCGGCCGATGTGGCGGCCTCGTTTTCGGATTTGTCCGCGCTGGGAGAGATCGACGGAAACAAGGTGGCCGGCAGTATCGACGTAAATGCGGATATTTCCGGAAATCTTGCGCATCTCCAAGGACCTATTCGCGTGATGGGGTCAGATCTCGAATTCAGGACGTTTCATGTCGGACAGTTGCTGGCGCAAGGAAATCTGACCGGCTCTGGAATTGATTTTTCCGAGCTGAATATAATTGAAGAAAGTTCATCTCTTGTCGCGACAGGTTCCTTCGATTGGGCCGATGAGCCGACTTTGAATATGAATGCCGAGGTAAGAAATGGCAAGATTGAAGATTTCATGGCCATAGCAGGCGCCATCAAGAAACAGCCCGATCAAAAAGAGCCTGCAATATCGCCGTTTCGGGGAGAGATCAATCTTTTTGCACAGGCTCAAGGAAATTTGAAGGCTTTGACCGGCAAGGCCGATGTTCAAGTTTCCAATCTGCAAATAGGGAACACCGGAGAAGGGAACCCCGTTGAAAGGGTTTCTAAAATAATCTCACTTGTCCGTTTGGATCAGGGCCGCATTTTTCTGGACGATCTGACCATTCAAAAAGAAAAGAACGCCGGAACGGAATCCACAAAACGCGAGCGTGAAACCAAGGTGCTGGAATCTAAGAAGAAGTTGAAAAATAAGGCCAAGGAAATGCAGCCGAAACCCGAAGAGATGCAAGCCCAAAATTATTCATGGATCAGGGCGAAAGGTTATTACTTTCCGGACACCGGCGAGATATCAGCCGATTTATCCACAGAAGGGCTTGATGAGCGCTCATTCGATTATCTGGCGGCGAAAGATATTCCTTTTTCGGGTTTAATCCGTCTTTCGGCAAATATCGCCGGCACAATTTCTTCTTTGAAGTTGCAGGGATCGCTAAGCCTGCGCGACGCGTATTGGGGGGAAGCCCTCTTGGGAGCGTCAGAAATCGTCGCTTCCACAAACAACGATCAAATTGTCATCAAGGGAGATCTTCTTAAAAGACGTCTGATTGTGAAAGGATCTGATCCGGAACCGGAAGACTTCACATCGCCTTCAGGTTCTGAGATGAATTTGGGAACTGCAAAGCTCTCCGCCGCTATCGGCGCCGGCGAGGGGCATCCGCTTTCCGGCGAACTTGCCCTTAATGATCTGGAGTTTGCGTCTTTGATCACCAAACAGGAACCGGCAACGCCGCAGGAGGTTGAGGATGGAGTGGGTTATGGCGGATATATAACCGGAAAGGTCGTCTTTCAGGGAATGCTCAACGATCCGGCGACCCTGGCGATGAATTTGTTATTGGACGAGATCCGGTTTTCCAGAGGCGATTTTGCAATTCTTAATTTGGACCAATCCGGGAATAAAGCCCCGGTTCAACTGGGTTTTGCCGGCGGGAAACTTCATATTGATTCGCTCAAAATATCGGAAAAAACCCTGATACGAAAAGGAGGCCATGCTAAAGATGACTTGCCGAATCAAAAATCTTTGCTAAAGCAGAAGCCCCAAGGATCGGCCCCGCTTTATCTTGAAGTCCGCTCGGATTCGGCTGATGAATTCATTGAAATGTCGATGCATGCGGATATGGGGGTCCTGCGGCTCTTTACACCGATGATCGCAGACGCATCAGGCGATATTTCATTGAATGCGCGGGTTCCTTCGAGTTTGGATTTTAAAGGCCTGCAAGGAGACCTGAAAGTTGACAGCAACAAGGATGATTATATTCAGCCGCGTTCGTTTCCGACGCCGATTGAAGGGCTGCAATTGGCCATGATTTTTTCAGGCGGCACAGCAACGATCCAAAATCTTAATGCAAATATCGGAGGCGGAACCATGTGGGGCGCAGGCAATATTGTCTTTTCGTCGCCCGACGGTTCGCCGCCCGCTGTCAATATTCATATCCAAATGAAAGAAGTGCGCACCGGTTATGCGCCGAGCCTCGATGCTACGCTGGATCGCGCCGATATCGTTTTGCATCTGGCGGATCGGACCGATTCTATGGGCAATGTCAAAGGCCAGGTTTTGGAGCTTCAGGGAGAAGTGGCCATCAATCAGGCGACTTTGTCTCAAAATTTCGATCTGGTCTCCATCTTGAAATCGTTCCGAAGCACAGTGAAGGTTTCGGGGGCCGAGGTTTATAAAGGCTCTGAAGAAAATCTGAGATTCAATATAGCTCTTTCAGCGCCGGATAGCGTATATCTTGAAAATAATTTCGCCCAAATGGAGTTTGGCGTGAACCTCATCCTCGTCGGATCGGATAAGGCATTGGGGATGGAAGGAATGGTGGAGGTTTTGCAAGGAACGGCCAATGTTTTGGATCATAAATATGAGATTACTTCCGCGCAAATTCAATTTTACGATCAGCGCAGGATTTATCCCAATTTCGATGTCAACGCACAGACCAGCGTGAACGACATTGAAATATTCATCAACGTCTCCGGAAACCCGGACCGGTACGAAATTCAATTTACTTCAGATCCTCCGAAAAGCCAGCAGGATATCGTCGCGCTCCTATCTCTGGGAGTGGACTATGCAAAATTTCAGGCAGAAGGCGCCGGTGCATCCAGCAATGAAGCGGCGATGATGGCGGCGCAGAGCTTGATCAATCAGCAACTATCGAGTGTGACGGGAACCCGTAGAGTAGAAGTCGGGATCGATACTTCTACGGGCACGGAGCGTCTGAAAACACAAGTGGAGGTTCGAAAAAATATATATTTATCGTTATACCGGGATGTTGTGGATTCCAACATCTCAGCGGAAATGGAATATGCCTTCTATCGACATCTTTCCATTCTGGGAAGTTATTCGACATATACCGGCAATGAACCTACCGGCATGACCACTGCTTTGCCGATTGGCGCCGGATTGCGCCTGAATATAGATTTTCCATGAAGCGATATTCCTGCTTTTTTGTTGTCATTTTTGCTTTGATTGCGAATCTCGTGCCCGCTTGGGCTCAAGAAAACGCATCGGATCCTGAGCCTGATTCATCCGCGGGCTCAACGATATCGAAGCCTGAATCCGAGCCGACTGCCGCTTCTAATGAATCATTGGAAGAAGTTACAAAAGTCGAACCCAAACCTGTCACGGAAAATCAGGACTTGGAGGAGCTTTCATCATACTGGGGAAAAGAATTGGGCAGTGCTTACGCGTTCATTGGTTCGCACGACAATTCGCAAGCTTTATCTGATGGGAAACGTTCATCGCGTGGTCGTGAAAGCCACGCTTACCGAAGACGGCCGGGTTGCGGTTCGAATTGAGGTTATGCTTCAGCTTGTCGTACGCGACATTGTGATTAAGGGCGAAAAAGATCTCAATGACGAAGAAATCAATGCAGCAATGCGTATTAATCCCGGAGACTTCTACATGTCCGGGATGGATGTCGTTCTTCAAGAGCGCATAGAGCGAGCATATATCAAAGAGGGACATTTGAAAGCGCAAGTGAAGATATCGACAGAGCCCAGGTATTCGCGGCTGGAGAAATTGTTCAAACCTGAATCGAAGACGGAAAAGGAAGAGACGGCCCGATTTGCAAAGCTGGAATCGGAAAATTTTGTGGACATCATCGTGGACATTAATGAGCGTCAAAGATTCACTTTGGGTAAAGTCAATATTCTTGGCGATCTTGGCGGATATGAAAAGGACATGGTCGTCCATAAAGTAATGCGCTATCGCGAAGCTACTCCCGGCAGGAAAGGGATTCCTATCAAGTCGAGTCGCCTCGATAAAGGAATTGTCCGCTTAAAGCAATTTTTGGAAAATGCAAAACGCCGCGAAGCCAGAGTGCCCGAAATGGATTATCGTGAACTTTTCAAGCTCAGCAAGCTCGATCCGACGCTTTTGCAAAAAGCCAAATCCGGCAAGCTGTCCGCAGAGGAAAAAGAGCGAATTGCTTCATCGGGCCTGAGAGCGCCGAACGATTGGATGTTCGAGTTGGATTTTGAAAAAAACACAGTGAATATAAATCTTAAACTGAAGATCGGTCCCAGAGTCGAGATCGGCTTAGATGAAAAATGTTTCAGTTGTGCTGAGCGAAAATGGAAAGTGAACGATGCTACCGGCCTGTACGATCAACGTCGATTCACGCCTTTGGTCGTGCAGGAATATGAAAAACGCCTCGCCGAGTATTTGCAAGCCAAAGGATATTACAAGGCCAAAGTGCGGGGACGATACGAGGAGGATCAGCGCGGATACAACGGAATGCCCGTCAAGAGGTTGATCTTTGATGTGGATCAAGGTCCAAAAGTCAAAGTTTCTACTATTGATTTTGAAGGCAACGAAATCGTCAGAACCCGCAAATTGTTGAAGAAGATGGAGCATATTTCTGCGTACAGAGAAGATCTGCTGATGACCGATCTTGAAAACGTGATTCATTTCTATCATGAGCGAGGTTATTTGGACGCTAAGATCATCGATCATACCGTAAATTTCGACCACAAAAAAAACAAGTTGAAGATTACGGTTTTAGTGGAAGAGGGGTTTAAAAGAATTCTTGAAAAGGATGCGACTTCCGTATTTATTCAGCAACCCAAGCAGGTATTTGTATCGGATGAAGAAGCGAAAGAAAAAGAAGAACTCCAGAAAGCCGTAAACAAGCTCGTTCAGAAGTATAAAAAAGACAAAGCTTATGATCCGTTTGCCGTAGACAATACAAAAAACTTGATACTTGCAAAGCTTGCAAATAGGGGCTACCTCGATGCGACGTTGGATGCCGAATTTAACGAGAAACCGCCGGATTTCGATCAAAAGGTGGTCATGGCGGACTTGGAATGGAATGCCACATTAGGCCCGCGCTATTACGTTGGGAAAATATATGTTCAGGGCAACAACTTGACGAAAAAATATGTGATCGTTCGCGAACTTTTTATCCAGGAATCCAAACCCAAATGCAAAAAAGGCGACTGCCGCATGCCCTATTCGCAGGACACAGTAATCGAATCCGAGCAGGCGCTTTTAAAGCTGGGACTTTTCAAATCTGTGCAAATCGAGCCTGTGCCCCGCGAAGAAGATCCGCGCATTTTGGATATTCAAGTCAAAGTGACAGAGCGAAATTCCGGATATTTGCAAGCCAGCGCAGGCTTTGATTCATATCAGGGCATTTCCAGCGCGATTGAGATCGGCCACAGAAACCTGGCCGGCCATGGAAGAAAAATCAGCTTCCATGTGGAAGGAACGAGCAAAAACCCTGCGTTCAATTACGAATGGGAAAGACAGAAGCTGGAAGAATTCAGATTAAACCTTGATCAGCGAACCGCCGTTATTGATTTTGTATGGCCTTGGGTGGCGCGAACGCCGTGGGATGGCCATCTGAACATAAAGGACGAACAAAAACATGATGTGAGTTTCGATTCTCGCACTATGGCGATCACGATTGGGACATACGACAAACTGGAACGGAATTTTAAGGGCGATAAAAATCTTTTGAAGATATTTAAACCGGTGACTGTGGGCGTGGATTTGGAAATTGCACGGGACTTCATTTACAACCTGGATATGAACGCAAAAACCTCTGTCGAGGCCGGATCCGTGCAGATTGTCGATATTGCGCCCAATTTGCTCATTGATGCCCGGGATGTTCCGACTAATCCGACGCAATGGCACTATGAAAATTTTCGTATAGAAGTGGCGGCGCCGTTTTTGCAAAGCCAAATCGCTTATCTGAAGCCGACCTTCCAAACCGCTTTATACTTTCCGGTATTCAAACTTTGGGGCGCGAGAAAAGGGATTGTATATGCCATGAATTATCGCGTTGGCTACATACATATGCTTCGCGCCAGCGACGATATGCCGCTTTCGCGCAGATTCTTCCTGGGAGGCGCCACCACCATCAGGGGTTTCGGACAGGATCAGATCAGCCCGGTCGATAAATACGGAGCATTGATTGGCGGAAATTTTATGGCGTATACGAACCAAGAGCTCAGAATTCCCATCGGTGAGACGAATTGGGGTATTTTGCTGTTTTCCGATGCCGGAAATGTGTCGGAAAAACCGGAGCTGTTTTATATCGATAAGCTGCGCGCCACCGCGGGGTTCGGCATCCGCTACCTCACTCCCATCGGCCCGATTTCAGGCGACTATGGCTTTAAACTCAATCGCCAGGCAAAGGAAACTCTGGGCGAGTTCTATATCACGATTGGAAATACTTTCTGATTTTTGTGACAGTGCATTAAAAATAGATTGAATTTATTTAGAGCAAAATTTCAACCTGGCTTCTATTCGTTCCTTCCTTATTTCATATCCGCGCAATCTCATCGTCAATTGACGGGCCGCCGCCGGATCGGCCAAAGGCAGCGCGTTTTTAATTTCTGCAATTTGTCGATCGATCAGTACGGGCCTAATGCAACGATATGCTGATTTTGTTTCACCGGGGCAAGCCGGGCTTTGCTCGATCCAGATCGGCTCGAATTTGATGTCCGAAATATTTACGGAATTTTTTCCCGGACGTTGCAGGGTAATCACGGCAACGGCGCCGAAACGCTGCTCGCATAAATCCATAGGACCAAAAGAGGGACACATATTGGAGAGAAAGTTGCCCAATGAATAAATAATCGGGCAGCGCCTTCCATCCGAAGAATTCATATATTCAACAGGCTGCAATACATGCGGATGATGCCCGATCACAACATCCGCGCCTGCATCCGCCAATTGCTGTGCGATCTTTCGCGTGTAACCGGAAGGAAAAACGGAATACTCCTGATCCCAATGCGCGCTGACCAAAACGAAGTCCACATCATGGCGCTTACGCATTTGACGTATTGCATCCAGAACTTCACAGCCATGATTTCCCCACGAATACCAAAACAGAACCTGGGGCTTGTCCGGCGATTTTCGCATGGCAGGAGAATAGTTGTTCAATAGCGCTGTGAACGCGACAATGCCGATCCGTATGCCGTTTTTCTCTAAGATCAGACCTGTCGAGACTTCAGGCAGATCGGCTCCGGCGCCGACGGTTTTGATGTTCACGCGATTGAAATTCTTTATTGTCTCTTCCAACCCCTTTTTACCCTGATCAAGCGCATGGTTGTTGGCCAACACAGCTACGTTGAACCCGGCGTCCGCCAATGCATCAGCCATTTTTGAGGATCCCCAGAAGATCATATCCGCAGGAAGATTATATGGCCGGTCGGTAAGCGGAGATTCCATGTTGAACATTGCAAAATCATATTGTCTGATCTGGGACTTGATATCCTGAAAAAGCGTATTGAAGCCCATGTTGTCGATGCTTTGCCCAATAGTCAATTTGAAATCGCGACTGAATGCGGCGCGATTGATTGCAGCGTGCGCAATGATATCGCCGGTCGCCGCCAAAGTCACAGATGTTATTTGCTGAGGAGTCGCTTGCCGCTGATTCGATTCCGCACTTTCTCCTTTAACCGCAACGGCCGCATTGCAGCCCGGAAAAAGCCAGAGACTTGAGTAAATAGAAGAAATAATCAGGAAAATCGGAATCAAACGAGCAAGTGTCGATTGCACGATTAATGTCCTCAAGTCTATTTGAATGCCCACAAGTGTCCGATT
>Ga0315282_10004623_pt1 | contig 23892 bp, 19 predicted proteins | sample YL17G07_20_MG_FD_203693 | JGI IMG/M metagenome (GOLD analysis project Ga0315282, IMG submission 203693) | Sediment microbial communities from Yellowstone Lake, YNP, Wyoming, USA - YL17G07_20 | ecosystem: Environmental > Aquatic > Freshwater > Lake > Sediment | place: USA: Wyoming | collected... | reverse complement strand
CCCGGCCAGAGGATGTTCGCCAGAAACAATCCATAAAAGACGGAGGCGGAGATTTTTTCCTTCCGGCAGATTTCCTGGATTTTATCCCATTTTACTTTTCCTGAGGACGAGATTTCGGCGATGTCGGTCAGCCAGATCAAACGATCATAAGAATGCTGCTGGGCATGCAGGCAGAGGTAGCATAATTCATATTCCTCCGAGAAAACCTTGGCTTCCGCCTCGCCGATCCTGGCCGGCACCGCCGTTCGCCATAAATCATCTTCCGAGGAGAAGGCCAGATGAAGACCCAGGTAATTCAAATGCACCTCGGCCAAAAGCCCGTTTTTATGGTACATGGGCGCAAACGTCCAAGCCAGCCCCCTCCTTGCGGGATCCAAGGGGAACCGAAAATTCTCGTCTTTCATGAATCCGCATTTTTCAAGAATTTTCTCGAACTTGGGCCAATCGTCAAGGGCCACAAAAAAATCAATGTCGGCAAAAGGCCTGAGACCGATATCTCGATAGAGCGTCTCGGCCAAGCGAGCCCCTTTGCTGATCGCCACCCGCAGGTCGGCCGCTTGGATTTCTCGAAGAAGAGGCCCCAAGCTTCGGAGTGAACGGAAATTTCGGGCTGCCTGGGAGTAGTATAGGGCTTGGAGTTTGGCCAAGGATTCATCGGGGATTCTGTCTTTGAAATCCTTCAAATGGCGGTAGAGAAGACAAGCGACGCCTTCCCCAGCCGCTTTTTGAACGAGCTCCTGCCAATCGAGGTCAAGCTCCAATATTTTCTGGATTTGGGAGAGAGCCTCAGGACTAGGACTTAGGCGCGAGCCAAAAACGAGCAATCTCCGGATTGACTCAGCCAAGAACTTGCCTCCGTTTCCGGCCTCAGGAATTCCTTGAGTCCAAGTCCCCGACCGATGAAGAGAGCAGGACCTCTAAAAAAACCACGAGATTTTATATCATGGCCAAAATAGTTATTCAAGGCAAAAAAACTAAAAAGGTTGACAAAAAGGGATAAAATATCTATAAATATAACTGAGAGTTAGAGCCTTAGCTTGAGGAGCGGCAAGACCAGCTTAAAGAAAAAACTTTGCTGAAAAAGTGCATCGCTCAGAGCCTTATTTTAACCTATGCGCTCATATTTTCCTCATGTGCGTCCGCCCCGGGGATTCAGCTTGTTAATCTAACCGCCAAAGAATCGTCTTCCTCGACGGAAATCGTCCTGACGACAACGGCACCCGTGGAATTCCAAGTCCTCAAACTGCAAAATCCTCTCGGATTAAAAATAGTTTTTCCGAGCAGCCAAATTTTCAGCTTCGAAAAGGAAGTCCTGACGATCGACAGGGGAGCCATTAAAAATATTAAAAATGAATTTCAATCCCAGCCCATCCATGGCCAGTATCCGCTTAAAGCAGTGTTCGTCGAACTCGCCCAAGACCTGCCCTATGAAACCTCCCAAAAAGGAAACACCATCGTTTTGAGCGTGAAATGCCCGGAAGTGCCAAAAGAGGCCGATGGGGGCCAGAAAAAAATTGACCCGCCCCTGGTCCAACCGGAACAGGAGAATCCGGCCCTTGAGCCGGGCTATATGATCGGTCCGGGAGACGTCCTCAACATCGAATTTTGGGGACAGCCCGACCTGACCAGAGATGTCGTCGTGAACAATCTGGGGGAAATCAAGGTTCCTCCCCTGACGAGCCTGAACGTCATGGGAATGACGGTCGCCCAATTGGAAGAGAAGCTGACCGAGGTCCTGGCCAAATATTATATCGATCCGGTCATCTACGTTAAGATCAAGGAATACAACAGCCAGAGGGTGATTTCTATGGGAGAAATCACGACCGGTATGCACACCCTCAAAAGAAGGACCACCCTCCTCGAATTCTTGGGCCAAATCGGGGGATTGACGGCCAATGCCGATACCTACCATATCAAGTTGATCAAGAAAGACGGGAGCATTTCTATCCATAATCTCTCCGACCTTATCAACGACATCCAGAAAAGTTCAACGATTCTTGTTTCGAGCGGGGACACCGTTTACGTCCCGCCTTTAGAGCTGAACAAGATATTTGTCCTGGGCGAAGTCAAGACCCCAAAATCCATCAACATCAAAGGAAAAATGATGCTGATCGATGCCCTGGCCGAAGCGGGGGGATTCTCGGAGAATGCGATCACCAGAAGCGTCCTGGTCGTCCGGGGGCAATTGGGTTCACAAAAAGGCCTCCGGCTGAATGTCAGCCACCTTTTAAAGGGAACGGACCTCAGCCAAAATATTGAATTGCAGCCCGGAGACATCATCTATGTCCCGAAATCTTTTATCGTCGATGTCGAACGATTTCTGAGGGACATCAGCAGCCCGCTGACCTGGTATTTCTGGTATATGAAATATTGAAGACCCATGAATCATAAAAAAAGAGTCTGAGATGCCCAAAGTCGAGATGACCCTGGGGGACTATTTGCGGGTGATTCGCAAGAGAAAGCGGATCATCATTCTCTGCCTCGTGGTCGTGGTTTTAACATCGTTTTATTACGTCCGCACCCGGCCCCCCATCTATCGAACATCGGCCAAAATAAAGATCGATCAGAGAAAATCCGTGGCGACGATATTGACGGAAATTATCACCTGGTCTCCGGGCGATGTCATCGCCTCTCAAACGAGCTTTATGAAAAGCTACCAGCTCATGGAGCGCGTCGCAGAAAGAATGAATCTGGTGAATCCCTCCCAGAACCCCGCTGAAAAAATGGCCGTCGTCAAGGGACTTCAAGATCAGATTCAAACGGAACAGGTCGAGAATGCGAACATCATTCAAATTTCCGCAGCTTCAGGGGATGCCCAACAAGTCATGAATCTCGTCAACGCCGTGGCCGAGACATTTGTCCAGGTTCATTTTGAAAACAAGAAAACAGAAGCTTCGAATGCAAGAAATTTCATCAAAGCCCAACTCGACAGCTATGCCCAAGAATTGCAGGACAATGAAAAAGCCTTGCAAGAATTTAAGGAAGCCAATCCTTTAGTCAAGGAATCCGGCCTCTCGGCTGCGGGTTATGTTCAAAGCGACCCTCGTCTCGACAGCGCCAAGCAAGAGCTGGTCAAGGCGGAACTCGAACTGGCTGCCCTGAAAAGCCGATATACGGACGACCACCCGGCCGTCATCGTCCAGAAAAGGAAACTGGCCAATTCCAGGCAAAATGTAGACAATCTCGCGGGGCAAATCGCCGTTCAGCAAAAAGAGCTTTCCTCAAAAGAAATAAAGCTTTTGCAATTGAAGCGCAACATCGATACGGCTCAGGAAATCTTCTTGATGTTCAAGAAAAGATACGAGGAAGCCCGCATCGCGGAAGCGGAAATAGCCCAGGATGCGACCATCATCGAGCCAGCCGGACTGCCTTCCCGGAGCAACAATCCGAGTCTGAATTTTGCGCTCCTCATCGGCGTCTTCGGCGGGCTGATGCTCGGCTTCGCCCTGGCCTTCGTGACCGAGAACCTCGATACATCCTTGGGCCGGATCGAGGATATTGAAGAAGTGATCAAGCTGCCCGTACTGGGGATCATCCCCAGCCTGTCCCTCGAGAAGGACAAGAAAACGCCCAAGAGAAAATTGAGGAAAAGGGAAAAATTAGCCGAAAGAGATGATCCCGGGAAAAGCCTGATCGCCCTCTTCGAGCCGACCTCGATTGTCTCGGAAGCTTATCGAGCCTTGCGCACCCAACTGGAATTCACGGGCCTGAAGAAAATCGGAAACAGTCTCGTCATCACCAGCTCCGCTCCAGGAGAGGGAAAGACCCAGACCGTCTGCAACTTGGGCATCATCATGGCCCAGGCCGGGCAGCGAGTCGTCCTGATCGGTTCGGATTTTAGAAAATCGATGATCGAACGGCTGTTCGGGCTCAAGAGAAGTCCCGGCTTGAGCGATGTTCTGATGGGCAACATTCCCTGGAAAAAAGCCGTCAACACCGCGACCGATATCGTCATGGGGGGGCTCGGGTTTGAGCGGGTCATCTCGACGCCGGGCATTGAAAACCTGCACATTCTCACCTGCGGCGAGCATCCGCCCAATCCGGCGGAAATGCTGAGCTTGCCCGGGATGAAGAAGCTCCTCCAGGAGCTGAAGCAAAATTTTGACGTCGTCTTGCTCGACAGTTCTCCCGTCCTGCCCGTGACGGATGCCGCCATCTTGGGCTCCATGACCGATGGCGTGCTTCTGGTTTATGAGGCGGGAAGGGTATCGAGGCACGCCCTCCTCCGAGCCAAAGCCCAGCTAGAAAATGTCGGGGCCAATATCTGGGGGATTGTCATCAACAACGTCAAGGCCAAATTGATCGAAGACGTCACGCCCTATCAAAAATACCGTTATTATGGATATTACCGAGAAAAAAGGGAAAAGCCTTCGTAAGATATGCGCCTCAACTGGCATAGCTCCAGATTCACGACCCCCCTCATCATTCTGGCCGTCGTCCTCATAAGTGTCGTCGTCGGCCAACAGCTGGCCGGATTCTCCTCCAAGACGGCCCTGGCGGCCCTCTTTGTCTTTTTACTCGTTCTCATCGTCTTTGTCGACACGGACGCAGGGCTTGTCATTTTGATTTTTTCCATGCTCCTCTCTCCGGAAATCTCGATCGCCAAAGTTCCCGGACGGGATGTCGTCATCCGCCTGGATGACATTTTGCTGGCCGCGATTACCTTCTCCTGGCTGGCCAAGGCAGCGATATACAAAGGATTAGGCCTCATCAAAAGAACGCCCCTGAACAAAGCCATCGGGCTTTACGTTTTGATCTGCGTGATTTCCACCCTGAGGGGGATGGTTCTGGGACATGTCGTACCCCTCAAAGGGCTTTTTTATCTCTTGAGATACACCGAATATTTTCTGCTCTACTTTCTGGTGGTCAACCAGATTCACAGCAAAAAACAGATCAAATTCTTTATGACGGCCTTTTTCATCACCTGTACCATCGTCTCCGTCTACGGACTCATGCAAATTCCGACGGGCGAGAGAGTCAGCGCCCCTTTTGAAGGAAAGGTGGGCGAACCCAATACCTTTGGGGCCTATTTGCTGTTGATGTTTTGCCTGTCTCTCGGGATCTTTTTCCAAAATATCGGAGCCCAAACGAATCTCTGGCTTTTGGGCCTGTGCGGCCTGATCGTTTTGCCGTTCTTATACACTCTCTCCCGGGCTTCCTACGTCGGCTTCGCTTTTTCCTTTCTGGCCCTGATCATTCTTCACAAAAAAAAGGCCGTTCTCACGATTATGGCTCTCGTCCTGATCGTCTCCGGATTTGTCTTGAGGCCAAAGGCCATTTTTTCCAGGGTCGAATACACCTTCCAACAAAAACAGCCCGACGTCGTGCCGTTTTTGGGAACCTACCTCGATCCTTCCTCCTCGGCCAGGATTTACAGCTGGAGAGACAGCCTTCAAGGCTGGCAAGAACAGCCGATCTTGGGGCGCGGCATCACGGGCTTCAGATTCATCGACGGCCAGTATATCCTGACCTTGCCCGAATTGGGGGCCGTCGGCCTGCTCGCTTTGCTCTGGCTTTTATGGCTCGTCTTGAAACACTCTCTCCGAGTTTGGAAAGAAACGGAGGACGAGTATTATAAGGGCTTGGTTTTTGGCTATATCGCCGGCTTTATCGGCTTGGCCTTCCATGCCCTGACCGCCAATACATTTATTCTGCTTCGAGTCATGGAACCTTTCTGGTTTATCACGGGCATCGTCATGAGCCTGCCGATGTTAAAAAAAAATATGCAGGAGACAGCGCAGCCCATAAAAAGCTCTAGCCAGGGCAGAAATCTCAAAGGATGACGGACAAGAATGCCAGCCTGGAACGCAGATTTGCCCCGCCGGGCCATCAGCGGCGGAAAGTGGATTTTTGCCCTGAGGTTGACGGAACGGCTGTTCGGCTTCGTCCGGACCGTCATCCTGGCGCGCCTCCTGGCTCCCGATGATTTCGGGCTGATGGGCATTGCCCTCCTGGTCATCCTCATCCTGGAGGTTTTTTCGGAAACGGGAATTCAGGCCGCCCTCATCCATAGAAATCAAAAGATCGAGCCCTACTTCGACACGGCCTGGACTTTACAAGCCGGCCGGGGCATCATTCAGTTCGGGATTGTCTTTGTCGCCGCCCCCTATGTGGCCCAATTTTTCCATGTTCCCTCGGCCGCCGGCTTTTTCAGAGTGATCGCCATCGCCGTCCTGATGAGAGGATTCAGCAACGTCGGCGTTGTCGTTTTTTCCAAAGAATTGGAGTTCAATAAACAGTACCTCTACCAGACGAGCGGGATCATGGCCGACTTCGCCGTCTCCATCCTCGCGGTTTTTCTTCTTCGAAATGTCTGGGCCCTGGCCTTCGGCCATCTGGCCGGAAACCTGGCCCGCTGCCTGACCTCCTATATCATCCACCCCTACCGGCCCCATCTCAAAATAGAAAAGGCCAAAGCCAGAGATCTTCTCGGATTCGGAAAATGGGTCACCGTCTCGTCCATCTTGGTCTTCATCGGGGCGAACGGCGATGACGCCGTCGTGGGCAAAGCCCTCAAGTCTTCCGCCCTCGGCTTCTATCAAATGGCTTACCGAATTTCCCAAATCGTCATATCGGAAGTCGTCGTGGTCCTCTCCAGAGTCTCTTTCCCCGTCTATGCCAAGCTTCAGGACAGCCTCGCTGAGCTCCAGAAAAGCTATTCCCGCCTGGCCAGCTTCTCCTCGGCTCTGACGATTCCCATGGCCACGGGAATTCTCCTCTTGGGCCGCGATGTCACCCAAGTCGTCCTCGGCGCGAAATGGCTGCCCATGGTTCCGGCCCTCTCTTTTCTGGCCGTGGCCGCTCTGCTCGAATCCGTCGTTTTTACGGGGACCCCCCTCTTCATCGGCAGCGGAAATCCAAAATTCGAATTCGAGATGCAGCTCGTCAGAGCCGTCATTCTCGTCATCTTCATCTTGCCCCTGACCTTGCGTTGGGGCCTCTCCGGCGCCGCCCTGACGGTTGTCCTGAGCGCTGTGGGCATGGCCATTTTGTTCTATCGCAAGCTCCGCGGCCAATTTGCCATCCGCTTCCGCGATTTGAGCTTAATCTTCGGGCCGGCGCTCGTTTCCTCGGCCGTCATGGCCGGTTTCATCTATGTGGTCCGGTCCTCAATCCGCCCTCTCGAAACCCGGCCGCTGTCGGTCCATATCCTTTTTTTGGCCGCGACAATCCTTGCGGCGGCTCTCATTTATGTCTTGCTGCTCGCCCTTTTTCAGAGAATCGTCCCCGATTATCGGGTTATCAAAGATATGGCCAAGATTATCAAGGGACATTAATGGCTTGAAGAAAGACAGGATGGAGTCCAGGCCCATGACGGATCAACCGAAAAAAATCCTGCTAGATTCCGCGGTCGTCGTCAAAAAACGAATCAAAAATGAAAAATGGCGCAAGCTATCAGAGAAATTCCCGTTCCTGGGAAAGCTCTGCTACCGGCTGCCCCAAAAGGCGCAGGACAGAATTTTCACCGATTATTATACGGTCACCGAAAGGATCTTCGAAAAAGCTTACGGCTTTGTCCAAGTCGGGAAATATTCGGCGCGGATTGAAAACATTTTGGATGTGGGCTGCTGCTTCAGCAGTCTGGGGATCGAGCTGGCCAGCCTAGGCTATAAGGTGACCGGTCTGGATATCAATGATTATTTTCTCGTTCATTCGAATTTTCGATTCGTCAAGGGAGATGTCTGCTTCGCTCCTTTTTCGGACGGAGTGTTTGATCTGGTGACCGCCATTTCCGCCGTCGAACATATCGGTCTGGGGCATTACGGAGACAGTCAGGATGGAGAGGGAGACGCGAAAGCGATCCGGGAAATCCGCCGGATTCTCAAGCCCGGAGGATTATTCATTTTGACCGTTCCCTTCGGCCGGAAGATGACGACTCCCTTTTTTCGCGTCTATGACGAGGCCGGAATCTCCCGGCTCGTTCAAGGCTTCCAGATTCTCGACGCCCAATATTTTATCGACCACCAGGAACTTTTCTGGACTGTGGTCACCAAGGACGAAGCGTCCAAACAGGGAACGAACGTCCGGGGGCGGAATACCGGAAATATTTGCCTTTTGTTGCAGACCTAAATGAAAAACATCGGCTTGGACTCGCTGCCCATCTTGGCCAACTTCAGCCAGGGAACGGGAATCAGCAAATACATCACCCGTTTGGCCAAAGGCTTTCTCAGCCTGGATCGAGAAAGCACGTATATTTTTTATGCGCGACGGGCGGTTAAAAAATTCCGTCGAGAACTCTTGGCCATGGCCGGTTTCCGGCATCCCCACCTCGTGGTCCGTCCCCTCTGGGTCCCCGACCGCCTGCTCAACTTGCTCTCCGCGCTTCCTCAGAGTTCCCTGGCCGAAGCTCTTTTTTTCCGGGACATCGACATCTTTATTTCGACCTGCTACTTCACGCCATGGCTTAAAAAAGCCAAGGTCATTTCCTTCATTTATGACCTTTCGCCGCTCGTCGTTTCCACGTTCCCCTCGGACTACCGGAAAAAATTCACAAAGCTCATCGAAGCGACGATCGCCCGCTCGTCCCTCCTTTTGACCATTTCCGAGAATTCAAAGAGGGACCTCATCGATCATTTCCGCCTAAATCCCGGACAGATCGAGGTCATCTATCCTGCGGCCGAAGACGATTTCAGGCCGCTCGGCGCCGAGGAGGCCGGGCCCGTCCTGCGCCGCTGCGGGATCGACTCCGAGTACATCCTTTACGTCGGGATTCGGGGAAAACATAAAAATGTCACGACCCTCGTCCGCGTCTTCGCCGCCCTGAAAAAAGAATTCAAAATCCCTCATAAGCTGGTTTTGTGCGGGCGGAGAGACACCTCGTCCGATGAAACGGAAAAGGAGATTCAAGAGATCATCCGCTCGAGCCGGCTGGAGAAAGAGATCATCACCCCGGGGTATGTTGACGATCGAGACCTTCCGGCGCTCTACAGCGGCGCCTCCGTGTTTGTCTTCCTATCTCTGTATGAAGGCTTCGGCGTCCCTCCGCTCGAGGCGATGGCCTGCGGAACACCGGTCGTCGTCTCCGCCGCCTCCTCTCTTCCCGAGGTCGTCGGACAAGCCGGGATGACCGTCAACCCCAAGGATGAGGCTCAAATCCTTTCGGCAATAGTCAAGGTCCTCCGCAGTCAGGAGGTGAGGCAAGCCATGAAGGAACAGAGCCTGGTCCAGAGCAAGAAATTCTCCCTGGAGAAATCCGCTGAAAAATTCCTTCACCTTGTCAAGGGCCTGCCATGAAAATTTTATTCGTCACGCCGGACATGCCCTCCCCCTACGGAGGGGGGCAGAGAACGTACTACATGATCAAACACCTGGCCAAGCTCGGCATCGAAATCCACTTGCTGTCCTTGGCCGGAGGAAATTTTTTCATGGAGGAACTCCGGGGATGGTGTTCGAAAATCACCCGGATGAAGACGGCCGAGGGTTTGCCAAGCCGGCTCAAAAACCTAAGCCTGCTGCGAGCTTATAGCTTCGACCCAGAGCTCAAAAATGAGGTGGCGGCCCTGGACCTTTCTCAATATGACCTCGCTCATGTCCATAAATTTCAGATGGCGGAGTATTTCCGCTCCATCACGAGAATTCCGGTCCTGATCGATCTCTGGGCCTGCGGCTTGGGCGGAGCCGTGGCCGAGGCCGTTCATGAAACCCATCTTCTTAAAAAACTCATCGTCCTCAGCCGCATCCCCAGGTATTATTTGGCCGACAGAAAATATTATGCCTCATTCCATAACTTTTTTGTCGTCTCCGCGGAAGCCCGAGACTTTATCCTAAGAAGATACTCGGGAAAAAAGGTTTATGTCGTTCCTCAAGGAATCGAATGGGAAAAATTCGCCCTTGTCCGGGAGGAAGAAAAGAAGGATAATCACAATCTTATTTTCACCGGAGACATGAGTTTCTTTCAAAATATCGATACGGCCAAGCACTTGGCCCAACGAATTTTCCCCTTGATTAAAGACCGGGTGAAATCCGCCCGGCTGCACATCGTCGGCAAGGATCCGACGAAAGACATCCGGCGTCTGGCCCGAAAAGACCCGTCGATCGTCGTCACCGGATTCGTCAAAGACATGTCCGAATCTCTCGGTCAGGCCTCGGTTTTTGTCGCCCCGATCCGAACGGGAATCGGGATGAGAACCAAGATCGTCGAAGCCATGGCCTGGGGTCTGCCCGTCGTGACGACAAGACTGGCTTTAGAAGGAATCGAAGGGGAGGATGGAAAAGATTTTATCGTCGCCGAAAAACCCGTCGAATTCGCCGCTCGCGTCGTCGATCTCTTGAACGATCCGCCCCGGAGAACGGCCATGGCCCGGAACGCGCGAAGACTCGTTCGGGAAAAATACAGCTGGGAGGGGATCAGCCCCGACATCATCCGTTTCTATCGAGAGATTAGCCGAGACAGGGAATGTCGATGAAACAAGCGGGCCCCGTTCCCCAGACTGCGCCGCCGAGCCGCGATAAAATGATCTGCCCCCTCTGCGGGAGCCTCAACATCCGTGACGCCATCCGCAAGGATCCCTTCCTCAAAAAATGCGGCGCATGCCGCATCGTCTTTACCCATCCCTTTCCCCGGACCTCGGGCGAGGTCTATGACGAAAAATATTACAGAATCTGGCATGAAGAACAAGCCGCCAAGAGGCTGAAGCTTTGGGCGAGAAGGCTGCGGACGGTCAAGAGGTTCTGTTCGGCCGGTCCCCTCTTGGATATCGGGACCGGCGACGGGCTTTTTCTCAGGTTCGCCAGAGAAGCCGGCTTCGACGTTTTCGGGACGGAAATATCGCCGACGGCCGTGGCGGCGGCCAAAAAAATGCACGGCCTGAGTGTCGAGCTGGCGGCCATCGAAGAAACGAATTTTCGGGACAATTTTTTTGAAGCCATCACCGTCTGGCATGTCATCGAGCACGTCCAAAATCCCCGGGGATTGATCTCCAAGAGCTATCAACTCTTGAAGCCGGGCGGCTTCCTCTTTTGCGCCACCCCGAACCTGAACAAAAATCTCTCCCGAGCCTACTTCCGGGCGGCGCATCTCAGACCTTTCCCCTTTTACAGCTCTCATGGCGAGCAGCATGTCTTCCATTTTACGGAGGATACCCTCCGGAACCTGGTCGAGAAAGCCGGATTTAAGGTCAAGCTGGCCGGAGTCGATTTTGCGGCGGTCCGGCCAAAATATCAATTATTCGAGGTTTTATCTTTCATTCTCTCCAGCCTCATCGGCCGGAACTGGAACGAGAACCTGCTCCTCGTGGCTCAAAAATGAACATCAGCCTGGTCATCATTTCAAAAAATCACCGGCCCGACCTGAGCCGTCTTCTCCAGAGCCTGGTGGAACTCAAGGCCGAGGCTGGATTCGAGATCGTCGTGGTCGAGGCCACGGACGAGGACGATTTGGTTTGTCCCGCGGCCAAATACATCAGAATTCCGGCCGAGAAATCCGGCTTTGGCTGCCAAAGGAATCTCGGAGCGAAAAATGCGTCCGCCGAGTTCATCCTCTTTGTGGATGACGACGTCGTTCTCGCGCCCGGCTGGTATTCGCGTCTGGTCTCCACGGCGGAGGCCGAGGGCGACAGCCTCGGAGTCATGGGCGCGGTTTTTCCCCTCGAGCCCTCTCTGGTCGGATTTTGCGAAGGAGTCCTGGGGCACCCGGGCGGCGGCTTCCGGCTTCACCACGCGGCCCAAGGCAGGATTTGTCCCCTGAGCCAAGTGGCCACGCTGAACACGATCATGAAGAAGAGCGTCATCGAGGAGGTCGGAGGGTTTGATGAACAGTTGAAATACGGGAGCGAGGATTCGGATATTTCCATAAGAATCACCTTGAAATACGGCCCGAACAAATTCCGCTACGATCCCGGCGCCCTTGTCTATCACAAGCCGAGAAACAGAATCGACAAGATCATTCCCTGGTATATCCGCCGGGGCAAAGCGGATGCGGATCTTGTTTTAAAGCATCCCTCTCATCGACGCTATTTCTTTTCGTCTTCGATTCTTCTGAAAATAATTCCCGTGGCTCTCCTCAGTTGGATTTTGCAGACGGCCTGGATCATGGCCGGCGCTTTTATTCTGTGGTCATCCCTCCAGCTCATCAGGAACCGATTCATGCGGGACTATTTTAAGACAGCCCATTTCGGCCGGGCCAAGCGGGCCTTGTGCCTCATCCTCTTTCCGGGCATCAAATTGACGGCCGATCTGATGTTCGATGTGGGCCGGATCCTGAGGCTTTGCCGACGTTCATGAAAAGAAAAATACTTTATATCGACCAGCCTATCGCTCCTCTCGGCGGCGGACAGATCAGTCTGCTGCTCGTTCTTCAGAACCTCGACAAGGCCAAATATGAGCCCGCCGTCTTCTTCCCCCGGGAGGGCGAATTCGCGGTTAAGGTTCGGAGCCTGGCCATTCCCTGCCGTGCCGTTCCCGCCCGAAAACTCCATTCCGCCATCAAGAGGCTCGGCCCGGACATCGTCCACGGCAATGCGGCGACGACAAGATATACATTTTGGTCCGCCCTGGCCGCAAAACGCGCCGGGATCCCTTTTGTCTGGCATGTGAGAGTCATTGAGTCGGCTGGCTGGCGGGACAGGATCATCGCCGGTCTCTCAAAAAAAATAATCGTCATCTCGGAAGCGGTCAAAGAAAAGTTCGACGGGCTCCGCAACGGGGCCAAGGTTCAAAAAATCTATAACGGGGCCGCCACAAACGTTTTCCGACCCGGCTTGGAGGTCGGCGATCTCCGGGAACGCCTCCGCCTTGGAAAAGATAAAAAGATCATCGGCGTTTTTTCGAGGATCGATCCCTGGAAAGGCCATCGGCTGTTTTTAGCCGCCGCTAAGATCATCCGGGAGAGGGCGGCCGACACGATTTTTTTGATTGTCGGCGGAGGGAGGCCCAAGGATAAGGATCCGCTTCTCGAAGAGGTCGGCTCTCTGGGCCTGACCGAGGATGTCGTCTTCACCGGATTCAGAGACGATGTCCCCGAACTCATGAATCTCTGCGACGTCATCGTCAATCCTTCCGTCGAGCCGGAGCCCTTCGGCAGGGTGATCATCGAAGCCATGGCCTGCGGCAAGGCCGTCGTCGCCTTCAACACGGGGGGGCAAAAGGAAATCATCGTCAACAATGTCACCGGAGTTTTGGTTCCGGAACAGAATGCCCGGGCCCTGGCTCAAGCCTGCCTGGATCTTTTGGAAAACAGCGCCAAAGCCCGGGAGATGGGAGCGCGGGGCCGGGCGAGAGTCGAAGAACTCTTCTCGGCGGAGGCGAACATCGCCGGAATCGAAAGGCTCTATGAGGAGCTTCTCCATTAGAAAATGAAGACGAGGACTCTGACAAACCGGGTTTAGGTCGCCCTGATGAAGATCGGAATCGACGCCAGAGAATTCCGCCGGGAGCGGATGACCGGAATCGGCAGGTATCTGCGGCTTTTCCTTGAACAGGCTGTGGCCGGCGACGACGGCCACCGCTATGTTCTTTTCTGCAATCAAGAAACGGACATTCCTCTCGACCACCCCAGGCTGAAAAAAGTGACCGCGGTCGAAAAAATGACCTGGCTCTGGGATCAAGTCCAGCTTCCCCTCAGGATGAAGAAAGAAAGGATCGATGTCTTCTTGACGCCGTATTTTAAGGCTCCCCTGGCGGCTCCTTCGCCCGTCGTCCTCATCATCAACGACCTTATTCCCTTGTTTTTTCCCGAAGAACACGGCTGGCTCTCCAGGACGTACTTCCGACTCATGTCCGGAATAGCGACGCGCCGTGCCGACCGGATTGTGGCCATCTCCATGAAGACAAAAGAGGACCTGCTCAAGTTCTTCCGTCTCCCCGCTCCGAGGATCAGCGTCGTTCACCTCGGTCTCGAAGAAAGATTCCGGAGGCAGGAGTCAAGCCCCGCCGAAATCACGAAGAAATACGGGCTGCCGCAACAATACATCCTCTATGTCGGGAATCTAAGCCCCCATAAGAATGTCAAGGGACTCGTCCAGGCCTATTCCCTGCTTCCGGAAAGCCTGAGGAAGCGCCACAAGCTGGTGCTTGTTTCGGGCCAAGCGGATCAATTCCGGCCCGGCATCGAAAAGAAGGTCAAGAAAACGGGGATGAGCGCGGACGTCGTCTTCGCCGGCTGTCTCGACGACAAAGATTTGCCCGCCGTCTACCGGTCCGCTTTTCTCTTTGTCTTCCCGTCTTTCTACGAAGGCTTCGGACTCCCCCCTCTGGAAGCCATGGCCTGCGGCTGCCCCGTGGCGAGTTCGAACGCGTCTTCCATGCCGGAAGTTTTAGGCGAAGCGGCGCTCTTTTTTGATCCTGACGACCGGCCGGGAATGGCCGGGGCCATGAGGCGGCTGGCGGAGGACGAGAATCTGAGGACCGAGCTTCAAAGAAAGGGTCGGGCCAGGGCCGATGTTTTTTCTGCCCGGAGGATGTACGGCCAATTCATGTCCATCTTGGAATCGGCCGGCCAAAAAGAGAGGCCGGAGCGATGAATATTCTGTTCGTGGCGGATGTTTCCATGGAGGAAGTCAGCGGAGGAGCGGAAAGGGTCCTCACCGAACATGCCTCCCGTTTGGCCAAAAAAGGGCATGGCGTTTATGTCATCACCCGCCGACTGGCCGGCCACGATTCCCCCCAAAAGACGATCAACGGGGTTCAGGAATTCCGGTACGAAATTAGCCGATCGAATTCCCTGGCCTTTCTGGCCTCTTCCATCCTGAATTCCCGAAAAATCTATTCAAGGCTGGAAAAGGAGATTCCGTTCGATATCATCAATTTTCACCAGCCTTTCTCCGCTTTGGGCATCTATTCAAAAATAAAAAACAAGCCCGTTAAAAAAGTCTATTCCTCGCTGTCTCTGACTTTCGAAGAATATGAAACAAGAAACCCCCGGCCCGCCAGCCTCTCCGGCAGGGTCCTCTACGGATGGAATTCACGATTCAGAAAACTGGCCGAAAAATGGCTCATCTCGAAATGTGATCGAATCATCGTCTTGAGCGAATTTTCGAGAGACAAACTCCTCGAACACTACAAGGCCGCCCCCGAGAAAATCAATGTCATCCCGGGAGGCGCCGACCTCGATCTGTTCGCCTTTGCCGAACATAAGGACGCCGCCCGAAAAGAGCTCGGCCTGCCCGCGGATAAAATCATCCTCTTGACGGTGCGGAATCTTGTGGCCAGGATGGGATTGGAAACCTTAATCTTGGCCCTCAAGGAAGCGACTCGGCGCAGGCCGGATCTCCTTCTCCTCATCGGAGGAGAAGGGCCTCTGCGTCCGGCCCTGGAGGGACTCATCCGACGATTCGAATTGGAGGATTTCATCAAACTCACCGGATTCATTCCCCATGACCGTCTGCCCCGCACCTTTCAAGCCGCCGACTTTTTTATTCTGCCGACAAAATGTCTGGAAGGGTTCGGACTCGTGACCGTGGAAGCCATGGCCTGCGGGACTCCTGTTTTGGGAACTCCCGTCGGAGGGACGATCGAGATTCTGAGGAAATTCCATCCGGAGTTCCTCTTCAAAGACGCCACTCCCGGCTCCCTGGCCGAGGGAATTCTGTCCACGGTCGAATATTACCGGGATAAGCCGGATCTCGCCAGGCGGCTCTCCCGGGAATGCCGTGCCTATGTCGAAGCCCATTACTCCTGGGAGACAAATTGCAGCCTTCTCGAGAAACTGTTAACATCGATGGCTGAAGCGGGCCGAACTTCCGGACGGAAAGCCTGAGCGGAGATCGATAAAAACGGCGATGTGTGGAATCTGCGGAAAGATGAGATTCGACGGCCGGGAAGTTCCGCCGGATTTGATCCGCCGGATGGCGTCCGCTCTTTCTCACCGGGGCCCGGATGACGAGGGGATTTATTCGGAGAGCGGCCCCTCGTCGATGCCGCATCAGGACGTCTCCGTCGGCTTGGGACACAGGCGGCTGAGCATCATCGACCTTTCCCGGGAAGGAAGGCAGCCCCTGTCCAACGAACGCGGGACGCTCCACCTGGTTTTCAACGGAGAAATTTATAATTACCAAGCCCTGGCTCAAGAGTTGAAAGAGAAGGGCCATCGTTTTTCTTCCCGCACGGATTGCGAAGCGATTCTCCATCTCTATGAGGAAGAAGGAATCGAGTGTCTCCGGAGGCTGGAGGGCATGTTTGCTTTTGCCCTTTGGGACAGGGAGAAGCAAACTCTCTTTTTGGTCCGGGATCGACTCGGCATAAAACCGGCTGTCTATTCTTGGGACGGCCGTTCATTCCTCTTTGCCTCGGAGATCAAAAGCATTTTAGCCGACCCGGAAATATCGAGGACGATCGACGCCAAGGCCCTCGGCTTGTATCTGACCCTTAACTACGTCCCTTCTCCCTACACAATTTTCCGGGGCATAAATAAATTGAATCCCGGCTGCTATCTCGAGGTCCGCAGAAATGGCCTGCACCTAAAAAAGTATTGGGACGTTCCGCACGAGACAACCCCGCCGGAGGAAGGCGAGCGGCCGGTCGAAGTCATTAAAAAAGAATTATTTTCTCTTTTCGAAAAGACGGTGGCCGCGCATCTTGCGGCCGATGTCCCGCTGGGCGCTTTTTTGAGCGGGGGGATTGATTCGAGCATCATTGTCGGCCTGATGTCCAGGGTTTCTCCCTCGCCGGTCAACACCTATACGATCGGATTCGAGGATATGCCCATGTTCGACGAGACGGGCTACGCGCGGGAGGTCGCGGAGTTTCACCGAACCAATCATCATGAGATCAAACTCTCGGGCCAGGGCATGATCCGGGCCGTCCCGGATGTTCTGGAATTTTTTGATGAGCCCTTTGCTGATTCGTCGGCCGTCCCGACCTACATCGTCTCGAGAGAAACCCGCCAGCACGTCAAGGTCGCGCTCTCGGGAGATGGGGGCGATGAGCTTTTTGCCGGCTACCGGATGTATGCCGGCGAGCGCTTGTATTCCCGCTACCGCCTCATTCCCAAAATATTGAGAACAAAAATGATCGCCCCTCTTGTTTCCTCTCTGCCCGATTCCAGAGACAAACCTCTCCTGGACCGTATCCGGCGCATCAAGAAGTTTGTGTCCGGAGCCGAGGACCGGTTCGAGGACCGCTTCTTCGCCTGGAATGAGATCTTCAGCCGAGAGCTCAGGCAAAAAATTCTGCGGAAAGACGGGCTCGGTGTCGAAGACATCGATGACGATTTGGGTCGGGAGGCCATGGCCGAGTTTCTCAACTCCCATCCGGGCGACCCGATCAACCGGATGCTGTTTTGCGACACCAAATATTCCCTGCCCAACGACATGCTCGCTAAAGTCGACTTGATGAGCATGAGAAATTCTCTGGAAGTGCGCGTGCCGTTCCTCGACCACCGGATTGTCGAATATGCCTTTCGGCTTCCCGGAAGCCTCAAGCTGAGGGGGAAGAGAGGAAAACATATCCTCCTCGAAACGTTCAAGGAGATCCTGCCCGCGGCTCTGCATTCCAGACCCAAATGGGGATTTGAAATCCCGATCGGCAAATGGCTCAAGACAGGCTTGAAGTTTCTCCTCCATGAGCATCTCTCCGAGGACAGGATCAAAAAGCAGGGCCTTTTTAATTTTGAGGCCATCCGTCCCTTGATCGGCGATCTCCTTGGGAATCGGAAGGATACATCCTGGCAATTGTGGAATTTGATCGTATTCCAATCTTGGCACGCCAGGCATTTTGGGCGCTAACCGGATGAAAACAGCGGCCACAAATTGTCTTCTTTGCGGCTCCCCTAAAACCGGAGCCTTCATGAGGCGAGGGGAATTCGAACTCATCAAATGCCGGAACTGCGGCCTGATCTTTCAATATCCCCTCCAGCCCAAAGCTAAATATTTTGAACAGATTCAGAAACACTACCGAGAGGTTGACCCGACCTTTAAAGTGGCTTATAGCCGGGGGATGTTGTATTCGAAAGTCCTGAGGAAAATTCAAAATTTGAAAGGCAAAGATAGCCGTCTCCTGGATGTCGGCTGCAGTTGGGGATATTTTCTCATCCTGGCCGGGAAAGCGGGCTGGAAAGCTTGGGGGATAGAGTTGAATCCCGTTCTGGCCAAGATGGGCCAAGAAGATTATGGCTTGGACATTCGCTCTGCGGATTTTGAAGAGGCGGATGTCGAGAGAAGCCATTATGAGGTCATGACTCTGATCAACGTTTTTGAAGAAGTCACCCATCTCTCGGCCTGCCTGGAGAAGCTCAAAGAATGCCTGAAGCCCGGCGGCACCCTTTATATCCGATTTCACAATGCCGAGTTCAACTACCTGATGTACAAGGTCGAGAAAACGCTGGCCAGGCTAGGCCTCGTCCGGCTGCTCCCCTACCACAGCTATGTCTTTCATATCGCCAATTTCTCCAAAAAAACGATCGGGATCTTAATGAAAAAAAGCGGCTTTCAAAATATTAAAATAACAAATTCCTATCCTTCCTTGGGCGATCCTTACGGAGCCGGAAAAGGAGTGAAGTGGCTTAAGATCATCTCTTTTCTTTTGGCCCAGGGCTTGTTCTTTTTGTCCGCCAAGACGCTGATGCTGGCTCCCTCCATTGAGGTCTTTGCTAAGAATGGTCAAGATTAAAATCCTCAACCTCATCACCCGCCAGGACAAGGGAGGATCGGCGGAGACCGTTCTCCTCGCCTGTTTAAAACTGTGCGAGCTGGGACACGAAGTCATTCTGGTCAAGGGCTCCACTTTCGAGTCACAAATGAGCCCCCAAGAAGAAGCCGCCGCGGGGAGAGACTTGAAGAATGCCCAGAGAAAGGGATTGAGAATCATCACCAATCCCTTTCTCGTCAGGCGCGTCCATCCCGTGTTTGACCTTCTCTCTTTGATTTTCTTTTACCGTTTGATCCTTAAAGAGAGGCCGCTCGTCGTTCATACCCATACGTCCAAGGCCGGCTTCATCGGCCGGTTGGCCGCCAAGCTGGCGGGCACGCCGGTCATCGTCCATACGCCCCACGGCCATGTCTTTTTTGGTTATTTTGGACCCTTGGCCACCCGACTCTTCATTTTTTTTGAAAAGAAGACCGCCCCCCTTGCCGATCGCATCGTCGCCCTGACCCGGGGAGAATTGGAGGATACGGTCAAATTCGGGGCTGCCCCGCGAAACAAGCTATGTATCATCCATAGCGGCGTGGACCTGGACAAGTTCAGATCCTTGGATCCGAGCCGAATCCGGGCTTTCAAAAAAAGCCTGAGAATTCCGGACAAAGCCGTCCTTATCGGGACCGTGGGCCGGCTTGTGCCCGTCAAAGGTCCTGAGTTTCTCCTAGAAGCGGCCAAGGAGCTTCTCCCCCTCCATCCTGAGGCCTATTTTGCCTTCACCGGGGATGGATATCTCAGAGACAGCTTGGAGAGAAAAGCCCGGGAGCTTGGCCTCGAGAAAAACATCCTCTTCTTGGGCTGGCAAGACAATGTGCCCGAAATCATCGCCGCCTTCGACATCTTCGTTCTTCCTTCCCTCAACGAAGGAATGGGGCGGGTCCTGGTCGAGGCGATGGCGCTCGGGAAGCCGCTCGTCGCCAGCCGCGTCGGAGGGATCCCTGATTTGGTGGAGCACGGGAAAAACGGATTTTTGGTCCCGCCCCAAGATGGTCAAGGACTGGCCAAGGCCATCCAGCTCCTCCTCGAGGATGGGGAATTGAGAGCGGCCATGGGGAGGGCCGGAATAGAAATCGCCGAAAAATTTAGCCTCGAGATCATGATTAAAAAAACGGCGGACCTGTATGAGGAATTATTGGCGGAAAAGCATATCTTTCCCCGCTCCGGGTGAGGCTCCGGCCCGGCCGGTTTGACACGGACAGAGGTTTGAGACAATGATATTCCGGGAAATCGGCCAAGATGAAAAATCGCGGTGGAACGAATTCATTTCGTCTCAGGCGACCGGCCATATTTTTCAGTCCTATGAATGGGGGAGCCTGAGAGCCAAATACGGCTGGATTCCTCTCCGGCTGGCGGTCGAAGAGAACGGCCGGATCAAGGCCGCGGCACTCGTCCTTGAAAGAAAAATCCCCGTCCTCGGACAGACGATCTTCTATTCTCCCCGCGGCCCAGTTCTCGACTACGAAGACACCGCGACCTTCGATTTCCTGCTTGGGGAGATTCATAAGCTCGCCCTGCGGCAGAGGGCGATCTTCTGGGAAATTGACCCCGATCTTCCCGTTCAATCCGTCCGAGCCCGCGCCGCCCTGGAAAAAAAGGGATTTTTAGGAGGACTGACGAAATATGGAATCGTCGGCTTGACGCTGCCCAAACGCGTTTTCAGGCTGCCGCTCGAGAACAGGTCCGAAGAGGAGCTGTTTTCGGGGCTGAGCCATAAGCACAGGCAATATATCAGGCGGGTCCAAAAGCTGGGAGTCAAAATTATTCAGGAAAACACCCTGGACGGCCTGAGTCAGGCCTATGATGTGCTCAAAGAAACCGGCTCCCGCAAAAGATTCGTCGTTCACTCTCTGGAATATCTGCGCAGCCTGTATGAGGAATTCTCTCCCGTCGAGGGGATCAAGATCTTTTTGGCCAAGCACGAGAACACAGTGGCCGCCGGCCTGATTCTTCTCCGTTTCGGCCGCAAGTGTTGGGCTATGTACGCCGGATCTTCGGTTGAGAGCCCGGACCTGAGGGCAAGCTATCTTGTCCATTGGGAAGCCATCCGCTGGGCCAGAAAAGAGGATTGTCTATGGTTTGACTTCCGCGGAGCGGACAGTCCGGACCCGCGCCATCCCCTTCATGGGATTTACATGTTCAAAAAGGGATTCAATCCTGAGTTTGTCGAATTCGTCGGGGAGAACTACCTTGTTTATTCAAAATTCTATTTTAATCTGCTGAATGCGGGGAAGGCTTTTTTTAATTTTATGACAAGGAAAAACAGGGGTTTTTTTAATAAGATCTATCAGCAAATCGTGAACTGCCGACAGCTTTTCCGCTGAAAATTCCCAACTCCCAAAGAGTCGAAGATTTTCTGTTCAGGGCAGAGCCGCAAAAAAGGGGCCGCCGGACCTTAAGAAGGAGGGCTGTTCTCGCGCCTCAGGCGCCTGGCTCCCGCAATCATGAGGACGACGATGATTAAGAAAATGAAAAACGCCTGCAGGAATTCGGAATAAATCCGCAACGTCCCCGAGGTTCGAAGATTTATGCCTCCCAGCCCGAGGCAGGCCGAGATGAGATAGATGACGAGGACGGTCTGGACCTCGGTGAATCCGAGGCTGAGGATCCGGTGGTGGAGATGATCTTTTCCCGTATAATCGATCCACTCCCGAAAATTTTTCACCCGGCGCGTCAGAATCCTCGAAACCGTGATGTAGATCATGTCAAAAATGAAGACGCTGAGAACGAGGATGGGGAGGCTGAGGGCCACCTTTGGATCGTTCGTGGCCCAGCCGCCCATGACCGCGAGCGAGGCGATCGTGAAGCCGATGAAGGTACTTCCCGCGTCTCCCAGAAAAATGGAGGCCGGTTTAAAATTGTATTTTAAAAAACCAAGGCAGCTTCCTGCCAGGGAAATTGCCAAAAATCCCAGATAGATCTGGGAGGTCGTTTGGCCCACGAGAAAAAACGAAAGAGACGAGATGGCTATCAAGCCCGCGGCCAAGCCGTCCATACCGTCGAAGAAATTCACGGCATTGGTTAGGCCGATGACCCACAAGACCGTCAGCAATATTTCTCCGGCACCGCCCCACCAGACATTGGGCAAAAAATCGAGCTTCACCCCGAAGCCCATCAGCACGGCCGCCGCGGCAATTTGGGCGACGAGCTTCCAGGAAGCGGGCAGTTTCCTGATGTCATCGACGAGGCCGACAAGGAAGATAAGGGTGCCAGCGAGGACGACGCCCTTGAGTTCTCTCGAAAAAGCGAAATTCAAGAAAAGGGTGATGATATAAGAGACGTAGATGGCCAGACCCCCGAGAAGGGGGATTGCGGCTTTATGAATTTTTCTTTCATCGGGAACGTCCAATATTTTGAATTTCCAGGCCAGGCTCCGGGCCAGGGGGGTCAAAAGGAACGTCAGAAGAAAAGAAAAAAGGAACAGGAACAGCCAGCGGCTCGGGATGCCGGAAAAGAAGATCTGGATGCTCTCCAATAAATCTCTTAAACCTCTCATCTGGCTCTCCTTAGCCCGAATATTTTTTTGACGGCGTAAACGATCTTTTCGATCTCCTTTTCTCGAAGCGACGGATAGAGGGGCAGAGAGACGGCCCTTTTCCAGGCGTCCATGGATTCGGGAAAACCGGGCTGGCGGAGATAGAGATGGAGAGGCATGAAGACGGGGCGGCGGCAGATGACTTTTTCCCGCTCCAGCTTGGGGATGTATTTCGACGCCTCCCTCCGGGTTTTGACAACGAAGCGGTAGTAAACATGATTCTTCCCTTCGTCCCGAACGGGCAGGGAAAAATCGCACGCCCGGAATTCTTCGAAATAGAGAGAGGCTATCGCCCTTCGCTTCTTGACGAATTTATCTAAAAGGGCGAGCTGGCTCAAACCCAGGGCCGCCTGGAGATCGGTCATCTTATAGTTGAAGCGCAGGGCATAATCTTCCTTTTCATCGTAGGCTCTCAAGTCTTTGATCTTGTCGATCAACGTTTCCGAATCGGAGAGAACCATCCCTCCTTCGGCTGTGGACAGCATCTTGGTCGCATAAAAAGAAAAAACGGAAAGCCGGCCGAAGCTTCCGGCTTTCGCCCCGCGAAATTCGGCACCGAGAGCCTGGGCGCAATCTTCGATCACGGGAATGCCAAGGTCCTGGATTTTATCGATTTCGGCCAGGCGGCCGAACATATGGGGGACGATGACCGCCCTGGTTTTGCGGCTCATCGCTCGGCGCGCGGCTTCGGCGGAAATGTTGAAGGTCAGGGGGTCGATATCGACGAGGATGGGAGTCGCCCCGAGGACGAAGATCGAATTGAGCAGGGCCGCACAGGCGTAGGACGGGATGATGACCTCATCGCTTTTTCCGATATCCAAGGCCAGGAGAGCGAGATGGAGGGCGGAGGAACCGGAGCTCGTCGCGGCCGCGGCTTTTGTCCCGACATAGGCCGCCATCTTTCGCTCAAATTCGCCGACTTTCGGTCCCTGGCTCAATTGGCCGGATTCGAGCGTCGAAACCAAAGCCTTGAGGTCCGAGCCGGAGACGGTCGGTCGCGAATGAGGAATGATCTGGTTATACATCCCGTAAAAATCGAAAAGCCTTGAAGCCCTCGGCGTATTTGACTTTTCCCTGGAAGCCCCGGAAATTGGCCGCGGCTTTGATGCTTTCCGCCATATCCAATCCCGTCGGGTAGGATTTGCCGACCTGGGAAGCAAAAAGCTCGATCAATTTTTGTTTTTCCTCGAGGACATCTTCGATATCGACGAAGATATCCGGCTCAAAATAAGTGGAGGTGAAGTCTTCGTAGAAAAACACTCTTTTGATATAGCGGGTCGCGGCCAGGGTGCAGGAGGCCAGAGTCCGGTGGTCCTGGTGGATATCCTCGATATAATTGACGTAGACCTCATCCGGGCAGACTTCTTGAATGACTTTGTCAATATGGGTGATGATGATCCGGTCATTCGGCAGCTCCGTATCGACATACCCTCCCCAGAAGATCTTCTTGACGCCCAGGCATTTCCTGGCGGCCTCCTGTTCTCGGACCCGAATTTTCGGGTTGCCGCCAAACTCTCCTTTGGTCAGGATCATGAAGTAAAGATTCACTCCGCTTTTGGCGAATTTGAGGAACGTCCCTCCGCAGCCATACTCGATGTCATCCGGGTGCGATCCAAGGGCTAAAATATTCAACTCACCCTCCTTCTTTTAAAATGGATAAGCTCTGCGGGCCGCGATTGAAAAGCAGGTCGACGACGGACATGAAGGGCTCGAAGCTTCCAAAGAGCTGGGGATAGACGGGGTGGGTGTAGTTTTGAAAGACGACTTTTATCCCCTCGGCCTCGAATTTG
>Ga0315282_10004622_pt1 | contig 23897 bp, 22 predicted proteins | sample YL17G07_20_MG_FD_203693 | JGI IMG/M metagenome (GOLD analysis project Ga0315282, IMG submission 203693) | Sediment microbial communities from Yellowstone Lake, YNP, Wyoming, USA - YL17G07_20 | ecosystem: Environmental > Aquatic > Freshwater > Lake > Sediment | place: USA: Wyoming | collected... | reverse complement strand
AGAAACAGCCGGCCGAAGCCGCCAGCCAAACGGGCCAGAGGCGAAGAACCGCGGCCACGAAAAAGACTAGAGTCAGGCCGACCGTGGCCAGCATGAGATGGGCCCAGAGCCCCATGAGCAGCCAGCTTAGAGGAAAGCAGTACTTGAGGTAAAGAAACTGCCGCATCAACCAATCGCGCCACCCTGTCAGGCTGTCGTGCGGTAGGCGGGTGGCCAGGCAGACCCGGGTGACCAAGGTGATGGGGATGTTGTTTTTTTTAAGGCGCGCGGCCAGAGAGACATCGTCGACCACGTTTTCGGCCCATAGCTCGGCCACTTGAAGCTCATCAAAGGCCTTCCGAGTGATGGCCGTGCTGCCGCCCCAAGGCTGGACGAATCGGCGAACGGTCTGCACCAAGAACAGGACGAGCGTCGTCACGGCGCGGCCGACCGTGCCCAGCGAGGCATCTAGAGGGTGGACGTGGTGATAGCCGGTGACGACTGTCCTGCCTTGGCTGACGATCGGTTCCACCAGCCATTGGAGCCAGTCGGCCGGAGCCAGGCGGGTGCTGTCGCCGAAAACCAGAACCTCGGCCTCGGGCCTGGATGCCCGGACGCCGGCCAGCAGGTTGTGGTTCTTCTGGCCGCAGGACGTGGTCCGACCACTGACCACTTGCCGCGCCCGAGGCGCATCCTGGATGGCTTTCCGGATAATCGAAGCGGCCGGATCGTCCTGGTCGCGAGTCACGAGGATCACCTCGTAGTTCGGATACTCCTGCGCCAGGAGCGAGGCCAGGCATTCCGGGAGGTCCGGCATGACGCCCGCCGCCGGGATGATCACCGAAACAAACGGCCACCTCCCCGGATTCCGCGCGCCGGCCGACCGGCCCGCATCAATGACCCGCGCGCCCGTGCGCATGACGCTCAGCAGCACCAGCGTGGTCAGCCCCATTCCCAGAAGTACGATGGCCGTGAAAACGTCAGTCAAGGTCTTGTTCTGCTTCCGCGGGCACCCGCCCTAAAAAATCTATAGGAACTTACCATGATCCCCTGCCCAGCGCAACGGTCATGGGCCTTGACTCGGCCCAGGTCTTTCCGTATACCGGATAGCGACGGGCGGCATCGCCTGGGCGCGCTTGGCACCGGAGTATGCCACGAGGAGCGGCCAATGGAAATCTACATATCGGGCTCGCTGGCCTACGACCGCATCATGAATTTTCCGGACCGGTTTTCCAACCACATTCTTCCGGAAAAAATCCATATTCTCAACATCGCCTTCACCGTGGACGGGTTGGAGGAAAAATTCGGGGGCACGGCCGGGAACATCGGTTACGGCCTGGCCTTGCTGGGCGAAAAGCCGCTCATCCTGGCCACCGGGGGACGGGATTTCGGCCCCTACCAGGCCTGGCTCGAAAAGCAAGGGCTTCCCCTGACCGGGGTTCGGCTCATCGCCGAGGAACTGACGGCCGGGGCTTACATCACCACCGATCAGACGGACAACCAGATCACCGCCTTCAATCCTGGAGCCATGCGGTACCCTTCCAATTTCGGCGTCAATGGGGACGACCCGGAAAAGAAACTGGCTATCATCGCGCCGGGCAATCTGGAAGACATGCAGACTTACAGCCGGACCTTCAAGGCTCTGGGCATCCGCTACATCTTCGACCCTGGCCAGGCCACCACGAGCTTCCGCGGCGGGCAGCTTCTGGAGATGATCACCGGCGCCTTTCTTTTGATCTCGAACGACTATGAACTGGAGATGATCACCAAGGCCACGGGTCTGGCAAAAGGTGAGCTGTTGACGCGGGTGACGGCCATAATCACCACCCTGGGCGAGAAAGGGTCTCTTCTGGCCACGCGCGAAAAAGAGAATCAGATTCCGGCGGCCCAGGCGCGGCGGGTGGTGGATCCGACCGGCGCCGGCGACGCCTTCCGAGCCGGGCTGATCAAGGGTCTGGCCGGCGGAGCCGATCTGGTCCGGGCCGCCAAGCTGGGTGCGGTCAGCGCCAGCTTTGCCGTGGAGCACGTCGGCACCCAGACCCACGTCTTCACCCTGGAGGAATTCTGGGGACGCTACGAGGAGAACTTCGGCCCGCGCGCCTAAGCATGACCCGAACCCGCCTCCGCCCGCCTCACCCCCGCCCTGCCCGCTTTTGGACGCGCCTTCTTGGGCTTCTCCTCGGCGCTCTGGTCGGCCTGTCCGGCTGCGGCCTGGTACGCTATGCCCCGGCCACGTCTGACATCCTGATCGAGGGGGCGCTCCGGCCGCCTGTCGCCGAGGCCGAGAGGACCGGAACCCCGGCCCCTTCCCCGGACAACGAGACCCTCTCCGAAGCCTATCAGCAGCTCAAGCGTCTGGCGAACAGCCCGAACCGCCTGGAGCAACGTCTGGGCCAAGCCCTAGCCCGGCTGCCCGATCTAAAGGACGGTCTGACGCCGGCCGAAGCCGGGGCCGTTATCCAGGCCGCCAACGCGTTACATGAGATGGACAGCGGCGAAAAAGAAAGGCTGAAGACGCTCCTCGACGATCGAGCCGGCTCAGGTCTGCTCAGCGTCTCCCTGCAAGGCGGGTTCTGGATGATCGAAAACGGCCTTCCGGCCCGCTCGGCCTTAGGCGCGTCCCGGCCGGAAGAGCTGAAAGACTACGCCTGGAGCGAGCTGGCGCGGCGGCTCAAGACCCCGCAGCAGATCCTCGAGTTCATAACCGCTAATTTCATCTACCGGCTCGACCCGAACCGGGTTCAAAGCAGAAGGCGGTTTTTCGAGAGCCGGCTGGGCGACTGCTCGGAATACAGCCTCCTGGCCGGACATCTGCTCGCGGGGCTCGGTTATGAGGTTCAGGTCCTGCTGCTCAGGCCCTCGATCTTTTTCGGACACGTGGCGGTGATCTATAAGGACGACCGGGGATTCTGGCTCATGGACGCCAGCCGCGTCGCCCTGGCGCGCATTTTATCCGCGAAGGGTCAGGCCCTGGGGCCGGTGGATCGCCTGCTTTGGGCCGAGGTGAAGGGCTTCGACCGCCTGTTCGGGCCGACTCCCAGCCCGGCCGAGCTCGTCCATTGCTATCGCGCGGCCGGCCAAACCGACCTGCCTCACAAACTCCTGCCTTACGAGGCGTACCGGCAATACGTGGAAGCACACGGCGCTGAAGATGATGCATGGTTCAGGTTTTAGCACCGGGTGCGTTTCGTGGGAACCTCGGGCGCTGGGAGGCGGCCCGGGGCAAAGGCTTGAGGGGTTAATAGCTGCGGGTGCGGCCGCCGAGATTCTTGGCCAGGAAATCCTCTAGCTTGCGAAAAAAGATGACATTATCGCTGTCGGCACCGAGGCTGTGGCCTTCGTCCGGCACCAGCAAATAATCCACCTCCTTGCCGGCCTGTCGGAGGGCGCGGACCATTTCTGCGGCCTGCTCCCTTGGGACCCTGAGATCGTCGGCCCCGTGAGCGATAAGCAAAGGCCGGCGGATCTGGTCGATCTTGTACAGAGGCGAGCGGGCCTTCATCTCTTCCAGGTCCTTGGGGTCGTCTGGATTCCCGACGAACCTTTTCCATTGGCTCAGGCCCAGCGCGTTCCAGATTTTCGGGGTGTTTTTAGCAACCGGGGTGTTTTTGATAAGGGAAGCCAGGTCCGAGATGCCGGCGAAATCCACGCCGCAGGCAAAGGTATCCGGGGTGAAGGTCATTCCTACCAGGGCCGCATATCCGCCGTAGCTCCCTCCGTAAATGGCGACCTTCTGTGGATCGGCCACGCCCTGGTCCACGGCCCAAGCCACCGCGTCCAACAAGTCGGTGTGCATCTTGCGGCCGAACTCACCCGCGCCGGCCTGCATGAAAGTCCGGCCATAACCGCTCGACCCGCGGAAATTCACCTGGAGGACCGCATATCCCCGGTTGGCCAGAAACTGAACTCGGGGGTTCAAGGTCCACTCGTCACGCAACCAGGGACCGCCATGAACCAAGAGGACCATGGGCAGCCGGCCGGCCGCACCGGGCGGTCGAGTCAGATAGCCGTGCAGGGTGAGCCCATCGCGGCTCTTGAAGGAGACGGGCTTTACCGGGGCCAGATCCTCGTAAAATTTCGACAGAAAATGTCGGCTCAGCACCGTCCTTTCGCCTGTGTCGCGTTTGACCAGCTCGTAGCGCTCGGTCCGATCCGTGGAAACGCGGATCACCCCAGGCGCTCCTTCAAGTCCGTGCTGGCGACCTCCAGGCGCGCCGGCGATTCTTTTTCCAAAAAAGCGAAGTCCTTCCTCCAGGACTCATCCAGGAACGAAACCCTCGGATAGCCCGGAACGGCAAAGGCCATGGCCGGCCGGCCGCTCACCCGGCTGATCAGCACTTGGGAGAGGTCCACCTCCGGATCCTCGAAAATCAGCTTCTCCTGTCCCGTTGCAGGATCGAAGCGCACCAGGCTGATCCGGTCCCGGCCGATGTTCGACATCAGGTACAAGCCCTGGCCGGCCGGCTCGAAACCCAGGACATCGACCTCCTCCTCGATCCGCCAGGACAACACCTCCCGCCAGACGTCCTTATCCTCGGCTTTGAGCTCCAGTGCCATTTTTTCGCCGCCCGGATAGAGAATCCGCGCCCGAAGAACGCCTTGCTCATCAAGGATCCAGCCGAGCACGTTTCCCGGGTTTTGGCAGATGAGCGTGCTTTTCTGCGTGCTCAGCTCGATCCGATACAGGTCGAATACCTCCTTGTCCCGGCCGTTATGCTTCACCAGGACGACATCCGGATCGGCTGCGACGAGGCCGGCGATAAAGGCGCTCGTGTTGTCTTTGAACGGCGTGAGATCCACTGGAGACTGGTCTGGTTTGGCCATGTCGACCAGATAAATATGGATGCTTTTCTTGCCGCGGCTGAGCCCGCTAAAGAGAAACCGACGACTGTCCAGGGCCCAGTAATAATTGCTCGACCCGCTGACATGCTGCTCTCTCCATCCATTCACGGGCCGAAAATGAATTGAAGGCCGGTAGTCTTCCACCGCCAGCCAGGACAGCCACTTCCCATCCGGCGAAACCTTCCACTCCCGGGTGGCGTTGCGATACTGAAAGAAATCCTCGACCGCGATGAAAGGCGGGAGAACCGCGTTTTTAAGCGCCGGGTGGACAGCGGAAGGTGTCGGCTGAAAACAGCCGACCAGCAAAACGAACAGGACCAGCATGGCCATCTTCAGGCTTGGTCTTACGGCTATCATGTTCTTCCCTTACCCCCTGGTGTCGGGGTTGGAACCGGGAACCGGCGGGTGAATGCGAAGATTCTCCGATAGGCGCAATGGAAATATGTTACCATACGCAGCCGCGAGCGCAAAAGGAAAAAGTCTTCCGGATGCTGCTACGGCTCATCGCGCCTTGACAGGAGCCCGCCCATGAAAAGCTATCGCAAGGAACTATGGTTCAATGTCCCTGAGCGGCGGGCTTTTATCAATATCACCCCGGAGGTCGAGATCGCCCTGTCGGAAAGCGGGGTCCGGGAGGGCCTGGTCCTGGTCAACGCCATGCACATCACGGCCTCGGTCTTCATTAACGACGACGAGCCGGGCCTTCACCAGGATTATGAGGCCTGGCTTGAAAAACTGGCCCCCCATGCGCCGCTCGGACAGTACCGGCACAACCGCACCGGCGAGGACAACGCGGACGCCCACCTGAAAAGACAGGTCATGGGCCGGGAGGTGGTGGTGGCCGTGAGCGACGGTAAGCTGGACTTCGGGCCCTGGGAGCAGATCTTCTACGGAGAGTTCGACGGCGGCCGGCGGAAACGGGTGCTCATCAAGATAATCGGCGCCTGATCCCGGCCGGGCGCCCGGCCGGCGATTCGGGTCAAACGCCTGCGGCGTTCTTGCTCTCGGACAACCGCTTGAGCACCTGTCCGGCGATGATTGCCACGACGACGTTCAGCAGAATGAACACCAAGGCGGACACATCCACCCCGAAAAATCGTTTCAGGGCCCAGGATAAGAGAAAAGGCAGCACCAGGATAAAAAAGAGCCCGGCCAGAATGAGCAGCACCAGCGTGGTCACGCCGACAAAGATCTGAAGCTTCTTGGGCACGGGGTCGTTCGTCATGATACAACCGGCTCGAAGTCCCTTGGCGCGCCGTGCTATCAGGGCCGAGGCCCGTCCGACGCGCCAGGTTTCATGACTCTTAAACTATCAGACCGGACCGGGCCAGGCAAGAAGGCCGGTCAGGCTGGTGAAGAAAAATAGCACAAGTGAAAAAAGGTGACGGCATGGCTGAAGACCTGACCCCCGTGCTCGTTGGGGCGGCGCAGTTTTCCGAAAAACGGTTCAAGCCTCCAGCGGCCTATGAGCCGCTGCTCCTCATGGCCAAGACGGCCGAATGGGCGGCCGAGGATGCCGGCGGCGGACGAGCGCTGCTCGAATCCGTGGACGACCTGGCCGTGGTCAGCATAGTAAGCTGGCAGTACAAAAACCTGCCCCGCGCCCTGGCCGAGAAATTGCGCCTGCATCCTGAGCGGGAGGTGATCACGGCCGTGGGCGGCAACACGCCCCAATGGCTGGTGAACCAGCTGGCGCGGCGCATCCAGGAGGGCAAAACCCGGGCCGCGCTGTTGACCGGCGCCGAGGCCGTCTATACACGACGCAGGGTGGCGCGGAGCGGGGGAACGCCGCCTTGGAGTCAAGGCGCCGATGGAACGCCGGTGATGGTGGGCGACGACCGCCCTGGTCTGACTCCGCTCGAACTCGCTTACGGCCTGACCCGGCCCACGTCCGTCTATCCCCTGTTCGAGAATGCCTGGCGGGCCAGGCGCGGTCTGAACATGGAGAACCACCGACGGCACATGGGCCGGCTCCTGAGCCGGATGACCGCCGTGGCCGCCCGCAACCCGTATGCCTGGTTTCCCGAGGAAAAAACGCCGGAGGAGATCACCGCCGTCTCGCCGGACAATCGCATGATCTGCTTTCCCTATGCCAAACGTATGAACGCCATCATAGACGTCAACCAGTCCGCCTCGGTCATCCTGACCAACGTCTCCCACGCCCGGGCCTTGGGCCTGCCCAAAGACCGCTGGGTGTATTGGTGGGGGGGCGGCGAGGCCGCGGCCGATCCCTGGTTCGTGAGCGAACGGCCGGAATTCTACACCAGCCCGTCCCTCAGCCTCTCGGCCGCAGGCGCCCTGGCCGAGGCCGGCCTCACCGTGGGCGAGGTGGACTTCTTCGATCTTTATAGTTGTTTCCCCTGCGCGGTCGAGATCGCCTGCGACATGATCGGCCTCAAGCAGGACGACCCCCGCCCCTTGACCGTGACCGGCGGACTGCCTTACGCCGGCGGGCCGGGCAACAACTACACCATGCATGCCATCGCCACCGCCATGGACCTTCTCCGAAAAAGACCCGAGGACAAGGCCTTGATCACGGCCAACGGCATGTACCTCAGCAAGCACGCGGCCGGCGTGTATAGCGGCCGTCCCAGGGAGCGCGGCCCCAAACAGCAAACGCCGGCGCCCTCGCCGGCCGTTGTCTCGCCCCTTCCCCCGACCCAGGAAGCCGACGGACGCGGCACCATCGAAACCTACACCGTGGTGCATAATCGGGAAGGCGCGCCCGAAACCGGCATCGTCCTCGGCCGGCTCGACGACGGCCGCCGTTTCCTGGCCCAAACGCCTCCGGGCCGAGACCTGCTGGAAGGCCTGATGCGCACCGAAGCGATCGGTCGAACCGGACGCGTGACTCGACAAGACGGACGCCACCGTTTCGACCCGGATTGAGCGCTGGATCGACAGCCGAGTAAAAACCGGGAAGGATATTAGGAACGACGCCGGCCTTGAAGGCCTGGCGTGAAAAAGACGCTTGAACCTCCGGGATCATTCCATTTCTAAATCAAGATGGGAACGCGAAGGCAAGCGAGCAGCGACGAGACAGTACAATAGAGTACGGCGAGGAGCCGCGCAGCGCAGCCGACAAAGTTAACGCTTGATTTAGAAATGGATTCAGGCCTCGAGCACGAACATGAGGTCGTCGTCTTTGAGGGGGGATTCGTTTTCGGCGATGATCTCGGCCACCGTGCCGCTCACTGGAGACTTGATCTTCTGAAAGACCTTCATTGTTTCCAGAAGGGCCAGGACCTGCTTCTTCTTCACCTGGTCACCCACGACCACGTATGGAGGCTGGTCCGGCGCCGGCTGGCGGTAGAATACGCCGGACATGGGCGCCCGCACCTCGACCCGCTTTCCTTTGCCTAGTGAATCACCCATCAATCTCGCATCATCCCTTCCGCTCAGAACGTGGTATTGGAAGCGTATGAAAGGTTGCCGAAGTATACGAACTCGTCCGATTCCTGTCAAGGCTACGGCATGGTCCGCCGGAAAGCTGGGGAACATCTCTTTCTTTCTGAAAAAACGTGTGTTATATGAAGGACCTGGTTTCAGTCTCCGTCCATCCTATCCGACCATCCAAGAGGAGGCATACGCATGGGCAAATGGATCGAAGGGTATCTGGCCAGACTGGCCCAGGTCCGACAGGAGAACCTCGCCGGCGGAGGTCCTGCACGGATCGAACTCGTGCACCGGTTGGGCAAACTGACCGCCAGGGAGCGCATCGATCATCTGATGGATGAAGGCGCCTTCGAGGAGATCGGGTCCGTGGTGCGGGACACAAGAGCACCGTATGACGGCAAGGTCCGGCCCAGTCCCTCCGAAGGCGTGGTCATGGGCCTGGGCCGGATAAATGGCCGGCAGGTGATGGTCTGGGCCATGGATTTCACGGTCATGTCCGGGTCGCTCGGCGATCAGGCCGCCTGGAAGCTGGCCGACCTGACCCAGATGGCCGGCCAGATGCGCGTGCCCATCGTCGGCATGATCGATTCGGCCGGCGAACGGCTCAGCATGAAAGGCGGCGACACCGGGCTGAACGGCCTGGCCCAGTTTCTCAGGAATTACTGCCTCTACTCCGGGATCGTCCCCCGGATCGCGCTCCTGCTGGGCCCCTGTACCGGCGTACTGTCCGTGATCCCGGTCCTGTCCGACTTCCTGATCATGAACGAAAAGACCGCCTTTCTGTGGCTGGGCGGACCCAAGGCATCGGAAGACGCGGGCGGCGCGGCCTTCCACATGGAAAAAAGCGGGCAGTGCGATCTCATCGCTCAAAGCGACGAGGAGGCCGTGGATATGGTCCGGACCCTGCTGGCCTACCTGCCGCAAAATTGCTGGGAAAAGCCGCCGGAGTTTCCCACCGAGGATAACCCGGACCGGCAAGAGGAATCCTTGCTCAATGTCATGCCTGACAATCCCAAGTTCACCTATGACATCCACGACATCATCGACAAGATCGTGGACGACGGCGAGTTCCTGGAACTCAAGGCGGACTATGCGCCGCACATGGTGGTGGGGTTCGCCCGTTTCGGCGGGCACGCCGTGGGCGTGGTGGCCAACAATCCGGACGAGATGAGCGGCATCATCGAGCCGGATTCCGGAGACAAGTACGACCGTTTCATGAACTTTCTGGACTGCTTCAACCTTCCCCTGGTCAACATCGTGGACACGACCGCCTTTCCGCCCGGGGACAAATGGGAGCGTAAAGGGGTCATCCGGCACGGGGCCAAACTGCTGCAATCCTACTCGAACCTGACCTGCCCCAAGATCACCATGGTCCTCAGGCGCTCATACGGCGGGGCCAACATCGTCATGGGCTGCTCCAAGATGTTCCCGGACCTCATCTACGGCTGGCCCACCGTCGAGTTCGCCCCCACCGGGCCGGAGACCATCGTCCATGCCGTGTTCCACAAGGAACTGGCCAAGGCCCGGGAAGCGGGCAACTACGACCAGGTTTTCAATGCCATCCTGAACGTGCTCAAGGAATCCTTCTCGGTCATGACCATGGGCAAGGCCTGGACGACCTACTACACGGTGCACGAGGTCATCGATCCGCGCGAGACGCGGCCCCGGATCATCCGGGCCGTGGAAGCCACTATGAACAAACACGAGGAGCGGCCGGAGAAGCGGCGCGTCATCAAGCCTGCCTGACCAAGGCGAGAGGAGCGGGACGATGGGAGAGCGGATGAAGGCGGCCATCCAGCGGCTGTACGAGACGCAGGCCAGGAATCTGATCGGCGGCGGGGAAACGGCCATCGAGCGGCAGCATGGCCGGGGCAAGCTCACCGCCCGGGAGCGCATCGATTTTTTCGCCGATCCGGGCACGTTCCGCGAGCTGGGTTCGGTGGTGGACACCACCAGTTCGCGCATCGACGGCCGGACCTCCGAGGCGCCTTGCGACGGGGCCGTCATCGGCACGGCCGAGGTGGACGGCCGGCCGGTGGCGGTCTATGCCAGTGATTTCACCGTGCTGGGCGGATCGATCGGCATCCAGCACTTGACCAAATGCGCGCGGCTGATCGAGATGGCTGCCGGGTGGGGCATTCCCATGGTTTGGCTGTTGGACTCCTCGGGCGGACGGCTGGGGTACAGGGAGGTGCCCAGCGCGGGTATCGACTGGTATTTTGCCTTGGAGTCCATTTACAGCGGGGTCATGCCCCAGATCACCGCCCTCCTGGGACCCTGCATCGCCGGTCAGGCCTATGCGCCGACCCTGTGCGACTTTCTGCTCATGAGCCGGGGGACCTCCAACCTGTGGCTGGGGGGCCCGCGCATGACCCAGGCGGCCACCTCCGAAACCATCGACGAAGAGGTCGGTGGCGCGGATTACCATATGGCCTTCAGCGGGACCTGTGACGTGGTCGGTGACAACGACCAGGAAACGATCCAAAAAACGCGCGAGCTATTGGGCTACCTGCCTTCGAATTTCCGGGAAAAGCCTCCACGCCGGGAGCCGACCGACGACCCGGAGCGGGAGGTGCCCGAGCTGACCGAGATCGTACCCGATAAATACGAAGAGACCTATGACGTCCATGCGGTCATCGAACGCTTGGTCGACGACGGCCGGTATTTTGAAGTCAAGAACGAGTATGCCAAGCATCTCGTCACCTGCCTCTGCCGGTTTGACGGCGAGGTGGTGGGCCTGGCGGCCTGCAATCCCGGTGAGCCGGGCTCCATCCTCGAGATTAACACCTGCGACAAGTATTACCGCTTTTTGCAGGTCCTGGACGCCTACAACATCCCCCTGGTCGCCCTGGTAGACACCCCGCCGGCGGTTCCCGGCGAGGATCAGGAGGCCCTCGGCCTGCTCAGGCACTTCGGCAAAATTTTAGAGGTGTACGCTACGACCACCGCGCCCAAGATCGGCGTCGTTCTGCGGGAGGCTTACGCGGACGCCGGCGCCATCGTCATGGGCGTGGGCAAAAGCCTGGGCGCGGACCTCTGCTTCGCTTGGCCCATCGCCCGCTTCGCCGTGGAAGCCTCCACCCTGGACATGCGCCGGGCGTACGGCCGAGGCGTCGAGGAAGACGCCTACGAGGGCTACCTGAACCGGTCCCGGGAGAAGCTGGACGTCTTCGAGGTGGCGCGGACCTGGACGGCCGAGGTCGTGGACGAGGTCATCGAACCCAAGGACACGCGGAAGAAGATCATCGAGGCCCTCAGGATCACCCGAGACAAGCGGGAAACCCTACCGCGCCGAGCCAAGAGGCACGGCACGCCCCCCACTTGATCGACAGCCACAGGAGAAGCCGATGAGCTCGAAAGTCGTGATTTCCTGCGCCCTGACCGGCGTGCTCACCAACCCGGCGGTCCACCATGTTCCGGTCACGCCGGAGGAGATGGCCGCCCAGGCCGCCCAGGCCTTCGAGGCCGGGGCCACGGTGGTTCACTGCCATTTCCGGAACCAGGCCCAGCACATGGGCCACCTGCCAACCTGGGACCTGGCATCCGTCGGCGCCATCCTGGGCGCCATCAAGGCCCGCGTCCCGGAGATCATCATCAACATGAGCACCGGCGTGGTTGGCGAGGACCTTTCCGGCCCGTTCGCCTGCCTCGAGCGGTTCAAGCCCGAGATGGCGGCCTGCAACGCCGGCTCACTCAATTATCTTAAGCTCAGGAGCGACGGTGGGTGGGCCTGGCCGCCCATCGTCTTCGACAACCCAGTGGAAAAAGTGAAAAAATTCCTGGACCAGATGGAGGCAAGCGGCGTCGTGCCCGAGTTCGAGTGCTTTGATTCGGGCATCGTGCGCAGCGTGGAACTGTATAAAAAGAACGGCATGTTCAAGGGCCCGGCCCACATCTCGCTGGTCATGGGCGTGGCCAGCGGCATGCCGGCCAAGCCGGAGTGGCTGCCGCTGCTTCGAGAAGAGATGGCCGAGGACACCCACTGGCAGGTCATCGCCATCGGCCGGAAGGAAATCTGGGACCTGCACCGCAAGTGCCTGGAACTGGGCGGAAACGTCCGCACCGGCCTCGAGGACACCTTTTACCTGCCGAGCGGGGAAAAGACCGACAGCAACGGCGCGCTGGTGGAGTCCCTGGCGGCCCTGGTCCGCGAAGTGGGTCTCGAGGTGGCCGGCCCGGCCGAGGCGCGCCGCATCCTGGGCGTCGCGTCCTAAGGCGCATGATCGAAGGAGAGGGAGCGATGAACGCAACGGAAGATGTGCTGTACAGCGTCAGCGGCCGGGTGGCCACGATCACCATCAACCGGCCGGAAAGAAGGAATTCCCTGAGCGCCGCGGTCATCTCGGGCATGGGCGCCCTGCTGGCTCAGGCCTCCAGCGACCCGGCCGTCGGCGCGGTTGTCATCACCGGGGCCGGCGGCAAGGCCTTCTGCTCCGGCGCGGACCTGGCCGGCGCCATCCGCGGACAGGAGTCGTTCCTGGAACTGCACGAGGGACGGGGCGAGTTCGCCGAGCTTCTTCTCAAAATGAACGCCTGCAGAAAGCCGGTCCTGGGCGCGGTGGAAGGCTACTGTCTGGCCGGCGGGATGGGGCTGTGCCTGGCCTGCGACATCGTCGTCGCCAGCGACGACTCCCAGTTCGGCACGCCGGAGATCAAGCGCGGCCTGTGGCCCTACATGGTCACGGCCCTGCTCATCCGAAACGTAGGCCGCAAGAAGGCCCTCGAGCTGTGCATGACCGGCGAACGGATCATGGCGGCCGAGGCCGAGCGGCTGGGCCTGATCAACGCCTGTGTGCCCAAGGCCGAGTTCAAACAGCGCGTCGAGGAAATGGCCACCCAACTGGCCTCTTACAGTCCGGCCGTCATGGCCCTGGGCAAGGCCTCGTTCTATCGCATCGCCGACCTGGAAACGCGGGCGGCCCTGGAATACCTCAAATCGCAGCTCACCCTGAACCTTCAGTGCGAGGACCTGGCCGAGGGCATCTCCGCCTTTCTCCAGAAACGCGAACCGCAGTGGAAGGGCCGCTGAAGAGAATCGGCTGATATCGAAAGAAAACTTCCCAGTTTAATTCCATTTCTGAAAAAAGATGGGAGCGCGAAGGCAAGCGGGTAGCGACGAGACAGTACACATGGAGTACGGCAAGGAGCCGCGCAGCGCAGGCGACAAAGCTAACGCTTGATTCAGAAACGGAATAAATCAATCCGCGCGCCGGCCGTGGTGTGTGGTCAAAGTGTATTGGAAGGTCTGGGTCTCGCCCGGCTGGAGGGCCAGGGTGAATTTGACCGTGCTTAAGTCCACCTGCTCGTAGGCCCCGAACGCGCCCTTCCTGGTCAGTTCCCACTTGGCGGACGGCGCGTGACGCCGGACCTCAACCTGAATAGGAATGCCCCGCGTATTTTTGACCTCAACCTCGAATTCGCGGATTTCGTCCCAGCCGCTGATATCGCCTTCTGCGTCGAAGAGGTAGCGGTCGGTGCGGAAGTTCATCGGCTTGGCGCGGACGAGCACGTCCTCGACCGGTCCCAGGTTGAGTTCGACCTTTTCGCCCACCGGGATGTATTTGAACTGTGACTGGCCCTCGAAGGAGAGGTGACCGGCGGAGTCCAGGTTGCGGTAAACCTTGAGCAGGCCGCCGGGGATGGGGGTCTGGCCGAGCCCATGGGCCTGATCGTTCTTGAAACTGAGGAAACGCATGACCGCCGGTCCGTACTGCTCTTCCTCGTACTTGTACAGGTTGACGACCGGGACCTGGGGGGAGTCGAAGCTGGGCAGGCGCTTGGACCAGCCATGGGAGATGGTTTCCGTGCCCTCGATGGTATAGAGAAAATACTCGCTCAGGCCTTCCTTGACGATCTCCTTGGGTCGGACCTCCTGGACCGCCATCCGCGCCATCGTTTTCTTGGCCTCCATCACGCCCGTCCTATAGGCCTCGTCCTCGGCGCGTGGAACGCCGGGCGGCACGCTGGGCCGGCCATAAGGCGGAACGCGCCTGGCCAAATCGGCGATCCGGTCCAGCAGGTGCACCTGGCCCACCACGAGCCGCACCTTGGCGTTTTCATAATCCTCGCCGCTCACGTTCGTCACCCGGACAAAACCCTCGAGCCGCATTTTGGTTTCATTTCCTTGAAGCGTGGCCAGGTAAAAGGCCCGCCAGGACAGACCGCTGGTCAGGTAGGAAATTTCCACCGGCAGCCGACCGCTCCGCCCGCTTTGGAGCCGCCAGAGGCCAAGCTGGCTGGTGCGGGGCGGAAACACCAAGTCGAGCAAATCGATGTTTTCACCCTGCGCAAGCGGCTGCATCTCGAGGCTGGTCGGGTCGATGAGGGTATTGGCCCAGGAAAACTGGAGCTGGTTCAGGCCTTTTTTCATGGTCAGGACGCGGCGATCGCGCGCCAGGGTCAGGTCGGCCGAGTTGTAGATCGTGAGCTCCACCGCATCGCGGGCGGGCAGGATGACCAGGTCCATCTTGCCTTCGGCCGGCCCGGGCACGGCCAGTAAGAACGCCGCGAGCATAAAGAAGAACATTCTGCGCATGATCGGACCTCCCTCACCGTACGTTGCGGCGGTGGTAGTGCATGACCAGCTCGCGGTGCGAATGAGGCGCCAAATCGACCTCGAACTCCAAGGTATTGGCGTCCCGGCGGCGATACTCCAGGTTGCAGTCTTCCATGTTCCATTCGCCGGGGACATGCTGGATCAGGGTCAGCCGGGCGGCACGGTCCTTGAAGTTTTCCAATCGGGCCTGGATCAGTTCGTCGGTGTCGTAGAGCACGATCTGCCCCTTCTTGTTGCGCCGGACATTAACGCGCTCCTCCCGCATCTTCCGTTGGGTGACCACCAGGTCGCGGCTGTCGCCGATGTAGATTTCCATACGCTCGCCCACCGGCACCATCTGGACCTGGTCCTCGCCTAGAAAAATGGTCCCCTGATGCCCGTCCTCCTGGAAGACACGCACTTTGCCCTTCCAGAGACCGAACGCGCCCAGGCCGGCCTTGGGCACGTTCTCCAGACGGTAAACGACCGGGATACCTACGTTCGACTCCAGCCTTTCCGGGTCCCAGGGCAGTTGGCCGGCGTCAAATGTCCATACCTTGCGAATGGGGACAGCGGGCTTGGTAAAGAGCAGAATCTGCTTGGTCTCCTCGTTTTGTATCTGCTCAGGAAAAGACTGGCTGCTGCTTAGGAAGATGGTCGCCTGATCGAAATCCTCACCGGAAAAATTCCTCAAGACGAGAAAACTCCTAAGCTGCAACTGCGTTTCATCCAGGTTGGCCACGCCGCGGTAGGCGATGAGCCGGTCGATGTTGGACAGCAGGTAGCCGATCCGAACCGCGACTTCGACCGCTTCCCTGGCGTGCATCTCCCAAACCAGGCTGGCTTCCTCGGGAGGATAGCTGAGGCTGAGCAGGGCCACCTTGTCCGTTTGGGTGAGCACCTTGAGACGGATGGAATCCGCGTCGATGCTGACGCCCTTCCAGGAAAAGTCCACGTGGTTCAGCCCTTTTTGCAGGGTGAGCACGCGTTCTTCCTCGATGAGGGTCGCCGCGGGGTGGTCCAACCGGATCACTGTGTCCGCCCGGTCGGGCAGAGCCGCGAGTTTGATTCGGGCCTCAGCCAGGGAAGGAAGCAGGATCAGCAACGCGAGGCCGCACAGGACCCCGAAAAAACTCTGGCGTGACATTTCTCATCCTCCAGAAATCCGGCAAATCACCGGACAGGCTTTGACTTGTTTTTATAGGTATCACTGTAACCCAAATCGTCCTCAGACCGAATGATATATTCAGAGCGGCTGGAAGTCGGGGGCGGCGTTGAAAATTCCAGTAGGCTAGGCTACCATGGCGCCGTTTGATCAAGGGGGCGGGAATGAAGAATTTTAGCGGGCGCATCGTTTATCTTGTCGGCGGATCCAGCGGTATCGGCCTGGCCGTTGCCAAGCGGCTGGCCGCGCGGGGCGCCCACCTCATGATTTTCGCCCGGAACAAAGACCGGCTCGAAGCGGCCCGGGCGGAAATCAGCCAAGAGGCGCCTGACAGCCGGCAGCGCGTATCTTGTGCCTCGATGGACGTTTCCGATCCGGAGCAGGCGCGGGCCGTCCTGTCCGCGGCCCTGGCCGAATTCGGCGTGCCGGACGTGCTGATCAACGCGGCCGGCCGGGCCTTGCCCCGCTACTTCGAAGACGTGGGCCTGGACCAGCTCCGCGAGACGCTCGAGGTGAACCTCCTTGGCATCTGGCACGCAGTCCAGGTGCTCGCCCCCGCCATGAAAACCAAGGGCGGCCTGATCGTCAACGTCTCCTCCATGGCCGGCCTCATCGGCGTCTTCGGTTATACCGATTACTGCGCCTCCAAGTTCGCCATCATAGGGCTGTCCGAGGCGCTTCGCAGCGAACTCAAACCGCACCGTGTTCGGGTGCTCGTCCTCTGCCCCGCGGACACGGACACGCCAGGCTTTCAGGTCGAAAACAAAACCAAACCGGCCGAAACCCGGGCCATCTCCGGCCAGGCGGTCATGCAGCCGGACGAAGTGGCCAGAGCCCTGGTCCGCGGCATGGAAAAGGAACGGTTCATCATTATCCCCGGCCTGGGCAACCGACTCGTTTTCTTTGTAAAGCGTCTCTGTCCCGGGCTCGTCTTCCACTTCATGGACCGGACCATCCGAAGGGTGCAGGGCCGAAATCGGCCTGTACCATGACTTTTCGCCGGCCTCACCCGACCGGGTCTCCCGGATCGAGCCTCCGGCCCCGCTCGGAAAAAATGGGGGACGAGGCCAGCCCCAGCCGCTCCAGCACGAACCGTGTCGAAGTGGCCAGGACGCCCAGGCCATAAGTCAAGCTTCGGCGGAAATTGATGGAAGAGGCTTCGGGAAAATACTTGGTCGGGCAGGAGACCTCGCCGATAGTGAACCCGAAAAAGAGCGCCTGGGCCAACATCTGGTTGTCGAAGACGAAATCGTCGGAGTTTTCCATCAGGGGCAAGGTGACCAGGACCTTGCGGGAAAAGGCACGAAACCCGGTATGATATTCGGAAAGCTTGGCGCCCAGGAAGAGATTTTGCAGGAGCGTCAGGACCCGGTTGAACAGGTACTTGTAAAACGGCATGCCGCCCTTGAGACAGCCGCCGCCCAGGATGCGGGACCCGAGGGCCACGTCGTACGCGCCGCTGGCCACCAGCCCGGCCAGGGCCGGGATGAGCTTCGGCGGGTACTGATAATCCGGATGAAGCATGACCACGATGTCCGCCCCCACTTTGAGGGCCTCGGTGTAGCACGTCTTCTGGTTTCCGCCGTATCCCATATTCCGTTCATGCTGAAAGAACCGGAGACCGAGCCGCGTGGCCACCTCAACCGTCTCATCGTGGCTGGCGTCGTCCACGAGCAAGACCTCGTCCACGATATCCCGCGGAATCTCACGAAAGGTGCTCTCCAGCGTCTTGGCGGCGTTGTAAGCCGGCATGACCACCACAATTCTGCACCCATCAATCATGGTTCTGTTACCTGGCGATACGAAGTCAAAACTGGCGGAGCACCATGCGTTCGGCCACTATAACATCAATGTTCCCTACCTTCAAGCAGCTTTCCGGTTTCGGTCACAACCCCGCCGGCTCCAATCGAAACGTCTCTCGGCCTTCTGCAAGCAACGGCCAGGCCGAAGCCCGGCTCCTGACGCGCCTGGCGCTCCTGGCCTTCGTCTATTTCGGACTGCGCCTGTTGTATTACGCCGTCCGCATCGCCCACGACATCCCGCCGGACGAGGTGACCCATTTCGGCCAATGCCTCGCCTTTGCCCAGACCCTCTGGCTGCCCATGGATTCGGCCAGTACCTACAGCCTGGGTCTGATCACCCATAAGCCCTACCTTTATTTCTTCCTCATGGGCAAGAGCCTGTGGCTGAACGTTTTCCCGCTCTCCGACCTTGTATTCTTGCGGCTTATTAACGCCGGCCTGACCCTGGTCACGGTCTATGTCGCCTGGAAATGGATAAGGCTCATGACCGACAATGGCCGGGTGCGGCTCTTATTCCTGGTGCTGATGACCAACACGGCCATGTTCGGCTTTGTCGGGGCGTCGGTGAGTTATGACAATCTGACCAATCTCCTGAGCGTAACCGCCCTCTACTTTCTGCACCGTCATTTCCGTGAACCCGACCCTCGGACGCTCCTCCTGTTTATGATCTCTGTCCTGGCCGGCGCCCTGACGAAAAGGACCTTCCTTCCCCTCCTGCCCTTGTATCTGCTGGTGTTTGCGGTCCATGAGCGGAAACGGCTGGAAATTCTGGGTTCTGTTATTAAAAACGCCTTTCACCCGGTCCGACCGGGAAATGCACTCCTGGCCGGCCTGGCCTTGCTCCTACTGGCCCTGAACCTCCATCTTTACGCGGGCAATCTCATCCGTTTCGGCCACCTGCTGCCCCGCACGCTGCAGGTCCTGACCGAAGAGAACGCCATGCAGTACCGGCTCTTTGCCCGCGACCGCTTGCAGCGTCTGTACCGCTCCGGTCGAATTTCTTATGAGCAGGCCGAGGAAATGGCGCTCCGCATCCCGCATCCCGGAGACCGGCAGACGGCCCTGGACATGATCGAGAAAGCCCGCGCGAACAAGGAGCATCCGGGCAAGATCATGAACCGGTTGTCGTACGCCCTGCCCTGGCTGAAAATCATGCTCTACCGCTCCGTGAACGTCACCGGGCATCGAGTGCTGTCCAAGAGCGACGCCATCATGGCCGTCTATCAGGCCGTGTTCCTGGCCGCGCTGGTCTGCCTGCCGTTCACCTTGAGGCCGAGCGAGGCCAGGGGTGGACCTGCGGAGGCCTTATTCCTCTTTACCGCCTACAATCTCTTCCTGATGCAAGGGGTGAACTACCCGATTTACAAAAGCGTGCTGCTCATCGACATCACCTTGCAAGGCCGTTACGCTTTCCCGGTCCTCGCCCCGCTATACGGCGTGGTGGCCTACTATCTGATGAAACCCTGGCCACGAAAGATTCAGCTCGCGCTCCTGGCCGCCCTGTCCCTCTTTTTCATCCTGCACGATTTCCCGGACTTCCTCATCAAGGTCCCTGCCGACTGGTTCCGTCCCCTCCCGTGAGGGCCGATTCAAGACTGTTGCAAAATGAATTAATTTATAGGAGAATAAACTACCGTACAGCATTATTGGCGAAAAGTCGCCTTTTGGCAAGGGGCAATAGCTCTTTTGATCCGGCACAATGCTCAATTTTCAAACGGGGAGTGGTCCCGAAAGACTTGATCCTGGGAAATCGCCGCTGGTGCGGTATAATTCCGGTTAGATTCTCGCTTTCTTTTCTAACGTAAAGGTACGGAACCAGTTTTGGCAGGGGTTAGAGCAACGATGATATTGCGAGTGCCGCATAATTCAGATTCAAACGATAACAATAGAAAAGAACGAGGGGGTTTTTCTGCTCTATTCTCGAATCTCGACTTTGTTTTCCTGGGGAGCTGTCTGCTGGCCGCTTTCCTTTTTTTTTACGGGCTGGGTAATAGGCCTTTCTGGCAGGATGAGGCTGAAACTGCTTGTTTAGCACGAAATGTTCTGAAATATGGACTTCCGCGGGCGTACGACGGCGTTAATCTGATCTCCTAGGAAGAAGGGTTGGAATCCAGCCCGGAGAACGGATACTTGTGGAGTTGGTCTCCTTGGCTACAGATTTATCTGGCCGCCTTGAGTTTTGAGTTATGGGGATTGAACACCGTGGCCGGGCGGCTGCCCTTCGCTTTAGCGGGAGCCGCATGTGTCGTGCTGATTTATGTGATGATAAAAAAATATTTTAACGACCTGCCTTGGGCGCGCCTGTCGTCACTTTTCCTTGCTCTTTCCGTACCATTCCTTCTCCATTCAAGGCAATGTAGATATTACGCGCTCGGTGCATTTCTTGTTTTAATTTGCATATACTTTTTTCGCAGTAAGTGGCAAACGCGAACTGTTCCCTTTGTCATCCTTGTAATGGCCTTAGCGTTTCTTTTTTATACTAATTACCTCTTGTTTTTCAGTTTCTCTTTTGCCTTGTTTTTGGCTGCGATAACTTTCTATCGCGACGAATTGCCACTCGCAAAGGTCGTGGCTTTATGCCTATCTGTCTTTGTTTTTACCTTTCCAAGTCTGCTTTCATTCAGGCTGGGCCAGCAATTCACTTTTCTGAATCTAAGTCTATTCGGCATCTTTTTTCGCGAGTACTTTATCGACTTATTCACCTTTATAATTCCGCTTCCCATTTTTCTGGTTATCATGTGGAAGTTGAGCCAATCAGCCATAAAAAAATCGACTATATCAATAACGCCTGATGAACGTTTTATTCTTTTTCTAATGCTTGTCATTATTTTAAACATCGCTTCCCTGTCTTTGATTCCACAATTTTTCTTCCGTTATCTCGTGCACTTATACCCTTTATCCTTTATTATATTGGGCTGGGTTGTTGTCCGGTTATATCGGTATCAAAAATTATCCGGGGTGCTTTTAGCCATATTAATCGGGCTTACTAACTGGCTGCATGTTCAGCCGTTAGAGTGGGTACACCTTATCAACCGGCCCCGGTACAATGATTTTCAGATGCTAACATTCACCAATGTTCCACTAAAACTCTATCTATCGGAAATGTTTGTGAAATATCCAGACGTGAATCAAAGTCTAATTAATTATTTTTTAAAAAATGCCCATTCATCGGATACTATTGTCACGACCTACGATGACTTGCCGCTTATGTTTTATACCTCTTTTACTATCCTTGGCGGACTTCAGGGTCGCGTGCCCGACCGAAACCATATTCCGGAATGGATTGTTAAAAGATATTATACGAGGTTGAACAGAAGGGGCGAGCTGCTAAAATCAGAGACATATGTTTCCAATCAGACCTGGATCGACAAACATTATGATCGTCACGTTTTATTTCTTCCCGATGAAACGTTTGGTAATTCCCCGGACCCCTTTGACCATCGGTTCATCCCCTTAGGCGAATCTTACATTCCTCTTGTGACTTACCAAAAAAGGAAATAAAGAACGAATGTCCATAGTGAATCGAATTATCAAATGGTTGCTTCCATTGGTGCTGATAGGCGAAATTTTAAACGGCGCCCTGCATACTCCAGATATGGCTTCCCGCATTTATCCTGATTATTTTTACAAATGGCATGTCGAACGCGCCGAGAGAAACTATAAACAGGCGGCCTTAGGGTTATATAATACCGACCAGGAAGAGCTTCCAATGCTCAAAATTTTGGAAACAGGTAAAAAGCTTAAATCGTCCCATTTGCGTGAAATGGATTTCATGCTAGAACGCATGAAAGAGCTGGCTCGCGGCCATATAAAATGACTTCAATTAATCAAAAGAATTACTATTTGAAAATCGCCACTCCTATTTTCATTGCCGTGGTTTCGTTTGCGTGGCTCTGAGATTGCTGTTACTTGTTGATCGATACGCCGTAAATATTTTATTTTTTGACCAATGGGACTTGTATTCAGCATTTATGCACCCCCATAATCTCTGGGAACTCTTTCGCCTCCAGTGGGGCCCGCAGCGGGTGGGCATCGGATTCCTCTTTACCAAAGCGCTGGCGGATATCTCGCATTGGAACACGCGGGCCGAATCTTTTGCCATTTACGGTGTGCTTTGTGCGGCCATGGTCACGGGCCTGGGTCTGCGGGCGCGCTTGTTCGGTCGAATATCTTTTCCCGATATCGTAATTCCTTTGCTATTTTTCACGCCCCTAGAATACGAGATCCTTACTGTGACGCCGATCGCTACATACGGCGTTTTCCCGCTGTTACTCTTGCTCTTATACTGTCTTACATGGACGATACCTAAGCTAATACCAAGGTACGCAGCGGTTCTGGGGCTTAATTTTCTTTTGATTTATACGAGCTTCGGGGTGCTTGTCGGCATCATCACGCCGGTTCTTGTAACGATCGAATGCATTAATCTTTACCGCAAACGTCAAGCCCGGCATTTGCTCATATCCTTAGGCGTCCTGGCTCTATCCCTTCTGTCCTCCGGGTCATTTTTTATCGGTTATCGCTTTTTGTCTGGAGTGGATAACTTCCAATTCCCCCATCCACAATTTTGGAATTATCCGCGCTTCATGGCCTTAGCTTTCGCTCATTTTTTGGAGGTGAAAGGGATCGGTTTTTTTCCCGTTGCTCATCGGTCTCACCGTATTTTTAACGGTGATCGTCATCGGCGGTTTGCATTTCAAACAATTATTTGGCGATAAAAAGCCGAATCGAGATGTCAGCCTTGTTGTGGCAACCCTTTTGACTTTTTCCGTGCTCTTTTGCGCAAATATGGCAGTGGGCAGAATCTCTCTTGGCCCCTGGGCGGCTCAGAGCCCCCGCTACACCATTTTTTTAGTACCCGCCTACCTATGCTTGTACTTTCATTTACTAACTTTGCGTCGCAGTACCAAAAAACGCCTTGCTGGCCGCTATTGTTATCGCATTGGTTGCAGTATCTTTTCCGTTGAGAGAGGGAGATGAGCACTCGATGAAGCATTTCAGCGACGGAAAAAAGAGGTGGATAGCAGCTTATTTTCAGACCGGATCCGTCCCCGAAGCGGACCGGATTTCTGAATTCCAGGTCTATCCACGCCCCGAAGAGACCCATCTGGAAGAAAAGCTTAACTATATGAAAGAACATAAACTAAATCTCTATCTTTATAATGATATTTTACGGAAAAAATGAGATACAATAACCGCTGCGTTATCAAGAAAACCCAAGCTGTGGCGGGCCGTCCTTATCCCTTGCTACAACAGGGAAGCCTGCATCGGCAAGCTCGTCCGAGTGCGTTGCTCGAGGCCGCAATGTACGTCTACGAAAACAGTTCCACGGATTGCAACGCTGTATATAGTCATCCTTTTATGTCGTGTAATGGTCTTGTTTAACGTCTCATGCGCTATTATATAATTGAGACGAAGTCGAGGCAAGGATTTGCGAAGAAAATCCGCAGAGCACCAGAGCCCGCTAAATCTTAGAAAATACGAATTTACCTACCATAAATATGAAATTCTTTAGCTTTTCCTTTAGAACTAAACGTATAAAATATGAGTTTCTAAAATCTTTATCACTTATTTCTCTGATTCTTTTATTAACCGGTCATGACCCTTTAATAGTTGACAAAAGTTTTATAGCTCATCAGTTCTCGAAGGGTCCAGGCATGATCCGTCAAGCCGGCGGCGACAGCCGGTGTGCGGCGATGCCAGCGGACATTGCCGGCAGCCTCGATGCGCTGTCGCGGGCCGCGATGGGATCGGGCCAGATTGTAGCAAGCCTGGTACAGGTGCCTCTGCATGGCTAGCCACTCAGTCTTTTTCGAGAAAGCCACCGTCTTGCGGGTGAGGCGACGGTTCTCATGCCGAAGGTTCAAATTGTGCCGCTCGATGTACACCGTCTGGATTTTATAAAGAGGAACGTCTCCAAAAACCGGCTGCTTGAACACCGCGATCACACGTCGGTTTTCGTCCCGCTCCTTGACCACCTGACCATACCGCAAGGTGGGACAAGCCACGATCTTCGGTTTCCTCGGCTGTCCTCTCTTGCCGGTTCGGGGAAATGTCCGTACCGTATGGTGGCGCGAGAGAAGGGCGGCTCCGTAAGCATCCAGTCCGTCACTGACCCACAACGGCGCAGCGTCTTGGCTAAGCCGCGTTCCGTGTGCGCCGCCAGGGGATTAGCCAGAGA
>Ga0315282_10004621_pt1 | contig 23898 bp, 40 predicted proteins | sample YL17G07_20_MG_FD_203693 | JGI IMG/M metagenome (GOLD analysis project Ga0315282, IMG submission 203693) | Sediment microbial communities from Yellowstone Lake, YNP, Wyoming, USA - YL17G07_20 | ecosystem: Environmental > Aquatic > Freshwater > Lake > Sediment | place: USA: Wyoming | collected... | reverse complement strand
TAAGTCCTAAACTGGTAGCATTATGAGGATCAAAACTAACCAATTGAATTTCATAATCAGCGTCAAGAAGACTCGCAGCTCCTGTAACGGAGATAACTAATTTTCTGGCACTTGCAACTGCAAATCGAGCATCAGCAAATTGAAATTCATAAAGTCCTTTATGATTTGTAGCATCAACTTCTCTAAATCGACACTTAGTAGCTGTGGGAGCTGCATAAGTTCCAAGAGTAACAATCGTTTCAATAGTAGCCCCAGTCACCGTGTAAGTTGTCGCCGTAGCTTCATTATCAGCTATTGTAGAAATAATCAATCCAGCGCTTGCACTACTTAGACCAGTTAAACCTGCTCCAGTTGAACTATTTTTGAGCGTAAACCTTATAAGATTGCTTGTGTTGCTATGTTTAATAAGAAGTGCCATTTAATTAACGAATCCTCCTCTCATGCCAATAGGCTTAAATCCACCTCGCATGTTTTGCATTGCCACTGGGATTGAAAGACCCCATGCCACCACTTCAGGCCAATAATCCTTAAATATCGGGACATCAATTCCAGCAAAGGGTTCTTGATAAAGCCATCTTATTGCCTTAGCCGACAGTGCACGGTTGTAAATGCGGACTCCGTCAATGAGGCCATTAAAATACTGTTGGTCAGCGGTGCCATAACCAGTTCGCACCCACTCTCTTTCCGAACCAATCGCCCGCTCTTGCGTCGTTATGGAACCATCAACTGTTTGACCTGTAGAATATACATTAGTATCAACATAGGCTTTAAAAGTGTTGCCATTTTGATCAAGCACAGTGGCTACAAAATGCCACTTATTATCGGCAATATTCTGAGAAGATGTTATTTGAGCAAGTCCAGTCTTATCATCATATCTCATCAAAGGAAGAAAATTTCCAGCCAATGTAGTGTCACCATTATAACCAATTGGCAGGTCAAAAACAACATTACCGACATCTGTTGAATTGCGCAATGCAACAATTAGTCCGTAACTATCACTGGTTTTGACCCAAGCAGTAATAGTAAAACCCTGACCAGATGAAACATTTAGAGAAATGCCATTACCTGGATCCACATAATCATCCACCCCGTCGAAGAAGAGGGATTGACCAAACCTTCCAGGCTTCCAAGTTGGCCCATTGGTCAAAGTTCCATGATTATTCTTACCAGAAAGATCATAAGCCTTTAGCCCCCCAGTTTCGTTGAATAGCCATAAGCCAACCAGGCCAATACTCAATGGATGATTCGGATTAAGTTTCGGCCTCCACTCCCATCGAGGTTTAAAGATACGATTATGTAATCGAATAATATCACTCATTATACACTCTGTTCATAGTGCCTGTTGTAAGATAGAGTATTCCCCGTAGCTGCTAAAGCTGCTCCAGAAACATTCTGCAAACATAATTTAAATTTCAAGGGTGGAATTGGAATGTTGGCTATAACAATTCTACTTACCTGTGCCACGCTCGCCTCTAATGGAAAAATGGCTTCTGGAGGTTTATCTCCGCTACTTCCATCTGGCACTTTTTCATAGTTAGTGCCATCCAAAGATAAATTGATCCACATAGCACAATAAGGTGAGCCAGCACCAGGAGTAAAACTTGCAAGATTCAATTCTACATCCATCCAACGATACAGACCAACCGTGTTATCTATCGCAGCACTGGCAGCAGAAAAGGCGGCGCTTGCCAAAGCATTAAGTTCTGTCGTAAGAGCTGTTGTCGCTCCCTCACCAGCTACCCATTTAAAAGTTGTTGCCATAATCTATCTCCTTATTATTTACTTAATCTCAAATTTCCTGGGAGTGCAGCCGCCGATGGTCGAGTAAAGTCGAAAGGGACATAATCTGAGCATAACTCCCCCCACAACGGATCATTCTTACAAGCCGCTACAGTCAAAGAATTTAACCCAACTGTTGAGCTTGCCACATCCATCTTAATGCTTCCATCAGGTTGAGCAGTTACGCTCACAGGAACCCACGCAGGGCCTGTTAGTTTATAATCAGTTACTCCTGCTTGTGGATCGCAAACGAGAAATGGAGCAGCCAATACAGGACTTGCCATAAACACCATAGCCAAAATAATGAGAATGATTCGCTTCATAGAAACCTCCTTTTATATACGAATGACACGAATGAGAGGCATGAATGACACGAATCTTTTATTCGTACTATTCGCCTCCGGCCCATCTTTTTTTAAATCAGATGGGGAGCCAGGGAAAAAATCTTCCCATCTCCCTATCCCCCTATCTTTTAGTTGGTGCGTCTGATCGTTAACAGCACCATGATATCGTCCCATGTCGGAGTGCCCCCACCGATTGTTAAAACAACGGTAATCGTGGATTCATCCGCCAGAGACGTATCTGAAATTGTTCCTTCGCTAACCGTCCCTGCAGTGACCGATATGGCCGAGCTTAAAATCGATGCTCCACCCTCCTGAACATCAACCGTAAGAGTCGGAGTTGTTCCACTGGAGGCTCTGGCCGTTGCGGATACGCCAAGAACTTGCGCCTTGAAAGGCAATTGAAATTTTATTGGCGTAACCGTTGCGGTTCTTTGTCCAGCGACAAAAAGCGGGACGACTTGAATCCCCGTAATCACCTCAGAATAGTTGGTCGTTGCCGCCTCGGCATTTCCCGCATAACGCATAGCGCATGGCGTCAAGAGCAAGGTCAAAAACAGAACTCCTGCCATCAAAATAGATATAATTTTATTCATGGTTTTCCTCCTTTTTTTAAATCAAATGGGGAATTGGGGAGATGGGGTTTTTTCTCCCTATCTCCCTATCTCCCTAAATTTTTACTACGCTACAATCGATCCGTCCAGACCTCTGTAATCTACGACTGCTCCGCCGTAACGGTGCCGGATCTTGTAAGTGAGTTTATCATTGGAAAACATGCTCCCGACGGTCGGCTGATCCTGGACAAAGAGCTCCGGGTTTTCGTTGCCGTTCAGGAATCCGATTTCAATGGTCGGACAATCTGCCGGGCTTGCGCTCAGGAACCAATTATTCGCATCGGTCCAGTAGATGACCTCGATCATCTCGATCTTCCACTTCTTGACGAAATCGGGCGCTGTGGGCGTGTATTGCCCCGTATCTGGCGTGCTGATCAGATCCCACATCGTTTTTGCAAGCTCCGGTGGCACTAACCCATATTTCGGAAGGATGCCCAATCTCTTCCCGGAAGTCAGCTCCGTTTGCTTGATCATCCTGTTTCTGGAAGCGAGCAGGTTTGTGGCATCAAGGGCATTCGTTCCGAGATTGGCGTGAGTCGCATGAAAAAGAGCGACGGCATCGTAGATCGTCGGATTGTCCTTGATGAAATCAAAGACAAATTCATAAAGCGTTCTCGCCGCACCCCTCCCGAGCCTCTGAGGGATTTTCCGCACTCCCCCCACATCATCATTGATGATCATTTCGAGAGTCAGATCCTCCGTGCCCCCTCTCTTGGGCACGGCGTAGGTTGCTTCCTCATCGGTAGGAGAAGTAAGAGCCGTGTAGGCGCCGCCTTCTGCAACGGTGGGAAGATTTCCATAGCCTCCGATCCGAACCCTTCTCTGAGTCCTGACATCCGAGACCGGGACAACATCTGCAATTTTTCTCCAATCCTCAAGCCCTGCTTCCGCATATTCTTTGAGCATCCGCCTGGTGATGGAATCGCCAAAGACCTCCGCCCAGGTTGCCTGCGTCAAAGAAGCCCGAAGCCTCGGGGCCTGATCGATCCGACCGCTGAGCTGCTCATCGCCCGTGATGCGGACATAGGCCGCTTTGATGCTGTGAAATTTTTTCTCAAAAATATCATCGAGCATCTGTTTCGATTTGTCCCATTCATCCTTTGTTACCTGAATCTGCCCAGCCCCTGTAATGCCTCCAGATCCGGTGAGCTTGTCAATATACTCTTTCTCTTCTTTGATCGCCGCGCGAAGAACATCCGCTTCAAAAACTTTCCCTTCAAATTGCTTCCTGATTTTCGCCTGAGAGAGATCGGGAAGTCCGCAATCCTTGAGCTCATCTTTCAAAGTGATGGAGCAGGCTGCCATTTTTGCCCCATCGAGAAGAGTTTGAAACTCGATCTTTTCTTTCGGGTCCTGGATTTTTGTGACCGCCGCCTTCAAGATCTCGATTACCTGATCTTCGGTAACGGTCTCCTCGTTGACAGTTGCGCAGAGGTCAGGCCTCAACGCCCTCATTGCCGCCAATAACTTCTTCAACATCTCTGCCTCCTTTCGGCCTGCCTCAACGGCTGCGGCCATGCGTAAGAATTTTCCACCTGCTGCGGGCTCATAGACGATATCTATAGTCACGTTAGAGATCTCCACTGGAGTCCGCATCCTTTTGCCATTGACCATTTTTGTGGCCACTTTCCCGCCGATATCATTTGATAGGCCGATGAGATCGGGCTTGCCCCGCTCAAAGGCATCGACCGCCATATCACGCAGCCATTTCGCCGATTTGAGAATATTAAAATCTCCGCCTAATCCTTTATCATCATCCGTAACGTTATTGATCCAACCGACCAAATCTCTGATCGATTTTCCAAATGGATGAGCCTGGGCCTGATGCTGGGCCTCGGTGAGCGCAAATACTTTTGATCCCTCATAAAGAGGCTTGGCCGCCCTAAGGACTTGCGGATCCCAATAAATGGCGTCCTGTTTATCGGGGCCATATTCCACGATTCGGACATCCCACTTGTAGCCATAATCTTCAGATGCGCGATCGCCAGCCGCCGCCCTCAAATGAATGGGAAATGTCATCCTGAGCGAAGCGAAGGATCTTTCTTCGTGGGCCTTTCGCGCCGCTTCGGCTTTCTCGACCGGGACATAATCTTTTTCGACCTCGATCTCATCGCCGAATTTCAGTTCATCTCCTGAGGTTGCCGAAGGATCAATGGTGAAGGGCAATTTAAAATATTTTCCATCTCGAGAGATGATCGCATAATCAATATAGACATCAATCAAATAAACATTGGGCAATTCCACCGGCTCGGGCGTCGGAATAACTTTTGAATATATTCTTTCCCGAATCTGATCCAAAGATAAGGCGGCTTTGGCATTATCCTCGGCTTTTTCAAAATCGATATATTTAATGTCTTTATCTTTAAGCCAGGCCTTCGCTTCTTTCACGGTGAATTTCTTTTTGTTGAATCGAATGGCCTGTATCTCAGACTTTCCATTTTTGATCCCAAAAATAAAATCGATTCCTTCGCCGGTCTCGTTATTTTTCCGGGCAAAAGAATCAAATTGACCTGGATCTTTCAATCTTGCTGAATGTTCATTTGGATATGGCATTAGATTCCTCCTTGCTTGCCCCATTAAAGATTTATCTCTAATGAGTTCTATCCTTTACTATTCTTCTTCTCTCGTCCCTCATCCTTCGGAATTCTAATTTTCTGGCCGTCTGCGGTGACGATGACGATCGAGTCAGAATATTCCTTTTTAGAAAGCAGATCTTCCGGTTTCAGGTCTCTTTCCCGAGGCGTATACTGATAAACCTTCTGCCCGTCTTTAACCGCCAGTTTTTTTTCGGAATCGTGATATTTCACTCCCTTCAATAATTTCGGATCGATGTTCATGTTTTTTCCTCCTTTTTTTTAAAATCGCTAAATCCGCAAAATCTTAGCGCCCTTTGCGTCATTCCCAACGGGAATGATATGGAACATGGTCGCAGCCGCAGTTAATCGTCTCCTCAATCGGCGCTTTCGGATCTCTCGGGTACATCATTTCGACGCCGCCAATATTAAAAGGCTCATCAACCGGCACATGATCGCCATCGGCCGCAAGATGGCTTGCTCTCGGAACTTTCGGATGGCCTGCATGGCGCCACATCTTTTCGAGACCATCGACATGATCCGCCGCCTCTTCCATTCTCATCTCTGCCGCCGTGGAGAAGACTCTTCCCATCTCAGTTTTTGTGATCACTTCGGCCCGGGCTCCGATGGAAGTAAAAATCGAAGGATCCGTCAAATTCTTTCCAATGGCAGAGGCGACCTCCTGCGGGGTCTTTCCTCCCATGACTCCAAGAGTAAGCTCGCTTTGGATTTTATCCCAGGCCGAATCGCTCAAGCCTTCAATCTTATGAAATGCGAAATCCTTAAGCGTATCGAGAATGGATGTCGAAAGAGAAAATCCCATGTAAATCCCCGCCTCTGCTAACGGAACATCAACTAAGTTTCTTCCCATGCCCCAGGATTCCTCAAGAAATCCTTCGGCTTCTGCCTTTGCCTTGGCCTGAAAATTCGAGATCTGGCTCTCAATCGAGCTGAGCATTTGTTTTAAATGATAGGCATCCCATTCGGTGACGGCGGCGCCCCCGATTTCCTTGATTGTCTGCGCGCGGAGCTCTTCCAGGATATCGAGCATGGCCCGGGCGCCTGTTTTGATAGCCCGGTTCTTATCCTTTATAATGCGCGCTATTTGAGAGTTGATGGTTGCCATCGAATCGATCCCATAGGGATTGGTTTAAAACCAATCCCTACAAAAAACGGCCTTAATCGGTCAGTGATTTTGAACTAAGCGGCCTAAACCCCCCTCATATCGGCTTAAATCCCCCTCAAATCGGCATTGTTTTGCTTCCCATAGGGGCGGTGGCTACCTTACCATTCATTTTTGGGCCTCGCTCTGATTCCCTAATGCAAATCGAGCTTTTTCGATTCTGGCCCTCAGAATCATCTTCTTCGATTCTCGCTCTTCTTCGGGCATGTCCTGCCATCGCTTCCAGCCCGAAAATTCCCTCTTAAACATCCCACGATAAGGCAGGAGGCTCTTTTTTTCTTCAGGTAAGGATTCCCATAGCCTCATTCTTCTCGATTTGGCTAATTTGCACCGCTCCTCGCCTCGGAGCGTCTTTTTGCCCTCAATCTCAGGATCAAAAGGACACCGATTCGCGGAACATCCCTCAAATCTTGGACACCAGTGAAAGGGAGGCTTGCTTAGATCGATCTGCTTCTCCTTTTTCATTTTTCACCTCATTCTTTAGATCTAATCTCATCCACTTCACGAAATCGTTTTGAGGGATGAATACAAATCTCCCCTTCTTTATGTAAGGCATCCCATTTTTCATCCATTCTTCAATCGTGTCCTCGCCGATGCCAAGCTTCTTGGCTAATTGTTCCTTTTTTAAGAGATCCCTAATCGATGCCATTTATCCCCTGCTGTCTTTATTTTTTTAAGCTCGCAATCCGTAACCCGGAACTCGAAACTTTCTTTTCATCTTTCAAATAATCCTGATTGTCCTCTTCAAACTTTTCTTTTTTAATCATCTCCTGCATGAGTTTAAGATCGATATCGATGCCGAGGTAACCGATCATTGTGACGAAGATTTTCTGAGCCGTCTCTTTATCTGTCCACCCATTTAATTGGGCCTGGCCGAGAGAAGTCACCACCTGCGAAATCAGGGACCCGTATTTGCCAAGATCCTTTGTTGCGAGCTCCGGGGTGATGATCGAATAATTGTAAGCTTCTTCTTCCGGGACTTTTAAATATTTTTTCTCGATTGCCTGATCAATCACAAACTCGAAGATTGTCTCGAGGATGTATTTGAAATAACGCTGTTTGGATGATAATGTTTTAAATGTAGGCGAAGACATTTCAACCGCGGTCGCACGGTTTACGTCGCCTCCTCCGCCATACCAGTGCTCCGGGAAATTGAGCCCTCCGAGAATATGGTTCCGAAAGAGTCGCGCTCCTTCAGAAGTATCCACGGCTTTGAGGTCGGGATTCTTGGCTTCGAGCGTGACCTTTTCGTTATGCCCATAGATGGAGCCTGATTTTTTGGTCACGGCATCGATCTGCTCTTTTATGGTTTTGGCATCGCCTCCCTGAACCGATAGATCCCAGAGAAAGGCATTCATCAGCTTCCATTTATCTAACAGATCAAAAAGAAATTGTTCATAACCATCGATCCAATCGGCCACCGCAAGAAATTCGCTTCTTCCTCTTGGAGAATTGGTGAGGTTATTGACTGCAAAAAAGAAGCATTGGCCATCGGTATATTTTGATCTCAGATCCTTTGCCTTTGGGCTCAGGATCAACTCAGCTTCTTTGGGCAAAATAAGCAGAAGCTTTCTTCCTTCTTCGCCTGTCGAACCTTTGAGAATGATGCCGATAACAATCTTTACGTTTTCCGGATCAGTCACAACCTCTTTGATTTGGGCAGGATCAACATAGCCGAGTCTGACTTTCCCGGTCTGGGCCGCTACAAAAACAGGAAGGCAGAGCTCCCCGGTGATGAAAATCTCCCGCACATGCTTCTCGAGGCAGAGGTCCATTCTGTTGAGCGGATCGAACCAGAAATCATCGAGGATTTTTTTGACTTCCTCATTCTTCGTCTCGTAAGGAAGGCCTTCGGCGAGAAGAAAATCTTTGATCGTTTCGACCAACCATCGACCCATCGGGGTATTTTCCCAGAGGTAAAAACCGATCTCAATCATCCGTTCTTGTTTGAGAGAAGAGAGATTGCGGTTTACATCGCCGGTAAGTTTCCGCCAACCGGTTTCATCCTCATCGGTAACGGAGGTCGCCTTAAGGCGCTCTTTGACCTTGACCTCGATCACTCCGCCGAGAAAAGCATCAATTAATCGGTCTTTGAATTTCATATTATCGTTCTCCAGGCCGTAGGCCCCTGTGGAGTTGAGGCCCTGTACTCCACAGGGCCGGAGGCCCTTATTTCCCTTGATGGCCAGAGTCTTGAAAATATTCCGCTGCGCCTTTCGGCGTGATAATCCTCTTTCGTGGTCTCGCTTCCTACTGCGACAGCCGGCCCTGATCCTCTGGCCAGCCCCACAGCCATCTCCAAGGCGTCTGGGCCATCGTCGTGATCCCCTTTCGGAAAATGAATGAGCTGCTCGATCAATTCGATTTGATCCCGGCGAAAAAGAATCGTCCCATTTTCAATTAGAGGCGAAAGCCTTGTGATTCGTTGGACTTTATCTTTCTTCTGACTGATGCCCACGGTCGGAAGATAGATTCGATTTTCCTTTGAAAGGTCGTCAATCCATTGTTTCATCACTTCCTGAAAGGCCACATCCTCAAAACCGTGAAGAATGCACCGATAGCGTTCATATTTGGCAAACATTTTCATGGCAAGTTTTTTAGCGGATGTCCTTCCGATATCGGCGTCAAGAATATAGATCGTCCCTTTTTTCTCGCCCGCCCTGGGGATCCCCACGGTGAGGATGGCCTGATAATCTGATTGCTCAGACTTTCCGACGCTCGGATCAGTGGCGGAATAAATATCCATCTCTGAGATATCGATCGCCAAAGGATCATAATATTTGATCCACTCTTCCCGAAATATCTGTGTTTCGGGATCGATAGGCCTATTGCGGAATTCCTGATTAAATGCCACCGTGCCCATGATCTCTTTCTCGGCCTCAAGTTTTTCCTTTGGCCATCGTTCAGGCCAAAGAGGGCGCTCTGGAGATGCCTGATAGATTTTTTTGGCCCATTTAAGATTTTTCTTGGGATCTGTGAGTTGTGAAAGAGCGCTGTCATAATGAAGGATTGTCCCGATAACGAACATTTTCGATCCCTCGGGCTCAAGGCCTCCTCGCACCGCTCGGAGAAGCCAATTCATCGTCTTTTTTCTCTGCTCCAGGCTCTGGACGTTTTCGTCATTTTCGATGTCATCGCCCACAAATTTAGTGGGGCGAAATTGCCGATGTTTTAATCCCCGAATTCGTGAGCCTGTCCCCTTTGCGACGATTCGAATATTGTTGGCCGTAATAAAATCGTCATAATGATATCCGGCGTTTTTCTTGGAGATAAAGTCTCCGAAATCGTGCTTGATTCTTGGATTCTCTTCGAGTTCCAATTTAATCGCAGTGGTAAAATCCTCGGCCTGGGTCGTTGAATCCGAGGCGATGATGATAAATCTCTCGCGGCCGTAACAGATGTCGTGGATTGGCTCTCCAAAGGACATATGCGTTGATTTGGCGTGGCCTCTGGGAGCTGCGATCGCCGCAAGGGGCTGCTCGGCAAGCTCATGGAGCTCTGCATGAAAAGGCGCCGAGGGTTTATCAAAATAGTGCGGAAGATAGGCATGAAAAAAGAAATCTTTATCTTTACGGGCTCGCTCGATTCGCGCCTTCTTTTTTGCGGGCGTATCGCCCTCGAATGGGGAGACCGATTCCCGGATAAGGTCCCGGAGGTCCTCGATTTCAAGATCAAACTTCTTTTCAGTAAGCGCTGTTTTTCTCATTCCCGTAATTCAGGGCTTAAGCCCTGAGCTATTTTCCCCCCGTGTAATTCGCCTACGGCCCGGAGGGTGTTAGTTCGCGTATTTTGTCTTTGCGAACTGAACAAACTCATCAAAATTTTTCTCAAGCGCCGCAACCGAATCTGCATCGCGATCTTTAAGAAACGAAATGAGATCTCGCATAAAATCCAAAAATATCTGAGGCCGGTCAATTTTTTGTTGGTCCGTTTCTTGAGGATCGCCTCGCTCTTCCGAATCGATTGTCTTTTGCAGAGCAGTCAGTTTATAAACAGCCTGAGGATCTGTATTATCCTGAGCCGCCTGAATGAGTTGATCTTTTATAATGTAAAGCTCTTTTCTTCTGCCGATTTTCCTTTTGATATAATCGAGTTTTTTCGCCCGCCACTCATATTGAGCGCTCCATCTCTGGATCGTCACCACTGGCACGCCGGTGATTTTGGAAATCTCCTCATAAGTTTTTTGTTTGTAGATGTAGAGATTCTCGGCAGTCTCTACCACCTCCATGCTGTACTCTTTTTTTTCTCGCCCGGGCGCCATTAAAACTCCACATTGATGCCAACATCTTTTGTAAATTTATCGAGAATATTTAATCCGTCGGCGGTGATCTTAATCATCTCAACCTCAATGCCGCCGGATTTTCTTTCCTCGATCTTCACAAATCCTTTTTCCTTGAGGTAGCAAAGATGGCTTCGAAGCTCCTCTTCCCGGATCGTGAAATCGAGATCATCAAGGAGAAAATGGATTTCCTTGATGTCCAGGGGCCCCGGGTGCTGATGGGCAAGAAGTTTGAGAATTGCGCCGCGAATCCGCCGGTATCGCTCTTTTTTAGTCTCCGCCATCTTTTCCTCCCCTCAGATTCCTCACTTCTTCAAGAATGACTTTTTGCAAAATAATGATCTCGCGGTGCTCGCTCTGATCGCGGCCCACATAATCTTTGATCGACATAGTAAGCCGATCCATTGACTGCGCCTGCTGATTCAGCGCTGCCGAGGGTTTCTCCAGGGCGCCGAGAATTTTGATTCCCACTTTTTCTCCAAGCCGAAGAAGCAGCTTGTATAGGCCGTAGAGCATAATCAAGGCGATCAGAAGCCCCGGCCCCCACTTTATTGCATTAGGGCATGCGTCAAGAAATAAATTCCGAAGCGCGGATTCCATCTATTTTTCTTCACAATCCGATAGCAGTTACATAGGGCAAAATTTTCGTAAGGATACCGGGCGCAAATGTTTGCATAATCGTTTGCATTCCAGATCTAACGATAGTCCCCCAAGTATAGGCCCAAAGAATAACGACCTGCCCCATATCCTCATCGGTAAGCTCTTCGCATGTCTTCAATCCATTGGCATCCATCTTTACGCATTTCGCCGCTATCGCATCGATTGCTTGAATATCGGCCTCGCAATCGCAGGGGAAAAGGGTCTTGAATTTCGCCAGCACCACTTTGAGCGCCCCCGAGTTTAGGGCCCATGTTGAGCAGATTTGCTTCGCGGCGATTCGTGTCTGGGCTGCCGCAGCGGCGTCGTTTTTGACCATATCTTTAACGGTCGTTTGAAACATCGCGCATCCGCTCAGTAAAAAAGAAATCATCAAAAAATATCCAATCATTAAAAATCCTATTCTTCTTTTCATTTTCATACTCCTTTCGCCCCAAATTTTACGAGCGATATCCGATCTCCAATGATATTGACTCCTTGTCCACCATCGCCGACCCAGCTTCCACAATTCCAATAATATGGCGGATCGGACTCAGCGGAATGAATGTGCCCAAATATGATTATCTGCTTTCTGGACCAGGCCCAATCATGGAAAGCGACCCTGGTAAACTCATGTTTCTTTGGGTTCTTGTCTTTCTGCGCCGTGGTGGGATCCTTGAAGCCCACCATCTGAAGGTTGCGCCAGATATACCGGGAAATAAATTCCCCAAAAGGATAACCTTCATCGCAGAAAAAATCTCCCTGATGGCCGTGGACAAGCAGGATTTTCTCATCTGTCGATTTCTGTAATACATAGGATTGGGGAAGAATAAGCCGCCCATCATGGTTTCCCTTAAGACGGTCAGTTTTGGTGACGAGGAGATCGCAAGTTTCTGGATAGGTTTTTTGGATATCTTCGAAGTCCGGATTTTCCCAGAGGTCATAAATGTCGCCAAGACAAAAGATCCGGAATCCTTTTGAAAGATAATCTGCCATTATCGCCAAAAACAATAAGTTATTGGCCTGAAAATCGTCGGCCTCATCTCCTATTCCGAGATGAAGGTCAGAAACAAAAAGGCCTTTGAATGTCTCATCAATCTCGATAACTGGCGAATTAACGAGAATCTGATCGAGTTTGGATTCAATGCTCATTTTTATGCCTTTGTTATTGACTGACCGACCGCGATTCCCATCAGGCCGGAGATCGCATTGGTGACGATTTCCTTGGCATTGATGCCGAGGATAAAAAGTGCATACATGCCCAATCCGAAGACGGCCATGATGACCCAGTTTTTGTCATTGCCAAAAATGGTTTCAAATTTCATAAAGATCTCTCCTTTTAATTACCTCCTTTTATAGTTTTAAAAACGTGTGCCTTCCTATCCTCGCTGTGATTTTCTTTTCGTCGAACCAAGCCGGAAGGTCTCCTCCTCTTAATTTTCTCGCCATTTCTTCATTTAGATAATGAGAGGCTCCATTTGTTGGATCATCAACAAGCCGGAAATAAGCGGCTGCTGCTGCCTTATAAGACGATCTCATTACTTCGAAAGGCATAGTATCAATGTTCATCCTCGTTGGACTTTCAGCATTCCAGCAGGAGAACTGCATTTGTCTCATGACCGTATCGATGACCGAGGCCTTTGAAAAATTCGCCCGATTCATAATCACGTAAGCCACTGCGAGTTGGCCTTCGTAGGGTTCCCATCCAGCCTCTTGCTCTACCGTCAAAAATAAGAAATAAAGTTCATCCCGAAAATCCATAAATCCCTAAATAAAAAAAGCCCCTGAAGTTATCTGTCATCCTGAACTCGTTTCAGGATCTCAGAAAACCCAGGGGCTCGAAGCCCTCTATGAATTTGGATGGCCGATATCCGAAGGATTACGGCTGGCGGTCGAACCGCTCTATCCCTTGATTTTCTTTACTATACAAACGATTAGTTTTTTTGTCAATATTAAAATTATTGATATATCCACATTTAGGGCATTTGATCTCGATTTTGATGATCTGGCCGACAAGAAGCTTTCGCCTGCATTTTTTGCAATAGATAGGATCCAAAATCATTTCCCGGATATCAAAGACCTCAAAAAATCTTGACTATAATCTTCGGCGCGCCAGATTTTCGGGTTGCCGCTCTCATCGGCGGCCTGTTTCAGGGATTTTTCAACCTTATAAAGTTTCATTAAAACCCTACCGCCATGATACCTATTCCAGAAACTATGTTCCCTGCAATAAATCTGATTGGCTGCCTTCTTTTGAAAAGGCTTTTTGCAGATCTTACACTGACCGATCCCGAATGTTCTACTCATAATCCTTTCTCCATGCCCTATGGAGTAGGCAAAGCCGCCACTCCACGGGGAACCGTTCCTTACAATTGTCCGGATAAAAGTTGAATAAAATAAAAGGGTTCCACACGCCTAACATCGATTTCAAATGGATGATTGATCACGAAATCCCTGAGATTTTTAGATTCAAAATGATGCATATCTCCGCCCTGGACTTTTATCCGCTCGGTTCCTTTACGGCCGTCCTGAAGCCATCCGAAGCGAATCCATTTCTCAATTTTGTGATGGTCAGCCCCAAGGAGATCTTCGACCATCCGCATAGTGAAGCCATCGCTCCGTTTGTTGATCCCGAGCCTTCTCTTTTTAAGGATGATGGCTGTCACGCTGCGAATTGAACCTCCATTGATCTGCTTGAGTCCATTTTGAATCGCTACGAATCCTTTCTTCGGAAAATTTTCATGAAGATATTCAACTTCTTTCTCGGACCAGTTCGGCATCTTAAAACATCGGGCCAGCCCCATTTCCTGGGCTTTTCGTTTTACATACCAGCGGGGATATTTTGGGCCGAGGAGGCGCACGATCTTATTTGTTTTAATGGTCGTGCCATCATAATTATCCCTGATAATTTTGAGTTCTTCCTCAGTCGGAAAATATTTCTTCTTATTCATTCGATACCTTGCCTGCCTGCCGAGATGTCGGAGGTTGGCGATGCTGCATTTTTTTGAGCCCTTCAATCGCCTGATGCGCCTTGTCTTTGTCGAGGAATCGGATATCGCTCACTTTGAAATGATTCCAGAGAAATTGCCTCAAATGTTTGGTCTCGGAATTGCCTCTATAAATATCATGCCACAGAGCCTCGATCATTCTTTTTTGCGCGGGCGTGGCGGAATAGATATCGCCTTTTTGATCATCATATTTTTTGGGTTTGGTCTTCGGGATCCACCCGAGGCCTTTGAAATGATGAATCAACGCCAATGCCTGGGAATTCGAAAGAGATTTTGAGGACCCGACCCTGAATTTTCGGTAGAGAATATCGCGATAGATTGAGTCCTCAACCCCGAGCTCTTTTTTGGCGATGTGAATTTTGGCTAAGAGTTTTTGTTGAGGCATTATCGCTGGCCTCGATTTCGGTAGAATGGAATTCGGTTTATTGACATCCCAATATTTGAGATGGCCTGAATGATCTGAAACATCATCATCCTATCTTTCGGAGTCGCCTGGCGTTTGGATCGGCCCGAATGGAACAATTTTAAACCGTTTCCACCATGAAGTTTTGGTCGTTTGCCTAATCGTGCGAAAGGTTCCATGTCTTAAAATCTCCTATCTCTTACATCATAAATTTTATCACAAAGACCCAGGCAGGCAGATTTCCATCCATTGCACATAACGGGTCTTTCGTTTTCAGTCCATCTCATGATTTTGCAGGTCTGGACTTCATATTTCCCATTCACCTTGGGAGTTTCTTCCACAAATTTACACCGCTTCATGCGGCCTCTTTGATTCTTTCGATGTTCGGCTCGACTCGGAATTTATCTTCGACCTTGCGTTTCGCTCCCACTTTGGCTAATTGATTGTCATCGAGATCCGCCATTGCCTCTTTGTTCGGCTCATAGATCACACGGATATATTGATCGAGTTTGAGCGCCCGCAAAGCCGCAACGCAGGCGTCATTTGAGCGGATCACGATTTTTCTCACCACCCGATAGGCTACATATCCGAAAGTCAAATCCTTTGAGCGGGTCTTCGCAAATTCGTCTTTATGCAAATCCGAGAATGAGGAGATCGCCTCTTCGAGGTTTTGCCGCTCGGCTTTCAGGGCCTCAGTCTCCGGCTCATAGTTTTCTTTGATCTCATTGATCCGGAGCGTCATGTCGCCCTCGATTTTTTCAAGGGCGATCTGAATCTCGCCCATGCGTCGAAGCTTCTGATCGACCTCTTCCCAGGATGCCAGAAAAATCATTGGTGCTTTTTTGATATTTTTGTTTGCCATATTTGCCTCCTAATTTTGATCCTGAGATAAGCTTAGGATGACATTTTTAATATTGAAAAAATTAGAAGCCCCAGATTCGCTCCGATAAAGATTCCAATAATTATACTCCAGGGATCCATCTTAGACTCCTTGCCCCGTGGAATCGGCTTTGTATTCCACCAGGGCGAATCTCAATGACAGTTGGCCTAAATAATCCCTCATCTCGATTTTTCTGAGTCTGGCAGAAACAAAAAGCGAGCTCAGGCCATAACCATCATAATATTTACAGACTTTTTCAATTTCTTGCGCCGTGATCGCCATGAAATATCCATTGTGGCAGCTTCCAATGGCGAATCCATGCTGGGTGACAAGATGTTTGATTGTGGCGCGAATCCTGCGTTCATTATAAGGAAAGGGCGGGCAATCGCCATTGATTTTCTCAATAAGTCTCTCCCGAGAACATGCGAACTCCTTGCCCTGGTGAGCCTCAAGGATTCGCAAAATGGTCGATTCAAGATTGTTTAGTTCCATACCCTATAAAATCCCACTCCTTTTTCATTTTCCTGAATTCCTGGCTTCCTTATCCCACCCGGCATCTCTTAATTTCTGAAGCGCAATCTGAATTTCTGCTCTCTCCAACTTAAAACATTCATCGCAAAAGCCGTGGGTTTCGTCTTTGTTTTCAAAAGGCTCTTTCTCGCCGAAGATGCGGTCGCCAACATGATGATCAGAGCAACAAACCCGAATCATTTTATCCTCCTCTGTGGAGTAGGCAAAGCCGGCGCTCCACGGGGCGGTTTAAAACCGCCCCCTACGCTTTCAATGGCGATTAGTCTTCCGTTCATATCTCGTTGTTTAATATCGAATTGATAGATTTTTTCTCGCACCTCATCAACCCGATGATCCTTATAAATATATCCCCAGCCAAAGGCGCCGGCCGCGAGAATCAGACAAAAAAGAACCCAAGCGATGGTTTCGCGCACGCCCGAAGGAGCGGTTTTAAACCGCTCCCTACCGTCTTCAACTTTGATTTTCATACGACTCCATCCCTCGAGATCTTTTTCACCTTTGGCCGATGGCTAACGGATGCGCTTGGATCCCCATAGCCGCAGCGGAATTTTTCGTTTTCTGAAGTCAGCCAAAGGCATTTCTGTTTATGGCAGACCGTCACCGGGATCCGCGCGTGATTCTTCCGGAGCGGACATTGAAAATAATATCGAAAATCTTCATCGCTATGCGCTATGCGCTCTGCGCTTTGCGGATTCATCGTAAGCGCTCCTTTCATTTCCATGTTCGTTTTCCCCTGTGGAGTTGAGGCCCTGTACTCCACGGGGCCCCTGTGGAGTTGAGGCCCTGTACTCCACGGGGCCGGTGGCCTTTCGTTCCAGGCCCATCAGGCAGCCAAAACAGAGCCCGCGGTTTTCCACCGTAAAGTCTTCGCATAAAGAGCAATTATGAACCCTGTGTAGGGGCGGTCTTAAATCGCCCCCTGCTTTTATGATGCGAGGCATCGGTTTCATCGAAATTTCCTATAATTGCGAAAGAAAATGATGAAGATACCCGATCATCCAGCCGATCGTGATGAGAAGAAAAATCTTAATCGCCCGCTCGAGCTTCGAGACCGGCTCCTTGACATATTCGATCTTTACGCCACGATCTGCGATCCGAAATTCCCGAACAATTTCCTCCGGTGCGGACTTAATATGTGATGTATTTCTGATTTGCATGGCTATCCTCCTTGCCCCGTTAAAGATTTATCTCTAATGGGGTCTATCGCTTAACCTGATCCCCGACATACGGCCTCCTCGGCCCCGGGTCATTTGGAAGCCTCCACCTGCAACCCGGGCCTCCCTTGTCGATGGCCTGAATGACTCCGGTCTTTCGAAGCGCTTTCATATACCAGCGCACCGTGCCCCGCTGAACGCCCGAGAGAACCGTGAGATCGCGGGCGGTAAAAATATTTTTATTCCGGATGACGGACCAGACCCTGTCCTGGGCTGTATTTTCAAATCGCTTCGGCGCAATCCGCTCGGCCAGGGCACATTTATTCAGAATCCTGAAATTGAATACATACGAGGGCGGCTTGCCATATTCCTTTTCGGCCTTTTTCCGCTTCGAAATCAGCCTGATCAGGCCCTCTTCGCAAAGCGTCCAGAGCGTGTCACGTGCGAGTTTGCGCTCGATCTTCGTCTCTTTCATAATCTGCTCGAGATAAAAGAATCCGGGATGCTTCTCAAGAATGATTTTCCCAATAATCCTTAGGTTGTTCATTTCAAATCCTTGGCTCCAATTGATTTTTCGTTGTTTCGACGCGCCCAGTTTTCAGCGTGGTGAATCAGGGTGATGATATCGGAGATTTTTCCATTGCTTTCTTTGGCAATCTGGTCAATGGCATCGTCCTGATATTTGATTTCGCTCATCTCGGCGAGGAATTTTTTGACCCCATCGGCATCTAATTTCTCAAACCGTACGATCTCAACGAAGCGCCGGTAAAGGCGGCGGTTATTCATGAGTTTTTTATCTGCCATCTCCTCGCCGATGAATACCATCGGGCAATGGCAAACGTCATGAATGTCTCGAAGAGTTTCAAGAATCTCGGGTTTCCGTGTGAAGCGATCAACCTCGTCAAAAATAATAGTCCGGGGCTTACTCGCAAGGAGCTGCTTGATGAGTTCAAAATTTTTATCGGACCGGTAATAAGGAGAACCTCCCAGCTCGGAGACGATGGCCCTGAGCGTCCAGGAACCAGTCATCATCTCAAGCGTGCGGATCAGGACTGCGCCATTCAGGGCACAATATCGGATGGCGGCCTCGGTCTTTCCGAGGCCAGGCTCGCCCGTGGCAAGAAGCATCCGCTCGACGCCCTTGAGCTTGTGATTGATATGATCGATCCCGTCCTGAAACTTTTTAATCGACTTGGTCACTACAAAATGGTCTCTCATTTTTCATCTCCTATCTAAATAAGGCCGCGCGTATTTTTTTTGACTCCAGAGGGGCAGCCCTCTAATTGCCAGTTTCTATATTCATGGTACAGGAGACACCATCCTTTAAAATGCCCTTCATTCTTATCCGGGATCTCTAACGGGCCTATGTAGACCAGAAATCTGCAATCGAAGCATCTTTCCGGCTGAAGTGTGTTGAGGAAGCGATCTCTTTTTTTTAATTCCTCAGCCGAAGGCTGTTTTTCTTTTCTCTTTTTCTGTAAATTCACAACTTTCTCATCTTTTTTAGCCATTAATTTCCTCCTGCTGGATTACTTTTCGGTCGAGGTCCTCGCTATCATTGAATGTTGTATGTTTGTACAGTGATGACCGGCTCCTATAATCATTAATATATATGCGGTCATCTGGCGTCAGCACATTCTGCTCCATTAACCAGTCATATTTTTCAAAATCGTGATCGAATTTGGGCCTCCCCATCCCCTTCTCCCCATCATCACCTCCCGATGTCTTCGCATCTATCGCCTCCGGTTCATCCGCAAACGGGGACATTTTTTCTACTGCAGGTTTCTTATCCTCGATCTGTTTGATCGCCTCGGCCACTTCGGGCCGATCTCGGAATTTCTTGTCCCAATCGATATAGAGATTTTTTTGCGACTGGAGCAGGTCGGCCAGCTTTTTGGTTGTCTGGACGCATTTTCGCTTGGCAGCGTTATTTTGTTGTACCGCGGCCATATCTTCTGGAAATTCGCTTTCCGATGCGAAGGGTTTTACTTTTTCGATAGGCTTGGCGACACAGAGGAATTCCCCTGGAGCGCCGTTTTTTTGCATTGTAAAAATATAAACCTGGCTGAGATCATAATAGGAATAAAACATGAGGACATAATCTTTGATGCCGTAGAGGTTCTCATGAAACCAGTGCCAGCCATTGAAGGTAATGCCGTTTCGGTGGACCATTCGGGCCTTGCACGTCATCATCAAAAAATGAAGGGCAAAGGGATCCACGCCAGGGCCTTTTTCGGCCTCGAAGATATCTCGCGGTCTTTGTCCATCGCGCGCCCTCGATGGCTGATCGATATAGTATTCGCGCCATCGAAAAATCAGCTCCATCGCCTCCGGAATGGTAGGAACCCATCCGTTATGGAGGTCTTTGGCCCGCTTTTCGTTGCGGTTCATGTGGGCGGGCTTATCCGGGATGGAGGCGCCGCTATAAGACGGAAGCTCACGCTCGAACCAATCGTTGAATATCCGGAAAAACCGCTCGATGGGCTTGCTCTGGGCATTGTAAGGCATGGCAAAGTGAGGGATGATACTGAGTTTGTCAAATATTCCGGGAATTTCGGTCTCCTGAAACCGAAATTTTTGCCGAAAGATATTGGCTCGAAACGCTTTGCCATTATCGAGTAGAGCATTTTTAGGAAACTTCCCAAGCGTGATGATGGAGTTTCGAAGCGCAGCAAGCACGCACTGGATGGATTCGGTGAGCATGATTTCCCATCCGAGAGGATAAGTGCTTTTCCAATCCCAAAAAAGAACCATGATGGCACGGCAGGACTTGCCGGTGAAGGGGTTGATGACCTGAAAATTAAGTTTATGGCCATCGGCCACCACGGCCTCGCCAACTGCAAGATCGCGCCACTCACGTTCAGCATAAGGGGCGCATTTGTCATTGAGGGCCTTTTCGCCTTCGCGCTCAAGAACCCAGATATCGTGATTATTTTTTCTGAATTCGTTGACGAAACGCCGAAGCTTTGATGGACTCGATGGAGAGGCCTCTCCCAGGAGGAATTTGCATTTGTTGATGGAGTCGCCGATGGTGGGCTTGTTCTGATCGAGAAGCTTCGTGAGAAGAAACTTTTTTTCCGCCTCTGCGATGGGCGATGCCTGGGCGCCGCGATATTGAGGAACCAGCGCGTCGATGCCGCCCTGATCATAAAGTTTAAGCCAGTTATATAATGTGGAGCGTTTGATTTTCTTGATCTGTTTTTTGAAGTCGGAAAGAATTAATCCTGCATCGAAGCGCTCAAGAAATTTCTGGATGATCTCGCTCCTGGGTTGGTGATTTTTAGCAGCCTCTTCCTGGAAGGCGGAGATTAGAGCGAAACGGAGATTTCTAATCCGGAGGAGTTTAGGATGATCATTCGGGCGAAGGCCGGAATCCAGGATCGCCGGAAGATTTTGTAGCGGAGGAGACTCGGAAATTATTCCGACCGGCAATTGCCGGACCGCGTCATCTCCGACCGGATCCCCCCCTATGGTTGACGATAAAATTTCAAAAGGCGCTGGCATTCCATTCACAATCGGCGTGATTATATGGCGCCCGGGCTCGCCGCGATGGATCTTGTATTTTTTGTTATCCTGAATTTTCTTTTTGTCATTCTGAGCTTTCTTTTTGTCATCCTGAGCTTGACTCAGGATCTCAGTTTTTTCGCTCTGCGCTTTCAAGCGCACAAGGAGTTGCTGGCCTCCCTTGCCTCCGCCTTTCGGAGAGGAAACGTATTTTGTTTCATAAATGCCAATCTTGATTTTTCTAAAAAAGGTTCGCCTACCGATGCCTTCGTCTTGCCATTGTTCCCGTGGCGTTCTCCACTCGGCTTCCATCTATTTCCTCATTCCCTGAAGAATTATCCTGATGGCTTTCCCTTTTTCAGAAAGCCTTTGTTTTTCGGCCTCGACTTTCGAAAGTTCCATGTGCAATGCGTCCTCACCTTGGACCACGACCGATCCAACGAGATCCGCTAAGACCCTTAGCGGCTCAATCGATTCGACCACATGGCAGAAGGCAGGCAGATAACAGGCGGGGAAACGATTGATCCCCTCGCGACTCTCAGCCGTCCAGGAGTCAATCATGGTCTTCGAGACTTCGACGCCCAAGGCCTCACTCATCTTGGCGGCAATTTGAAACCGCGAAAGCGGCGATTCCTTAATGGCCAGGGCAATGGTCTCTCGAAGAAGGATATCTATGTTAAATGATGAGAATTCGGTGTTTTTGGGCCGGAGATCTTTGAGAAGATCAAAGAAAGAAAGTTGGTTTGGATGGCAATTCTTTTTCAATTTTTGCTCTTGAAAAAGCCGAAAAAAATTTATACTATATTCGTGTAATTCGTTATCATTCGTTGATTCGTGTTAAAAAAAAACAGAAGGCCGCAGATCCTCCCCTCTTTGCCTGAAGTGCGGATCATACGGCCTCCCCAGGGGAACGAGTCCCCATTTATTTTAAAAATCTTATAGAAGGAGGATGCCATGCAATTCAATCGATATGTCATTTGTTCAAATCCATCGTGTAAATTTAGCACCCAGGCCGAACCCTCGATGATTAAAGGGTGTCCTGTCTGTGGAAATAAGCTTTTGTATGAATGCCCCCATTGCAAAAGTCATTTTTATTTCAAACCTCAGCTATATTGCACGGAATGTTTGAAGCCTTTAAAATCTCAACCGGAGGAAACTGAAGTTCAGTCGCGTCGACGCCGCAAAAAGGGCATCCATTAATTTTTTTAGGCAGAAACCAGGTATGGTAGGTACCGCCGCATTTGCCGCATTTGGTCATGAGGAGCCGCAAATCCGCGCGGCACCAGGAGCAGAAATTGTAATGAGTTTCAATTTGATGTCCACATTTTGGGCACATAGATTTTCTCCTTTCTCGCAATGGGGGCAACCATCACGCCGCCTTTCTTTTATTATTTTGGCCGAAACCCCGAACCCTACGTGGTTCAGGGGGCCAGAGTTTTTCGACGGGCTTTCCAACGGCTCTTGCAATCCCATCTTGGATCCGCTTTGTATGACGCAGGCCAAGTATCACCTGGCCCACGAAACCCTGGGTGACTCCAAGTTCTTTGGCAATTTGATTTTGGGTCTTCCTGGCCCTTTTTATGAGAATACTTATTTCAATTGCTTCCATGAAAATAATAATTAGCAAATTACCGATTATTTGTCAAGTCTTTTTTTTAATAAATTACCGATTTTATGCAACCTGGCGAAAGACTTAAAGAATCAAGGAAAAAAATAGGTATTAAAAAACAAAAAGATCTCGCCAAAATTATGGGAATATCTTCGGCTTACATTTCCGATATTGAATGCGGAAAGGTTATGCCATCAACCAATTTTTTAGTTAAACTCAAAAAGACCACTGGGATTTCCACTGATTATATTCTTTATGGCAGCCCTGAAGATCAGGTAGAAATTAAATTTCCGAATGGTCCTATAGAATATGCCGAACTCGAAAAAAAGATGATGTTATTTGGAGAGAAAGAAGTTCGTTACCAGATTCTCCCGACAATTATAAAAAAACTCCTTGACAATGTTAAGGAAATTTTAGAAAGTGATAATAAAGTGATGATCGACGCCTTGAAAGCCAATATCAAGGCATTCCTGGAGGCTATTCGAATATCAAAAGGGGAGAACCGGAACAAAACGGGAGGTGATTAATAATGTGGTTATACGCCCTCTATTTTGTTTTCTGTCTTTTAGTTGGGGCTTATGCGAGAAAAGTTAAGAGAGGTGAGGTGGCCTGGTTTTTTATATCATTAATAATAAGCCCCTTTATTGGCTTTTTAATTCTTCTTATTGCTGGTCCGCCAAAAGAGAATTTAAAAAAATGCCCAAAATGCGCTGAAGAGGTTAAAGATGAAGCCCAAATTTGCCGTTTCTGTGGCTATGACTTTACTCCAAAACCAAACATTAATTTGGTCCATCCAATGCCAGCCAAAAAAGTCGATCCCATTATTCGTGATTTGGCCCAGAGCTATATTAACAAGATGACCTCAAAAAAGCGGTGATTTTAAAAAATTTCACAAAGTCTGTATTTAGGTGAGTGCCAGGTGAGTGCCAGGTGAGTGCCAGGTGAGTGCCAGGTGAGTGCCAGGTGAGTGTATTTTAATTTTTCTTGTATTTTTAATATGTTGAATGGGTGAGTGCATGGTGAGTGCCAGGTGAGTGCCAGGTTTAGGAGCACAATTGGGGGTCATTTTCCGATTGGGGGAAGAGCGGCAGCGCGGCGATTTTTAAATTTTTCAATTTAACCCCTCGATACTCTAATGGTTTTTTAAAAATTTCGCCGCGTGAAAAAATCCAAAACCAAGTGAAACGCTTCCTGAGATTTCCACAGGTTATGCACAACGCGATTGGACGCCATTAAAAACCTCCTTAACCTATTATAATTATTTCATATTTATATCATTCAATCCCCTATTCTCAATATCCAGAACCTCCCACCCCCTTATAACAACTGGCACAGGACATTCCTGAAATAGGAAGGTCGATTCGTAACAACTCTTCTTTTTCCTGAACCTTCATTTAGAATTTT